>Ga0247670_1000004_pt1 | contig 69563 bp, 113 predicted proteins | sample CNK11_metaG_FD_183042 | JGI IMG/M metagenome (GOLD analysis project Ga0247670, IMG submission 183042) | Soil microbial communities from Purdue University Martell Research Forest, Indiana, United States - CNK11 | ecosystem: Environmental > Terrestrial > Soil > Temperate forest > Bulk soil...
TACGGCGGCGCGCTGGCGGTCGACGTCAGGATCGCGTTGAAGACCGTCTTGGTCGGCGGGTTCCGCTCGACCTGGTAGAACAGCGACGCGTGGAACGACAGCCAGTCCCCGGTGGCCCACGCCAGCCAGCCCGACGAAATCTTGTCGGGCATTGGGGCGGTCACGAGGTCATACAGCGCCGACCGCACCATGTTGACGTAGGCGAGCTCCATGCCGTTCGGGTTGGAGAGCCAATCCGCAACGGGGAAGCCGTGGTTCAGGTTCGGGCCGGTCGCGCCCGGGTTGGGATCGGCGCCCAGGATGGCCAGGAACTTCGCGCGAACCTGGTCGGGGCCCTGGGCGGAGCGCAACTGCGCGAGCGTGTAGGGCGCGGCCATCAGTGAAAGCTCACGTCGGTGTCGGCCAGCTGCGCGTCGGCGGCGGCCGCGCTAGACTGCACGGCCAGCTTGACGAGGCGGACGCCGGTCGGGTTGGCGAACGAGGCGCCGATCTGGATCTGGACGTCGGTCGCCGACGAGACGCTCGCCGAGCCGACCAGCGTGCCGTCGGCGGTGTTGCTGGTGCCGCCCACGTACAGGCGCACTACCGCGGTGCCGGCGGCGCTGTTAGCGTAGCCGGTGAGGTCGGCCGTGATCGTTCCGGCGGGGAGCAGGTTGAAGTCGACGGTGATCTGCCCGACCACGTCGTTCGCGCCGGTGTTGCTGCCCATGCGCTTCGGGAACGAGAGATCGACCGAGCCCGATCCTCCGCCGCCACCACCGCCCCCGAATCCTGCGCCGGCGGGGCCGGGCGGTCCGGTGATGCCGATGTTGATCGTGGTGCCGACCTGGCCGGGAGGCGGCGGCTCGGTCGGGAGGTTGGCATTCAGCAGGTCGACGGTCAGCGACGTGACGTTCAGGATCAGGTCGAACGCCTGGCCGGTGATCGGGGTGACGGTTAGCTTGACGACAAGCGCGGACGTGCCGCTGTTGTATTGGACGTCGGCGGCGCAGGTCTGCACACGCTCGTCCTTCTCGCACTCGGAGGAGATCGCGCCGCGGAGTTGCGAGAGTTGCGTCTGGGTGAGGCCCGCGTTCAGGCTGTCGCGCAGGTCGAAGCCATAGTTCGGGTCCCATGGGAAGGTCCCGCGCGGGGTCGAGAGGCGGCGGACGAGCGCGCGGCCGAGGTTCGCGGTCCCGGTGACGAGGTTCCAACGGAGGCCGAGGTCGGTGGTTACGTCGAGGTCGGTGCCGAGGTCGCCGAGGGCGAGAGCGGGCAGGGTCATGTGATGGTACCCACCGCCGCGCCGGCGCCGACAGTCACGCCGGTGACGGCAATGGACCCGATCCCGTTCGCGATGATGTGCGCGATGATCGCGTTGCCCATCGCCTGAAACATCGCGTCCCTGTCGACGGGCTGCTGCGCGGCGGTTGCGCTGGCGACCACCTGGTCGACGGCGGCCTTCAGCGCCGCGCCGAGGACGTTGCCTGTCCCGGTGAGCGCCATCAGACCTTCTTCGCCCGGACGTGCTGGCTGGCGTTGCCGAGCGCGAAATGTTGCGCGCCGGTGAAGGGATCGATCGCCTCGCCGTTCAGGACGCCGGTGCGGATGGGATCGAGGTTGGAGGCGCCGATCTCCACCGTGTCGGCGATCAGCGTCAGCCGGAAGACGTGTTCGGTTCCGTCGAACAAAGCGCAGTATGGCCGCGACGGATCACCGTTTTCGAAGCCGACGAGAACCGTCTCGCCGTCCCGAACCGAGATCGTTGCGCCGGGGATTCCAAGGCGCATCGGCACAGAGCCCATGGGCGGAAGGCGGCTATCGTCCGGGGCCAGATCGAACAGGTTCGTCCCCGTCTTTTGCTGAATGACCTTCGCCGTGTAGAGAGCGAGGTAATCCAGCCTCGGCACTGCGGCCTTGAACAGGGCGAAGAACGAACGCTTCAGCCGATCGTTGAAGACCACGGTCCGAGGGTAGGCGCGGGGCGGAAAGTCCCAAGAAATCGCGGTCCCTTGGCACTGAACGGGGGCTCAGATTGCGCCTTTCCCGGGAAAGGGGGACGCTTGTCCATGGGCAGGCCAATCCAGCGACTGATCATCGCCGGGTGGCGCTGGCGCTCCCAGCGCTTGGCCTGCCTTTTAAAAGGGAGCGCGGTGAAGGAGCACACCATGTTGAAACGAATCGGCTTGATGGGACTGCTGGTGCTGGGCGCGTGCGGGTCGGACCCGGCGGCGAGTGAGCGACAGGACGACGCGGGCGGGACAGGCGGCGCGGCGCTGGCCGGCGACTCTGGCCCTGGCGGCAGCGCCGGACCGGACGCTGGCGCGGGCGACGCGGGCATCAAAAGCGATGCCGGCGGCGCGACGGGCGGCACCGGCGGATCGGCACCGACAGGAACCGGCGGCGCGATAGGTACCGGCGGCAGCCAAGGGAGCGGCGGCGCTGCGGCTACCGGCGGCGCTGGCGGGACCACGGCGATCGCGGAATGCGTCGATCCGATGGGCTGGAAGATCCAGGGCGGACTGAATTGCGAGAAAACCAAGGGCGGCCGGCTCTGCGCGACGAACTGCACGTCGGTGCGTCCAGGCGGCGCGGCCGGCAATTACATCGGGCCGCCGATGCATCCCGAGTGCTGGTCTGGTGACTTCGTCTGCGTGGCCAGCTGCTCCGAGTGCCAATGATCAGGCTGCGGGCGTGAAATACATCGAATGCACGCGCGGGAACTTCGCGTAGCTGAAGTTGGCCTGCCGGTAGTGCAGGCGCTTCACGCCGGCGCCGTTGAGCCCGGCGTGCTGGAGTGGCAGCGGCGTGCCCCATTCGTCGCCGGCGGCGTTCGAGATGGCCGTGTGCGCGCGCCAGAAGGCTTCGTTCTCCTCGGTGTTCGACACGATGACGGCGAGTTCGATCAGACCGGCGGGTTTCATCTCCTCGTCCTGGCCCCTCAGCGCCGGGTCGGGCATGAACCTGACGACACCCGGCAGCGCCTGGCCGGCGATGACAGGCGACTCCGCGCTCATCTCGTCGGCGAACGGCAGATGCTTTTCGATCTCGGGATAGATCATGGCCTGTCTCCTTGAAAGGGTCGCATGAGAACGATCGTCATCGCGGTGGCGCCTCCGGGCAGCAGCGACTTCGCCACGCACCAAGTCGATATCGAATTTCTCCGCCGCCTTGGCGAGTACCGGGCCGTGATCGATCTGTCGGCCGGCCATCGGATCGCGGCGATCCTCGGCAACGGGTACGGCGAGAAAGCGTTCCACCTCGATGACGGCGAGATGCGATACGAGGCGTGCCGGATCGTTCGCATGGGGCGCGACTGCACGCTTGACTTCATGAGGGCCGGTCTCATCCGCTAGCCCTAGTCCTCGAACCACGCCGTCGTCCTGACGGTGTCATCCCGCAGCGTGTGCTCGACGTACGAGACCCGCCGCCCGCCCAGTGACACCCCCGGCAGCAGCGTCGGCGCCTCGAAGCCCAGCTCGCTGCGCCCCTCGTGCGGCAGCCGGCCGAGCTCCTGATAGTCGACAACGTTCTTCAGGCCGGCATCTGGCCACGTCTCGGCGCCCACCCAGATCGTGCCGTCGGGCAGCACGCGCCACGCGTTGGCTGTCAGGCGGCCGTCCATCAGCAGTGCGCTGATGCCGTTGCCGACGGTACCGCCTGCCTCGCCCGGCCTGCCGCTAATGACCGTCCATGCGGCCAGCGACAGGCCCGTGGTCCTTGGGTCGCTGGTGGCCGACAGGGTCTCGCCGCCAGCGCGGCAGAGGTCGAGGAGGACCACGCGCGCGCTGACGCTGCGATAGTGCTTCGGCGTGGCGAGCTTCGAGAGGCCGCCGGCGCCGGCCGTCCAGCGGACATAGCTGGTGTCCTGCCAGATGCCGGTCCGGGCAGCGAAGCCGCGCAGCTGCAGTCCGCTCTCGATCACCAAGAGGCACGAGCCCGTGATGTCGGTCTGCGAGTCGACGATCAGATCCGCCGTCGCGGCGCCCAGGCGCGGCATGCAGATCGTCGCCGCGATCACGCCCTTGCCGTTGGCGGTGATGAGGGCCATCACTTCGACCCGGGCGTCGTGTCCTTCTTGGCGCCGGCGGGTCCGGTCTCGGATTCGCCGGGTGACTTGGCGCCCTCGGCGTTCTTTTCGGTGATGAAGTGCTTGTCGCGCTTGGGCTTGCCAGCGGCCTTTATCGTCGCCGTGCGCGTCTTCTCGGGCGGCAGGAACTCGACCGCCTTGATCCGCACGATCTTCGACTGCGGCACCGGACCGTCCTCGGGAACGCTGACGCCCTCGACGACGATCGATTTGATCCGCCAGAGGTCGGTCGCCGGGTGGCTGATGTCGATCGCCTTTACCGTTCCGCCGCGCTTCGGCTTCGTCCAAATCCTGTCGGCGACGGCCTGGAAGAACTCCCACTGCTCGGGCGTCCAGAGAAGGATCTCGATCTGCACCGGGCCCGGGATGTAGCCCTGGGTGGTGATGGTGAGGCCGTCGACGCCGCCCGGCTTTTTCTTGTCAAAGTGGATCGTCGGCTCGGCCTTCACGCGGCAGAGGCCAGGGCATGGTTCGCCGTTGAGGAACACGACGTCCCACGGGTTTGACATGAAGGTCGGGTTCTCGGCCAGGCCGACGTCTCCGCCTGCGGTCGTCGCGTCGAGACTCTTCGGGTCCCAGAAGTCGATCGGCCCCGGCGGCGGGTTGGCCGCCTGGATGTTCGCTGCGAAGCCGGTTGCAAAGGCCATGAGAAATTGCCTCCTGGTGACGAGGATCAAGCGCTCCCCGCCTGGCCTGCCATCTGCTCGATCGCCGACTGCAGCGCGCCCGGGATGATCTCGCGGATCTGCTGGGTGACCTGCTGGGCGATCTCGTGGGGCGCGCCGGCGGCATTGACGGTGGTGTTGACCTCGACGGAGATCGTATGGTTTCCGCCAAGGTTGCCGCCCCGTGGGGCTGGCACGGCAAACGCGCCTCGCACGACATCGTCCGTGCGAGCCATGCTCGCCTCAATTCCTCTGTTGAAGCCAGCGCCGGTCATTTTCCCGAGGTCCTCGAACACCCTGGACGGAGAGTGGGCATCGATCTTGGTCTTCGTGGCGTCGATCGCGGCCTTGCCCATGGCATCAGTTGCTGCAGCGACATCGGGAATTCCGCCCTCCACTCCCTTGGCCATGCCGGCGGCAGCGTCCTCGCCCGCTTTGTCCCATGAATCGAGCTTCTTACCGAACCAGTCGTGGACCATGGGCCCTGGCTGGATTTTCTTCGGTGTGATCCACCGGAAGAAGTCCCAGCCCTTTTCGATCGCACCCGAGACGCCAGTGGTCGCCTTCGGGAACTCGACCTTTCCGGAGACGGGATTCCTTACGCCAGTGAAGCGGTCGAGGTCCACCAGCAGATGGTCAAAGATCGTGACCAGCCTGGTGATGTCTTTCACCAGGACATTGACGTCGATCTTCGAGACCATCGCCCCGATCATGTCGACGGTTTTGGCTAGGGTTGCGAGCAGCTTTCCGCCGCTGGCCGACTCCGGATCGAGGGCCTGATTCAGGCGCGTCGTGAAGCCTTTAAGGGCGGCGAATCCCTTTGTGTCGGCCATCTTCTCGAACATCTCTTCTGGGGCAGCCTTCAAGTGCGTCATTTGCGCGCCCATGGTCTTGCTCATCTCGAAGCCGACGCCGCCGAGATCCTTGCCCGTCCTCTTGGTGACGAGAGAGAGAAGCGCATCGATCGACTCTTGGGTGTCGAGCTTGCCTTCGTCGATTCGTTTCTTCAGCGACTGAATCCCGATGCCGGTTCGGTCTGACAGTTCCTTCCAAAAGTCTTCGTCGCTGATGCCGAATCCCTTCAGTTGCCTGGGACCAACCTTGCCCGATACCTTGAGCATGTTGAGCGCAGAGATCGCTGACTCGGCGCCCTCCTGACCGCTACCCGAGAAGCCAGCGAGGTCCAGCGCGGCCGCAACCGCATCCTTGAGCCCCTCGCCCTTGAAGCCGACCTTGGCAAGCGACTGCTCCATTCCCTTGAGCTGCGCGCCGGTGAACTCGGTGAACTTGGAGACCTTCTCCGTCCATTCGAGCATCTCGCGCCCTTCGCTGGGACCCATCAGCAGTTCGAAGGACTTGCTCGTGCGTTCGGCCTGCGAGGCGACCTTGACCATCTCGCCGAACAGTTCCTTGAACCATTCGAAGGCTTCCTTGGGAGCATCGATCAGCGCGTCGACGCCGCGGCGGATGAACTCGAATTCGGCGATCTCCTTCAGCTTGTGCGCGAAGGGGCCAAGCGTGGCGTCGAGGAAGTGGTGCAGGATTCCCTCGGTGTGCTTGGCGGCCTTGCCGTGCTTCTCGTGGCCTGCGCTCGCCCTGCCACTGGCATGCTCGACCTTCTTCAGGCCGCTGTCGACCGCTCCGATCCCTTTGTCGATCCCCTTCAGCACGCGCTCGAATTCAAGCGCGCCATCGAGTTTCGCGTCGAGCTCTACCAGGAACTCCAGGCCCTCAGCCACGGCTCACCCCTCGACCACCGGCGGCACAACGTCCTCCAGCTTCGGCTCCTTCATCCCGAGTCCGAGCCCGATCATTCGGATCGCGTGCATCGTCTCGGCGACCAGGATCGAGCCGGTCACCGCCTCGTCGCTGTTCTCGCCGCGGACAAAGGATCGGAGCGCGGCCGCCGCTTCGAGAGGATTCGAGCGGGCCGCCCGGGCGCGCTCTAGAGTTTTCGGACGGTGACCGCCATCGACACGCCGGCGATCTCGACCAGCTTGTTGCCGAGGCTCTCGACGATGCCGGGCTTACGCGCCACCAGCGCCGCGAACTCGGCCGACGCCGGGAAGACCACGCAGGCGAAGACCAGCGTCCGCAGCGCGCTAGACCGCTGGGCGTCGTCGCTGGACATGGCCCGGAAGCGCTTCCACTCGCCCTCGCTTGGCGTCTTGACGACGGCGTCGATGCCGAGGTCTTCCAGGGTGAGGGTTGAGAGTTCGGCACCGGGGTTCGCCTCTTTCAGCTTCGCGACATGTTCGTCTGTGAGCATGCTCCGGACGGTACGCGGGCGGCTGCCTCCCTCAATTATCTAGATCGCGGGTCAGCCGAGCAGCGAAGCCGAGATCGTCTGGCTGCTGTTCTCGCGAATGCGCATGACGTTGGTGGTCAGCTTGACCGCCGTCGCGTCGGTGCCCTCGCTGTTCGAGAACTCCGCCTTGGTGATGCGCACGCCCTCGATGAGGTCGACGATCACCGGTGCGCCGAGGTCGGCGTAGCAGACCGTGATGTTGAACGGCGTCTCGCCGTACCCGAAGCCGGCCGCGCCCAGCGTGATCTTCAGGTTCTCCCATTCGAGGCGGTACATCTCGAAGTCGCAGTTCGCGTTCTGCTTGCCGCGCGTGCGGCCCAGCTTGTTCGAGCGCGTGCCGAAGACGTCGCCGGGCTCCAGTTCCTGCGAGTAGTTGATCGACTTGAAGCCGATCAGCGGGATGCCGTTGACGGTCGCCTCGATGCTCGCGAACGAGAAGCGATGCCCGTTGATGAGCGGCGTCGAGATCACATAGGGTCCGGGCATCGTCGTTCTCCTGCGTTAGGCCACGAGGGCCGGGTTGGTGAACCCGATGTTGGTCTGGATGAACTTCAGGTAGGCCAGCGGCAGCACGCGCACGGTCACCGGCTCGGAGTTCGTCGAGAGGATGTTCGTGGTGCGGTTCATGACGACCGTCGAGTCGGAGGCCATGCCGGTGGCGACGATGGCCGCGCGGAGCTGGCTGTTGACGGTGGCCTCGAAGGTCAGCGCGTCGCGCTCGTCGATGTAGCCGGTCTTCTTGTCGACACGGACCGAGCCGTTCAGGAACGGTAACTCGGCGTTGCGGACGACCTTGCAGGCGACGTCCATGACCCGGCGGCGCTGCACCAGACCGAAGTCGCTGCCCGGCGAGGCCATCATGTTGCCGTTCGTGACGAAGTACCCGGGACGGCCCGGGAACGTGCGCAGCGTGACGAGGCGGGCCGCGTCCAGCAGCGGCGTCGCCTGCTCGTCGCGGTAGATGCTCTTGACGTTCGGCAGGGCGCCGCGGCCCACGAACGCCGGGTCTTCGCCGGCCGGGATGAGCGCCAGTCGCGCGGTGTAGACCCACGCCAGGTTGCGCCGCAGGATCCGCCCGTTCAGCGGCGAGATGGCGGCGAAGTCGCCCGCGCACACGCTGACCCGAATGGCCACGGTCGTCCCGAACGCCGCCGCCACCGTCGCGTCCGACTCCGACGTCGGGCACTCGGTGACCGCGAACATGTAGCGGAACCCCGCCTCGGCCGTCCCCATGGCCGTCTGGACGACGGCCGCCGTCGCCGCCGCGGCCGCGCTGTCAGCGCCCATTCCGACGATGTGGACGAACCCGAAATCGATCGGCGCCGCCAGCAGCGTAGTCAGCGCGTTGGTCACGTCGGTATTGTTGAAGCCGGCAGTGGTGGTCGTGAACGAGTACGTGTCGCCAGCCGTGAACGTGCCCGAGAAATTCAGAACGACGCCGGTTCCGGGGATGCCGTACTTGCTGAGGCCGTCGCCGCCCAGAGACGGGATCAGGATCTGACCGCTGACGCTGTTGCCGCCGTCGATCGAATAGCTGAACACCCCGGTCCCGGGCGCGCCGGTCGTGATGACCGTGAGCTGCACGTTGTAGGCGTCCAGTGGGCTGGACCCGTTGGTGACGTTGGTCGCCGCCGGGCCCGATCCGACCAGAGACACGCGTCCGTCGGTGGCGACGGTGTAGATATCGTTCGCGACCCAGGTCTGGCCCGAGGCAAAAGTGACCGTGGTCAGGGTACCCGGTACGCTGTAAGGGAACGTGCCGCCAACCGTCGCCACAGATGCACCATAGGCGCCGCCCCCCAGCGAGACGGCGAAGGTTGCTGTCCCGTTCGTGCCGCCCACCAGGATCTTGATGGCAATGGACTGCCGTGGCGCGAAGGTCACCGTCAGCGCGCCCGTTCCAATCTGCACACCGCGGGCGACCGCTGATGCCGAACCAGCGACGCGAGGGTTGATCGGCAGCGCGAAGACCGGTCCGCCCGCCACGCTCAGCGTGTGGGCCACGCAGTCGACCAGCGGCCCCTGCCCCAGCAGGCTCGACGCCGTGCCGTTGTCGTTGGCGCTGTAGACGGTGCCGACCACGCCGTCCGAGCACACCCCGATCTTGGCGCTGGCGTTGGCGACGGCGGCCGGCACGAGCCCGAGCCCGCCGTCGGCAATGGTCATCGAGACGTCTGGGAGGAGTGCCATGGTTACCTCATCACGGTGCCGTTCGTTGCCTGCTCGACCGCGGCGTCAAACTCCGCCTCGGTCACCTCTGCGCCAATCACCCATCCATTCAGCCCACGGGCGGCGGCGTATCTCCAAAATTCAGGGTTCCTGCGCGTCCCGAGCGGGATCGCACCCGCGTGCGACGGCGGCGCCGGGTAGAACTCGGGCAGCATCCCCTTCGCCTCGGCCCACTGCTCGACCTGGCGTTTGGGAGTGGTGGGCGGCGCCGGCGCGGTTGTAGTCTCCTGCGCTGCTTCGGCGTCCGCCGCTTGTCCGGGAGGGTCAGATACGTCGACCATGGGCTTTGTCCTTTTCATGGGGAGTGATCCACGGTGCCCTCGACGCCGGTGATCGGCATCGAGGTGACGACGGCGTAGGTGTCGGGGACGCGGGTGATGGGCACCAGCCAGGTCATGTTCAGCGTGTAGACGACGCCCCACTTCGTGGCGATGTCGCTGCCCGTGCGCCACTGGCCTGACTGCAGCTTGTATGAGCCCCACTGGATCGCCTGCATCGCCTGGACGAAGGCGTTCAGCGTCAGCTCGACCGTGGGGACGTCGTCGCACCAGATGTGGGCGGCGATGCTGATATTGCGCGTGAACAGCGGGCGCGGGTTGCCGATGCCGTCGCCGCCTTGGCCCTGCGGGCCGGTGATCTGCTCGCTGCCCGGCACCAGGATGATCACCCGGGATGTGCGATCGACCGACAGCCCAGGGTCGGCGCCGAACACGATTGGCGGCGTCAGCGCCGGCTCGGCGCCGATCATCTGCCTGGTGATGGCGTCCGCGATGCCGAGCAGGCTCAAGCGGCACCCCGCACGCGGTCCTTGATCAGCTTGGCGGCGGTCTCATTGAAGGCGCCGAGCCAGATCGGACCGAGGCCGCCCGTTTCCTTCATCGGGACCATCTGGCGCTGCGGGACGCTGCCGACCCGCCCGCGGCTCTGCGCGCGCGTCGCGGCCCGCACCCGGGCGCCGTATTGATGGATGATCGCGTAGACGACGCCGATGCGCAGGCGGAAGCCGTTGTCGGTGGCCTCGGTCGAGACGGAAGCTCGCATCTGGCCCGTGTCGACGAGCGGCGTCCCCTTGCGCCAGGCGAGCGGCCGCCACGGGTTGCCGTAGGGGTCGCGGCTCTGCCGGAAGCCGTCCAGCGTCTCTTTCCACGCGCGCGCGGCGAGCGCCTTCGCGAGATCGGCCTTGAAGCCGGCGGTGGTTAGCTGGCGGATCTTGTCCGACAGTTCCTTCAGCGCGTTCAGGTTGCCGGCGACTGCCATGTCAGACCGCGATGCCCCCCGGCGCGGCGACGCGCATCAGTTGCCGATACCGCTGACCGAACGTGGTCCGCAGGATCGGGTTGGAGACCTGGTCCTTCAGCACGAACGCCGAATAGCTGACCACCGTCGTGTCGACCTGCTTCATGACCACTTCGCGATCGCCTGGTGCCGCCAGCCCGGGACGGTCGCCTGCGAGCGTGCGCATCTGCCAGGTGTCGACCGCCTCGGTCACGATCCGATGCGCGACCCAGTTGCCCAGGCCGCGATCGTAAAGCGAACCCCACACCGCGACGTCAAACGCACCCTCTGACACGGACGCGTCGAGGTGCCGCTGGATGTCGGCGACCGGCACGTCCGCGAACATTGGGAACGCAGCCACGAATGTGGCCGGGGTCAGCATCGGCTATTCGCTCGCCTTGACGAGATGGCCCGAGGCAAACACCGCCTGCGTCCACTTGTCCTTGGCGAGCAACTCGTCGAGGATCTCGTCGGGGATCTCGCATTCGCCGTTGATCGTCCCGAGCTCGCCGCTCTCGGCCGGCGGGACGCTGAACACCAGCGAGCCGATCGGTTTGCCGCCCTCCTCGATCCGCGTGGGGATCGAGTGGATGTCGTAACGTCGGCCGCTCGTATTCAGGACCTTCATGGCGTGAGCTACTTGCCGCCCTTGGCGACGCGGCCTTCGGCGGTGTTGGTGCCGACGCTGGCCAGGGTGGCGCCGGTGGCGGCCAGAACACGTTCGGACGCCGGGACCTTGCTCTCGGGACTGCTCACCGCGACCAGATCGCCGCTGTCGAAGCAGCCCTTCGTCCACGGGTCCTTCGCCAGCAGTTCGGCCAGCACGTCGTCCGGGATCTCGACGACGCCGGGGTGCCGTCCCTTCTCGTCCACCGTCAGGCGGGGGACGCTATACATCTTGCTGCCCAGCGCGACCCCATTTGGGCCCACGCCCGTCGGGATGCTATAGATGTCGAACGGGTGATCGGCGGTGTTCTGAACGAGCATGCAGGTCTCCTTTGTCAGTTGTCGTAGCCGAACAGGTTCACGGAGCCGACGACGGCGGTCGCGGTGGCGCCCGAGAACTCCAGCGTCATGGCCGTGTTCACGGTGCCGACGATGTTCAGGCCGGTCAGATTGAGCGCCGCCACGCCGTTGACGGGAGTGGCCAGCGCCCACGAACCCAGGATCGTCCCGGCGCCGGTCGCGCCGTCACGTAGGACGACGGCGACAGGCGTCTGCGCAGTGGCGCCGGCCGCGACCGAGATGCTGATGCCGCTGCAGATGTGGCGCACGCCGGCAGCGGCCGCCTTGCTGATGGTGGGCGTCCCGGCGGTCGCCTGGTTGGTGACGGCCCACTCCTTCGTTACGGAATCTACGAGATCGCGTCCCATCACATCACCTCATTGCCGGGCCGTTGAACTTGGTTAGGATGGCCGCCCCCTTACGGAGGCGGCCCCTGGCGCTCACCACGCCGAACTGCGAACGCGCGTCTTAGACGCCGTCCATGTAGCGGACGGACTGCACGCGCCGAACTTCGAGGCCGCCGTACTTGTACTCGGCGGGCACGACGACGCGGAAGCCCTGGAGTTGGGGCGCCAGGAACTGCAGCGGCATCGGGATGTGGAACACCACGTTGTCGTTCATCGCGTTCAGGAACACGACCCGCTTGGTCGAGCCGGAGCCCAGCGTCTCCAGCGCGATGTCGTCGCTGATCTCGACCTTCAGCGTCTCGGTGATGAACCGCTCGATCGTGGTGTCGCTCACGGTCGAACGCGGCTTGAACAGCAGCTGCCGGGTCGTCGCCGGGAAGATGATCTTCGTCGGCCGCAGGTTGCTGCCCGTCGCGGCGTAATATGCCGAGTACGCCACGATGATGTCGTTGATGATGGTGTCGGCCGTGGCCGAGTCCCACACCGCGCCCGACGTGCGGTTCGCCGCCGTCACGCCGGTGGCGTTGTAGAGGCCGGTCAGGTTCGACAGCGACTCGCCCTGGAGAGCCACGAAGTTCATGTGGCGCTTGTACGCCTCGACGGCGGCCACCTGCTTGGTGTTGGACAGCGGCTGCTTCAGGAAGGCCGACGTCCGCAGGTCCTCCTGCGTGTAGTCGTACCCGATGCCGCCCGACTGCACCGGGATGGCCTTCAGCGCGTACGCCACGTCGACCAGGGGCACGTCGTTCGCCCCCGGCGACATGCGCTTGCCGATGCCCACCCGATCAGAGATCAGGTAGTTGACGGCCTTGGCCTGCGGGCCGGCGCTGTAGTCGATGCAGCCGGCGAGCACCTGCTCGTAGTGCATCGGCTGGTACCAGCGGGCGAACGCCTTCTGCTCCAGGTAGGTCAGCTGCCCGATCGCGAAGGACTCGGCTTCGCCGGCGTCCTGGGCGGATGCCCGGCCGTAGTTGGCGCCCGACCCGACCGGGAAGATCCCCGACCGGCGAACGAAGTTGGTCATCTCGGCGTGCCGCCAATCGTCGACGTCGGCGGCGACCATCGGAACGCCCCCCCGGTAGAGGGGACTGCCGTAACCGGGTTCCGGCTGATTGTCTCGTACTTGGATTTTCATGATCGTGTCCTTCAGGTTCGAGGTGAGTCAGACCGGGAATTACGCGGTGACGATGTGGACCAGGCCGACCGCGCCCGAGGCGGTGGTCGTCTTCCAGATGGCGCCCGGGATGGTGAGGCGGGTGGTGCCGTTCGCCGCACCGCCGGTGGCGCCGCCGATGCCGGCCGAGGCGACCACGCAGATCGCCGCGTCGCCGTCGGTGACGTTCTCGGACGCCAGGCAGTAGAGGTAGCCCTTGTTGCACACCGGGACGTCGTGGAACTGCGGGTAGTTGATCGTGCCGGCGACGCCGGGGGCGTTGGCCTCCGACAGGGCGCGCAGCGCGATGCCCTTGACCACGCCGCCCGAGATCGGCGGGCGCACGGAGCCGGGCGTTCCCGGCAGCGCGGCGGTGGTGCCGAGGCAGACCGCGTCACCGAAGTTGATCGCGGTCGCGTTCTCGTTGATGCACGACTCGACGGCGGGATCGTCGACGTTCATCGCCAGTTGGCCGGGGTAGCCGACGGTGAGCAGCTGGCCGCCGACGGTCGCGAGGGTAGGAATTGCCATGGTGTTCTCCTGAGTGCTGTGGGTGTGTCGTTAGGGGTTCGCGTGCGGCGGCCTACTGGCGGCGCTCCTGCTGGTACTGCTTCTCTTCGGCCGGCCCGCGGCCGGCGTGGTTCTCGCGGAACATCATCAGCGCGCGGCCGGTGAGCTCCGGTCCGTCGGTGACGTGCGTTCCGTCGGTGCCCAGCAGCGCGCGGGAGACGGAGTCGTCCGCCGTGCGGCGCTGGGAGTCGGTCGCCTGCGCCGGCTTGGTGGCGGCGATGGCGTTGAACGCCGCGGTGACGATCACCTCGGGCGCCTTGGACAGTTCGACGCCGCCCAGGACCGCCAGCGCGACGGGCTTGAGGGCCTCGTCCTTGGCGATGACCTCGGTCAGCACCTCGGCGCGGATGGCCGCGACGCTCTTGCCCTCGGCCTTGAACTCGGGGCAGAGCTTGGCCGCATCGCCCACGACCTTCGAGCGCTCGGCCGCCATCGCCTCGATCTGCCCGGGCGTCAGGATCTTGGCGTTCGCCTCGGCCAGGGCCGTCGCATGGTCGGCGACCAGCTTGGCGGCGGCGGTCTTCTCGGCCTTCAGGGCCTCGTCAGCCGCCTTGGCGCGCGTCTCGGCCATGGTGGCCAGATCGAGAGCGGCCTTCTCGTTCTTCTTGGCGTCGCCGACGATCTTCTCGACGAGCGAGGCCGCGGTGTTTTCGAGTTCGATGCTGATGCCGTCGATGACGATCGTGCGAGTTGCCATGGGTCTCTCCTCTGTGTCGTGGTCGTGATCTCCGACGCGGCACCCCGGGCCACCGCGCGCGCTGTCGACAATCGCGATGTGATTGCCTCGAATGTTTCGCTGGATGCCGTCGTACGCTTGCCCGTCGGCGGTGCGCCCGGCCGTCATGTCGCAGTCGAACGCGTAGCCGCAGGACAGCTGCGCCTTGCCGTCCATCACGGCGCGGACGGCGGCCTTGTCGCGGATCGCGAGCTTGGCGCCGACGTGGTCGCCTTCGCGGGCGACCTCGCGCACGTCGCCCATCGCGATCTTCCGCCAGTTGTCGGCGGTGACGTTGTCGGGCGGGTGGTTCAGTGTGATCGGCTTGTCCGCGAACGACGACAGCGCCTCGGGCGCGAACACCTCGTCGGGCGGCCGGTAAAGGCGGATGATGCGGTCGCCGTCGCCGGCGGAATCCATGCCGAGCTCGCGGGCGCGGTACTCCTGAACGCCCGTGCGGGAGATTTTCCCGGGGGCGAGCATGTAGCCCTCATCGGTCAGAACACGGCTGGTCAGCGTGAAGAGATCGCGGACCTGGCAGCGAGGGAAACTCATGCGGCCTCCGATTCGGCTTCCATCTCGGCCGCGATCGGCGACTCGGCGGGCGTCTCTTCGATGTCGAATACTGGCCCGGCCACGCAGCGGCAATTGATCGGCGTCCCGGGCGTCGCGGTCTCACCATCGACGATGGGCGGCGAGTCCCAACGGAACGTCTGGCCGTCGAGTTCGGCGTGGCTGTCACGGACGCGCTCGTCCTCGGCGGTCTGCCACTCGAACTTCTCGATCCCCAGTTCGCGCTGGCGGACGTTGTTGAACGCCGCATTGAGTTTTCCGGTCTGATCGCGGGCGATCAGCGCCGCGCGCCGCTCCGTGATCTGGCCGATCTCCTGGACGCGGTCAACGATGGCGGACCACGGCTGGCCGGTCGCCCAGTTCTCGGTGATGTCCTCGCGCAGGCGGTCGAAGTACTGCTCGGGGATCGACTCGATCAGGTCGACGTTCGCCCGGGCGGCGCGCGCCATCTCCATCGCGACCGGGCCTTCGCCGGTCAGCTGGGCGCGGATGTCGATGTTCAGCGACTGCTTGACGGACGCGGCGAGGCGCTCGTCGACGTCGTCCAGGTTCTTGCGGACCGCCGTGGCGGCGCGCGCCTTGGCGAACGCCCCGATGTTGCCGAACTTCAGCTTCGCGTGCGTCAACAGGAAGTCGAGCCCGGGAGGCGCGGCGTCCGTGACGGTCGGCCACTGCGGCTTGATGGCCGCCAGAATCTCGGCGCCCGCCGCCCGCAGATGGCCCACCAGCGCATGCAGCTGGCCGCGGTACCACAGTTCATTCCGCCGGCTTGGGCGCACCGCGCGCAGCAGTCGCGATCGTCTCTTTCGGAGGCGCGACGTCATGCCGTGGGTCGCCAGATGGCGGATGTGGAAGTGGAGCAAGCCCCTCAACGGTGGGGCAGACGGCTGCTAACCCAAGTTTTCGAGGACGCGGAAACTCCAGATTTGAAGCTGTTGGCCCACTCTCTGAGGGCATGGCGTTTCCTTGGCCTTGGGGATCTAGATCAAAGGCTGCCGCGGCTTCTGGCCCTGCGGCGCCCGTTGCGACCTCGGTTTCGGACGCCAAGCCTCGCATCGTCGACGGCCTGTCGAACGTGGTGGCCGGCCTCAACACCGACCGCGACAAGCGCTTTTTCTCGAACTACGACGTCCCACTGGCGCAGAGCCGGGTCGACCTGGAGTCGATGTTCCGCGGCAGCTGGATCAGCCGCCGCATCATCACGACCGTGGCCGACGACATGACGCGCGCCGGCTGGCGGCTGAACTGGGACGGCTACGACGACGACGAGGACGGCGCCCAGGCGATCAAAAAGGCCGAGGCGGCGTTCGCCATCAAAGAGAAGGTGAACTCGGCGATTCGGTGGGCCCGGCTTTACGGCGGCGCCGTCATCCTGCTGGGCGTCGCCGGCGAGGAAGACCTCTCGCAGCCGCTGGACGTGGCCAAGCTGGGCAAGGACTGCCTGAAATACCTGCACGTCCTCGACCGCTGGCAGATCATCGGGAGTGCGGAACTGGAACGCGACATCAAATCTCCCAACTTCCGCATGCCCAAGTTCTATTCGATCGCCGACGCGTCGACCGACACGAACGAGACGAACATCCACTGGTCGCGGGTGATCCGCTTCAACGGCCAGCAGCTGCCTTACTTCCTGTGGGTCCAGAACGCCCGCTGGGATGACAGCGAGCTGCAGGCGCCGCTGGAGAGCGTGCGGAACTACGACAGCGTGACGATGGGCGTCTCCTCGATGATCTTCGAGGCGAAGGTCGACATCCTCTCGATGGCTGGCCTGGCCGATCAGCTGGCCATGGACGGCGGCAGCGCCAAGGTCACGGCGCGGCTCATCGCCGGCATGACGATGAAGGGCATCAACCGCACGCTCGTCATCGACAAGGACACCGAGACCTATGAACAGAAGCAGATGCAGTTCTCCAGCCTGGACAAGATCATCCAGAGCTTCGTGATCGATCTCTGCGGCGCCTGCGACATCCCGGCGACGCGGCTCTTTGGGCAGTCGCCGGCGGGCCTGAGCGCGACGGGCGAGAGCGACATCCGCAACTATTACGATCACGTCAGCGCCCGCCAGGAGACCAACCTGCGACCGCAGCTGATGCGGCTCTACGAGGTCCTGGTGCGGCACTCGATTGGGTCGATGCCGGAAGACTTCGACATCGCCTTCGAGCCGCTGTGGCAGACGACCGACAAAGAGCGGGCCGAGATCGACAAGCTGCGCGCCGAGACGGACCAGGTCTACGTCTCCATCGGGGCGCTGACCGAGGGCGCGATCGCGCGGGAGTTGCAGGACCGGGACACCTATCGGACGCTGACCGACGACGACGTCAGCATGGCCGAGGAACTGGCGAAGCAGCCGGACCCGGTGCCGGTGGCGCCGGTGGCAAAGGCGCCGGCGAACGGCGCGCCGAAGCCGCCCGTCGCGGCGACGCCCGCCTAAATCACGTCGAACATCGAGCGGCCTTTCTGGCTGTTCCAGGCGTGGGCCAGCGCGTCCACCTGGTCGTCGTGGCGGTCGTTCACGCCCGTGAACTTGGCGAGCTCGTCGAGGAACGGCCCCAGCCACGCCGCGTCTGTCGCCGGCACCAGGAGGCGGCCGTCGTTCCACGCCGCCGCCACCGGCTGGGCGCGCGTGAACTTGTCGCCCTTGGGGTCGATCTCGTTGATGCGGAGGTCGCGGTTGATCTCGCGCAGCATCTGCGGAATGGCCTTGAACGCGCCCACGGCCTCGATGTTGATCGCCGTGTTGCCGTATGCCCGCTGCAGGCCCAGCAGATCCCGCGCGAACACCGGCATCGCCACTTGTTCCCGGTAGACCTTCAGGACGTGGCCGACGGCCTGCGCCCCGACGCCCTTGACGGCCAGCACCACCGCCGCACTATAATCGGCCGTCGTCTTCTTCGACGCCGCCGGGTCGGCTGCCAGGATGATCCGCATGCCCGTGACGTTGAAGGTCAGCGGGTCGTAATAGTGCGGCTCCCCGAACACGGCGCCCCCGCGCGGCCGCGGCGCCCCCTGGTAGAGGGCGGCGAAGTTGAACTCGCCGATCGTCCGCCTGATCTCGTCCAGCTCGGCGGCGCTGAATCGTTCGGGCCAGAGCGGATCGCCCGGCGCGCGGCCGAGTTGGTCGTTCTCCTCGGCGGCAGCCGGCAGGTTGATGACGGTCCAACCCTCGTCCTTGGCGAGGCGCCCTATCAGGTCGTCCTCGTGCCAGCGCGTGTGGATGACGAAGACGCTGGCACCTTCGAGCCGGGTCATCGCGACGGTCCGGAACCAGTCGTCAACGGCGTCGCGGTAGACCTGCGAGTAAGCGTCCACCGGGCCCTTGAACGGGTCGTCGACCACCAGGAGGCCGCTGATACCCTGGCCGGTGAGGCCGCCGCCCACGCCGCCGGCGAGGAGGCCACCGCCATCCGTGGTGCGCCACTCGGCCTTGTTGTTGGTCTCGTCGGACAGCTGGACGCCGGCGCGCGCGGTCAGCGCCCTGGCAAGCACGGACTTCGAAAGCGCCTGGGGGGCGTTGTAGCTGAAGTAGCCGCAGGTGTCGCCCGAGTTCTTGGCCAGCCACCACGCGAAGGCATGCAGCAGGAGCGTCGTCTTGCCGTGCCGGGGCGGCATCGACAGCAGCACCTTGCGCCGCTGGATGCGGCAGCGCTCGAGCTCGGCGATCAGCGGCTCGAAGTGCCGGGGCGGCGGGTGATGCGGGGACAGCCGGCGGATGAAGTCGGCCAGCGATTCGCCGCCGACCAGATCCTCCTGCAGTTCTAGGTATTCATCGCGCTCATCCTCGGTCAGCGCGTCCCACTGCTCATCCGTCAGCGTCGCCGGGCTCATGTTCCCCGCTGGCGATACGCTGGACCACGAGGGCCGCCGCCTTCTCGGCGAGGGCGCGTTGCCGCGCTCGCTTCTCGTCGGACGTCAGTACGGCCCGTACGGTGATCGGGGCCGCGCCGTCCACGCCGGCGATCTCGTTGCGCTGTGCCGGCTTGCCCCATGCGCGGTCGAGGAGGATCTCGGCGGCGCGAACGGCCTGCGTCGGGGGGCCGTTGCGCATCATCCGGACCAGCTTCTCGACGGCTTCGGCCGAATGGTTTCTGGTGAGCTCTTTGAACTCGGCTAGCGTCTTGGGACGGCCGCCTGGGTTGCCGCTCTGCCCCTTCTGGAATCGGCGCCCGACCGGGGGCTTGCGCTTGCCCCCTGATCCGCCGCTGTTCTCAGGGGTTGGCTTGTCGCCCATCGCCCCTTAATTCTCGCGGCCTTACCGCCCGCCTCAAATCTCTAGATCACTCCTCGCCCAGAAGCAGCACCGCCTCCGGGTGGTCGTTGCCGATCTTGGCCTGCTCCTCGGGGGTGAGCTTGCGGACGTAGTGGATCGGCGAGTCGGGGTGGTCGGGGCACCGCTGCTGGCCTGCCGCCATCTCGGTCAGGCAGATCGGGCACCGCCGCCAGGGGGTCGGCTTGGGGTTGAGGGCGGCTTTGGCTGCCTCGAATTCGGAGCTCATGGTTGCCTCACGCGAATTGGAAGTGGGAGAGCATGACCGATGCCAGGAACGCCCGCCCGACGTCGTTGGGGTGGACCGCGCTCGCGTCTGGGTTGGTCAACGGCCCGAGGATGGCGAGATGCCCCGGGTTGTTGGCCGCCTCGAAGGCGAACATCGGCGTCCGCAGGTCGATGTACTCGGCGCCGGCCGCCTGGGCGGTGGTGCGGATGATCGTGTCCTTGGCGTCGAGTTGCGTGTCGAACGGGTTCGCCCCCCGCGGCCAGTTCTCCTGGATGCACAAGGGGCCCGGCACGGCGATCTGGCATCCCGGGCACTGGGCCTGCGTCTGCGCCAGGATCGCCGCGTGGTTCGTGGTGCAGTTCCCGTCGGAGACGCTGTGCTGGACGCAGTTGACGCCCAGGAACGGGATGAACAGGTCAGGCTTGAAGGCCGCCACCTTGGTCGCGATCGACTGGGCGATCGTCCCGCCGTAGTTCGTGCGGAACGTCTCGCAGTCCTCGCCGGCGGTGCCGGCGTTGAACCAGGCGAACGAGGCCAGCGTTGACGCCGGCCCCTTGATGTTGACGGCCGGGAGCGAGCCCGCCGCGATGGCCGCAGCCTGCAATGCGTCCGCGAACCACGGTCCCGCGCCGCTGGCGTTCGGGGTCTTGGGCGCCACCCAGCAGAACGCCGACAGCGAATCCAAGCCGTACACGATCCGGAACGGCGTACCCGGAACCGTCGAGCTGTAACGTCTGACCGTGATCATTGCGGGCACACCGTCCAGAGCAGCCAGTTCCACTGCGCGTTGTGGTTCACGGCGCCACCCACCTTGCCGACGATCCAGGTCCAGTAGGACTCGGTCGAGTTGCTGATCGGGAAGAGGCCGAGCCCTGACATCCCCTTGGGCTGGCCGCCGTTGACGCAGAGCCAGTTCATGTCCCGTCCCAGAGCGACTCGAGGTAGACCCACTTGTTGTCGACGGTCTCGTCGCTCAGGATGTACTGCTGGTTGCCGACGGCGTTCGACCCGACGCGCACCGAGTACTTGGTGGCGCTGCCGGGCCCATAGACGCCCATCCCGTGGCCCTGGGAGCCCATGAACGCGATCGTGTTGGCGTCGGGGGTGCTGACCATCCGGAACATGCAGGCCCGGTAGAAGCGGATATGGGGCGAGTTGAAGCCCGCCATCGGCGAGAAGTTGGTGCTGATCACTGGCAGCACCTGCGCCTGTCCGCTGGTCGACGTGCCGGTCGACATGTCGACGATGCCGCCGATCGAGTTGACCGGATCGGCCGAGTCGCCCACCGCCGTCGACAGCAGGCCGCCCGATGTCAGAACGATCGACATGTCGGCGCTGCCCTCTGGAAAGTCCATCCACCAGACGGACTGCTTGTTCGTGCCGAGGAACGCGGCGGCGCGCGCCTTGTAAAACATGTCCGACGTCGCCGCCGGCATCGCGTTGACCTGGAACGCCAGGCGCTGGAGCGCGGCCTCGGTGTTCTTGGTCGGGAAGTAGCCGCCAACGTCCTCGATGCCGATCGTCGAGGCGCCCTTATTGTGGGCGGTGGAGGCGAGATCGGCGACCAGCGCGAACCCGCCGCCGGCGGACGAGGCGACCGCCGCCCAATCCGTGGCGTTCGTCCCGAATTTGTCCCACGCCGCGCTGCCGTCGGCCTTGTGGACGCGCGTCCCGATCGGCAGGGCCAGGCCGGGCGAAAGCGACGGGTCGGCCGTGACCGGCAGCGTGAAGCCGTCGCGGAACCACTGCCCGCCGTTGTGGCCGGCGACGATCTGAATGTTGTCGGGCGTGAAGGCGGTCCCCATCTTCTCCAGATAGAAGTTGGCGTGGACGCTCTCGACCCAGGCGCGCGTCCCGGTGGCGAGCGCCGTCGTGTCGAGGTTGACGAGTTGCTGGCCGCTGGTGTTGATGCTGTCCAGCGTGACGTCGGCGGTGACGGTGACCGTGATGGGCGGCGGCACCGGCGGTGAGTCGGCCGGGTCGATGCGCGGCTCGATCTCGATGCGGAGGTAGCCGTCGTTCGGCCACGTCATCTCGCGCGGGCCCGGGAACGTGACGACCCACTCGGCCTGGTAGTGGCCGGCCGCGGCCACGTCGATCGCCTGCCAGTCATAGCGGACCACGCCGTTCGCGGCGTCGACCACGACGGCCGGGCCGCCCAGCAGCGTGCCCGAGCCATTCGTCAGCTTGAGCGACAGCCGCACCGTGGCGCCGGTCAGGTCCTGCGGCGTCTTGCCGTCGGTGCCCAGCAGCGTCGCCGTCAGGCTGGGGCTGGTGTCGAACTGCTTGAGGTTGAAGTCCTCGCGCCGGTTCATGCCAGCCTCGGCTTGATGACGATCCGAACGTAGCCGTCCTCGGGCCAGGTCAGGACGCGGCCGGTGGGGAGCGTGACGATCCACTCGGCGGCGAAGATGCCGGGCGTCTCGGTGTCGGCGGCCTGCCAGTCATAGCGAACGGTGCCGGTCGCCGGGTCGCCCGGGATCGAGCAGGCGCCGCCCAGGATGCTGCCGGTCTTGTCGGCCCGCTGCATTCGGATCTTGGCCGTCGCACCCGTCAGGTCGATCGGCGTCATGCCGTCCTCGTGGAGCATCACCGCCAGCAGCGCCGGGGCGAGATCGAATTGGGCGAGGTGAAAGTCGGCGTTGCCCATGCGCTACTCGTCGTAGGGTGTCAGCACGACACGGGTGACTGAACTTTCGACGTTGACGTCGGTGCGCGAATCCGCGACGGCGACGGTCGAAGGCGGACCAAAGAGCATCTCGGCCGCCAGCGCCGGCGGGATGAAGAGACCGTTCCAGGCGACATAGGCGGCGCCGACGCCGGGCGGGATCGGCCGGTTGGTCGGTTGCGCCGGCTCCCAGCCCGTGACGCCCAACTTGGCGAGCATCGGCCCCCAGTAATCGACCCCGACGCCTGGGCGCGGCGTCTTGGTCTGCGGGCCGGGCGGCTCCCATCCGGTCGCGCGCAGCAGCGCCAGCAGGCCCGACCCGTCGAAGTTTGGGCCCGGGGCGCCGCGCGGGCTGCGGGTGCGGGGGGATTCGGGCTCCCAGCCGGTGGCGGCGAGCAGGCGCTTGACGGCGGGGCTGTCCCAGTTGACGCCTACGCCTGGCCGCGGCGTGCGCGGCAGGTACGGCGATGCCGGCTCCCAGCCCGCCTTGAGCGGAGGCGGGCTCATCGGCGCGGCGTCGCCGCCGGCGCCCTGCGCGCGCGCGAGCCGGCGCGCGAAGGCGGCGGCGCTCTCCCAACCCACCACGCCGAGGACGCTCAGGATCGGGATCGTGGCGTCGTGGTTGACGCCAATCCCCGGGCGCGGCGATCGCGTGACCGGCGCGGGTGGCTCCCAGCCGCCGGCGCGCAGCGGGAATGCCACCAGCGGGCCATCAAACGACGGTGCCAGCTTGCCGCGGGGGCTGATGGTCAGCGACCCCGGGGGTTCCCATCCGGTCTTGCCCAGCACCACGACGAAGCCCGACAGGGGGCCGAAGTCGACGCCGACCTTGCCGCGCGGACTGACCGTCCAGGGCGCCAGCGGCTCGAAGCCCGTGGTCCGCAGCGGGAAGGCGACCGTCGGGCCGTCCCAGCTGGGCGCGAGCCGCCCGCGGGGCGACACGGTCACGGGGCCCGGCGGCTCCCAGCCGGTGGCCAGCAGCGCGCCGGTGAACGGCGCCAGCGGCAGCGGCGCGGGGATGATGGGCGAGTGCGGCTGCGCGGCCCAGGGCGCGAGTGGCTCCCAACCACCGGGAAGCAGGAACGCCAGCAGGGGGCCGTCGAAGTTGATGCCCGTCTTGCCGCGCGGGCTCTGCGGCGTCGGCTGCGCCGGCTCCCAGCCGGTCCGGGCCAGGAAGGCGAGCCACGGCCCCAGCGCGTCGACCGCGCCGCGGCCCCTGGGCGAGACGGTGACCGCCGGCGGCGGCTCCCAGCCGCTCGGCTTCAGCTGCGGCGGGACGCCGTCCCCGTCCGCGTTGAAGCCCTGGCCGGGGGGCTTGTCGACTGGGACGGGGGCGGTCGGCTCCCAACCGGTCTTGGCGAGCTGCGCGGGTCCGCCACCGACATCAGCGTTGGAGCCTTGGCCGGCGGGGCGGTCGAACGGCAGCGGCGCGGCCGGTTCCCAGCCTGTCGACCCCAGCGTGGGCGCGCTGAACGCCGGCTGCGGCGCCTCCATCGAGACGAACGGCCGCCGCGGGGCCGTGCCGGTCTCAGGCGCGCGAGGCTCCCACCCGCTGAGCAGGAGCGTGATCGTGACGCCGGTGGCCTCCCGCCGGCGTGTCCTGCCCGATCCTCGGTTCGGGCTCTGCTGCGTCCAGAATTGCCCGAGGTGCGGGCGGAGGATCGGGCACGGCTCCTTGACGGTGATGGTTCCGGTGTTGGTGCCGAGGCCGCTGACGATGTCGACGCCGTTGATGCTGTCGAGCTTGTCCAGGAGGATTGCGTCGTTGCGGCGGATCTTCGTGAAGTCGTAGCCGCGGGACAGCGCGTCCACTTCGGCGGCCGACAGCGCCGTCCGCCACCAGCCGAATTGCTCGATGTACGCGTCGGTCGTGCCTATCGTGCCGTCGGTCCGCATCCACAGGCGGACGTTGTTGGTAGATGACTGCGTGAACGTCCCGGCCGGCGTGCTCGTATTGCGGAGCCGGCCGTTGACGTAGACCTTCAGGTTCGTCCCGTCCCATGTCTGGCAGACGTGCTGCCAGTTGTTATTGGTGAAGGTCAGCGTGTCGGCGACGGTCTGGCTGCCGCTCGCGGTGATGATCTGGGCGCGGGTGAGGTTGAAGCTTGCGCTTGACGGCGTTCCGAGCGTGAACTCCCCGGCGACCAGGCCGGCGCCGCGCGCGACATAGCCCCATTGCGCGACGGGCGTGATGTTCGGGTGAACCCAGCAGGCCAGCGTGTGGCCGGTCTGGTTCTCCGTCTGGTTGAAGAGAGCGCCGTTCGCGTACTCGCGAAAGTTGCTCGTGCTGGCGGCGTTGTAGAGCGCCATCGCTCTGCCGCCCTACTGCGCTTCCGGGTTGTTTCCTACCCAGCGGAGCCAGTGGTTCGAGCCGGTGGAGTCGAGCGCGACGCCGGTGTCGTGATAGATCATCGCGCCGAACTCGGGGCCGGGATTCGCGAAGAAGTCCTCGCAGAAGAGGCTGTCGCCCGTGGCGGCCGACGCCGAGCTGCGCGCCAGGCAGACGAAGGGCGCGTTCAGCCTGGTCAGCGCGGCGTCGCTGGCGCCGGCGTTGTCCGATCGATGCGGCGTCGCGTTCTTGTCGCCCCGGATCGCGTAGACGTAGACAGCCTTGTTCGACGTCGGCGACGTGCCGAGCTTGAACTTGCCGAAGATGTGGACCAGGCCGAAGCGGTTCGACGAGTTGTCGACCATCGTCGTCTGGCGGCCGACGAACGTTGTCGACGAGGCGAGCGACGCGATCGTGATCGTGAACGCGGCCGACGATGTGCCGCCCGAGCCGTCGCTGAATTTGTCTTTGATCTCCGACGCCATCAGCTTGGCACTCCGGTGGCTCGCCCCATCTCATACGTGTCGACGAAGGCACCCGACCCGAACAGGATTTCGGCCCGACTGGCCGAACGATCGACGGCGGCCAGGAGATTGGTCCGCGAGGTCGTGCCGACGCCGAAGATGTTCCCCAGCCCGGTGCGCACGTTCGTATTGCCCGAGTCCAGCATTCCGGCCGAGACGTAGACCAGAAGCTCCTGCAGCTTCGTCGACGTCAGCGCGGCCATTTCTGTCTCGACGATCTGGCTCATGATGAACTGCGCCGAGACGATGCCCTGGTTGATCTTCTCGCCCGATCCGCCGACGGCATTGATCAGTGCGCAGCGCTGGGCGACGGTCTTGCCGGCGTAGCCGAGCACCTTGGGATCGTTCGTGATCTCCGTCCCGAGCGCGGTGATCTGGGCTGGAGTCAGATTGGCCATGTCAGCTCGCGATCAGCCCGATCTTGGCGAGCATGACCTTGCCCTCGGTCATCAGTTCCTTGGCCACCGCGATCGCCTTCGGGGCCGACACCGGGATGTCCTTTGAGTCGGGGTGCGGCCTCCAGTCGACGGTGAGCACGTCGCCCGCCTTCTGGACGATGGCGCGGACCGCGCTGGGCTCGCCGATGGCGGCGAACAGGGCGCGCATCGTCTCGATGATCTCTTCGTGGGCGGCGCCCTGCCGCGCGTGGTGGTTGACGACGGTGTGGTCGATCTCACGCCAGCAGCTTTTGGCCGGGTCGGAGTTCGTCTCCCAGCGCGCCAGCGTGATCTTGACCATCAGATCGGGCGGGGCGCCGGCGGTCGCGTCGGGGTGCGGGATCATCTCGCCCCTGACCTCGACCATGTGCTGCGGTTGATCCATCAAATCCCCATCGCCTTCAGGAGCCGCCCGCGCGCCTCCATGGCCTCAAGCTTTTTCTCGAACGGCACGCACCGGTTTTTCCTCGCGCAGGGCAGGCACTCGCGCGCGCTGCACCTGGCGCAGAAGCCGACCTCGGTGGCGGTCGGCGGCGGGACGTTGCAGATGCTGTTGCAGTGGCAGCAGGTGAACGTCTCGATCTCTCGCCGGCCCTCGGGCCCGAAGGACTCGATGAATCCTTGGGCCCGTGTGCGCTGGCGCGGCATGCGCCTTACTGCAGGACGCTCGCGTCGACCAGAACGGTGACCGCGCCGCCCAGGGCGTTCAGCAGGAAGCCGATGCCGTTCGCGGCGGTCGCCGGCAGGATGACCTCGGCGCGCTGGTCGTAGGCGACCCAGCGGAACGTCGCGCGCGGGTTGCAGGCCCAGTCGCGGATCAGGGTGTTGGCCGTGTAGGTCGGCTCAGCCGACGCGTTCGAGCCGGCGGTGAAGGTCGACGCGGGATCGTTCGGGTCGGTCGACGCCGGGGTGACGGCGGTCGTGGTGCCGGCCGCGGTGAACCGCTTCATATGGACCTCGTAGGAGGCGTCCGAGCCCGGCGTGCCGATCTGCTGCAGCGTCACGTCGATGATGCGCGGGCGGATCGCGGCGGTCGAAACGACGGTCAGTGCCGTCTTCGCGGCGGCGGTCTGGGATCCCTGGCACGAGTAGACGCTCATGATTCTTTCTCCTGGTTGACGAGTACGAGGGCCACAGAGCCCGGGACCAACTTCGGTGCGCACTTGCCGCAGGCGTGGGCCTGTAGGAGCAGAAGCGCGCCGCCCCGGAACGTGTGGGCGGTGACTTGCTCCCAGCGGGCCAGCGCGGCGGCACTCAGATCCGCCGGGTCGACCTCGGTCTTGCAAAAGCTGCACGTCATCATGCCCGTCCAGAATCGGGGGCCGGTCGTTCCCTTCAAGTTTCCCCGCCGCGAATGTTGAAGGCCGCGCCCGCCGCGCCACCATCGCGGCATGAAAAAGCTCCGCCTCCTGATCGCCCTGGCCGGCCTGTCGGCCGGGTTCGCCTGTGCCCACGTCACGCCGGTGATCGTCGACTGCGGCAAGGAAGTCTCGGCCGGGATCCTGCCGGCGGTGGAAACCGCGCTGGTCGCGGCGGACTACGTCGATGAGCTGGCCAAGCTGGTGGGGCAGTACGGCGAGTGCGTGATCCGCAAGGCGGTCGAGCAGATCACGAGGGAGGCGCGCAACGACCTGGGGTACGCGGCGACGGACGTGAACGCGCGGCTCAAGTACGAGCACGGGCAGACCTGGCTCGCGGCGCACCCGGCGAACTGACCGTGGAGATCGCGTGCTTGGAGACGTCGCGTCTCCTGTCGCCGGCTAACCTCGCGTTCCTGGTCCGCGCCGTCAATGTCCAGATGACCGAGCACTACGGACCGGCGTTCGAAGAAGAGCCCTGGCCGGTCCGCTCGTACGCCGACCTGAAAACGCTGGAGCCCGGCACCTACTGGCCGATGGCCATCCTTGACGACCTGGGCGGCCCCGCCGGTGCGATCGGCTTTCACACGGAGGTCGCCGGCCTGATCTTCGGCCGCGTGCTCGCCAGCGCGGACCCGACCGACGGCACGACGCTCAGCCACGAGTCGCTGGAACTGCGCGGCGACCCGACGGTTGACCTCTGGATCCCGATGGGCGACGGGCGATCGGTGGCTTACGAGCTTGCCGACCCCTGTGAAGGCGACCGCTACCAGATCGACGTGACGATCGGCGCCGAGACGCGGCGGATCTGGGTCAGCGACTTCGTGTTGCCGTCGTGGTTCGTGCCGGGCGCCGAGGGTCCGTTCAGCTACCTCGACAGCATCGACGAGCCCTTCGGTCTCTCGCGCAACGGCGGCGGCTACAGGCTGATCCGCGACGCCAGCGGCAACGTCACCAGCGATTTCGGCCGGCGGTCGCCCGACGCGGCGAAGATGGCGCGGAAGGTTGCCGACCCGCTCTCTCGAACCGCGCGTCGCGGCCTTCGCTGACCCGCCGCCCCGCGCATCCCAGGCAGACGACGAGCCGCAGCCTAACGGCGTTCATGGATCGCCGCGCGCGCCACGACGTCGCCGTACTGGACGAAGCAGATCGCGATCATGCCGGCGGCGAACATGATGCGGCCGATCTCGGCCAGCTTCGGGTTGCCGGCGGCGAAGTAGATCAGGGCGCCCAGGATGGCGACGATCGCGGGAAGAAGCAGCGTGATGGTCATGGGCCGAACCTATGCACGGTCGGCGATCTAGGGTAGGGCCTGTGGCGCCTCCGCCTTCTCCTCCGCCTCACACCACTTCTCGATCGCCGCCTCGGCCGCCTCCCGCTGGAACATCTTCAGCCGCTCGCACTTCACCCTGAACCGCTGCGCCAGGTCCGCCCGCACCCAGAAGGCGAGTTGCAGCCGCTTCGACTCGGTCTCTTCGGGCGGCTCGCCCATCAGCCGCCGAGTCGCGCCGTTGCCAGGGCCAGCGCGGCGGCGGACAGGCGCCCGATGGCCGGCCCGAGCGCGGCGTCGTTGCGCATGATGACCGCGGGCACCGCCGGCTCGCCGTAGATGGTCTTGACGCCCGGGACGCCGGGAATGAGGATCACGCGGTAGAGCGCCGGCGCGGCGGGTGTGTCCAGCGCGGGCGGCAGGCCCACCAGCAGCGCCTCGGCGGCCGATTCGACTTCCCCGCAGAGCTCGATGTTCTTGACGTCGGTCGGCTTGCCGAAGACCCACGCCTCCGAATCGACCCGCTCGCCGATGGACCAGACAACGAGGATCGTCTCCTCGGACTGGCGCTCCCAGTCGACGGAGACGGATAGCAGCGCCTCGGCGGTCTCGTCAGCCATGGCCGGCAGGATCGCGCGGGCGCGCTGGGCCTCTAGTTTTCAAGTACGGGTCTTGCCAGTTCGCCCACGGCGCCAGGACCACCACGCGCCAGCACGGCACGCACAGCCGCGTCGAGGCGTCGATCGTCACCTCCATGCAGCCGCAGGCCGCGCAGAGGGCCGGCGGGGCGGGCGTGCGTTCGAAGACGGGCATCGTCATTGGCGCCGCTCCGCCAGCCGGATCGCTTCGAGGGCCAGCTTCTCGGCGCGCTCGATCCGCTGCGCCGCCTCGATCAGCCGGTCGTCGAACGAGAGGATCAGATCGCGGCAGGTCAGCAGGATGTCGGCCGCCCTTGCCGGATCGTTCACGATGACCGCGACCAGCGCGGCGCGCGCTTCATTGACGGGCGCCGTCGGCGCGTCCTCGATGATGGTGGGAGTGGAGGGATCGACGGTCATGCGGCCCTCCGTGGGATGTAGTCGGGGACGAGGTGCCCATACCCCTTCGCGATCGAGGCCTGCGTGGCGCCCGTCCATTTCGCGAGAACGTGAATTGGTTCCCCGGCTTTGATGCACCGGCTGATGAACGAGACGGTGGTGGCGTCGTGCCAAGTCATGCCGTCGAGCCGAAGGGTCTTTCGTACGGCGTCCCATCGGTACTGGATCCAGCCTTTGTCGTTGATCGGTGCGCCCTCGGCGTCGACAAACAGGCGATCCTCTCGGCGCGCACCCTCGGCCAGTCGCACCTCGGCTTGTTCGCGAAGGCCTCTCGCGGTCGCCACCGGCACCGGCGGCTCTGGTAGCCGCGCCCGGCGCACGATGGTCCGCCCATAACAAAACCGGGGCCGGATGAAACCAGCGCCGAGAAATTCCGTGTCGGCGATCCGGAGTCCTAGGATCTGGCCTGATTCCAGGCCGGTATCGTAGCCGACCCGAAACATCAGATCGGCGGGCGCCGGTAGTTGTGCCTCAACCGCCATCGCCATTTCCGTGGTTGTGATGATCGGCCGATCTCGCCTTGGCTGCGGCGCCTTCAGCGACAGTCTGGCCCTGAGTCCGTCGAGCGGATTGGGCTTGTCGAGCGGCAATCGACCGCTCGTCTTCAGCCAGTTGAAGAAGCGCTGGAGGTCCGTCAGGCAGTGGTGGAGCAGAGGCACGCTCTTCTTTTCTGCGATCCATTCCTCTGCCCACTTCAGAATTTCCTCGGGCGTGAGGGCCGAAATGGTCCGCTCTCCCCACGCCGGGAGCAGGTGGTTCCGAACCCTGCCGACGCTGCAATCGGCTGCCACGTTCGTGATAGACATCGACCACCGATCGAGTGCGGCACCGATCGGCGGCGACGTCGGTTCGTCGATACCAAGTCCGATCCGCTCTTCTTTGGCTTCGAGAACGACCGCGATGCGATACGCGTCGGCCTTGGTTGCTTGCCGCACGCGACGCGACGCCCACTTACCATTGGCCAACTTGATCCGCGCGTACCAGCGCGGCGCCTTCTTTGGTCCCCGGAAAAAGACGCTAGCCACGAATCACCATCCGCTCTCCTCCTCTTCGTCTTCCGCGCGCGTCGGCTCCCCGACGTCCGCCGCCGCCGGATCTTCGTCCTCGCTCTCGTCGACCTCGTCCTCGTACGCGGGTTCGTCGAAGTGCTCGCCCTCGTGCAGCGCGCGGATCTTCGCGACGCCCGTCTGCTGAATCTGGCGCACCCGTTCGAGCGTCACGTTGATCAGATCGCCGACCTTCTGCAGCGACACCCCGCCGCGCTCCTCGACGTCGGACGCGCACGTCTCCTCCAGGTCCTCCAGCGCCATGCCGGGGAAGTTGTATTTGATGCTGCCGTTGCGCGGGTTGACGTCGAGATAGAGATGCCGGCGACAGCCGACCCACGGGCAGGGCCTCGGCCCGTTGCGGCAGTCGTCCCTGGTCTTCGGCCGCAGCACCAGCAGCCGCTTGATCGGCGCCAGCTCGCGCGCCGCTTCCTTCTCGGCCTTGCGAAGCGGCGGCATGCCGATCGCGTGCGGTTTGCGGCGCGGCGCCGTCGTGCGCGGGATGCCCTGCAGCCAGCACTGACCACGTTGCGGCCACGGCCCGCGTAGCAGCTTGATCAGCGGGTTGCGCGCCTTGGTCCCGCGCTTCGGGCCGGTCTGCTCGCGCGGCGGCACGTCCTCGTCGGCGGCGGGGATCGGCAGTTGGAACGGCAGCGGGCGAAACGGCCCCATCAGGCGGGCGCCCCGGCGGGCCCACTCGCGGCGGCGCTCCCATGCGGCGGCCCACGCTTCGAACTCGGGCGTGCCGGTCGGCGGCGCCGTCAGCGGCAGCTCCAGTTCGGGGGGCGGCTGGGCGAGCCAGGCGGCGCGGTCGCGCTCCCAGCGCAGCCGGCGCGCGGTCTCCAGTTCCTCCCAGCGCGCGCGGGCGGTGCGCGCGGCGGGGATGGGCGGCAGCAGGCCGATGGGCGACACGGCGCTCACTGCGCGGCGACCTCCGGCGGCTGGGCCCGCTCCAGCAGCTTCAGTACCGCGCGCGAGTACGGCGACGGCCGGCAGTGGCGGCGGCCCGAGTAGACCGACAGCCAGGCGACCGGCGGGGCGTTGCCGCAGAGACGGCGGACGTGGGCCAGGTGGCGGGCGCCGAGGTGGAAATTCAGGCGCGGGTTCATCAGGCCGGCGTCGCTGACGTGGTCGTAGCCGGCGGTGGCGAGGGTGCCCCTGAGCAACTGCATGTAGCCCGCTTCACCGCGCGCGCCGATGGCGTCCCGGCGGAAGCCCGATTCGTGCATGGCGACGGCTGCGACGATCTCAGCCGGCAGGTCGTACCGCGCCGCCTCGCTCGCGATCGTCGCCGCCAGGATGCGCGCGCGGACCTCGGCAGGGCCGGGGGCCACGGGGAGGCCCTGGAGGCGGAGAATTAGGGCGGCGAGGGCCAGGGTCGTCATGCTGCGCGCCTCCAGGGAATCCAGCCGACCATCACCTCGTCGACGAGATCCGACGGCACGCGCCAGCGCTTCTTGCCGGCCGGCTTCGGCGGCAGTTCATTGCCCGACGCCAGCAGCCGGCGCTCGACGGTCGCGCAGGCCACGCCGAGCCGTTCCGCTGCCGCCGCGAGTGTCTCGGTCTTCAGCCAGCGCTCGATCGCGTCGTTGACGTCATCGGGGTCGACGACGTGGTAGTGCCGGCGCGCCTTCGTCGGCCGCGACATCGACACCCGCAGTCCGACGCCGGCCCACTTCAGGATCATTCGCAGGGTCGAGATCGTGAAGCCGGTGCGCTTCGCCGAGTCGGTCAGGTACTCCAGTCCCTGCACACAGCCGAGCGGCAGGCCCATGTGTTGCGCGCGCCAGTAGGTCACAGCCGGCGTTCGGCCGATCGTCTTGGCCAATTCCTTCAGCGACATCTCGCCCCACAGCATCGCGATCCGCCTGTCCTCGGCGGCGGTGAACCGGCGGCGGCGGATCACGCCGATGCGGTTCGCGCGGTGGTGGACGGCAACGGCCGTGCGGCCGAACTCGCGGGCGAGGCCGGGCGCGCCTTCCGGGATGTAGCGTGAGCGGATCGCCGCGTCCTCGGCGGGCGTCCAGGGGCGGAAGCGGGCGGTTGCTCCCTGGCAGCTCATTCCCGCCACTTCCACAGGTCGAAGCCGGGCGCGACCCAGGGACCCCACACCGTCAGCACAAGGTCTTTCGGGAAGCCGGTCGGGTGGCCCACGAACCGAATACGCGGGCGGATCGCGAGCACCAACGCCTTGCCGTGGATGTGCTCGGCGAAGTAGTTGGTGCTCACCGCCGCCGGGATCAGCATCGCGATCGTCGCGTGATGACGTTCGGCCGCGCACTTCGCCGCCCACGGCTCGATGTCACCGAAAGGCGGATTCAGCCAACGAAGCGAGCGCCCGCGCCAGCTGAACGACGGCGCCAGCGCATCCGTCCCGCCCAGCAGCGGCGAGCCCGGGCCTACCCACAGATCGCAGACGTGGTTCTCGCAGTTCGCCGCCAAGTCGAGGCCGATCGGACCGAAGCGGGCCTCGACGGCATCGAGAAACGCGCGCGGCGTGCCGACCACTTGCTCGCTGGCGCCGGGCCGCTGGCGTGGCATCGCTCGCGCCATCAGCCCGCCGCCTTTCGCCCATTCGGACCGACCGGCGTCGTCAGCGCGCGCTCGACCGTCCAGCCAGCGCGGTAGATGCGGTGGTAGGCGGTGGCATAGGGGATTCCTTGGTCGGCCGCCAGCGTCGACAGGTGCGCCCGCTTGCCGTTGAACCGCACTCGGCCAGTTTCGGATCGACCGCACTTGCGGCACTTCGGCCGCCTCCTGGCATCCTTGGCGCGTTCCTTCGTGAACAGCTGGACGTGGCCGCAGTCGCAGGCGAACTCCCACGCGGCGACCGGGCGGATCGCCGTCCAGTTGCCGATCACGGTCCCGCGAAAGCCGCCGCACGTTGCACGGTGGTGGCCGGCGCGACCGCAGTCTTTGCAGACGTGTGCGCCCATCAGCCCACCCCCACCGGTTCCCCGCTGTCCGTCTCGATCTCCTCCATCGGCTGCCCGCAGTCGCCGCAGATGTTGGTTGCGGGGTTGCGGTCGCAGTCGCAGGAGTACTCGGTGCCGGCGCACAGGCACGCGGGTTGGGCGCGGCAGATGAATTGCGTGTCAATGCGTTCGGTCATCGCTGTGCCTGTTGCCGTTGAATGGTCTTGGTAGCCCGACACGCGCGACAGACGCGCTTGCCGCACCAGATGCGGGTATTTGCGGCATCGTAAGCGTGGCCGCGCGGACAGTGCGTCTTCGATGCGCTGACCGTCCAGAGTTCGCCGCGCTGTACGTTCTCTTTGTGAGTTACCGGTTCAAGATGGTCTGGATTGACGCAAGCCCGATTTCTGCAGGTGTGATCGAGTTCCAGGCCGGCAGGGATCGGTCCGATCATGGCCTGGTAGGCGAACCTGTGCGCCCTTCCCATCTTTCTTTCGCCAAAGCAGAACTGTCCGTACCCGTGATACGTCCGGCTCGCTTTCCATTCCCAGCAGCCAGGAGTGAACTCGAACTTCGTCCAAAAGCGTTCCAGCGCTGTCATCAGCGCACCATCCCCACGCCGCGCACCTTCCCGTCCGGGGTTGACCAACAGCTGACCCGCTTCGCCCCCCGGTCGAACAGCCAACCGGCCACGGCGTCGGCCGTATCGAGTTCGGGCGCCACGATGAACCGCCCTTCCCGCGCCCGGCGCGCATCGCGCCACGCGAGGAGGCGGGAGGCCAGAGCTTCGAGGAGACGGAGGATCACGACGCCGCGCCTTCCGTCGTCGCCGCGCCCCGCGTGCAGTCGCACGGCACCATCGCCCCCGGCATCAGCGCCGACGGGACCTGCTTCGTATTCAGGCACGCCTCGCAGCCGCCCTCGGGCAGCGCGATCCGCAGCGAGACGGCGTGCAGCGTATTGGCCATCGCGACGAAGTGGCCGGCGCTCGGGCGGTCGCCCTTCGCCTGCGCGTCCGCCGCCAGCCGCGCGCAGTGGTCGCGACCCTCGCGGACCAGGTTGACCGCGCGCTGTTGCTCCCAGTTCGCCGCCGCCGTCATCGCCTCGCGCACCCGCGCGCACGTCGTCCCGTGTTTGTCGCCGCACACCACGCCGGGAACCGTGTGCGCGATTCGGATCTGATCTGCCTCGGTCATGGCTGCACCTCGCCCGTCTGCTCGGCGGCGCAGGCGCGGATGTCCTCCAAGGCACGCTCGTTTGAGGCGAAGAAATGCGGGGCTCGCCCGGTCGACGCGCGATAGATCATCGTCGCCGCGCGCTGCGATCCATGCTCGCGCTCCAGCGCCGCGCCCTTCTCGCCGCCGAAGTTGATCGCCCAGCCGCCGCGGCAGTGGGTGGTCCCGCAGGCGGCATGCCAGGAACTCATCTCCAGGCTTCCGCCGCCGCTGGTGATGGCGGCCAGGATCTTCGCGTCCAGCGCTTCGATCACCGGGACCTCGGGGAAACGGGCGCGGTAATCGAGCATGCGTTTCTGGCGCGCGGCCTTGACCTCCTCTGGCACCGTCGGGCGCACGTACGGAGTCGGCGGATCGGGCGGCGGATTCGTTAGCCCCTTGGCGCGGGCGAGGTAGGTGCCGGCGAGGTCGGCGCCGGCGAGGTCGGCGCGGGCGAGGTAGGCGCCGGCGAGGTTGGCGTCGGCGAGGTAGGCGCCGGCGAGGTCGGCGCCGGCGAGGTCGGCGTCGGCGAGGTAGGCGCCGGCGAGGTCGGCGCCGGCGAGGTCGGCGCCGGCGAGGTCGGCGCGGGCGAGGTCGGCGCCGGCGAGGTTGGCGCGGGCGAGGTCGGCGCCGGCGAGGTCGGCGCCGGCGAGGTCGGCGCGGGCGAGGTCGGCGCCGGCGAGGTTGGCGCGGGCGAGGTCGGCGCCGGCGAGGTCGGCGCCGGCGAGGTCGGCGCGGGCACCTCCTTGCTCGCCACGCCTCCACATTTTGTGAAGACGAAGGATCTCTGCCAATTGCTCGGGCGTGAACTTCGATCGATTCTCGTTTTCGCTTGGCGTGGTCATGTCTCTTTCCTTTCGCTGTCGTTGCTCGTTTCTGTCGTGCCGCCCCCGGGAGTCGAACCCGGCATCGCTTCGCCGGCCGCCGAAAGGTTTGAAAGCTCGGTCGACGGTTGCGAGGGACCAGACCGGGCGGCCTGCGCGGATTTGTTGCGGAGCGTTTGGGCGGCGCGCGCGTAGTCGGCGGGGTCGGTGAAGCGCGCGCGGCCGGTTTCAATCAGGACCAGCTTCGGGGCCGGGATGCGGAGCTGCTTCGCGGCTGCGGCGATGTCGAGGCCCAGCGAGCGGCGGTGGCTGCGGAGGCGGGCGCCGCGCGCGTCGGGCGTTTCGACGGCGGTGACCGGGTAGCGGTCGGGGGTCATCCAGGCGGGGGCTTCGTCGGTCATGGTCCCGCCACCAGTCCCAGCAGCCCGCACAGCGCCAGCGCGAAGCCGCTGCTCACTAACACCACGTACACCGCGTCCGCCGCCGTCAGGCGCGGCGGGGCGGCGAGGCAGATGCACAGGCGGGGTGAGCAGCGGGAGCACATGGTCAGAACGCGGTTCGTTGCTCGGTGTGCTGGTGCGGCTCTTCGCACGTCGGCGCGCACATCTCGCCAGGCGACGTCTCGCCCTCCTTCACGCCCTGCGCGATGACAGCGCCCTTCTCGTCCTGGACGGCGATCCGCTTGTCGGCGCCGTTCTTCTTGCGCGGGTTCTTCAGCAGCGTCTTCGGCCGATCCGCCGCCTGCTCCGCCGCGAGACGATCGATCTCGGCGAGCCGCGCCTTCTCATTCGACTCGGCCACGATGTCGGCCCACGTCGCGGGCGGGAGCCACGAGACACCGTGCTTGCTGGCGTCGTAGAGCTTGCCGCCCGACTCGAAGTGAAACTCGGTCTTGTTGTCGACGGTCTGGTCCTGCCAGACGTCGACCACCAGCACGCGCACCTGGCCACCGACCGCGAGGCCGTCGAACGCGCGGACCGCGGCTTCTTCGGCGAGGCGGGCGTCGCGAAGTTGCTCGGCCTCGTCGGGGGTGGCGGCGGCGAGCTGCTCTTCGGTCTTTCCCGCGTCGTCGCCCAACACCTCGGCCGGCGCCGGCCCGGGCGCGTCGCCCAGCGAAAGCTGCCGCTCCTCCGGGTCGAGGTCGCGCGTGTTCACCGGCTCGTTCGTGTCGAGGCGGTAGCACGTCGACTTGCCCGTGACCGGGTCGATGCGGTCCTCGACTGCGACCTCGCGCTCGACGGTGCCGGTTGAGAGTGAGACGTTCAGCGAGTGGACCGACGTCTTCAGGTCCTTGATCGCCTCGCTATGCTCTTTCATCTCGGCCTTTTTCAGCGCCTCGGCCGCTTCGAGCGCGGTCTGCGCGGCGGATAGGTCGAGCGCCACGCGGAGGCGCTCCTCGTCGGTCAGCTTTACCGGTAGCCGCAGGGTCTTTATTGCCATCGTTCGTCCTTTCGCTTGGGTTCAGGCGTTGCCGGCGCTCTGCCGGCGAACTGGTTGCAGGCCCGCGATCTCGGTGCGCACCCGCACGGCGATCCCGTGGATGAGCCGCTTCGTCTCCTCGATCTCGTGCGGCGTCATGTCGACCTCGTCGGCGGGCCAGTGGGTCGCGTCGGTGTCGAGGCGATGCTCGGCGAGTTCGAGCGCGACGAGGGCGGCGCGGAGTTTGGTGACGGTCTCGTTGCGGAGACTCGACTTTGGGACGGGGCGAATCATGCGAAGCTCCTTTGCGCGGCGTATTCCTCGGTGTCTTCGAAGCGGACGAACTCGGGGATCCAATCGACGGCGACCTCGCCCGTCGGCCCCCCGCGGTTTTTGTCGACGATCATCACGGCCGGGTGGCGGCGCGGCTTGCCGGTGTCGTCGACCGTGAACGTCGGCGGCGGCGTGTCCCACCACGGGAAGATCACGGTGTTGGCGTCCTGCTCGATCGCGCCAGAGTCGCGCAGATCGGAGACCTTCGGTCGCCGCTGCGCCTTCACGTTCTCGCGGTTCAGCTGCGAGAGCAGGAACACCGGGTCGTTCAGCTCGGTCGCCAGCTTCTTGAACGCGCGGGTCATCGCGCCGAGCTCCTGGGCGCGGTTGCGCTCGTCGCTGTCGACCGACTGCACGAGCCCGAGGTAGTCGATCGCGATGATCGCGCGCGGCGCCTTCTGCTGCGCCCGCCAGCGCCGCGCCTCGGAGCAAATCCGCTGCGCCGACAGGAACCGTGTGTCGAGCCAGATCGGCATGTGGCGGATCCGGTTCGCGCTGCTATCGACCTTCGCCCAGTCGTCCGACGACAGTTTGCCGGCTACGACCTTGCGGCCGTTGACCGACGCGTGCTTCGTGATCGCGCGCTCGTGGATCTCCTGCTCGTTCATCTCCATCGAGAACAGCAGCGACGGGACGCCGGTGATCGCCCCATGCATCAGGATGTCGAGCATCCAGGCGCTCTTTCCCATGCCGGGCCTGGTGGCGATGACGATCAGGTTCCCGCCGCGCATGCCGCCGATCTGGTCGTCGAATGCGCGCAGGCCGGTTGTCACGAAATAGCCGGCGGGGTCGGTGGCGCGGTTTTCCATCGACGCCAGCGTCGCATCGAGGTTCTGGCCGATGTGGATCGGGCCGCCGCCAGTGCCGTCGCACTCGATGCGCGAGACCTTCTGGCGGGCCTCGGCGAGAAGCTCCTGGGTGTCGTACGGGTCGCTGTAGGCGCCGGCGGAGATTTCGGCGCACGCCTGGATCAGCCGGCGGAGTTGCGCCTTCTTCGCGACGATGCTGGCGAAGTGCCGGGCCTGGTCGCCGAGCGAGACCGAGTTCGCCAGCGCCAGCAGGTACGTCTCGCCGCCTTCGAGCCGCGGCAGCATCCCGCGCGCGCGCAGCTCGTCGGTAAGCTGGACGATCTCGATCGGGCGGCCGCGGCGGTCGAGTTCGAGCATCGCCTCGAAGATTTCGCGGTGGGCGGGCAGGAAGAAGTCATCGACCGCGAGATCGGCGATCTCGTCCAGCGCCGACGGCTTGAGCAGGACGCTGCCGAGTGTGGCCTTCTCGGCCTCGATGCTGTGGGGTGGAACGCGGGGGGCGGGCGCGATGTGTGCGACGGCGGCCAATCAGGTTTCTCCGGTGGTGGCGGTTTTGGCGGCGGCGGATTGAGCGAGAAGGGCCTCGGAGGCTTCGCGCGCGGCGCGGGCCTTCTTGCGGGCGTCGGGGTCGTGGGCCGGCATTGGCGAGAGGAGGCGGGAGGTGTCGCGGGGCGGGGACGGCACCTCGATCGGGATCCGCAGACCGTTCCAGCGCTGGACGAAGAACGCGAAGCACCAGCGCGTCTCCTTGATGTCCTTGCCGTCCATGGCCAGGTATTCGGCGAACATCTGCGGCGCGCGCGCCTGCGCTTCGATTCGCTCTTGGTCGGGGACCAACTCCAGCGCGGCGGCCAAGTTCGCCTTACCCTTCGAGTCACCGTTGTGGCCGTAGGTGAGTTTTCCGAAGCGCTTGCACCAGGCGGAGCCGAACGCCTGATGCCAGTCGCTCGGTGTCCAGAGGGCTCCGGCCGGCACCGATTCCAATCGCCCACGCGATCCGATGGTGGTGGATCTGGGATCTGACTCTGAAGGTGATGGTGATGGTGAAGAGGTTTTCTGTGGGTTATGCCCTGGGTTAACCGTCGGGTTAACCGGCTGGTTAACCGGCTGGTTATTGTCCGGTTTACCGTCCGGTTTCGATTGGGTTGTTGGGCGCCCGCCGCGGAGGCCGTTTTCGCGGGCCTGTTCGCGCTTCGCCGCGGCGTTCGAAAGCTCCTCGGCGAGGCGCCCCTGGGTCACCCGTCCGTCCGATACCTCGAAGAACCGGGACAGCGTCTCCCATACGCCCGGCCATCGGTCGGCCGGCACGCGCGCCACCGCGCCCAGCTTGCGCTCTGGCAGGCTGCCGCCAGACGTCCACATCGACATGAGGATCAGGAAGTAGGCGCCGTGTTCCTCGGTCGTCAGGTCGGTGGTGTCGCGCAGGTAGTCGCCGATGAAGATCGGCATGTAGATGTCGACCTTCACGCGCGCTGTTCCTGGGCCCGCGCGGTCAGCGTCCGCCATGCGAGTGCCGCGCACTGCGGGACGACGGCATTACCGAGGCATCGCAGACGGTCCACCCGTCGGGGAATCCCATCATCGCCTCGACGAATCGCGGGTTGAGGACCATCCCATTCTTGTCCTGGTCCGGGCGGGAAGCGATGGCCATCATCGACAGGCCCGGATCGCCGTTGCTGCCGATCCTGCGGTGCGGGCCGCCGTGCCTGCCTTCGCTCGCGGTCGGTGTCGGCCAGGCCGACACCTTCGCTTGCCCGCTCAGGCTCAACCGTTCGCGGCCCTTCTGGCCACCGTCCCGGGTGTAATCCCCCTGCGTCGCTCGCGGCGTCTGCCACATCGCCGCCGCGTCGTCCAGATTCCTCCTCCCCATCTCGAAGCGCCGCTGTCCCGTCTCCGCAGAGGGAAAGCCCCGACGTGGATCGCCCAGCTTCGCCGATGGCGTCGGCCAAAGAACCGCCTCGTTGAGATTGCTCACCCCCGGCGGCCCGCCACCCTTCCGCTTCGGCGCCCGCGCCCGCATGGCCGCGATCTGATCCGGCGTCTTCGGCGTCGCGCCGTCGTGAGCCGTCGGCGTCGGAAACAGCTTCACCGCCGCCGCCAGGTGCGGCCGAATCGCCGCCCCAGGACTCGGCGAGCGATTGAAGCCATTCGAGACCGACGCGTCCGGCGTAGGCCAGAATGAAGACTCGCTCTCGTCGGTGGGGAGCGCCGACATCGGAAGCGCGAAACATGCCCCACTCCGCATCGAACCCGCACGCGGCCAGGTCCCCAAGCACGACATCGATTCCCCGCGCAACGAGAGCTGCGACGTTTTCCACGAACACAACGCGCGGTCGTAGATCGCGAACGATGCGAGCAAACTCCGACCAGAGCCCGGAGCGGGCGCCGCCGATGCCGATGCGCTTTCCCGCGTTGCTGATGTCCTGGCATGGGAAGCCGCCGCAGATGATGTCAGGGGGGGGGCTTTGAGCATCGATCTCCCTCACGTCTGCGAAGCGATGGACAGCCGGCCAGTGCGTAGCCAGGACAGCGCGCGCGTACGGATCGGATTCGGCCTGCCAGATGACGGGGCCGAGGCCGCACATTTCGAGGCCACGTTCGAGACCGCCGATACCGGAGAAGAGAGAGCCGATCGTCATTCGTCCCCCCTTGCCTTTCTCCCGCCCGGCCCCATCGTCTCACCCGGGCTGGTGCGGGCTGCGGCGTTGCCGAGGACGATCGAACGGAGTTCGGCGCCGAGGCGGTAGAAGGGATCGTCGGCGATCTTCTCGTCGCTGGTGCTAACGCCGAACCACCCAAAGACGAATGCGGCACGCGAAGGGCCACGAACGATCTCGTCGGTGGTCAGTGTGAAATCGATCTCGCCAGCGATGGCGGCATCGACCCAGCGTCCCGCATTGATCTCTCGGTGGATTTTCGAAGAGAGCAGCGCAGCGCGACTCATCGCAAATCCTCAATCAGCCGCTCGACCGCCGCCGCGCCCTCGGGGGTGATCAGGCCGAGGAGGCGCTGGCGATCAAGCCACTCGCGAATGACGGCCTCGGGCGCGTCCTCACAGACGTGTTCATTGTCGGCGTGTTTTCCGTCGCTGGTCCACGCCTCCAGCGGGTGTTCTTTCGTGCCGACCAATTTCACGCCGCCCTCGCTTCCCCGAGCACACGCGCGCGCAACTCGGGCTCTGTCGCCAGCCGCGCCTCGAACTTCCTTATCCCCGCCAGCACCGTCGTGTGATCGCGCCCGCCCAACGCCATGCCGATCGTCGGCAGGCTCGCCTTCGTCTTGGCGCGCGCGAACCACATCGCCTCATAGCGCACCGACGAGACGACCTTGACCCGCGCGCCGCCGGCCAAGTCCTTAGCCGTCAGTCCGTGGCGCTGGGCCACCTCCTCGATGAACGGAAGCAGAAGCTGCGCCTGCCGGTATCGGCTCAACTTGTCCTGCTTCAGTGGGCGCGGCAGCGGGTCGCGGTCGGCGTCGGCGAGTAGCTGCTGCTGGCCGGTGCCCGTGTCGCCGCGGCGAGCGTCGTCGATGGCGAAGACCACACGTAGCGCGCCGGCGATGTCGCGGCCCTGCTGATAGACCGAGGAGAAGATGTTGGCCATGGCGTCCAGGTCGCGCGCCCTCACGACCAGTCCGCCCCTGCGCCATTGGGCGGCAGCGTCTCGTCGGCCAGCGTGAGCACGACCCGATCCCCCGCCTTGAACCCGGCGGCGGCGAGGGCCCGGCGGAAGGCGCCGGCGTCGCGCAGGTTCGCGGGGTCGACGCGGATCGAGAGGAGGTCGTCGCCCTGGGTCGAGGCGATGATGGTGAGGAGGAGGCGGGGATCGCGGGGGCTCATGGCGTGGCTCCCGCAATGCCGAAGGCGTTCGCGATCAACCCCGCCCAGGTCTGCTTGATCTCGTCCTGGATCTCCTCGTCGGTCGCGGCCCATTCGTCGCCGAGGCCTTGGCGGCCGTAGAGGTCGCGAACGATTGCCTCGACGGCGCGTTCGGCGGCCGTCACGCCGCACCCCCGATCAGCCGCGCGACCTGCTTGGCCGGCAGCGCGAACGCGCGGGCCAGCAGCGGGATCCGGACGCGCGCCGGGAGGGCGGGGGCGCAGGCGCGGAGGGCGCGCAGGGCCAGGGGGGTGAGGCGGCGGGGGCGGGTCATGGCGCCCTCCTGCCAAACAGGCCCGTCACGAACTGCGCAAGCGTCGCGCCGGCGACGAACATCGCGGCGCCGCCGAGAATCCCGATGGCGATTGCCGGGATCGCCCACAGCGGCGCGGTCACCCACCACCAGGACCACGCGATCTGATGGGTCAGCTTCAGCGCCAGGAACAGCAGGAAGAGCAGCGAACCGAAGCCGACGCCGGTCGCGTTGGGGTGATCAGTGGCGCTCATGGGCGCGCTCCGGCGAGATGAGCCCAGCGCTTTCCGGTGGCGATGTAACTCGCCATGCGACTGCTGATCCGGTACCGGCGCGCGATCCGCGCGAAGACGCCCCGCCCGCCCATGGCCGCTTCGACCCGGATGGCGAGGGCGTCGACCTCGGTCAGCTTCGCCGCTCCCGAGCGCTCGCCGCGCGCGTGCCGATCCTTCGACCGGCAGTCGGCGTTGTTGTCCGCCGTGGAACCGGGGAACAGGTGCTCACCGTTGCAGCAGGGAGGGTTGTCGCAGGAGTGCAGCGACTTCTCGACCGCCGCCAGCGGCCGGCGGAGCTTGATCTCCAGCGCCTGGCGGTGGGCGCGGCGCTCGCCCTGACCGATGAAGAACCGGCCGTAGCCGTCCTCATCGCAAAGGCCCAGCCATGGCCAGCAGGCGTTCGGGCCGCCGGAGCGATCGACGAGCGACCAGAACCTGGCGATCTGGGTTTCTGGAAAGGTGTTCTTGGGTGGTTTCTGGAAGGTCTCAGACCCCCGCGACCCTACGTCTGACCGGTCTTTACTGGCTGAACAGTGTTCCTGGTTTGCCAAAGGAAACCTCACTATTTCCGGAAAACCCTCCAGCAAGCGTAGGCAGCCCAAAAACGATCAGATCGGCATAGTCCCCACCATGCGTTGCCGAGAGCTTCTGGGCTGGCTGCGATCGCGGAGGTGAACATGGCGGGGAGGCCCACACAATTACACGGGCCGAAAAACTGCGTCAATACCCTAGTTGCAAAATAATCACTTTCCCCCATTGCGCATCGCCAGATCATCGCTAGCGAAATGTGCGCGCTGTGGGTCCCGCCGCGGACCCGCTGCGATCGCCTGATCGTTCTTCGCCTTCATGATCTCGAGGTCGGTCTCGTCGATGTGCATGTACCGGCTCGCCTGCCGAAGCGTGATGTGACCGGCGGCGCGCATGACCACGGGGATCGGGTTGCCGTTCTGAATGCTACGCGTTATGTATGAATGCCTTGCGTCATGATAGTGAACGTTCCCGTCACCGTCGGCCGCGGAGACCTTCGCCTCGACGCACGCGTCTCGAAATAGATACCACATGTGCGAGTCGCTGAAAGGCTGTCCCGTGTTTGGGTTCGCAAAAACGTAGGGCGACAGCGCGCGCGGAAGTTCCTTCAGGGCATCGAGGGCACGCTGGCTCAGGCGCACTGAGCGGCTGCGCTTCGTTTTGGCCACGGTCCAGGAGATGCGGATTCGCCCGCCCTTCTCGATGCGATCCCACCGCAGCGTCCGCACCTCGGTCTTTCGCATACCCGAGTCGATGCCGATCAGGACGAATGCGCGCAGCAGTGGGCCCGACTTCGACAGCAGCGCTTCGAGATCCTGATCGCCGATGACGGTCTCGCGGGACGGCCGCGCCCGCTCCTTCTTCACGCGCGCCAGCGGGTTCGCCGGCAGCAGTTCCTGGTCGACAGCCCAGTTCAGCATCACCTTGAAGCAGACCAACTCCAGGTTGCGCGTGCCGACCGATGGCGTGTTCCCTGATGGCGTCTTCTGCTTCTTCCGGATGTTGTCTCGGTAGTGGGTCCAGTCGGCGCGCTTCAAGTTGGCGGCCTCCATCTCGCCGAAGTGCGCGAGCGGCGCCTTCATCGTGCTGCGGCGGTCCTTGGCCCAGGTCTGGTCTTCGATCGTCGGGAAGTACCGCTCCCAGATGGCGTTGCAGGTGATTCCGGGTGGCACGCCAGGGAGGCCCAGTTGGACCGGAGGCGCCGCCGCCGCCTTCCCCTCCGCGACCCGCGTGATTACCTCCATCAGCGCGGCGATCTGCCGGTCCTTCTCGGCGATCCGCTCGTCGCGCGCCCGAAGCTCCGCGCGCAGCTCGCCTAGCTCTTGACGAAGCGCCTCGACGGCATGTTGTACAGGATCCGCCATTCGAAGGGGCCGAGCACTGTAAGGGTTTCCCCCGGGGTGGCGTCAGAAACCTGACGCTCTGAACGATTTAGAGCTTTGAAACGCGGCCGATCGGTTTTGAAACCGGGTCACTCACTCGGCTTTCGTCGGCGCCTGTCCACTTTTCTGGACGGTCGCGCCTGCGCGGTGGCCAGCGCCTTGGACGCCGTCTCGATCGCGGCGTCGGCCTTCGCCTCGGCCGTCTTCGCCGCCGGGATCACCTCGTCGTCGATGACCCGCTGGAGGCTGCGCTGCTGGTCCTCGACGCGGTCGAGGCGTTCGTTGAATCGCTTCAGTTGGGCGGGGATACCGTCGGCCATGGGCCCAACATTAGCGCCGATGTCGGGCCCAGATCAACCGGGCAGCGCGGCGTTATGGCTGGTCGCGCCATGCGCGGACGGGAACCCCGAAGCCGGCGAGGCGGCGCCGCCATGCGGCCGGCGCGGGGCGGAAGTGCGGGCCCGCCTTCCAAGCCTTCTTCATCTGGTCGGGGGTGGTGCCGCAGAGGTCGGCGGCCACGGCCACGGTCAGCGAGCGGAGGATGGCGGCGTGCGCCGGGTCAGGCCGCGCGCCCAGCTTGGCCCGCGCGATAGCCAGCGCCCGCCGGTCGATGCCGGCCCGGGCCTCCAGCCGTTCGGCCTCCGCCAGCGCCTTCTCGGCGCGCGCCCGGGCCCGCAGGGCGGCTCGGACGAGGGCAGGCGATACCGGCACGGGTCGACCGTACGTCCGCCCGGCGGGTGCCGCAATTTTTCTACCCGGTGATTTCGGCGCCGAGGGGCGAGTGAAACCGCTCGGGCGCGTCCTCCATGCCGATCCGCTCGGCGATGGCGGTCGCCCTCCTGGTCGCCGCGAACTCGATCTGCCTGACCCGCTCCCGCGTGACCTGCGTGATGTCGCCGACGGCTTCGAGCGTGTGCGGGCCGTCGTCGGCGATGTCCAGGGAGCAGCTGTGCGGGATCTGGTCGGGCTCGAGATCGGGGTGGTTCAGGCGGATGCCGCCGCTCTCCGTGACGTCGAGATAGAGGTGATGTCTGCAGCTGATCCAGGGACAAGGCCGCGGGCCATCGATGCAGTCGCCGCGGATGCGCGGGCGCGGCGGCAGCGGGCCGATGTCGTCGCCATCATCATTGGCCGCCAGGACGCGCAGGTGACGCCGCTGGACGCCCTGCGCGACCACGCCGAGGGTCCGATAGGCGCGGTAGGACCGGCGGCGCGGCGCCGCGGGGAAAGATTCAGGCAATTCCTGTGTCGCCTTTACATCACCGTCCGGCGGCACCTCCCCTGGCACCTCGCCCGTTAGGTCGCCCTCGCCACCGTGAAACCGAAGCCGCGCGATCGCCTCCTGCTCGATCTGGCAGGCGCGGCTCTCGGAGACGCCCAGTGCGTCGCCCACCTGCCGCAGGTTCAGCTGGCGCGGCCCGTAGCGCAGCGTCAGCACCAGCGCCATGCGCTCGGGCAGTCCTTGGACGGCGGCGGTGAGGTTCTCGCGCAGCTCGGCGCGGGCGGCCTCCTCGAAGGGGTCGGGCGCGGCGACGTCGGGCACGCGGGCGGCGGCCACCGGCGCGTCGTCGATGCCCATCACCACGGCGCCGCTGGTCTTCAGCTGCTGGGCGTGCAGCTCGTCGAGGCCGATGCCCAGCTTGGCGGCCACCTGGTCGGCGGCGGCATGGCCGGTCTCGCCTTCGACGTCGGCGGCGGCCTTGCGCATCTTCTTCTGCAGTTCCCGCCCGCCGCGCGAGAGCGTGTCCTTCTCCCGCAGGTCGTCCAGGATGGCGCCGCGGATGCGCGGCTCGGCGAACGCGGCGAAGCTGCCGCCCTTGCGCAAGTCGAACCGCGAGCCGGCTTCGGTGAGGCCGAGGTGGCCGGCCGAGATCAGATCGTCGAACGGCACGCCGGCGGGCAGGCGCTTGGCCATACGGCGAGCGACACGTTCCACCAGGAACAGCCAGTCTTCCACGTCGACCGCGAGTGCCGGCGCGGCGGGGCGCGCCTTGCAGGTCTCGCGACGGTGGCCGGGCTGACGACAGAGACCGCAGCGTCGACCGGCCATGCTCCGACCGTACGCGCGCGGGCGGGCGGCTCAAGGATCTAGATCAGCGTGTTCGACAGGAAGCCGGCCGCGTTCTTGTGGCCGCCGCCGCCATGCTTCTTGGCCAGCGCCGAGACGTCGAAGTCGCCGCGCGAGCGCAGCGAGTAGCTGAACTTGCCGTCACTGCGCTGCCACCAGCCCATCGCGAACGGTTCGCCTGCCGACAGGAAGCCGACCAATTCGGAAATGTCGACCTGGGGCGCGTTCACGATCGGCACGTCATAGCCCTCGAAGGTAATCCGCCGAGCGTTCTTTGAAACCTCGGTTACGTAGTGGCGGATCTTGTCCTCGACCACCTCGCCGAGGCGGGCGATTTCCTCAATGTCTCTGCGAGACGCCACATACCAGGCTTCGAAGTCGTAGCGGAGAGTGCCGAGATAGGCATTCACCGCCGGGCCATTGGGCAGCCTATGACGCCAGAGGTCCCGGTCTTCGACGTAGTCGACGATCCAGGGGCGCGGTCTGCCGGGAAAGAAATGATCCCATGCGAGCCCGGCCCCGCTGCGCTCCATGTCGAATGTCACGATGGCGTTCGGCGCAGAGAACGAGGCCAGCGCGGCCTCTGCGGTCTTGTGATGGTCGAGTACGACGAGCGACTTCGCAGCCGCAGCGATCGATTGCATGACGGCCAGCGGATAACTGAAGTCGACGATCATGACGTCGCGACCAGCCACGTCCGGTGGCGGCTGCTCGAACTGGGCCGCAAAGAATTCTGCGGACGGCTGACGACGCCAAGCGCACCAGGCAGCGCAGAATCCGTCTCGGCATGCGCCGTGATAGATGACCAGTGGCTTCATCGCTTCTTCGGCCCGCCCAGGTCGAAGTCCATCGACACGCCGGTGTCGTCGACCGTGGTCTCCAGCGTGGGCAGGCCGGAAAGCTCGCGCTTCTCCCTCGCCTGCGCGAGTTCGTCTGACGGCGCCTCGACGATGGGCGCATGGCTGTTGTCGACGGCGGCAGAGGCGATGCCGGGAAACCGCTGCCAGTCGAGCCGCGCGTGATGGTCGGTGCTCGCCAGCGCCGCGCCGGTGTTCACCTCATAGGCCAGTGTACTGCGCGCCTGCCTCTCATGGTGCTCTATCGACCTCTGAAGCGCCTCCACCGTCGTATCCGTCGGCGAATCTATGGCGGCGGCGACGACCCGCTGCGCGGTCCGGAGACCATCGACGACACCGCGGTTCCACCAGACGGTCCGCTGGTCGCCCACGCCATCCCAAGTGCCGTCCATCTCGTCGAAGTTACCGATCGGGCAGGCGTCAGCCAGCGTGCTAGCCGGCCGCCGGTTCCAGTTGGCGATCGCCTGGTCGGGTGTCCTGTCGATCGGCCCCTGAGTTTCGCAGCACTCGCAGTAGACCGCGAAGTCTTCGCCCCGCGCATCGATCTGCAGGTCTGCTACTCGAAGCCGCGCCGTCTCGCCGCAAAAGGGACAGTGGAGTAATTCGGCCATCACGTCAGTCTCCTCCTCGGGGCGCGGGGGTCAATCGGATTCGGGCTTGCCACGTCTACTACCTCGAAGGCGACTCCGGACAGGAACGTGGCTTCCCGAAACTTGGTCAAGTGTCCGATGGCCGTGAAGACCGCGCTCTTGCAAATGCGGACGGCCTCTTCTCGGTCGGCCATGCGCGCGGCCGTGATGCCAGGATCGCCATCGAGAAACGCGCAACGGGCCATCCAGCCGTCGTCATCGGTGCGCCAAACCTCGATCGTGACGGTCGGGGTAAACCGCCAGGCGACCACTACGCTCACGGCGTCGCCTTACTCCCCAGTCGCGCCTCGATCTTGGTCAATTCCGCCTCCAGTTCGGCGAGCCTCTTCCTGAGCATCTCGTCGCGCTCGACATCGCGCTTCAGTTCATCAAGACGCCAGCGCAAGTCGGAGACATGGTGGCTCTCTTCCTCGGCTTCCTTGCGGGCCGCCTCGGCCTTTCGCAACTCGCCTGCCAGTTCCTCGCGCGCCCACTGCCGACCGCGGTTCTCTGCTTGGCGCTCGCGGTTCTCCAGCAACGGCGCAAGCTCTGGCGCCAGCGTTCGTATCTGCGCGCGCCGGCCAGCCGCGACGCCGCGTTCGTACTCGTGTTTGAGCATCGGCCGTAGCCCTTCGGTCTGGACCATCTGCAGCAGGGACTCGGTCGATTCGTCTTGCAGGGATTCAACGCCGTATCTCATCACGGTCCTTTCTCTTTGGTCACGACCGGCACGCGAGTTCCGCGCACGAGTAGCAAACCGCCATCTTCGTGTCGATGTATTCGGGGCCGTCGTCCTCCATGCAGTCGTCCTTGCACCAGTGGCACGGCACAGCGATGTATTGGGTCCGCTTCCCGATCTCCCCCAACCGCCACGCCACCCGCGCCCGCTTGTCCGCCGCGCGGGCAGCCCGGTCGCGGACGTAGCCGGGGAAGGGGCCGAGGATGCCTGAGGTCATGGCGTCGCCTTTCTCACGGCGTGCCGGCTGGTGATGACCGTGTAGCCGTCCGGGAACTCGACGAGGACGCTGTTCTTTCCGCCACGCACCAGCACGCGGCAGCGCTGGCCCTTGCGCGGATTGCCGATGGGGCGGGTGCGCCAGTGCCAGATCAGAGGGAAGGCATCGACGGTCATCGCGGGAATTCCCTCACCTGCAGCGACCCTGGAAACGTCGTGATGTCCCCGCCCTTGCGATCCTTCAGGCTGGCGCGCCACGCCCAGACCTCTCCGCTCGGCGCGAAGTCGGTCGGCTTCAGCTTCGCCGGGTCGTTCATCATGTCGGCGGGCGCGGTGCGGACCTCGCTGGTGAAGTAGGCGCCGAGCTGCTTCGTGAATACCGCGACCTTGGCCGCCCGGCACTGGTCGACGATTCGCTCCATCCACTCGCAGGCGCACGGGCGCGCGCCGGGCCCGCTCTCCCCGCCCTGCACGACCCAGTCGAGGCCCGGCATCTCGGGCGAGCCGAGGTTGGCCAGGGACTCGTCGCGCAGCGGCGTCTTCAGGAACGCGAACAGGTCGATCGGCCCCAGCAGTGGCTCCGCGCTCACCCATCGCACCGCCGCCGGCGTCTCCAGCAGCAGCGGGATCCGCTCGTCGGCGGTCGCCTGGTTCTCGGCGGAGACGCCCAGCCAGATATTGCTGACCGGCCAGGAGAGGTTGGTCACGCCGAAGATCATTTCTCCCGTCCGCAGCTCGCGCGCCTCGGTCGCGCGCTGAGCGTGTGCGAGACAGAACGCCGCCTCGCTCATTCCGCGGCCGCCGTTCTCACCGCGCGCCGATCGCGTCAGCCATGCGAACCAGTCGCGCATCCGAGCCGCCCGTTTGGTCAGGATCAGGAAGTCGTGCGGCGGGCAGGCGGCCATCACGCCGAACGTGGCCGCGATGAACTCGTTCGACACGTCTTCGTGGAACAGGTCCGACATGCTGTTGACGAAGATGCGGCGCCCCTTCTTCCAGCGCAGCGGTTCGGCGAGGCGATCGGGGACCTCGCGCACGACGCCCGTCCAGCGCGGTCCGCCGCCCGTCATGCGAGTCAGGCCGCGATACAGGTCAGCGGTGTGCGGCATCACCGCGAGCCGATGGGCCATGCGCTGGGCGTAGCAGTTCGTACAGCCGGGCGAGACCAGCGAGCAGCCGATCACGGGGTTCCAGACGTCGGTCGCCCACTCGATGGAGGTTGGCATCAGCCTCCCGCCTCCGCCGCCGGCAGCATGCGAACCCCGCTCTCCTCCAGCTTGATCCGCTCGTACACGGTGATGTTCTCCGTGGTGACGATGTTCGCGAGGAACGCCTGCTCGAACGTCTCGATCCCCGTCTCGACGACCTCAAGCTTGCTTTTGATTGCCAGCAGGAGGCAGCGCCAACGGCGCCGCGTCTCTTCGTCGATCGCGCGATCGAGCGCGGCCTGGTCGATGCTGTAGTTGGTCCGCGACAGCCGCAGAGCCCGCGCGCGCACTCGCTTGTTGTCCTTCGTGGGCAGCGGCAGCGAGAACCGCACAAGGCGGTTGTTCGCGACGAAGTTGATCGCGGCGCCCGTCTCCGTCCACCCGCCGGCGAAGCGGGTCGCGCCGTACTTCGAGACGAGCGATTCGATCTCGGCGCGCGACTTGGCAACCGAGACGGTGGTTCCTTCGGCGAAGGGCATCAGGCCACGCCCCGACCGGCAACAAATATCCGGTGCTGTCCCCAGACGTTCGGCCCGGTCACCTCTTTGATGTCACCCAATTCGACCAGGCGGTCGAGAAGAGCCATCGCCTTGAACGTGTCGCCATAGTTCACGTCTCGCAGGCACTTCATTGACTCGAAGGCGCCGGCCGCTTTGATCAGCGCGAACGCGTTGTCGCGGGCCTTGAGCAAGCAGACCTGGCCCTCTTCGGTAAAGAGCCAGGGGCGCTCATTCTGGTAGGAATAGGGCATGTAATCTCCAGTGACCTCCAGTGACACGCCCGCCGCCCGCGCCGGCACCATTGCCGACGGGGCGACGGGCGGAAAACCTAGTACGGCACGTTCACGCCGGGGACGGGCGCCGGTTCGACGGTCGGTTCGGCCGTCGGCTTCGCGCCCTCCTTGACCGCCGCGATGCCGGCCTGGATGAGCGCGACGAGGCTCTCAGCGTGTTCGACCGGGAAGGTTCCCGACATGGAGAAGCCCGGCGACGAGTTACTCTGAAGCAGGAGGAACACGCCCTCGTCGCCGTCGTCGATGATCGAGACCGCCTCGATTTCGCCGAGATTGATGCGCTTGTAGAGCTTGTGGTCGGACATGGCTAGCCGTCCGATCCCGGTTCGGGCATCTCGCCGGGACCGGGCTCGTCGCCGCGGTCTTCGTCGGCCTGCGTGGGCGCCTTACCCGGCTTGGCAGCCGCGACCTTCGCCGCGGGCGCCTCGCCCTTCTTCCCCAGCGACATCCGCTTGCCCTCCTCGGCCGCCGCAGCGGGAACCGGCGCCAGCGGCGCGGGGAACGCGTCGTCGACCGACTTGTCGCCGTTCTTCACGGCGGTACCGAGGCCGATCAGGATCTCCAACTCGGCCAGGCCGATGTCGTCGACGTTACTCTTGGCGACCGCAGCCAGCACGCGCGGCTCGTCGGCGCCCAGCTTCGCCAGCCTGGCCATGACGTCGGCCCGCTTGGTGGGCAGTGTCTTCGCGTCACCCACCGCCACCCGCACGACCTCGCGGTAGATCGTGTCGATGAACGCGCGCGGGATCACCCGGAAGATGGCGTTGCGCAGCGCGATCGACGACGCCGCGTTCTGCGTCATGAGGATCATGTCCTCGTTGTAGCGGCGCCCGCTCTTGCTGGTAATGCGGCGTTTGGTCTCGACGGTGGCGCGGTAGTTCTTCTCCAGGTCCCACGCCACACCCTGACTGGTCACCTCGGTGTCGCTGACGTCGACCGGCCGGGCGCCGACGTGGATGTTCCCGTAGGCACTGGCGCAGATTTCGGCCAGGCGAACCGACGGGCCGGTGATCTGCTTGCCGTCGCGGGGCAGGCTATAGATGCAGGACTCGGCCACCTCCGTCGACAGCGTGGCCAGCGTCAGCGCCTCCTGCCGGAAACGCTTGATGCTGCGCGGGTACTGGTGGGCGGCGGATAGCTGTGCCTCGACCTCGCTGCGGTTCAGCGCGGCCATGGCCATCGGCTCGGTCTTCACGAGCCGGGTGTCGTCATCGTCGAACGGATCCTTGGGTGCTAACGCGTTATTGTCCATCTCGGGTTTGTCCTTTCGTGGGTTGCGGTTACTTGGCGCGCGCGTCGCGGAGCTGGCGCTGCGGGACGGTGGTGATCGCCTCGGCCTGTTCGAGGGCGGCGGCGAGGTCACGCTTGGCGGCAGCGCCCTTGCCGCGCCCGGCCTTCGCCGCGATCGCGTCGTCCAGCTTGCTCGGGCTGATCTTCAGGCAGCCGGCGAGTTCCTCGTCGGACAATTTCGCCTGGACGATGGGCCACGCCTTTTGCGGGTCGAGTTCCCGCTTCTGGACCTCGATGAACCGCAGCTCCGCGCCAGCGCCATCCGGCAGCGCCCCGCCGGCCGCGTCGACCCGCATCTTCACGGCCTCGGTCAGCGAGTCGATCAGCTTCCCGATCTGCTTGGCGCGACGGTGCAGGGCCACCACCTCCGAATCGGGCAGGCTGGCCAGCCCCTCGGCCATGCGGGCGGCCATGTCCTCGCCGACCAGCGCCTCGACATCGCGGCGCACGGTGGCCGTCATCGCCGGGCAGGCATGCGAGCGCGGGCACTTCCAGCAGCCGGGGCCGGGGCGGAAGACGCCGTCCCAGCTGACGACCGTCGACAGAAAGCCGGTCTCCCAGTCGGCGAGCTGGGCGCGGGTCATGGAATACGGCTCGATCTCCCGCTCGCGCATCCAGGCGATCGACGCCGAGACCTTCTGAACCTGCGGGAACCTGTGCAGTACCAGCGCGGCGTACGCCTTGACCTGGTTGGCGTAGTCGCGGTCGACCCGCCCGAACTTCCAGTCGATCAGGTTCGCCACCTCCCCCGAGATCGAGATCAGGTCGACGTGGCCGGTCAGCGCGATCCCGCCGATCGTCGCCTCCAGGTCCATCTCGCCCTGTGCGTCGCGGAACGACTCGCGGATCTGGCCCCAGATCCACAGGCCGTTGAACGCGATCGGCCGCAGGTCGTCCGGGTCGACGCCGAACCGGGCGGCGATGGCGCCGAGGTCGATGCCGTCGAGGGAGCGGGCGTCCGACTCGGCGATCTGGCGCATGACCTCGTGGCCGGCGCTGCCCTCATTGGCCGGCTCGGAGATCGGGTTGATGCGCACCTCGACGGGGCGGACCGAAGCGGGGCACTCGAAGGCCAGCGGGAGCGAGCTGGCACGGACGGTGGTGATTGAGGTCGTCATTTGTAAACAAGCCTATACTTGTTTACAGCGGCGTCAACCGAAATCGTAAACAAGCCTCGCACGCGGCGATCTACTGGTCGTCGCTGATGCCGCCGGGCCAGTTCCGGTAGGACGCTTCGAATCCCGTGAGGCGTTCGATCTCGGCCACGACCTCGCGACGCATCGGCCGCAGGCCGCGCCGCGCGAGCGAAATCTGCGTAGGTGACGTGCGGATCCTGCGGCGGGCGAACTTCGCGTTTATCCGCCTGACCAGGCCCCGCACCGTCTCGTTGATGGCGTTCGTGGCCGCGATCAGTGGATCGTCTGACGCGCGGTGGGCCGACATTTTCACGCGCTGCTCGGTCGTGTGGTTCATCGGACGCTTGTTTACAATAGCCGCCCGGCGTTCCCGTAACAAGGCTTTGGTGCGCTCGTGCTCCGCCGCAGCCTGCGCCAGCGCGGTGATCTCGGCGTCCAGGTCGGCGATCTCGCGGTCGATCTCGGCGCGGCGCGCGGTCATCCGCTCGCGCTTCGCCAGCATCGCCATCAGCCGTCCCGACACGCCGCCGATCTACCACGACCGCACCCACCCGATCAGCTCGATCACCTGCGCGACGACGACGGCGAGGCCCAGCGCCAGGAGGATCCGCTCGGGCCACTTCACGACGGCGACCGGTGCAGGTGATTGCCGAGGATGCCGGTGCTTATGTTCCGAGCCCGGTCGAGAATTTGCTCGCGCGTCAGTTCCACCCCGTCGCGCGTCTTCAGCACCTCGATCCCGCTGGCGATGTCGGCGGTCAGGGCGCCGAGATCCACCTCCTGATTCGCGGCGGCGTGCAGGCGCGCCAGCTCGACGCAGAGCATGCCCTCGACGTCGTGGATCGCCTTGCGCACCTCCTCGGCCTCGGGGGGCGGCGGCCACGGTCCACCACCGCACTGCAGGCCCAAGTACATACCGAAATCGTGGCGAGCCATGCCGAGATAGGTCAGCGCGGCGGCGGGGAGGCTGGCGGCGAGGGAGCGGCGCGCGCTGGCCAGGTTGGTGGTCACGGTCACCAGCAGGTCGTCGCGGGTCATGACCACTCCTTGGACGCCGCAAGCTCTTCCGGCGTGGCGATGCGCGCGTCGTCGAAGTCGACGTCGTTCTGCGCCGACCAGAGCACGAACCGCTCCAGGTCCTCGCCGCTGGCGGCCACGAACGTGACGACGTGCATGCGGCCGTTTCGGTGAACTGCCGTGGCCTCGACGAAGCCGATCCCAGCGCGCTGCAATTCGACGCCGAGGATCTTCATCGGACGCCCGCGCGGTAGACGTGGCCCATGACGGCGGCCAGGAAGTAGCTGGCGGCGCAAATGGCGAACAGGCACCACCAGAACAGCCGGCGGATGCGGCGTTCGTCGGCGTCGCGGCGTTCCAGGCGGGCCCAGTTGCGGCGGAAGCGCTCCTCGGGGGTCACGACCACTCCTTGGCCCGAGCAATCTCCTCCGCGGTGGCGACCCTGGCGTCGTCGAAGTCGACGTCTTCGCGCGCCGCCCACAGGGCGAACTTCTCCAGGTCCTCCGGGGTGGCCGCGACGAAGGTCACCACGCGCATGCGCCCGTTTCGGTGGACCGCCTGCGCCTCGACGAAGCCGATTCCGGCCCGCTGGAGGGCGATCGCCAGGAGCATCACCAGCGCACCGCCCGCCGCAGGATGCCGGGCGCCATCAGCAGTAGGCGCATCTCCCGGTGGCGCAGCGTCCGATCCGGGTCGAGGCGCACGGGGTGCCAGCCGTTGAACACGTCGATCGCGATGCCGTCGAGCCAGCAGCGCCGGCACTGGATGTCGTCGGGGGCGCCGATGCCCGCGCCCTTGGCCAGCATCGTCCCGCAGGCGTTGCAGGGCCCGTCGTCATGCTTCGGGCAGAAGGCGCCCTCGACGTGCTCGACGCATTCGTCGCAGAAATAGACATCGCCGCTGGCGCGCAGGTCCTCGACCTCGGCGAGGGACATCGAAGAGCCGTCGTCGTGGCGGAAGTCCATGGCTACTCCGTCCTCGCGAATTCGCCGTGAAGAGAGAGGGCCGCTTCGGCGTAGGCGCGGGCCGCCGCATCTTGCGATGTGAAGTATCCCAGGCAACGGCGCCGTTTCTCGAACGTGATGCGCGCCAGCCATTTGCCATAGCGTGGATAAAACATCACGCCCTTGTGCTGGCTGCTCTTGCCGTCAGACCTTTTGCGCCTGTTCTGACGATTCTGCGCCGGACTCGCCGCGCGAAGATTCGCGCGCCTACAGTTCAGGCCGTCCATGTCTCGATGGTCGATCTCTTCGGCGAATGGAAGTCCCCAGTGCTCCCAGAGCACGCGATGCAGTTGGATTGACCCGGGACCGGACTCGCCCGACAGCCGCTTCCTGATCGCGTGGGCCGTTGCAAAGGGCGTGTTTCTGGCCGGGCACAGGTACCACTTCCAGCGACAGATGAACTCCGCATCCTCGCGATCGATGACTGCAAATCTGCCTCGCGAGAGCCGAATAAGCAGCGCCGACGGGTCGGTCGGATGGGCGATGGGCCGCTTGGCCTCCTCACGCCGCGCTCGCCTTGCCGCCTTGAGCGCTGCGATCTCTTTGCGGGTCATGGCTGCGCTCCGCAGTGCGAGCAGGCCGCCCCGCGCCTGGTTCTCGCCGAGCACGAGCGGCAGGGGACGCTCAGGATTTCCATCCGGAGGCGGGTGCCGTCTTCGAAGCCGGCGAGATATTGCTGCCGGTGAGGCGCGCCGAGCCAGAACCGGGAAGGGACGCGCTTGTCGGCGCCGTCGGCGGCCCCCTCGACATAGGCGCAGGACGTCCCCAGCGCCACCGCCGGCGCTTCCGGCAGCGTCATCACCGCCGGCTGGCGCATCAGCACCACGGCGCCCAGCGGGCAGCAGCCCTTGCCGCCGGGGGTGAGCCACCAGCCGTTGCGGCCCTTGCACTCGATCCCGAAGTCGCCGAGGCGGATCGGGATATTGCGGCGCTCGCACCAAGCGACGGCCATCCGGATGGTGTCGATGGGGCGCTCTGCGGGAACCGGGGACACGACGATGCGACTCATGGCGGTTGACCTTTCCGGCCGTCGTCGCCAGGATCCGCGCTGCGTAGCGGGGGATCCGGTAACTCGGGCCTTCGTTCGGGCCCGCCGTCAGTTGACGCTGCCGGCGGGCCGTTTCTAGATTTCGGGACTCAGTCGGTGGCGATGCCCGCCAGCAGTTCCAGCGCCTCGGCCGTCAGTTCGTCGCGCTCGGCCTGGCTGCGGGTGCGGTCCAGGGCGCGGGCGGTCAGCCCGATGGCCAGGGCGATCCGGGTGTCTGCTGTCGTCTCGTTCATGGTCTTAAAGTATCCCTACCATGTCCCTACCGTCAAATTAAATCGACACGTCGATAGAAAATAGTTTCGCTTGACTTCGGGTCTCACTTTGTCCCTAGTAGGGGGACATGGCCAAGAAGCAGGGAGACGAGGAGATCAAGGTCTACGCGCCGCCAGACCTGAAGGCGCTGTTCAAGCGCTGGGCCGAGGCGGACGGGCGCAGCCTGTCGAACTGGATGATCGAGGCCGGGAAGCTGAAGGCGCGGCTCGATGCGAAGGCGGCCGAGAAGAAAGGCGGCGGCCGGTGACCTGGGCCGAGAAGTTCCCGCCGCCCGATGGGCCGCCTCCGCCGAAGCCTGAGCACCCAGGCGAGATCGGGAAGCTTGCCGAGACGATGGCCTACAACCGCTGGGTCAAGGCCAACCGCAACGCGCTGGTCGCCAAGGCGCTGGACGAGCTCGCCGAGAAGGTCGAGGCGTCGCCGACCGACCGGATCGCCTTCGTGGTGGGCACCGCGTTCCTCGACGGCTCGCTGGAGCCGGGCATCTTCGGGGGCATGTTCTGACCGTGGCGCATTCGATCCGAATGTCCGATCTCTATCACCTGTTCAGTCCCGGCCATGCCCGCGTGGTCGGGATGGACGATCGCGAGATGCACCTGCAGGACTGGGAGGGAAAGAAGTTCTCGCTCCCGCGTTCCGAGTTCGAGCGCGACTACACGCTGATCGACGAGGCGCGCGAGAACCAGCAGTGGCGGATAGACAGCGAGGTGAAGGAAGCGAAAAGGCGCGCAGAGAGGATCGCGGCGCGCGACATCCGCAATTTCGACGGCGGCGGCGCTCCGATCAACGTGTTCGTTACGGCCCTCAATGCCGACACCGGCATCGTCGTGCAGGTGCCGGGGACGGCCGCCGGTCTGCTGGCATGGATGGTGGCGACAGGCGAACGGTTCAGGATCAGCCCGCCCGGGGAAGGGCACCCGGACCTCGTGACGATGTTCCCGGAGGACGACTATGAGTAAGAAGACCCGCTCCCGCACCGGCCGCGAGGCGAAGCGGCGGCGTCGGCGGCACGAACGGCGGGTGGTCCTGTTCTGGCTGAACCAACAGTCGCGCGTCTTCGACGTGGCGATGGTCAAGCAGATTCGCTTCGTGCTCGGCCTCCCCAAAATCTAGAGCCCGCCCCCGCCCGGCGCACGATGGGGGCATGGCGCGCGAGTCCGACCGGTCCGTCCTGCATCCGGTGATCCGCAACCTGCTGCCGCAGCTCGACCAGCAGCTTTTCGCCGCCGGCATCCCGCTGCAGCTGTACGAGGCGGGGCGCACGCCGTTCCGGCAGGCCGAGCTGTACGCGGTTGGGCGCGGGACGGGGACGCCGGGGAAGCACGTCACGCGGGCGAAGGCGTGGGGCAGCTTCCACCAGTTCCTCTTGGCGATCGACTATGTGTTCAAGGTCGACGGCAACTGGACGTGGGACGAGCCCGAGGCCGGCATGTGGAAGCAGTACCAGGCCATCGGCGCATCGCTGAAGCTACGCGCGCTGCCGTTCGAGACGCCGCACCTGGAGTTCCCGTGGTCGCTGGCGGACCTGCAGACGGGCAAGTACCCCAACGGCGGCGACGACGCCTGGCGTGGGTGGCTGGACACGCAGATCGAACTCTGGGGCAGCCGCGCGCGGGATGTCGGGGGGATCACTCACCCGGCGGCGCCGCCGCTGGCGATCGAGCGGCCGGCGGTGGCGTGACTGAATCCGCCTGGGCGGCGGCCGCCCGACGCGTTGAGGACATCTGTTTCGCGGGCGGACTCAGGCCCGATCGGATCGTCCAGACGGCGGACGGCGGCGCCATGTTCTACTTCTTCTCCCGGGCCGTCCGGTATGCCGCGATCGAGTGCCACGACAACGGCGAGATCGTCCTGCTCATCGCCCACAGGCGCCCCGGGATTCAGCCCTACGTTCGCCAGCTCTCCAGCGACGAAGACATCCGCCAGGCGCTGGTCTCGATTCGCGGCTTTGTCACCGATGGGCAACTGAACGCCTGACGTTCAGTCGTTCAGATCGCCGCCCGCGGCAGCGCGCCCGCCGCGACCCGCCCCGCGAGCATCTCCCGCCGCGCGACGTGCGTGGCCAAACCGATCGCGTCAGCCACATCCTCCGGCACCGTGAGCCCGTACGTCGCCTTGACCCAGATCGCCGCCGCCCGCTTGCGCTCCTCGCTCTTGGACTTGCGCGAGATCAGGCCGGTCAGGATCGCCTTTTGCCAGGTGTCGGCCATGACCAGCTCGCTGGGGATCCCGCGCGTGGCGAACGCCTGTTCCCAGCGGCCCTGGATGCGCGAGAGCACCTTCACGGTGTTCACGTTCTCGCCGAGATAGCTGTCCTCGATCACCGCCAGCGCCGGCCGGGCGATGCTGTTGACCAGCGCGGCCAGGGCGTCGATACGCATCGGCTCGCGGGCGTTCACCGTGCCGAACTTCAGGACGCGGTCGCCGTCGAGAAGGCACCAGCCCGAAACTGAAGCGCTGTCGATGCCGAGAATGATCACTTCGTCGGCAGCGCCGGCGGTGCGCCGTTCCCCTTCGGCATCGCGAGCCCCAGCGCGCCGCCGATGATCATGCCGGCGATGGGGGTCAGTTCGTTCATGTGGTTCGTGAGAGCGCCAACGACGGCGACCGACGCGCCGACGACCAGAGCCAGAAAATGCCACTTGTCCATGGGTCGCTCCTACTTCCGAAAGTCCTGCGCGTGTAGGCCGAACGTGGTGCTGAGTTGATCCAGCGCCGCGCCGACCCGGTTCACCGTGTTGTCCTGGATCGGCTCTGTCGCGACGCGGATGTCGTGCAGAATGCCGGCGAGGATCCGGTTGGTGTTGTCGACCTCGTTGCAGAGGCGGAACAGCGAAAGCACGTACGGCCGGTGAATGGCCAGCGTCGCCGTCGGTGTCTCGGTCGGCGTCGTCTCCTCGCTGCTGCCGCCGTTGCTTCTCTCGTTGCCCATGTGCTGCTCCTTCAAGGCAGTTTCGATGATTGGACGATGTAGCTGATCTTCAGCAGGAATCCGACGAGCCCGATCGCGATGGCCGTGGCTACCCCCACGTAAATCTTCGACCACATCGCGCGGCTCTCGTCGTGCTTCTTCAGCCGGCCGTTCATGTCGGTCATGAGTTGGTTGATCGTGTCGAGTTTCTCGACCAGCCGCTCGGCGCTCGCATCCTGCTTTTCGAGATGGCGCTCGACCTGCTCCATCCGCCAGGCGAGCTGCGCCGGCGATGGCGGCATCCCGCCGCCCGTCGGGATCCGCCCGCGCGGGTCGGTGCTCACGGCCGCATCTCCGGCGCCTGGTCGACCCGCTGCGCCGCCATCATCACGGCCGCCACGGCCGGCACCACGCGAAACCCAAGGTTGTCGACCTTCTTCGTCGGGTCCCAGTGGACCTTGATGTCGACGCCCGCCAGGTCAGCCGACCATTGCGACCGCAGCAGATCAAACGCCAGGTCGCGAACATGGTCCGCGCTGGTCAGCGGCTTGTCGATCTCGGCGGTCATGATGGCCAGCTGCATCTGCTCTGTGAAACGTGGGTCGCGCAGCGCCTTCTGCACGGCCTCGCAGCGGGCGTTCACGCCGGCGCGGCTCAGCTCGCGGCGGATGGCGTGGATGCGGGCGAGCCGGTCAGCCTCGGCGCGCGCCTGGGCAGCGTCGGGCCGGTGCGCGGCGCGGGCGGCGTGGCGCTCCTTGCGCACTGCTCTGCGACGGTCTTTCTTGTCGCGCTTCTTGCGGCTCACGTCGGCTTGACTGTGCTGGTGGTTCGGGTCGCACTCCAGGATCTAGACGGAGCCAGATCGCGCAGGCGTTGCGTCAGCGGGCGGATCGACTGCAGCCTTTGCGGACGGGGCGACGTATCGGCCGGCCCTCAGGTCCTCGATGCGCTTCTCCAGCGTGTGGATGTGCTTGCCGAGGCTGGGGTGGATCTTCGTGTCGGTGATCTTCATCAGGTAATCGAGCACCTGATTGGTGGTCGGGTACTCGACGAGATCCGATGACGCGAAGTCCGCGATCGGGGCGTCGCCCTTTTCTTTCAGGGCGGCGAGGAAAGCGTCTCTCGCGGCGCGGATCTCGAAGTCCTTGTGCAGGTCGTCGCAGAGGTCGCGGTCGTGCCGGTTCTCGGGCGCGAAACTATCGAGGAAAAGGCCCAGCGCGGTGCGCTCCTGTTCGCTGACTTCGACCCGGCGTTCCTGGCTCGCGACTTTGTGATCACCCATGCCGGCACGATGGGCGCGGATCTAGATCGCCTCAAAAATCTAGATCAGCCCGAGAAGGCGCTCTGCGAGATGCCGATGATCGGCACGTAATAGAAGACGTCGAGCGAGATGCCCTGCGGGAACACGCGCATCGCGTACTGGAACGAGCTGGGCATGGCCACGCTGGGCGAAAAGACGCTCGGCGGGATGCTCAGGATGTGGTTGGCGCCGACGAGCGTGCCGCCCTGGATCTGGACGAGGCTGCCGAACTTCGAGAACCCGCTCTGCACCCAGAACGCCCAGGGGTTCGTGATGGTCACGCCGCTGGCCGCCGGTGGGCCTTCGATCGCCACCGTGGCCGCCTGGCTGATCGTCAGCGAGCCGCTCAGTGTGGGCCGCTTGAACGTCGCGTAATTGAAGCCCAGCGAGTTGATGTTGTTCGTACCGCTGACGCTGACGGTGGCGTTGTCGAGCAGGAAGTAGTCGAGCGGGTTCGTGCTGCTGGCGTCGACGGATACGTTGCCGCCGATCCTGACCTGGTTGCCGGCAGTCGGCGTCGCGCCGCCCACGCCGAGGGTACCGTCGAGCAGCGAGGTTCCGCCGGTCACATGGAAGGCGGTGTTGCCGGTTGCCACGCCGCTGACGCCCAGGCGCGATCCGATGTCGGTCGGGTCGACGCCCGCCGACGTATTCGCGACCAGGAAGTTGCCGTTCGCGAAAATCTTCGCGCGCACGATGCCCGTCCCGAAGTCGCCGCCGGTAAGGAAGGCCCGGTAACCCCCGTTGCTGAAGTCGTAGAAGTTGCCGCCGCTCTCCCCGCGCAGACCCGCGCGCGTGGTCGATGTCGACGTGCGGAAGTGCATCACCGCTTGCCCGGTGGCGGACGACGACGACAGGATCAGCGTGGGCGTCGAGAAGCTGGTGTTGCCCGACAGGAACGTCATCGTGTCGGCGCTGGAGTCGTCGTAGAACGAGTTGCCCAGCTTGATGACGCCGTTGCCGGTGGTCGTCGACTTGAGGGTGAGGTTCTCGCCGTTGGCCGTGCCGCCGAACGCCGTCTGCCCGCCCGACTTGCCGGTGGAGATCATGGCCGTGATCGTGTTGATCGACCGCGACAGGCCCGTCGAGAAGGTCAGCGGCAGCTCATAATCGGTGCCTCCGCTGGCGACGAACACCGTGCCCGAGACGGCCTTGAGCATCCCGTTCAGCGACTGGATGACGACCGTCGACCGCATGTTGACCGTCGAGTCGAACCGCGACAGGCCGCCCGCCACCCACAGGGCCATCGCATTCGCGATCGTGAGGCTGCCCGCGTTCGCCGGCTGATTCTCGATCATCACCGTCGCCGCGTTCGTGATCTGCATCGACGACGCATTGGTCAGCGTCGGCGCGCGGAAGACGGCGAAGTTGAAGCCCGCCGCCGTGGTCACGTTCACGGCGCTGGTCAGCGTGGCGGTGACGGTGTCCCAGAGGTGCGCGTTCCACGCGAGCGACGTCGACGCCGCGGTGGTCGCCGGCGTCGCCGCCCAGCGGGTGATCCCGAGCTGCTGGGCCGTGCCGCCCGCGCCGACGAGCGCGCCCAGGTCCGACGGGTCGACGCCCACGGACGTGCCGTTGACCAGGAAGTTGCCGTTGTTGAAGAACTTCGCCGCGACGCGGCCGGTGCTGAAGTCCCCCCCGACCAGGAACATCCGATAGCCGCCCGTGCTGAAGTCGACGAGGTTGCCGCCGGCGTCGGCGCGGATACCCGCGCGAAGCGTGCTGGTCGACGTGCGCAGGTGAAACACAGCCTGGCCCGAGACGTTGTTGGACGCGAGGACCAGCGTCGGCGTGCTGAACGTGGTGTTGGCCGAGAGCAGGGAGAGCGTGTCCGCCGTCGAGTCGTCGTAACTGGACAGGCCGAACAGGATCTTGCCCTTCGTCGCGTTCAGCGTCGACGCGAGCGTCAGGTTCGCCGATGCCGTCGCCGAGTTGCCGCCCGCCGCCGTCTGGCTGCCGGCGACGCCGGTGCTTAGGTTGGCGGTGATCGTGTTCGAGACGCGCGTCAGGCCGGTGCTGAAATTCAGCGCTGGCTCGTAGTCGGTGCCGGCGGTCGCCCGGCCGAGCAGGCCCGCCGACGACGCGTTGATCAGCGCCGAGCCGGTGCCCGCGAGCCCGCTCACCGTGGCATTGCCCGTGGTGTCGACGCGGAAGCGGTCGCCCGTCGTGCCGGTGACCACCAGGCCGGCGACGGTGGCGTGGGTCGAGCTGACGTAGAACAGGCCGTCGCTGCTGTTGCGGCCGAGGTCATACTCGGACCCGGTGGCCTGTCCCACGCGGACCTGGACGTTGCCCGCGTCGGTGACGTGGAGGCGCTGCTGTGGCGACGACTGGTTGATGCCGAGGCGGTTGGTCGCCTCCTTGTAGACCGTCGTGCCGATCGTCAGCGAGCCCTTGGTCGCGTTCGTGGTCGTCGAGAGGACGATCCCTTCACCGCTGCCGGTGCCGCCCACCCAGGTCGTGTTGCCGCCCCCCAGAGCCTTGCCCGTGATGTAATCGCCGGTGATGGTGTTGCCCGAGCGCGAGAGGCCCGACGTGAACGTCAGGGCCGGCTCGTAGTCGACGCCCGCGCTGGCGATGCTGACGACGCCGGTCGTGGTCGTGCTCTTGAGCAAGCCGGTCGACAGGTTGCCGAGGAACTGCGCGCCCGAGAGCGTCGAGTCCGCGGTCCCCTGGACGATGAACTTTTGCGGCAGCGTGCCGACCTTGATCGTCGTGGTGGTCGGGAAGCTGATCGTCGAGTCGGCCGCCGACAGCGGCGCCTGATAGTCGGTGCCCGCGGTGGCGCGCTGGAGCGTGCCGGCCGTCGACGCCTTGACCATCGCCGCCGTACCGCCGCCCAGGCCCGCGATCGTGACGGCGCCGCTGCTGTCGACGCGCAGGCGCTCGCCGCCGCCACCGCCCACCACGAAGCCGGCGACGCTGGGATGCGTGCTGGTCAGGTAGCAGAGACCGTCGGCCGACTTGCGGCCGATCTCGTAGTCGCCGAGCCCGCCCGAGTCCTGGCCGAATCGGATCTGGACGTCGCCCGAGTCGAGGACGTGGAGGACGCGCTGGGGGTTGTTCTGGCCGCCGAGGCCGAGCCGGCCCAGGTTCTCCTTGAAGAACAGGTTGCCGACGGTGAGCGTGCCCTTGGTGCCGTTGCTGGTCGTCCGCAGAATCAGGCCCTCGCCCGCGCCCGTGCCGCCCGTCCACACCGTCTGCCCGCCGCCACCGATCGCGATGCCGGTGATGTAATCGGCCGTGATGTCGTTGACGGTCCGGGTGACGCCCTGGTGGAACGTCAGCGGCACCTCGTAATCGATGCCCGACGACCCGACGCCGACGATGCCGCCGGTTGCCTTGAGCAAGCCCGACAGCGACTGGATCTTGACCGAGCCGGCGAGGTACGTGACGCCGGCCTGCACCCAGAGGGCGTAGGCGTTCGTGATGGGCACGCCGCCGGTCGGGCTGCTGGCGATGGCCAGCGTGGCGGCGTGGGTGATCGTGGCGCTGCCGCTCGTGAAGATGCCGGGGGCCTTGATCGTCACGTAGTTGAAGCCGAGGACGTTGCTGATCAGCGTCGAGCCCGATAACACGACCGTCGCGCCCGGCATGTTGATCGCGTCCCAGTTCACCGACGGCGCCGAGGCGATCACGGGGGGCGTGGCGTTCAGCGTGACCTGGCCGCCGGTCAGCGTCAGCGCGCCGGGGGCGGAGTCCGAGCTGGCGCGGATCGTCAGCGTGTCGCCGGCCGCGGTCCCGCCGGTCCACGTCTGGTTGCCGGCCTTGCCGGTGATGTAATCGCCGCGGACGACGCCGCCCGAGAGGGTGACGCCCGACGCGAACGAGGGGACCGAGCCGACGCCGGCGATCGCGGCGTTCAGGTCCTGGAGGCGGACGAGATCGGTCGGATTGACCGGGGCGGCCGGGCCGAAGCCCTTATTCCCGGCGAAGTCGAGGTCGCGTTCGAGGATCTCGCGGCCGGCCATGGATCACAGCTGCGACAGGAGACCGTAGTTTTGCGTCACCCAGCAGGGGCCGACGCTCAGGCGCCGGGCCGATGTCGAGGAGGTCATGACCCCGGTGAACAGCGGCTCCAGGCCCGTCGCCGGCAGCGTCGTCGTGATGTTGGCGACCAGCGAGCCGTCGATGAAGAACAGACAGCGCGCCACGCCCGAGTCGTCGCCGGCCGCGCCGCTGTAGACGATCTTGAACCGCTGGAAGATGTTCGCCCCGGGTGCGGCCCCAGAATCGACGGTCGACGTGGAAGTGCCGTCGCTCGTGATGCACTGCCAGTTGCTGTCGCCGTTGGCCTTCTGGATCATGGCCTTCGCGGTGTTGGTGTTCGAGAGGAGCCCCATCTGCCAGGTGACGGCGTTCGCGCCGGTCGTGTCCATGCACGCCGCCCACTCCATCACGATGGTGTTGTTGGTGTCGGCGAAGCAGGGGCAGTTGCTGTTCAGCTGCAGTGAAACCGTGCTGCCGCTGGTGCCGTCGGTGGGCAGCCAGATCGTCGGGAAGGCCAACGACTGCCCGGTCGTCGAGCTGGGCGGCTTGGTCAGAATGGTCGACGTCCCGATGACGCCCCAGCCCCACGGAACCGAGAGCCTCGCGAAGCGGCCGCTCGATGTCGACCCGCCGACCGATTCGTCGGTCAGCCAGTTCTCGCGGATGGTCAGCTGGCCCCACGCCGGGAATCCCTGGTGGTCGATCGAGAAGCGGTTGACGCCGTTGGGGGCGCCGACCTTCCAGGTGGCCTCGGTCCATTGCGTCGACCGGGCGGTGGGCCGGCACAGCCAGGCGATGTAATCCATCGCCTCTTTGTGGGCCTGCGCGATGCTGGCGGCGTTCGCCGCTTCGCCGTCGACCGGCAGGGACGCCGCGGGCAGCTGGCCGGCGCGCGGTTGCGGGCCGGGCGCCTGGGTCGCGGTAGGGTTGCCGGTATACGTCGTCGGCATGACTACCTCACACGGTGGGCGGGATGTACGGCAGCGTCGTCACGCCGTCGGTCCACATGTAATTCGAGCCGCCCCAGTTGCCGGTGCCCCATGTTGGCAGTGTGGGCGGGCTGGCAGCGAACCCCCAGATTCTGCCGCTCGCGATCACATACGTCCCGATGAAGTTCTTGTTCGCCGGGCGCCAGCGATTGACGATCGAGTTGTGCAGCGACTGGCCCGACGCGGTGTTGAGGAGCGACGGCATCGACGTGTAGACCAGCCCGAACTGCGCGTAGAAGTCGGTGCGGAAGTCGAAGGTCCACCCGGCCGCGCCGCCGCGGTTCACGCAGGCGGCCAGCGCGCCGATCGTCAGGTCGGCCACCGTCCCGCCGCTGCCCGTGATCTGGGAGTAGCGCCCGTTGTCCTGGACGATGATCCCGCTCGGGCTGGTGAAGCCCGCGATCTGCAGTGCCTTCAGGACGCCGTAGTGCGAACCGGCGTAATCCCAGGTGTCCCACGCCGCCTGCAGGCGCGCGGCATAGGCGGCGTCCTTGCTGGCGATGGTCGACGGGCTGTCCCCGCCGGCGATCACCTCGGCCGGCCCGCGAGGGAGCCCCCTGTCGCTGCCCATGGCGTCCAGCGCGTCCGATGGCGGCGTGCCGTAGATGCCGTTGGCGTCGACGCTCCCCTGGGTCGTGTTGCGCGCGAGAACACCCTGGCGCAGCCGGTCCGCCTGTTCGTCGAACATCTCGCCGAGCCGCTGAAAGAACGCGGCGCCGTTCGGGCCGGCCAGCGGCGGCGGTGCTTGCTTCGGTGTCCAGCTGTTATAGCCCACTGGGGCCTTCCGTCGGCTCGACGTACTTCCGCCGCTGCATCTTCACGTATCGCCTGACGTGGCCAGGAAGGATCCCGAACTCCGCTGCGATCTTGCGGTACCCAACTCGGCCCGGGCGATATCGCTCGCGGATTTCGAGGACGGTTGCATATGGGATCCTCACCATGGCGCAACGGCCGGCCCGCATCATGTCGGCGGAGTTCTCCAGGCAATCGCCCTCGGCCAAGTGCGCCGGATTGACGCACGGGGGGTTGTTGCAGAGATGCCTAATCAGAACGCCGTCGGCGACCGGTCCTTTATGCAGGAACCAGCTGAATCTATGCGCCTTCACCGTCTTCCGATTCACGCTGAGCGCGCCGTATTCACCATCGAACTTGCCTGCCGTCCAGATCCAGCAGCGGCCGAGTTCCGGATGGACGGGCCCACTCTCCTTGTCGACCCTCAGCCAGAAGCGTTCTTCGGCGGACTTCCGTGTATCGTGCCTTCCGACGCCTGGGGTCCAGTGTCTTTGGCCCACCGGAGACAGCGGCTTTCCTTGCCGTTGCTGCATGCGATGGGACTGGCAAAGGTCACGGGCCGATTGCGGGCGGCCGCAGCCTTCGAATGAGCATGGCGGCGCGGGAGTTCTCATATCGCGTGCCAGGTCATGTTGGCGACCAGATCGGCCGGGCCCCCAATGTTCGAGACGCCCAGTGCCAGGTTGACCGCGAAGCCGTTGAGCAGCAGCTGGCCGCCCGCCGGCACGCCAACGTCGGTTGCCCCGGCGTCCATCAGGATCTGTTCCAGCTTGGCCAGTTCGATGACGCCGCCGATGTCGGTGCTGATCACGTAGGCCGTCCACGCCGCGGCGGCCGCCGCCTGCACGAAAGCCATGTTGACGGTCGGGACCGTGACGTGCCCGGTCGGGGTCACGGTGGTGACGGTGGCGCTGGCGACGATGCTCTTGTCGCCGATGGCGTCGTGCTGGTCGATGTATGTCTGCACGGCGGTGACCACGCCCCCGGAGACGCCGCCGGTCACGCCGGCGATGATGACGTCGACCACGCCCGGTAGCGCGTCCTTGTAGATCCGAGCGCGCTTGACCACGGCGCTGGCCCGCTTGGCCCACACGAGGCGCTTGTCCTGGGCGGCGGACGTGATGACCAGCGCCGGGAACCGGGCGAAGCAGCGGGCCAGCAGCGCCGTCGACGTCTCCCGGTCCTGGCCGGCCACGGTGATCGGCGAGCCGGGGGACGTGAAGCTATAGAGATCGCCCGCCACGAAGCTGGGGTTGCTGCCGCCGGCGTCGTCGGTGAAGTTGACGGTCGGGCCCGAGGTGAAGGTGAACGACGCGCCCATCGTCACGGGTGTCGTCCATGCCCCGCCGTTGACCCGCGTCTGGATGGTTGCGGCCGCCCGTTGCCCGCTCGCCGCCACCTGGACGTCGTAGCTGGTCGGGTTGGTCGGCGTGCTGCCGCTGACCGTGACCACGCCCGCGCCCACCGGCGGCGTCGGCACCGTCGAGACGGCCGAGAAGTTCGGCGCCGGGTTGTTGCAGGTCACGCCCGGCAGCGGGTCGACCAGCTTCGTCAGCGTGCCCGCCGCGTCGACGTAGTTCGCGCCGGCGAGCGTGTTCTGCGACTGCTCGGCCTGGACGGTGATCGTCAGCGTCGACGACGGCGCCAGCGAGCCGCCGGTGATCGCGACATAGCGGTTGCCGGTCACCGGGTTGTAGACCCACAGGCCGCCCGCACTGATCGTGTAGGTGCCCGTGCCGGCGCCGCGGGTCAGCACGACCGTCTGCTGCGTCGAGGTGGCGGCGATCCTGATCTTCCCGAACCACTGCACGGCCAGCAGCGTGATCCAGTCGTCGCTGTCGGGCGAGTCCGTGATCGCCGGGAAGCCGCCGCCCAACAGGCCCGGCTCCATGTTGGCCATGAAGTCGCGGAACGTCTCGGCGGTGATCTCCATCATCACGCGGATGACGCCCCCCGATTCCCAGTCGGTGATCGGGATCTCGGCCGCCTGCCAGAACGAGAGCAGCTTCGTCCGGATCTGATCCAGCGTCGGCGCCGCGGTGAGCTCGGCCAGCGTCGGCGTCATGCGTAACTCCAGGTCAATTCGCTGACGATGTCGACGGCGATGGGTACCTCGGTGCGGTCGAGGGCGATGTTGACGGTCGACAGCGTGCCCGGCGGCTTTCCGATCTGCAGCGAGGTCACGTCGAGCGCGCCCGCGTCCATGATGATCTGCTCCAACTCGGACAGCCGCACGAGGCCGCCGATCGGGATGCTGGCGAGGTACGCCGCCCAGCCGTCGCGGATCGTCTGCTGGACGTTGGCGGCGGTCGCGGCGGTGACGGTCACGAAGCCGGCGGTGATGATGCCGGCGCTGACCGCGCTGGCGATGCTGACCGACGAGAGGATGTCGCCCAGGCGCGGGTCGATGAACGCCTGCAGGATGGCCAGGGCCGTGGGGTCGACGCCACCGTGCGAATCGGCCGCGATGATCTGCGCGCGCCCGGCGATCAGCGGGTCAGCCTGGACGGACACGCGATTGATGGACGCGATCGCCAGCTTGGCCCACAGCGCGAAGACGTCGTTCGTCTGGTTGAGGGAGATGGACGGCCACCGCCCGCGGCAGCGTTGGCGCAAGCTGTCGTCGGTCTCGGCGTCGTTGCCCTGGATGTAGCCCGTCCCGCCGGGCGACGTCATCGTGTACGTGTCGCCGGCGACGAACGAGACCGGCGATGTCGCCCCATTCACCGGGATGACGTCGAAGTTGTGGACCGATCCGACGGGGAACAGCGTGCCCGCCGAGGCGAACGCGCCGTTGTCCTTCGAAACGCTGAACAGCGCGACGCCGCCGTCGCCGCTGACATCGACGCGGAAGACGTAGACGCCTGGATCTGGACCGCCGAGGAGGCTGGCAAAGACGAAGTGGCCGGTGCCCTTCCCGTAGTGGACGACGTCGGAGAAGTTCCTGACCGCCGCCGAGACCGTGACGCCGGCGAACGCGGTGACCAGCGACGGCGGGACGATCGCCGGGTTGTCGTTCGCCGCCGCCCCCTCGAACTCCGCCTCGAACGCGAGTATCAGCCCCTCGCCCGGCGTGAGGTGACCGCCCGTGGTGCTGACGTAGCGGTGGCCCGACGCGCCCACCAGCCACACGTCGCCGGGGTTGAAGTCATACGGCGGCGCGCTGGCGGTCGACGTCAGGATCGCGTTGAAGACCGTCTTGGTCGGCGGGTTCCGCTCGACCTGGTAGAACAGCGACGCGTGGAACGACAGCCAGTCCCCGGTGGCCCACGCCAGCAGCCCG
>Ga0247670_1000005_pt1 | contig 68249 bp, 102 predicted proteins | sample CNK11_metaG_FD_183042 | JGI IMG/M metagenome (GOLD analysis project Ga0247670, IMG submission 183042) | Soil microbial communities from Purdue University Martell Research Forest, Indiana, United States - CNK11 | ecosystem: Environmental > Terrestrial > Soil > Temperate forest > Bulk soil...
GTATTTATGAACCTCGTTATGACCCGCAACAAGGGTTCATTCGAGGATGTTAACGGTCGCGGATTCTATATCCCCGGCGAAATGTTCCAGAACGCAGGCGTCGGTATGTTCTCCGAAGGTGGAGCGCACCCCATAGCCGGTAACCGTTTGATGAAACGCATGTCCGGTTCATACAAACGATACATGATCTCCTGCAGACTGACCGCCGATGTTCTGCAATCGCAGGGCAAGAACGTTCTCGGCAATGTCCTGCCAGATAACGTCGCTTCAGACATTGCGTCACTGATGCAGTACGCGAATGAAGATGCCTATCAGGACGGCACCGGCGTCAAGGGCATCGTCGGAACTGGCACGGCGACCACTTCCCTTGTCCTGCAAACTCCGACCGGTGCGCAGAACATGCACGAATATGGGCGATACAACATCGTCACAACCGCAGGCGTTCAGCGTGGATCGTCCGAAACCTACGTCGTTCAACCGGGCATCAGCTACGTCAACAAAACCGTAACGCTCGATCAAGCGGTGGCAACTTCCGGCGCAGGTGGCGCTGTGGCTGTCGGTGATCTGGTTGTGCCTGAAAACTCCGCGCTCAAAGGTCTGTCTGGCCTGAAACTGCTGGTCGACAACTCCACCTCGGTCAACTTGCAGGGACTTTCGCGATCGACCTATCCGCGTTTGAAGTCGGTTGTTTTGGGTAATGGCGGCACGGCAAGACCGCTGTCAACCGCGTTGTTCGATCTGATCACTAATACCCTGCTGTTGCCGCGCTCCAAAGGGGCGGAAGTTTACAACGACTTCAACGCCTTTATGTGGATCTGCCACCCCAACGCGCGCAACCAGTATCAGCAACTGGCGCAGACCGCAGGAACGATCAGCCAGCCGTTAAAGAGATTCGATGGCGGTACCAAAGAGCTTGATCTGGGCTACGACGTGATTAGTTACGGCGGCAAGAAGTTCATGATCGATCCGCATTGCCCGATGGACAAGATGTGGTACGGCGACTGGAACAAGATTGACTATTACGAATTCCTGCCTGGTCAGTTTGTTCCCTACACCGGCCGCGAGTACGGCATGACGTTTGTGCCGAACTTCTCATCCGCCGGCGCTGGCTCGATGGCAGACGCTGAAATCTATTCGTGGGGATTCAAAGGTGATCTGGGTATCAAAGACCCAGGCCCGTTCGCGCGAATTGATGACATCGATTACACCGGCTTCGCGACGGGTTTCTTTTAGTCTGAATTGACGTGATCGGGGCGGGACGGCTCGCCCCTTTAATCAATATGTCCAAATTATCAGCAGCAGACATTAAGCGAAACTTCTGGCAATCGGAAGGTGTGCCGCAGAATGAACCGCCACCGGAAAACCGCGACTGGTTCAATAAGCGACTGATCGAAATTGGCGGCATCTGTGAGGATGCAGGTGGCCGGCCGTATCTGCGCGTTATCTGGGGACAGGAAGAAACCTGTTACCGCTGGGGGATGCGCTGCATCAAATACCCCGCTGTTCACATCAAGAAGCATTTCATCCACGGTGGATGGGCCAAGAACATTCACACCGGACAGAAAATTATCCTGTCACGAGACGAAGCGATTGATGTCAACGATCAGCGTCCAGTGGCGAGATTACCAAAGCCAGAGGACTGGATTGTTAAGCTTAACGAAGAGCATGCGGTTCAGGAGGTTGGTCGGCACAACTGGATAATTGAATCGCTCTCCTTCCGCAATGAGGCCGACTGGAAAGCCCACCGCACGCAGTACGGCGAGTTTGCTGCTGCCGCCGGTTTCGACCCTGCGCAACTGCACGACGCCCTCGGCGAGTATCCACGCAACGGTGTTTATGGCGAGTGTCTGGTTATCGAAGACGACAAAGGCAAATACGAGCCGCTGTCAGAAAAATGGCTGACGAAACTAAAAGCCAATATCTACGCCGCTGAACAGACCATCAACGATAGCCCTGAGCTGTCGGCAAAGAAAGCGGCTGACAGAGTTATCGAAGCCCGCAATAAGGTGACCGAAGGAATGCGTCAGGGCGTTGCCGATGTCTATGCCCACTTTTATCGACAGGCGTTAAACCTGCCCGTCGTATCCGTTCCCGAAAACTACACAAAGGAAATGAACAATGTCGAGTCAACTGATTCAGTCGTCAGCCCCGCTTGAATCGATCTTTAATCCGGGTGCTGCGCCGCGACCCACAGGCGATAAGATCGTAACCGATCGTCACCCGCGCTTTGTATTCAGCGCAGGCCAGCCGCTGTATCTGTCCGGTGACGCCTGGAAGCACGGCCTTGGCACGATTCCCCGCTCGATCATCACGAAGATTGATCCGTTCTATACCCAGATCATGCGACCGCCGCAGGAAAGTCCGCCGCCGGGCACCGGTATGGATAACGGACTGATCCCTGACACACGCGAACCGCGAGGAATCGCAGAGGACGTGCTGAACAATTCGTATTTTGGCGTGTCGAGTCTTGACGCTCTTGTCGGTGAATCGCCTTACGACACTGCGCAAATCCTGACGATTGTTTTCCCGCGACTGCTGCCGACCGCGCCGGCTGAGTTAATACCCGACACGCACAGAAAGCTCGGTGATGTGATAGCGGAGTGCAAAGACTCGATCAGGCAACTGGAATCGCGGTTACGACCCATTGCCGGTAGATGCGTCGAAAGCATCGACTGGGCGCGCAACAAAGCCCACGAATGGCAGAACTTCTGGATTAACAAACGCGAGTCTGAGCGATCAGAAGCGTCCCGCGCAGGCGGCAAGCCCGGCAATATCAACTACGGCGAAGACGAAAATATGTACTACGCCTGGCTGGACCGCGCGAAACCCGAGATTCGCATTGCTCAGCAGAACGCGGGCGCGCAGGCGCAGTTGCTTGAACAGCTTTTGAACGTGGTCAAGGACGGTCGCCAGCCCGACGAGATGGTGACGATTCTCGCGCAGGACAACTCGGAACTGCGACGCAAGTACGACGAGACTCAGGCACAACTCGCGGAACTGCTGAAGAGATTGCCGCCGATTGTCGTTGAAACCGCTCCCGAGACTCCGAAGAAAGCGAAGTAATGGAAATCTCCGTCCTCGACAGCAGGGTTAAGTTTCTGCTTGGCAACATAGGTGATGAGCAAATCGACGCCAAGGCGCTCTTTTCCTATCGCGACAATCAGTTGAACCTGCATCTGGCGGAGATGACCGATTCGAATAATAACCAGCGCGGTATCCAGATCACGCGGACGCTCACAGAGGGGCAACTGGATTACGTCGGGCTGCCAAGCGATTTCTTTCAGCCTATCTGGTGCGACCTGATTGACCAGTTCGGTTATCGAATCGCCTATATCGAAACGGTCAACCTGACGGAACTGAAGAACCGCGATTACGACCATCGCGCGATTGCGTTCTGGGGCACTGACCCGGTGCGCTATCGAATCTCGTGGAGCCCGGTCGGCGGCCTGACGATGCGGATTGTTTACGAGCCAGACGACGAGCACGCAAAGAATCGTTCGTCAGGGCTTGAGATTCGGGAAATCTTCGCGTGGAAAGTCGCCTGCGAGATTGCGGTAGATGTGATTGAGCTGGTCGATTACACGCCACAGATGACGATCAATCCGAATATCCGTGAAGGAATCAAGGGTGGACTATTGCGACCCGGCGGCACTGTTGCCCGGTGGCGCGAGTCCTGGAACAAAGAGATATTTCGCGGGCCATCCCAGGGGCCAGCTTATGTGCGCCCATTCAGCGCGTATTGCAGACCGTAGGAGTAACTGTTATGCCGTTTTACAAGACGAAATCACTGGCTGTTGAATTTGAATTTGCAGTTGCCGGGCAAATGTACAAAACCGTAAATGGCTTTGCGTCGTTTCCCGAAGGCACGCCGCTGCAAAAGCACAGCATCTGGAATCCTGACACGTTCGAAGTATCGGCACTATTCGAAGCGTGGACGCAGGCAGACTTCGAGGAATTCTTTGACGTGGCAACGGATAAGGAAGTTAAGGCAATCCGTGCGCAGAACGTTAAGGACGCGCAAGTACAGGCGAGGAAAGACGCTGAGGTTGCCGTAAAAGCGGCGGAAGAAGCCACGAAACTGCGCATTGCCGACAAACAAAAGCAGGTAGCGGAGCATCCGAATCAGGACCCCGCAAACCCGATTGACCCAGGCGGCCTGGACGAACCCGCGCTCGATAAGGCGCTGTTCGATTTGAATCATCCTGACCCGCTGACGGGATTTCCGGTGGTCGCCGTGAAGTCTGAGCCTGTCGTGGTTGCGCCAGTGCCAGCAACTCCGCCAGTGACGCCGCCTGTAGCCACAGCACCCGTGGTTCCGTAGCGAGTAATTGTGAGTAGGTTAATTACAAATGGCAGCTCCGATCGTACCGTTCACAACAGCGAAAAATCAGGTGATGGAATACCTGAACTGCGCCCGCACTTACGGTACGTTCAATGCTTCTCCGGCCGAAAAACGCTGGACCTCGGCTGGTATTGATGACGTGATTATCAATGCTGATGTCGAGTTTCAGCGTGCTGTTTGCGAAACCGACAAGCATCCGCGTCGAATCGAATACTACCAGGCCCCTGTGTCCGTTTCCTTTGGCGCTGTCCTTCCCTCCCATATCGGCCCACTCGGTCCTGTGCAGGTCACATATTCAAATGGTGAAAGCTGGGCGGGTGTTCGCGCCACTTCTGAGTGGATAAGAATCTGGAAAGACGACCTGACTGCTCGCTCCGGTACGGGCGGAATGACCGCTGGCGGCAATACCCTGGCTCGCGCGGCCGGTTGGCTGTTTACGCAATCCGATATTGGCAAGACGATCACAGTTGCGACCGCTGGCACGTCTGGCGGCACGCTCACAGCCACCATTACCGCAGTTGACACTGTTAATCAGACGGCAACGGTCAGCCCTGCCGCCGTCGGCACTGTTACAGGTGCTGCGACCGCGTGGGCTGGTAACAACGAATACGGCGGACTCGAAGCCTGCGAAGGACACTGGGACATCGTTGAAGAACGCGCCTATTTCATCGGCACGGCGCTGCTTGTGACTCCGTGCGAAATCGCCCGCGGAACAACATCGGCGCTAAAAGCACCGCTCGAATATATCAATGGGATTGTGGGCTGGGCGCTTGGGATGCTGCTCGCGAAAGACGGAGACCATATGGACGCGGCCAGTTTTTATATGCAGTACGCGAATATGTGTTTGCAGTTGGTGCGCGAAGGCAAGATGACCCTGCCGCCACTGATGCAGTTTGAGCCGGGACGGACAGACTAATGGACAAGGTTGACGTAGCAAGAACAGCACAGACTCGAATCGCGCACCTGGGTGTCGCTGATTCTGGCTGGTGGCTGCCGAATATCGTCAAGCAGGTTCCGACCGCAATGCAGACGGTCGCGCAGAGTATTGCTTCGTCACCTGAAAAGAACGTGCTAACCACAACTTTCACGGTCACGCTCTCCGGCTCCGGTGATACGACAGTCGGATCACTCACGGCTGCGATTACGGCCGCTGAACCAATCATTCTGATACCGCCGTTTGTCTCAGTGAGAGAGGCGACGGGCAAGGAATACAAGTATCAGGAAACGCGGAATCAATTAGACACGCAGGACATGGCGAACGGCGATTGTTATTACTTCGTACAGGGAACGTCTCTGATTGCGCGAAAAGTGACCGCTGGCCCGACAACGCTCCTGGTTGTTGCCAGTTATGTACCGACGCCTGAGAACTTCCCGAATCAGTTTAAGGATAACGTCGTTGCCGCACTCGTGGCGCTGATGCTTGGCAGCTTGGCGGGGAATAAGTAATGGCTCTTGATGCTAATAGATTAGCCAATGAAGCACAGTCTCGGCTGTTGATTATGCAGCCGACGCGACCGCTCGAAGGTGACTTTACCAAACACCTGACGGTCGCGCGGAAACTGATGGCCGAACGGATTTGTTACGACCCTGCGCTCTTTGAACTGAGATGGCTGACGCTACACGGATATGTCCTTCCGCTCGTCGGCGAAACAGTTGACCTGAACGCGCCCGGTACGGGTATTAACGACCCTGAGCCGATGCTGATACCGCGCCGTCGGGGGTTTCCTTCGGTAATTGTCGGCACGGAGAACCGGAGGGCGCGTTTTGTCGCCGATCAGGCCGCGCTTGATGATTTGCCGATGGATGACGGCGAAGTTTATTACACAGTCGTGGCTCTGACTATGTACATCGAAGGAAGTTTTACCACGACCGGTTTCGTGAACATGAGCGCGAACTGTATTCCGTTGCTCGAAAACATACCGGAGCAACTCGAGCCAATGCTTATTGATATTCTGGTCGAGGTTGCCATAGGACAGGTTACGGATCTCAAGGCCCGTGCTGATTCTGGGACCACGAAAGTGACGGCGGCATAGACATGGCGAACTGGGTAAAGGCTGATCCTGAAGGACTGCACAGATTGAAGACGCAGGCAGAAGCCAATGCGCGACATCTGAGCGGCCGGGTAAACCAGCGCCTGTCATCAATCGATCACGATATGAAGATCCACCATCAGCAGGTTGCCTTGTCGGCCGCAAACCTGGCGAACTGGCAAAACGACGCGACCGTACCGGAAGAAAAGATCGAGAAAGAACGACGCAGACTGGCTGATGCCTTGATGCGAACGGGGGAAATCGACAAGGCAATAGAGATTGCGCCTGAAGGATCGGACACAAGGGAGCGAGCCGTCGCGCTGAAAGCTGCTATTGAATTGGATGACAAAGCCGCGTGTGACTGCAAGGCGCACGAGCATCGCGGGCGAGTGTTCAGCGGATCACACGCTCTCTTGACTCATATCTTTTCGAAGAAACACGGCAAGACCATGCCGGTTCGCAGATGCGGCGAGTGCGGTCATTTAAACGTCACAGAAGAAAATCCGCATCCACAGATGACGCCTGAACAAGAGAAGCGATTAGGACACGCGAGCGAAGCTGACAGAGCGAAGTACGCGCAGATGTATGCGCTCGGATTGAAAGCGAGAGCCTTGAAATAATGCTTTTGGATTTCCAGCCAATTAGAGTTGACGGCGGTTTCATCGGGGATTTGGTTATGCCAGATTCCGTGGACACGTCCGCCCTGCTCACTGGAAGCGCGAATGTCATCTACTCGCGAACACGTCAGGGCTATCGCCAATTAGAGACTTACGGTGGCTACACGGCCAGCTCATTGAATCGTCGCAATCCGGTCATAGTCGAAGCCGGCAGCACATATACGATGCTCGATCGCGGCAACGCGCAGCAATATGTTTCGAAGACCCTGTTTATCATCGGCGGCACTGGAGCGATATTCTGTCCTGATCCGACATCGGGAACGCTGACCAATATCGGCACAAATTCATCCATTCTGCAGCTATTCACGATCACTGGTGGTCATTATAACGCAGGTGTTCAGGCCGGACTTGCCGCTCCTGACGCGCCGGAACTGGCAGCACGCACCGATCTTGGGCCGGGAATGATTGGCAAGAACACTGGCACATACTCGGGTGTCGTCACGAAGGTTCGATCAACGACTGGCGCTGAGAGTAATCCATCGCCCGCAACGCCGATTGTGGTCGCCGCCGGTCAATCAATGCGATTGACCCTGCCGCCTGAGCCAGTGGACGGCACTGACGCGTGGCGCTGGTATCCGACGCCGCCGGGACTAGCCGCGCTGGGTCCGTATTTCCTCTATCAACCGGACATTCGGGAAGCCCAGATTTCCAGCGGCGATGGCCACGGAACAATCACGGCAACACAGTTCACTCTTACCCGAACATCTGGCGATTTGTGGACCGCCGATGACGCAGGAAAGACTATTACAGTTGTCGGGGCTGGGGTGGCCGCCGCGACACTAACAACGACTATCGCCTCGGTCGATGTGGTCAACCAGATCGCGACCTTAACTGATGCGGCCAGCACAACAGCGACAGCACAGGTGACGCATTGGGCGTCGATCGTAGACGGAGTGGAGCGGTCAACAGAGATTGAATGGCTGGGCGGCGAACTACTCGGCATTATTCCTCCAACGGACGCCAATCCGCCGGAAGCCGGAATGTTCGTTGTCTCGATTGCCGATGTGGTCGCGGTTATCGGTACATTCGACGGCATGGGCGTCAGTGTCTCGCGGCCGGGATTCCCTGAGAGCTATCCTGCGAGATGGGCACAGTTCCTGCCGGAGCCTGCCGTGTGTGTAATCGGACGACCGCAGGACGGGTTTATCTACATTCTGTGCGCAAACTCCGTCCATCAACTGATCTGGACTGGCGCAACCGACGGCCCGCCCCTGGTCCTCCGGCCTATCTGGGACCGTCACGGCTGCGCCGGTCAGTTATCTGCCTGCGTGGTTGGCAAGATTCTCTATTGGGCAACGCCGACAGGCAAGTTTATGCGTGCGCAACCAGACGGCAACGTAGACCTCGATTTCGGCGCAGAAGTCGAGACGGAAACTCTCGCGTGGACCGCTAGCCAGACAATCGTTACCTATGACGAGAATCGCCGAACCGTGCTGTTTGCCAATGGCGTGACCTGCTATCCGTTTATGCTCGGCTCAAATGAGATGTGGAGCGCGAAACTGGACAGCCCTACTATCGCAGCTGCGGGAAGCACACCACAGACTTTCACGTCAGGGATAAATCTCAACGGTCGCGCAACGTTTGTTTCGCTTGATGCCGTCACCCCCGGCGCTGGTACGGTGGGAGCTGGTAGCCCAAACTTTACCAAGACATCGGGGGCGGCATTTACCTCTGCTGATGTAGGCAAGATTATCGCGATAACAGGCGCAGGAACTGCTGGCGGAATACTCACAACGACGATCCTGACGTTTACCGATGCGACACACGTTGTTCTGGCGACCAACGCGATTACCGCTGTCACCGCTCAGCCGTTCACGATCTCTGCCTACAACCTCTGGCAATTCGACGGTGGAACATCAACAACAGTCGCGTGGACCTTTACCCCGGCGTGGAGAACAGGTGGCTATGCAGAACTGTTAAAAGCGGTCAAGTTGATGCTGCTCAATTATCAGGGCGGCAACACAAACAACATCACGATTACGGTCTATCGCGATTTCGATACTTCGACGGTGATTGACACGATTACTTTCCCTGCTGTTGCGGCGAAAACCATCACCGACTGGATGTCGAGTTACGCGACGAATTGCAAGGTGTTCACGCTGTCTGTCTCGGGGACCGGCAGCGGTTATAAGTTTTTTGGACTGTGGCCCAAAGGTAGCGTGTCCAAGATTCACTAAGGGATTCACTAATGGCTCTGTACGTTCCAGATTATGCGCAGATGTCGCGAGAACGGGCGCTCAACGATCGTCTCGATTCTGTCGAGGGCGACCTGGCGACCGCGCAGAGCCAATTGCTGTCCACGCAGGCATCGATTCCCGGTACGCCGACCATCGGCAACCGTGTTCGAAATGGTGAATTTGACTTCAACGACCTGATCTATATTCCGGCAACCTACGGCGCGGCGTCTGCTGATCGACCGTTTGGCTGGTACGCGCAGGACTCAACCGTCAATACCGTCATCACCGAAACAGTGGCGGCCACTGAATCTGCGAAGTCCGTCAAGCTACTGAAAACGGCAACTGATGGCGTAATCAGCCTGGGCACACCGAACACGCTGACCTCGGCAACGGCTGCTTTTGTGGCCGGTGATGTCGGCAGCAATGTCTGGATAAAAGGCGCGGGTGTCGCTGGCGCTGACCTGCTGACAACGATTTCAGGCTTTACGAGCGCGACCGTCGTTTCGATTACCACGGCGGCATCTACGGCTGTCACAGCAGCGTTCGTTGCGGTTTATACGACCAATACGGCCTGGCACAAAGGACAGGGGAATCTCTGGCTCGGCGGCATCGATGCTCTCTATGCTCCGATTCCAAAGACGGTGTTCTATCCCGGTAAGACCGTGTTCGTGGTCGGCAAAGTAAAGCTCAACGGCGACATGGACCGCACGGCGATTGACCCGACATGGAAACTGAGGCTTGCGATTTATAACAATGCCGCTGGTCAGCAGAAGATCATTGAAGGCGCACCATTTGCCCTGACTGGCTCGGTAATCAGTGGCAGCGGCGCAAAGACTCGCCAGTACATTCTGGTGGTCAACACTCCGACCGCTGTCTATTACCTGTCAGATATTACGACGCCATTATCGATTGGAAGCCTGCCAGCGCCTGTGCCATCAGGAAGCTCTGGCTCGGTGTTGATTTCGTGGATTTCTTTTACCGATGCGGATAGCTACGAACTGTACCGCTCTGACACGGACGGGGGCCTCGCGAACTATTACAAGCTGATAACCATCACGAATGGCGATACCAGTTTCATCGATCAGGGTGGCCGCAATGGCAGCGCGTTTACGTTTTCGACGCAGGTCAATCCAAAGGCGCAGGCGTTTCTTGAAAAGCTCGCCAGCGGTCTGAGCAGCGATTCGTGGGAATTCTTCAAGCGCGCGATCACGATACCCGGAAAATATAGCTATGCGACGACCGACAAACAATGCCTGCGGATTGATGTAGTGGACGACACAGACACGCCAGTAACGACGGACCCGCTGACCATAATCCTGGATCAGCTTGGCGTGGGGTTGACTGAAGGTGGATGGGACTACGCTGCCGAAGACCTGCAGTTCGTCGGCAACGTTGTTATTACGGCGCCAGATCCGAGCACGGGCGGCAGTGGCGGTGGTGGCGGTGACACTGGAGATGGTAGAGGGCGCGACCCGTTTGGTGGTGGACCTTTCTTTGGTCTGTAGTGAGGTAATTATGCACAATAAAGAGAAAGATCAAGCAGATGCTCGGCTGGCGACAGCGACCCAGCAACAGCAGCAAGCGTACAATAACGTTCAGAAAGACCCGGCGATTATCGCGCAGGAAAAGCGATTTTCTGACCAGTTAGACCAATACGGCAAGGGTGACTATTCGAGCGCCCCGCTCTACAACGCAATGGTCACGACTGGCACAAAGATGCGCGACTTGAACCTAACCCCGACCGGCGACGAGGCATTGCTTGGGTACGGCACAGGAGAAGGCGACAATTATACCAAGCAGCTCGCCGACGATCGGAAGCGGTCGTTTATGTCATCGGTCGCAGGGATGCTGCCGGGCGCAGTCGAACAGGATATCGGCAACGCGCAGGCGGGACTCTATTCGACATCCGGGATGCTGACCAACGTTGATCTCGCAAAAGCGGGACTTGCGCAGAATGACCTGAACACAGCGGCCAATCTATTCCAGTTCTCGCGGCGGCCATCGTGGCTTGGTCAGGCGGGGCTTGGGCTGATCGGCCAGAGCGGTCAGCTGGCGAAAGCTTACGCAGACGGTTAAAGGAGCATAGATGCCAACAGGCGACGTACTTATCGACGCAATTGTGATTCCAAACTGGCACTATCCAAATGCCACGGTCGAATTGCAGATTGATATATCTGAAGCGTTCACGGCTACAGACGGCACCCCGATTCAACCCGGCGACTATCTGTCCGTGATCTGTACGCCGGACCTGAATGCCTTCACGTTGTCGATACCGGCCTTTCACGTCTTCAACACGACGAACGGCCAGGACAAGATCAACTGCACGTACAGCGCGAAGTTCTACGATGGCACGAATCACACGCAGAAGATCGCCGACTTTGCCAATTATCAAGCCTTCTCAGTTTCGGCAACTCCGACCGAAACGACATGGGCCAGCCTGGCAAACAAGCCGCCGGGAACTAATCGCTACGACTTTACCGCGTTTATGCGCGGCGTTGTCGACACGCTGTATTCGCGCCAGACCTTTGTTGATGGCGACACGACACCTTCGGTCGCGGCTTTCTATAGTTTCAAGACAGCAAACACAGCGACAACTCTCATTACGAATTTTGATAACGGATACGATGGCAAGACCATCTGGGTCTTAATCAACGACTCCCATACGAGCATATTTGGCACGCACTACACGCTCGGCGATTTCCTGTCGTTCCAGTACGACGGTACGACGTGGCGGTCAGCGATTCCTGTATCGGCGTCGGGGGTGACGAGTTTCAACGGCCGCAATGGCGCGGTCGTCCCGGTCGATGGCGATTATTTCACCGTGAACACTCCTGTGTTGATTACAGCAAACCAGAATAACTATGCTCCGAGTAGCGGTTTCTTCCAGCGGTGGTCAAGCAATGCCTCCCGCAATATCACTGGAATGGTTGCGCCTTCAGCCGGCCAGCAGCGCGAGATCTGGAATGTCGGATCAAATAACATCGTCCTGATACATGAATCCAGCTTATCGACGGCCGCAAATCGGTTTACGGTGTCGACAGGTGAAGACCTGACCGTTGAGCCTAACCAGTCAGCGGTCGCAGACTATGATGCAGTGACTTCGCGGTGGCGTATTCAGGCAATTGGCGCAGGCGGCGGTGGAAATTCGCTCTTCTATGACCTGGCCGTTGATGTCGATGGCGCTCCGGCCGCGAATCAAACGGTATTCAGGTTTGTTGCCTGTCGCGCCTTTACGCTTGGGCTTAGCGCCTCACAGGGACTGGCCGGTGTAGCAGCGACAGCTCAAACCGACTTCCTGGTCACTGTCAACGGCGTGACCAAGGCAACGATTCGATTCGCAATAGGCGGAACAGTTGCGACCATTGTCAGCCCGACAAGTACCGGCATAGTTCCTGGCGATATTGTTAGAATCATTGCTCCGGCCAGCCCTGATGCAACACTCGCCAATATCGCCTTTACCCTCGACGCGACAACCAGCGGATCGAGCGAGCCCTATGACGCCAGTTGTCAGATTGACGGAATTCCGACGGCCAGTCAGATCGTTCTCAAATTCGTCGCTGTCAGGGGCGCGACGTTTCCAATGTCAGGATCTACCGGTGCGGCGGCATTCGCAGCGACGGCCGATACGGATTTTTTGGTGAAGGTCAACGGCATAACGGAAGCAACGTTGCGGTTCGCTGCAGGCCAGACGGTCGCCACGGTGGTAAGCCCAAGTTCAACGCCAGTGAACGCCGGGGACGTTGTGACCATTGTCGCTCCGGCCGTACCGGACGCGACACTTGCGAATATCGCGCTGACACTGAAAGGAACAACGCCTTAATGCCAGTAATCACCGTCCATAAGAGTGTCAGTAGTTTTATGCTTGGCAAGTTCGCTGAGTATAAATTTATCGAAGGCTCGGGCCAGCAGGTATTCAACAAGGTCGGAAGCTCCACGCCGTTTCTGCCAAATCTACTGTCAACAGGCGAGCAACTTAACGCGGCGACCGATGCCGACGGATGGATCAACGCAGGCTCAGTGACAACGACTGATTTTGCCGGAACCGACCCGCTTGGGGGCAATGCAGCGACTCGCGTTCAGCTCACATCAAACGGAGCATTTCTCTACTATCAGCCGCCGCTCGCAGCTGGAACATATACATTCAGCGTTTACGTGAAGTCGAATACCGGAGTTTCTCAGACCCTTCGGGCAGGCCCGACGACAGCGCCGGTCAATATAACGGCAACGACTTCATGGCAAAGATTCAGTGGTACGTTTACTTTGGGTTCTCCCGGGATACCGGCGATAACTGCTGTCTGGGAGGATGCTGCGAATAATCCGGTTGACGTGCTTGTTTATGGCGTGCAGCTCGAAGCGGGTAGTTCGGTTTCTGCCTATACCCCACCGGAGCTTGACATGCAATTGGGCGCCCAGCCCATTGCTGACGCGAAAGATCCCGTATGGAACAGCACCGGGCAGGACCTGAGTGGCACCGGGTACAATTTTGGGGTTTCGAGTGCCGGACATTCAGTGTCAACGATTTCGGTCTACGCAGCTGTTAAACAGACAGCCGCTGATCTTGCGTCAGGAATGGAACCGATTATCGCTGAGAAATACGGTTCTCTAAAAATGCTCCTGATGGGCGCATTTAAGGATTTCGGCGCAATTGCCAACACAAAAGTCCCGTCGTTTTTGTTCGGGGGCAATCACCACGTCGATGCTTATGGCGTCATTCTTAACGACGGAAAATGGCATGTCCTCTGTGGAACTTACGACGGCACGACGCAGCGGCTTTACCTGGATGGCGTAGAAGTTGCCAGCCAGATTGTCAGCATCGGTTCCGTCCAGATAAACAGGTTGTATATAGGTCGCCTCATCGGCGCTTCTACCGCAGACTACTTTCCTGGCTCAATCGGCTACGCCTCTGTTTGCAATATAGCCCACTCAGCGTCACAGGTTCGGTCAAACTCTACAAGTATCGGCGCGATAATCACCGGACGCGGCGGCACGGTAAACACGATTGATACGTGGCTCGCCTTTGAGGGGGATAGCCTTTCTGACCCGAACGGAGCCCCACCGCCATCCGGCCGCGACTTCACAAACGGCTGGGTTTATATGCTACTGCATAATCTCAGCCCGACTCTGCAGGCGCGAAACTTTGCTCTTAGCGGTTCGACTATCGTCCCTGGAACTCTTTCGATTGCGAACGTTGCCCGCTACCAGTTGATCGATGCGACATACGATGCGTCTCGAAGCAAGAACATCCTGACGGTCTTTGTCGGCGCAAACGATCTGAACAGCGGCGTGACCGCTTCGTCGTTTGTGGCACAGTTGAAAGCATACTGTCTCGCACGGAGAGGCGTCGGGTGGCTAATCAATGTTGTCCTGCCGTTGCCTCAGAAGGCCGCGCACACCGGCGTCAACGCTCTGAAAGATGCCATTATTGCGCTGATGCTCGCCGATCCTGACTGGCAAAACGGTGTCGCGGCTCACGTGCTTTCGAGGACTGATCTTGAGTCGCATATTGGCCCGAACGCTGCTGCCGAAGATACGACACTTTATTCTGATGGGGAGCACCTGGCGACGCTTGGCAATACTTATTTGTGGCCGGTCATCAACACCGCCCTGGCGACGTTACTGTAATTTGATGCCCAAGAGAAACATTACACCACTGAGGATCGCACCGATGCAACCGCCCGCAACGGCGGCGTGCATCGAGATTGTCACCGCCGCGAATATTCGGTATCCCCTGCGCGAAAGACGAATAGTGGAAACCGCAAAACCGATGAGCGCGAACAGAAGAACGGGCAAGAACTGGCACATAGGTGTTATCCAGCGAATGAATGGTGACTGGCAATTATCCAGACTGCGGCACAGACAAGGACGAGCGACACAACGCAGAACCATGCAGCTACAGCCTTTTCGCCTTCGCAGTAAATCTTGTATGCGACAAAGATCGCCACAGCGCCGGGCAGGAGCGTACCGCCAAGGATGATGATTGCGCCGACGATGAAAGGCATGGCGCAAAGGATATGGCACCGAACGAATTAAGGTCAATGTATTTATGACGCTTTCTGTTATTATTCGGTTAATCACTTTTCGGCAAAAGAATTGCCAAAACCACAGGTCGCCTCGGCTGACTTCAGTAACAAGGGTTCTCTGCTATTAGGAGAATCAAATCATGTATAAAGGCAACGCCTTAACGACCAGCGTGACGACCGCAAACACGTCTGGGGTATTGCTGGCCGGAAACAGCCAGCGGATTCGAGCGGAATTCATCAACAGGGATGCAGCCATTACGGTTTACATCAAAGCCGGCGGCACGGCGGCAACCACAGATCACATACCCCTCGCGCCGGGCGCTCAGTATGTCGACGATTACGGTACTAGCGACTGGTTTGTCATTGCAGCTTCGGGCACCCCGAAGGTCTGCGTTACTCAAATCCTGGCACGATAAGGGAGAACAGCTATGGCATTGAATCAATCGAATCAGGGTAATCCCGGCACGGTGTCCAGTAGCAGCGTTGCGACTGCTCTACGTAGCGCAACCTCGCTTACGGCTGGCGGCACAAACGCGCTCGACTTGGGGCTGGCAAACTATTTTGTCCTGACCTGTGGAGCGGGCAATACGACACTCACATTTTCGAATATCGCCGACGGCGCAACCTACACGTTCTCAATCGTGCAGGACGGCGTAGGTAGTCGGCTGATCACCTGGCCTGCAACCGTCAAGTGGGCCGGCGGTTCTGGCCCGACACTCTCAACCGGCGCGAGCAAACGAGACAACGTAAGATTCGTCTCAGATGGCACCTCGCTGTTCGAGATCTCACGCGCTCTCGATGTTCGATAAATCAACTGGGGCCATCCGGCCCCCTCTTTTGAGGTAACGAAATGACTGCTTCAATAACTACTCCGGGCGCATTTAAGAAAACAATCACCCTTGGCGCTGCCGATACGCCGCAGCAGCTTTCGGCCCTGATGATCGCAAAGCAGCCAGGCGCGTGGGTGCATGGCGCAGAACTGAACATCTTTGGCGTCGCAGGCAACACGGCCCCTATCTACATCGGCGATTCGGGAATGGTGAGCCCAGGCGCTGGCCTTGCCCCTGTTGATTATATCTGGGCGCTCGATGGGGATGGTAATCCCTACAACTCTGGCGGCGGCCGCGACAATAACTTTACGCACTGCGGCGACTACTGGGTTATGTCTACAGCTGGAACCCAGAAGATCAGGGTTGAATTAACTGTCGGATGAGGATTAGATGAAAAAGATATTACTTCCCTTTTTGTTCCTGCTGTTTGCTCTGGCGATTCAGGCGCAACCGCAAAGCAACACAGCGACCTATATTAAACACGGCACATCGTCGTCGGTGACTTCAGGCGGGGCCTGCTCGACAGGCGCTGTCTACTTGCGCACTGACACTGGCCACCGATTCTTGTGTCCCGCTGGCGTGTGGGTCGATATGGGCACGGCGACAGCGCCGGTGCTGGGAACGCCGGCAAGTGGCACGCTGACCAATGCAACAGGCTTACCCCTGACGACTGGCGTGACGGGCGTATTGCCATCGACGAATGGCGGAGCCAATCCATTGCTGCCTCTATTCAACAATGCCAGCGAGGTCGCTGTCTATCAAACAGGGCTAGCCGCGACGGACAATGATCTCTATACCTGTCCGGCAAGCAAGCGATGCTTTCCGCTAATTATTACTCAGTTTAATGGCAACGCCGCCAGTGCCAATATTTTCTACGAAGTTAAGATTAGCGGGGTCTACCAGCAGGTCACGTCAACGGCGACCGTAACCACTCTGGCTGTGGCAAATCCTACATATGGTTATATCTTAAATGCTGGCGAAATATTGGCGGTAAATTCCACCCAAACGGCCCTGAACGTCTGGATACGGATGATAGTCTTTGACGACACAACCGCAATTTCCAGCCATAAGATAACCAGCTTCATCAATGGGGATAACACAGTCTATACTTGCCCGGCAAACAAGACCTGCGCGATCCTGAATGGGGTCGGGCAAAGCACAACGAACGGCACTGTGTTTTATTGGAATGGCACTGGATCGAATCGAGCCGTTTCGTATAACTGCGTACCTGCTGCTGGCAGTCCATCAACTGCAAATCGCTTTTCGACAAACGTGGGGATCACAACTACAACTTTACAATCAATCCCCGGTGCACAGGTGATGACTGCGGGTCAGTTTATAAGCATCAACATTGATTCAAACTCTGCTTCTCAATTTGTTTGGGTAAATTCGTGGGAGTTTTAGCAACTAAATGACAACTGCGCTTCAATCATTACCCAGATGGGAAGCAGCGACCCGTGGCGGCGGCCTGGTTGCGCGTGATTCTCACGTTTCGAAACGCGCCTATGTCGCTCCGGCCGCAATCGTCCGCTCTGGCGCTGAGATATTTGGTCAGGCACGCGCTGAGGGCACAACCGAAGTAGGCAGACTGGCTCGGCTCTCAGGCAAAGCAATCGTGCGCAACAGCCGGATACTCGACTTCTCTGCCGTGTCTGATTCTGCGCAGGTCATTAATTCAACGCTCTCAGCCGACGCGGGTCAAAGGGACTGCCCGTTTGTGTGTGACGAGGCGGTTGTCGAGGATAGCCATCTTTATGGACAGGTCAGGGTTTGCGAGAACGGATCGCTGAAGAACGTTACCGCCGATGGCAATGTTGAGATACGCGGCAATGGTCGCGCTGAAGATTGCGAACTGGGATCAGGCGTAATCATACACGAAGGTATCTGGCACGAATCGCCTCGAGTCTGGCTGACCGGACTGCATTACAACTTGATTGCGTGTCGTCAGCACGAAGATTGGCAGCAGTCGAAATGCATTGTCGGATGCGTTTGCCACACGGTCGATCACTGGATCCGTGGCGGCCGCAAGAACGGTCAGCTAATGGGGATGACCGACGAGCAGATGTGGGTGTTTGCTCAACTGATAATCGAGAACTTTGTACCGGCTGAGTATCGCAAAGAAGCTTATAGCATTTGGTAAATCTATGGCGTTAAGTCCAGAAACCCTAACTTCGATTTTGCGCATCAAGAAGCAGCAGGATCAGGATGCGGCCGATCGCGCGGCTGAAGCGGCAAAGAACGCGCCAGTCGATAACACGCGACCTGCGGCACCGGGTCCGTTTGGTCCTTTGGCGGGTGCAACGGCCGGATTAATCAATGGACAACCTGAAGGCGGGATTAGCGATTGGCAGACAGGTCAACCGCAACTGGACAATTCAAACCTTGCTGGTCCGGTGCCGACAAATTTGACGCCCCCGCAGTCGTTTCAGCCTCCGCCATTACCGAATACCAGACCGCGACTCGTTACAGGTACGCCTGTTGAGCAAGGTGGTGCGTCGCCCATCGGATACAACGGCGGTCAATTGCTCAACTCTGGCGACTTCAATTATCTAAATCCGCGCGTACCTAACCCGAAGCAGACATATGAAGGCACGCCGATGCCATCGCGGCCGGACTATCAAAACAGCGTCGACGCGACAGGCCAGCATATCGGTAAAGCCGCTCGGTTCGGCGCGGGTTTCCGCGAGGGGCTACGTGGCGGTCCACTATTCGCGCTCGGCAATGCGGTGACTTCCCTGCTCGCTCCCGGTCACGGCAACGAAGAAAAGTATCAGGTTGACAGTGAGCGGTTCAATAGAGAGAAGGCGATAGATCAGCAACGCGACAGGAACGATCCGTACTATCAGAATCAATTGCAGACGCAGCAGTTGAGGATGGAGCAGCCGGTTAAATTGCAGACTTTCCAGCAGCAGCAGCAGGCAGAGCAAGCACGCCAGATGACACTGGAAGCACAGAGACAGCAGGGGCGAATCGAGAAAGCAAATCTCGTCGGCACTCAGGCGCTGGCAAAAGTCAGAATGACCAATGAGGGTAAATCTGCACTCGCCGATAAGAACAATCTCGCAAAGGCAACGCTGGAAACCCGCCAGATTGCCGCAGGTCTGACGGGACAACCGGACTATGACAATCTTTCGGACGAAGACAAAGCACAGATGGTTTCCGATATATATGTCAAACGGCAACAGCAAAAAGTCGCTGAATCCGCATCGAAAACAAATAAAAATATTGCGCAGACCAGTCAGGCAGTTGCGGCCACGGAAGCCACAAAGAAGCTCGGCGACTTGCGCGACAAGCAAGGCCAGTTAATAGACGACAAGATCAGCAATCCAGAGCACTATTACAGGGGAATGACCGGGGATGCTCTCTACCGTGCGCAGATGGGTGATTACACCGACGCACTAAAGAGACTGGATACCGAAGAATCGCAGGCTCGCCAGGATCGCCGTGCCGGCGTTATCGACGATGATGCTCTGAAGGCAAAGCTCGGCGATATAGCTACTCGTCGCACGGCGGCGGTTCAGGCACGCAAAGATGCCAGCCAGCAAGTCATCGGACAGGATCAGGCACGCAGGACTGGTGCGAGAACTGGCCCCACGCTGTCGACCGGGCACAAAACTGGCGACACCGTTACGGTCGGCGGCAAACAGGTTCGAATAACCAAAGTTCACCCAGACGGTAAAACATTTGACTACGAAGAAATCAAATAATGCTGACAGGCACGGCCGATATTTCAGAGATTGATCAGGACCAGTCGGCTACCCCTCCGCCTAAAACACAGACAGCAACAGTTGACGATATTGACACTGCATCAGTGAAAGACCCGAAAGAACTGGTGCGGCGATATGCTCCTGATTACGGTATCGACCCTGATCTAGCGGAAAAGCTCGCCGACAGAGAATCGATTCACTTTCGCCCTGATGTTGTTTCTGGCAAGACACCATCGCCGCGTGGCGCAATTGGTACGATGCAGTTGATGCCAGACACCGCCAAAAGCCTGGGCGTCAATCCTTACGATTTACACGACAACATCAGGGGCGGCCTTCAGTATCTCCGTAAGCAGATGGATGATTTCGGCGATCAACGATTGGCGCTTGCTGCCTATAATGCCGGGCCACAGGCCGTCCGCGACCATAAAGGAATCCCGCCATACAAAGAAACTCGCGATTACGTCGATGCTATCGCTGGTCCAGTACAAAAAGGTACAGCGACCGTCGATCAGATTGACAGTCAGGCCCCGTCATCGGGTACGGCAACAGTCGATCAGATAGATACGCCTGCCCCGACCGTCAACGCAGGCGCTCCGAATCGTCCACTGTCAGCAGATGAGCTGAAGGCGGCAGAGCCGTGGCGACAACAGCAGCCACTGACCGATTTTACAAACCTGCCAACATCGCCTGACGATAAGTTTCTCAAGGCCACAGCGCCCGTCACGGCGACGAATCGCGCCGAACAGTATGCAATGACCGCTGCAAACGCCAATCGACTAAAGGATGCGAATCAGGCAATGCCGGGTGTGCCGCTGGCAACGTTCAATCCGGTTGACGTGTCATTCGAAAACAACAAGCCCGGTGATCTGCGCAATGCTCTGTACAGTAAACTCGGCGTCGCTGATATTGCAAAAGAGTTGAAAGAGAAACACGGTGTTGACCTGCTTTCGTTCCCGGTGAAAGACCCTGTTACTGGCGAAACCAGACCCGCCACAGACGAAGAAATGGCGCGTTACGCCCAGCAGTCGCAAAGTGCATCCGTCGGCGGTCGCAATGTATTCGGGGCAACCGTGCCAATCAGTCCGGCAACTCTGATCGCCGCGAACGCATACAAGACCGGCGGGATTGAGGGCTACAAAAAGGCTGTCGATTTATTGCAACAGCAATACGCCGATGCTCAAAAGCAAACGCAGAACATTACCCCTGAAGATCGCGCGCGCAGAGAGGCCGCGAATGTGCCCGGTCAGATTGCCGCCGGTGTCAACGAAGCCGCCGCAAAGAATGTTCAGTTCCTGAGAAACGCTGCGCATCTCGACCCGGCACTTGCCGGGATAATGGATCTGGGCGCTGACCCTGTACAGTTCCAGAAGAAACTCGAAGAGCAAGGATCAACCTCGGCAATGCGACAATTGCCAGCGCCGGAAACATTTGCACAGGGACTGGCCCGTCAGACTCCGGGAATGGCCGCCGATTTCTCGCGAATGGCAGCAGAGTCGTCTGGCCTTGGCCCGCTGGCTGCGCTTACAATTCCCGGTGATGTTGCAATCCAGAATCTTAATAAGCCAATCCACGAACAGTTGAAAGCGCAGTGGCAAAACCTGCCGATGACTGCGGCATCACTTATTCCCGGTGGGCCGATGGCAAAGTCGCTCGCGCTTGGTCCGACAGCGGCAGCACAGACGCTGTACGAGGGTGGGTCTAATCAGCAGGCATTGTCACAGGCTGCGTTAATGTCGCTCTTGCCTGTCCTGCACGGCAGCGAATCATCCGAAGAGGGCAACCGCATTATCGACGGGTTCGGCGACGCGAGACTGCAAAAGGCGCTGCTCGATTATGTCCAGAATCCGACGGCAGAAACGTCTGACCTGATTGATCAACATTTAGGTCAAATGGGCCTTGACCCGCGACAATCGCAGGAGTTTTTGAATAACCTGCGCATACGAATGAATCCGCAGAAAGCGGGGTCGGATGTTATAATCCGTCATCCGTTAGACCAGATACAGAGATCGGCGCCGGCTGGGGCTCGGGAAAACCTGCCTAACACGCAGGAGTCTACCACGGCGCCTGAGAGAATTAACTACCGGGCGCCTGGGCATCCGACAGGGGAAGCGAAGCCTGGCGCTGAACTGATGAGGGCCGACGTGAAGCAGCCGTGGGAGATGAGTCGCGACGAATTTTACAACAGCGGAAATGTCGGCTATCACGGTGGCGCAGATATCGGACATGAAGGAATCTTAAAGCGCGGCTATCAAGGTGGGTCGAGAACCGGCCAGGATATGGGTGCTCTCTTCTTCACCGAAAGTCCGGATTACGCCGAAGGGTATAAAAAGCAGGGTGGCGCGGTTTACGAGCGTCTACATAATGACGAGAATATTTTTGATGCGAATAACCCTGAGCACCTTGCGCGGCTAAAAGACGGCTTCCTGAAAGACTGGGAAGATGAATACGGCAGCAAAGAAGATGCGCTTCAGGATTACCAAAATGCTGTTAAATCGATCAAAGCTACAATGCAGCACGGCGCGGCTGACTGGGCAACGGCCAGCGGATACACCGATCAAATAGAAAAGGCTGGTTTTGACGGTGCCCGTTTTCTTGAGCGACCGGGGGAAATCAGCAAAACCGAACAAGGCTTTGAGGTATCAGGCAAGCCTGTTTATAGCGTTGGCATTTTTAAAGACACGCCCGTCTCGCGTAATCTGCACCACGATATAGTTGCCGATGCTCTCCGCGAAGGCAAACCCGTCCCGCCTGAAGTACTGGCAGATTACCCTGATCTGAAAAGAGAGCAATCAAATGCCCGAAATTTATCAGAAAATCAAACAGGAATATCTCAGCAAGGACAAGTCGGAGAAAACCGCGAAGTCAATCGCGGCGGCGACAACGGAAACTTACGGGTCGGCGAAGGACAAGGCGATGCTGGAACACGACGCCCAGGCAGCGCGGAAGAAGCCCAAAAGCTCATAGACGACTACGAAAATCATCTTGAGAGCCGAGGGATTGATCCGCTCAGCCTTTGGGACGCTGAATCAGTGCGTCAGCTTGGCGGAGAGCAAAATCTACCTGCTGGGCAGAGCGTTCAACCACTTGAACTCCAGCGGCTGTATCAGCAGCGTGACGCGCTGGGAGCGACCGAGTTACAGCGCAGTATTGATGGAATTTCAACGGAACTACGAAGAGCGGGCGTGCAAGAACATGATCTTCCCGATGTTTTGAAATCCATCGCCCTAGACCCGAACAGGACCGATGCGCTCGGTCAAAACAGCGCCTACGAGCATACGCAGAAACTGGCGCTTGGTGATCCGAAACATTTAGCCGAAGAGATTTATATCAAACTCGCGGCTAAGCGTGGGTTGGACGTAGAATTCAGCAGGACCACGGACGACATTATCCACCCTGATAAACAAACACTGGCCGATGCGCGAAATGCGGTCGTGGGCATACGAAAGTATTTTGAAGGTGGCGGCAAGTTCCTGCTTGCCGCGCCTGAGAGGAAACCCGAGCCTGGCACGCTCAGCGCCAGGAGCCCAGCACCCGAGAAACCCTATAGTTTCACCCACGAGCGTTTCGCCGGTGTACGTGAAGCCCCCGACCAGAGCGGCGTCCCCGATGGTAAGCTGCGAGTGCTCGATTCATTCAACGATGAGCATATTGTTCGCGATCCACGCGCCAGTAGAAGCGAAAGCGACACGAAGTTCGCCAGCAACAAAACGATTCTTGGCGCAATACGCGATCACGGCGGCATTAAGCCCAGCGATAATTTTAGTGGCGAGTTGCGGCAATTCACTAACAAGCAAAGCGGCACCACGGGAGTTGTCGGTAAATCTGGGCACTGGGACGCCGGGCAGATGGCATCGGTTTTGAATCAGGATGGATTTCGAGACTCAAACGGCGAAGAATTAACAGCCGACACGATGCTTGAGTTGATGGACCGCGAGCAGCGCGGCAATCCCGTCTACTCAAACGACCGAAGTCAGGCTATAATAGACAGACAACTGGACAAGGATTATGAGCAACACGTTCAAAGTGACGAAGCTGGTCCCGCTTTCAAGCAAGACTCCGCATATATCGACCGCGAGCTTGCCGACCCAGACTCCGAAATCGGCCGCGCCTTTGACGCCTTACTCGACACCGACAATCCAGAAGCCGCAGCCGACAGTTTCCGCAAGCGATCCCAGTACACCCTCTCGCCCGAAACAATCGATGAGGTCATTCAACGAGCTAACGCCGCAAGAGAAGACGGTATTCCGTTTGAAGACTTTCAGGAGAGCGGCGGCGAAAGCGGAAAATCAGCGCCAGAGCAATTCCGGGACGACATCAACCGAGCCGAAGCCGCTGGTAAATTAGAAACCGAGAGGAACGCCGCAAAAGCCAAAGCCGCCAACGAAGCCGAACTATTGCGCGTCGGAATGAAGGGCGGCCGGGCGAATATCGAAGAAACGCAGCGACCTGCACCAAAAGACACGTTGACGCCTGACCTGTTTAATCCACAGGAAGATTTATTCAATAAAGGCAGTGAGACCGGCGCTATTCGCCCCGAATTACTAAACGCTGTCGGCGTCGGATTACCGAAGCTGGTAGAAAAAGACGTGCTGCCGATCGGCGCAAAAGGTGTCGCCGCTTTCCGTTCCCTGTTCGATGATATCCGCAAGGTGTTCGCACCCGCTGGCCGCAGTCCCGAAGCCGGCAAAACCGCTGGTATTATTCGCGCGAACGCCGGTGAAATGGCACGTAAAGGCGACATAGCCGAAGCTGCGTTAAAAGGCGCTGGCAAAGAGTTGATGAAGCTACCAGAACAACAGCGATGGGATTTCGTCAACCGCGTCGAGAATGGACTGAAGCAGCCGAACCCTGAGATGCAGGCAACCGCTGACGTGATGCGAAAACTGCTGGATGATCGCCGCGCAGAGGTCCAGGCGCTCGGGACTGGAAAGCTGCAGACTTACATCGAAGATTATTTTCCGCACATCTGGGAAGATCCCGCAAAGGCCAAAAGTCTCTTCGCCGAATTCTTCAGCAAGCGACCAATGGAAGGCTCAAAGGCATTCCTAAAGCAGCGAACTATCCCGACAATTGCCGATGGTATCGCGATGGGTCTGAAACCCGTTACGGACAATCCTGTCGATATGCTGCTGCTGAAAGCCCGCGAAATCGACCGATACGTAATGGCACAAAAGAGCCTGGCGGAGATGAAGCAGTCAAAGATTGCTCAGTATGTTCGCGCTGGCGATAAGCCACCGGACGGTTTCGTTGCGCTCGATGATCGCGTGGCGAAGGTCTATGGTGGCCCCGACTCAAAGCCACAGGGAGGCACGCTGATTCGTGGTCAATACTATGCGCCTGAAGCTGCTGCGCGAGTGTTTAATAATTACCTCTCCCCAGGGCTTCGCGGTAAGCCGTGGTTTGATGCCTATCTCGCTGGCGGCAACATTCTCAATCAGGCACAGCTTGGATTATCGGCGTACCATCTGGGCTTTACTTCCGTTGATGCGATGGTGTCAAAGACCGCACTGGCGCTTCAGCAACTGGCATCCGGTAAATTCGTTGAAGGCGGAAAATCGTTACTGCGAACACCGATTGCGCCAGTCGAGAATCTCATTCGCGGCAGCAAGCTGCTAAAGGAATGGCAAGCACCAGGAACACAGAGCACCGAAGTCCAGCAACTGGCCGACGCCGCGATGAATGCTGGTGGTCGCGCAAAGATGCACAGTTTCTACGATGCTCGCGTGACACAAAATATGGTCAACGCCTTTAAGGAAGGCAACGTAATCGGCGGTGTTTTGCGTGCTCCATTTGCCGCTGTCGAGCAGGCCGCGAAACCGATTATGCAGTACATTGTCCCGCGTCAGAAGATGGGGATATTTGCCGATCTCGCAAAGCACGAAATGGAAAAGTTACCACCGGGCGCCTCCCGTGAAGAGTACAGGGCGGCAATGGCCCGTGCGTGGGATTCTGTCGACAACCGAATGGGTCAAATGGTCTATGACAATCTATTCTGGGATAAGACCGCCAAAGATTTGCTGATGGGTAGCGTCCGTTCTGTCGGATGGAACCTCGGAACATTCAGAGAGCTCGGCGGCGGTATCGCTGATTTCGGCAAGCAGGCCGTCGGAATCGCCCGTGGCAAGCGTCCTGAAGTCACACCACGAATGGCATACACCGTCGCGCTTCCGCTCGTTGTTGGGGCGCTGGGCGCGATTACGCAGTATCTATACACCGGCAAAGGACCGAAAGAACTGAAGGATTACTACTTCCCGCAGACCGGCAACCTGGACGAGAACGGCAGACCTGAGCGAGTCAACCTGCCATCGTACATGAAAGACGTTTACGCTTACAGCCAGCATCCGCTGCGGACGATGGAGCACAAGGCAAACCCGATCATTTCGTTAACGGCAGAGATGCTGGAAAACTCTGATTACTACGGCACAAAGATTCGCAACGAAGACGATCCAAAGTTGAAGCAGTTGATGGATATAGTTAAGCACGTCGGGACTGCCGCTGTGCCGTTTGGTATTCGCGGAATGCAAAAAGAATACGAACGGTCGGGAAAGATCAATCCCCTGCCGCAGATAGGCATTACGCCCGCGCCAAGCGATGTTAACCAGACAGCAGCAGAGGCAAAACTGCACGAGATCATGCAGGAGAAGATGCCAGCCGGGACGCGAACACAGGCCGAAGCGGATAAAGCAAGGATGAAATCACAGTTGCGCCGCGATGTTCGAATGGGCAAAGACGTATCCGGTCAAATCAGCACGGCGGTAAAACAGGGACTGCTGACGCCTGACGAAGTTCGCAATATCCAAAAGGCCAAAACACAGACAGCGCTACAATCGGAGTTTAAGAGCCTGTCGATACGCGATGCCCTGCGCGTGTGGGATCTGATGACACCCGACGAAAAGAGCAAGACCAAACAGGAATTGCAGATGAAGCAACGGTTGATTATGAAGGAGCCGGTATCAGAACGGCCAGCACTTCAGCAGCGGCTCAAGGCAGCGCTGGGCGCGAAGTAGCCTCCCCTGCGCAGCTAGCCGTGCGGGGCTACGGGTGCCACTTCCCTGCTCACGCTGCCTCTGCCCGCTTCCCGATAATGCGATCCTCTGGGATCTCCTTCGTGTTCCATTCGTCGCTTAGCATATGGTGATCTTGAACGGTATAGTAATATTCGTGCAGCGGCTGATGGCTGTTGTATTTCGCGCACACCGCAAGAAAACCGTCAATCCCTTTATCACCGTCGTTCAGCCACGATTTATAAGACGACAACGCCATAGCGGGCGCGACCGCTACCGCCAGCACGGAGTCGACATTGACTTCGCCTTCGCAGTCTTTAATCGCAATCCTGTCGCCGACGGCGTATTTCGGCTGCGGAAGCGGACTGTAGGTTTCGCAGAACTCGGCCTGTTTTGGGGTTTCGTAAACAGATCCGCAAATCTCACATTTATAAACAGTCTTCATAATTCAAATTCCTTTACCGTTCGCCGATTATATCACCCTTGCTGCCATTCTGGGATTGTCCAATTCCCTGTCGCGATACAATTCATCGTAGTTCGTTTCGTCTTATATGCGATCTCGCCCAGCACCGTGTCGGGGTACTCGCTCATGTCTTCCGCGTGCCTCAATATCGAATTCACCGCGTAGGCCAAACTGGACATTTTATGCTCTGGCGATTTGGTGACCGAATAACACAGGCCCAGCGTTATGTGAAACAGGTTCACGCGTGCAATCTGCTCATACGCCTTCAGGTCACGTTCCTCTTTCCACGTCCCGCCATTGCTCAGTTGCTCAAACAGCTTGCGGACCTTTGCGAGCTTGTCGTCGGAAGGAACCGACGAAGATTGTGGCACTGGAAGATTATTCTTAGTATTAAATACATGTGGGCTAATTTCTAGTGGACTGGCCGACTGGATTTCATGATAACCATCCCCGTCGCTGATTGGTGGACTAGCTGACCCAGTGATTGGTCCACTGACCCGCCTGGACTTGATGCGCTTCGAAGTCGGATCGATTTCGATTCCCGCCACCTTCCGCGCTGCAAAGATTTCCTTTGGTCCGTAAACGTGATAGACGCCGCCATAAACATCGCCTTCCCTGAATCTGAAATCTATCGACAGTTTGCTTTCCAGTCCATGCACGGCCGTGCGGACAGTTTGTTTGCTCCGGATTCCCGTCTCGCGTAAAAGATCGCGCATCCTGAAATAAATATCATTGCGGCCAAAGCTGATCGTCTCGCGGTACAGAATCGAGTAAACAGCCTTCTCAGAATTGGTATGGGTTGAATCGAGCGTGACCCGGTGGGCTAGTGGACTAGCTTGCCCGGTGATCGGCGCACTGATTAACCCGGTGACTGGTGAGCTAGCTGACTCAGTGATTGGTGGACCTGCTGACCGACTGACTGGTTGACCAATTGGTGCACTGGCTGACTCGCTTGCTGGTGCGCTGGATGTGTCAGTGGGTGGCGCACCTATTGGTGGACTAACGACTGGACTAGGCTGGTTAAGCTCTTCATTGTCAATACCGGCAAGGATAGAACCAAGGCCCATTTTCGGTTTCGCTGCCAATGGTTTGCTCATTGCAGCCTAGCCTCTTTCTCTGCGGACTCCACGATTTCCGGTGTAATCTCTTTCAGCTTGCGCAGTCGCATATACTCATACGCCATATCGCAAATCTTCAGAATCTCGCGGGGAACGCCGCCGCTAATGTCGTAGATGGATTGCAGCGCCTCTTCGGTGAAGGGAACTGGGATTTGTGCCAAGTCGCAGCGATGGCTAATCATCGATTGAGTTTCGCCCCAGGTGAGCGGATCCAGAATCGATGGTGCGAATATTCGCGACCGGATAGCTTTCTGATCATCGGCAAGTAACCGGTCTCGAAGTTCGATTTGACCGGCTAAAACTATCTGAATCAGTTTGCTTTTGCTGGTTTCGAAGTTCAACAGGGAACGGACCTGCTCAAGCATCTTCGTAGTCAACCGCTGGGCTTCATCGATGAACACGGCGACATTGCGGTTTTCCTGATAGGCTGACAGCAGATATTGCTCCAATGCCTTTTCCTGGTCGTACAGTGACCGCTTGGGGCTTATTTCGAGCTCGGCACAGATCGCCTTCAGGAACGCAAAATCACTGCTGAAATTGGCGGTCGGGATAAACACAGCCTGATAGTTTTCGCGGGCTGAATAATCGCTAAAGACAAGGCGCAGGACGCTTGATTTACCCATCCCTACGTCGCCCAGGATGCACGTTAGACCGCGTTTCCGGTCGATGGTGTACCTAATCTTATGAAGAGCGCCTTTTAGCGTCTCTGTGAGAAACAGGCTGACAGGGTTCGGCGAAGTAGAGAACGGCTCAATCGCTGGTTTTGCTGACATATTAAGGCAGATTCCTTTGATGCAATGGGAAATGATCGCCAATTCTGGCGAGTGACACGGGAATTCTGCCTAATTCGGTGTACGGGTGGGATAATAAGACATGTTTCGTGCGGTGCCAACAGGGAATTGCGCCTCCGCCCGCGCTGGTCGACTCGCGAGGCGTGGAACTGCGCTATGGCAATTCGGATAATACGACTATTCCAGCCTAATAGCATCGGGGTCATTGGATGACGAGGCCAGAACCTCATGGTCGTGGTTGCCATCCCATCCAATAATAACACTGTGGATCTTCAGCCCTGAGTCTTCGAATATTTTTACGTCGCTAAGGAAAACAGCGTGTCCTTTACGTGGGCCGTCTTTGGGTGTGTAATAGACCACGAGGCAGGGAGTGTGCTTGTTGCCAAGCTTGAAAGACAGCGATCGGCCGTCCCCAACGTAGGTGAGTCCGAACCGTTTGCAGGCCTCCTGGATGTCAGGTACATCGGCCGGTGCAGGGATAAATGATAAGTCGGGGTTGACTGCGCCCTTGAACGCAAGACCGACCGCAAATGCCCTACGAAAACAATCGCTCATATCCCCCTCCGTCCTTTCGCATCGCCGCGTTACCCTGTCCGCTGGGTCGGGGCTATTGATACTCTTTCTGTGCGCCGATCAGGTCAGCGATTCCAACGTTGCCATTCTCGCAATGGTGAGTAATCATTAGGCCAGTGAATCCGACGCCTTGATGCACCATCAATCGCTCAATCGCGTAACGCATAAACTTATCAGGGTCGGTATATCCACTCTCGCCACCGAAGATCAGTCCGCACATTCGACATTTATACGTGAACTGGTAGCTGTTGCTCATCCCTCAATCCTCCTGCCCCCGTGCGATCTTGCGGCCAAGATCATCTTGGCTCTATTCCTTCGTTGCCTTCAATCGCCGCTTGAACGATACAGTCCAGAAGTTCATTTATTAGCAGGTCGTCCTGGTGGGGGCGCTCAGCGGTCACTAATTGCATTGTCACATAATTGAGGAATCGCTCGCGGTCAGTAACTTTTGCGTCCCAGTGCGAATGATCTTCAGAACCGTCAATAATATTCTGCTCGTCCAATTCAATGATGATCTTGCCGTTTTGTCTATATGCTTTCATATCATCGCTCCTGCGCTGGTTCGGCCATCGATGCATAGTTCCTGTTGTGCCTGATCGTAACCGTCACCTCTTCGTCTGGCTCGCACTTATCAAACTGCATTTCAACGGCAGCGATTGCTCCGGCCAGCGCCTTCTTATCTTCGTCCGTCACAAACGAGTCGAAGTCTCTGGGCCAGAACGGATGCGGGCTAATCTCCCATTTGTAAGGGCCATCATCCATTGCGGCATCTTCTACGTCCAGCCTCGCCGAATCCGAATCTCCGTGAAGGGCTTCTATCAGTGCGCCGAACTTATCCACACGCTCGGACAGTTCATTGCAATAATCAGGCAGGTTCTCGAATATGTCACGCGCAACACCAGCCCACGCCTCCTTCACACCCGCAACCCCATCCCCGGTCGGGTGAGGGGCTGGTGCGTCGAACTTACCGTCGGCCAGATGCTTCAGCAGGAGGCGACACATATGTTTTTGTCCGCCGTGGTCTGCTATCCCCTCGCGGTCGCCGTGACGTTTATAATCTGCGATACCCTCATCTAATTGGGTCATTGAAGCGGCCAGATATTCACGCAATTTCTCGCGATCCAACCCCGCCCCTGCGACCTCGGGCGCTGCGTGGACGGCACGGACTGCGGTGGCTACGGCATCAGCGAGGCCGTTTAACCTGTCGTTGGTAAGCAATGCGTTCCAGTCGGGATGCTTCACTGGATCGCGTGGAAGCGCTTTTAGCATTGCGGTGAGTATCGCATCACGCAACGTCAAGTCCGCCACTGGTGCGGGGTTCGAGCGCTCAAGCTCTTGGGCTATCTGTTCCAGTAGAACGACGACCGATTCAGGCCATACGTCCTTCTTGTAGCTGCGCACGATTTCAGCGGGTGTGTTCATTTCGATTGCTCCTTTAGCGCTGATTCGCTTGCGCGGTTCTGTCGATCAAGGCTGTTGCTGCTTTGATCTTATCGAGTCCCATTGTGGCGTGTTCGGGATATATTACGTTCAAGAATCTATCCTTTTGCGCTTCAGTACAACAATAATCCAGCGTGAAATACATTCCCATTCTAGCGTCTTCGGTTTCATTAGATTTAGCGTCAGTCATTGTAATCCTCTCCTTGCCGCCGTTGCTGTCGGTGGGCGCGGCTAATTGCCGCAGATTGCGTGCGTGTTCGCGCCGTATCCGCTATAGGCGATACCCGACGATTCAACCGTCTCGTCCTTGATCTTGTCGTGGATCCGGTAGCAGTGATCACACCTGACAGCGAATGCGAATCTTGCGCCGCGCCGACGCGCCATATGCTTCGTCATATTCGAACCTGAGTGTCGATAAAGGCGGCCCGCTTCCGGCGCAACCACGGTTCTGCAATCTAGACAGTTCGCTTCGTATCTATTTGTCTGTCGGTCCATAAAAGCCTCCCTCGTTCACGCCGAATATAGCACGTTGAAATGGATTGTCAACGGAATTATTTGGTTTTGTCAAAATAAAAGTGTTGCATTCTGAGAATACCTGTATATAATCTGCGGCTATGAAAACTGAGTATCTAGTTCAGGAAGCCGCAAAAGCAGCGGGTATCCACGTAGAGCGGGTGCGCCAGCTGCTAAAGGATATGCGCGAGGACTGGCATTATCGCGTAGTTGGTAAAACCAAAATTATCAATTCGCGCGGGATGAAGGTTATACTTGAAAGACCGAATCAAAGGAAGCGGAAAACCAAATGAAAGTAACCGAAACCATCAATATCGAAATCGACGCCAAGGAAGCCCTCGCGGTGCTGCTGGATTACATTCAGGCCAAGGGCTACAAGGTCATACAGGGACACTTCGATTACGGATGCGACAATAATACTGAGGATTATCCTACACACAAACTGACCGTTCAGGTGGTCGTCGAAAAGAAGTCACGGAAGCCGCGCCGCTAACAGGAGGTGATATGCAACTGAGCGAGGAGCAATGGCTACAGGAATTGAAGGCAGGCGACGAAGTCGTGGTGCGCCGTGGATACGTTTACGGCGATTACAGACTCGGTACGGTAGAGCGAACCACTCCGACGCTTGTTATCGTGAGCGGCCTGAATTATCGAAGGCGTGACGGATACACGCAGGGCAGCGGTTATCAGCGGTGTCAATTGATACAGCCGACACAGGAACTGCGAGACAAGATCGAAACGACGGAGTTGCTCAACAAGTTTTCCGGGACAGGCGTGTTCGATAAACTACCGCTCGATTCGTTGCGACAGATCGACGTAATACTAAAGGCAGCGCTCGCGCAATCGCCCGACGCTAACGACGGCGCGCGGTGATGATGGAGTAAATATGACGCAACGGATATTCGACGAATACATTAAAGAGCGCGTTTACATTGAGCGTATCGACGTAATCGGCCCGATGGATGAAGGCGAGACTGTTCTAAAAGCTCTCTGGGCTGAAGGCTACCGAACCATAAGGTCGGGTCCGTATACGAATCGCGACATGCATCCGAACGTCGATATGACGCGGTTTCTGTTTATAGCGGAACGCGAAATTGAGTCGCCGAAGTAGAGTAGCCCGGCCGCTGCGTGGCGCGGGAAGAAAGGGAAGGTGAATATGGAAGAACGTAAACAGCGTGAACTGGTCGATGTAATCGCAGAAATGCTGGCCATTGTTCCAGCATCTGAATTGAATCTGCATAACGACCTTGGGAAAATTCGCACGAGCGCCAGCTATGCTGCACCTGAAATGCAGCGTCATTGGTGGGCGCGAACCGCTGATATATTGCAAGCAAGATTTGGCGAGGAATCGTTCACCGATGAATGGCAGGACAAACTATTCAATATCTGGATGGACAAGGCTGCATAGCACCGCCGCCACGCTCGCTCGGTGGGCAGCAGGCGCGCGGTGATGAGTAGGGAAGTGGGGATTATGACATTCGCAGAGTGGATCAATACCAGCGGCTCTGAGCACAGCGACATAGAATCGTTCAAGCAGCGGATGGAGATAGGTGACGCTGGCAACCCCGATAATAAATGGATCGCGGCAAGCTACGCCTACAATGCAGGCATTCAGGAAGGGCTGCGACTGGCCGCTGAACGAATGAGAACGGTTATCATCGACGGAAGGCCAAGGGAATAGCCCGCCACCTGAAGCGCACCGTGTCGGCCACACGCGGTATGTTGTTCGAATGGAAGGTGATTATGGATATTGAAACGCAGCTAATATTTGACGATTTCCAGGGTGGACGGTTCTATCGCGGTCGCTATGTATACCTGTTGTCGGTTCGCCTTCCCGTGATTGATTACGGTTTCTGGACCACCGACATAGGCGGCAAGGTATACAAGGAACTAAGGGCGTTCGCCGAAATGTGCTATGCGCCGAAGTCGTTTCAGGATCGGGGAACTGGCCGCAACAAGAGAAGCGCGACAGTGTTTTCATTCCATAACGATACGCCGACATTCAAGCTGTTCGGCCTGAGCCAGCAACAATATTTCAATAGAATGCTCAAACAGAAAAGCATCGTCGCGGTAGATCGCGGCCGGTCTGGCTGGTGGTACACGCAGCACGACCTGCTGCCGCTGGTTCGCTATCGTAAAAAGTCACATCACGTAGTCGGTCGAGTCGCTAAAGACAAGCGGGATCTGTTCGCTCCCGTACTCGTTGAACCTGTCGATAAAATGCGAGAGGACGCAAAGCCCGGTGATTTCGAATATTACGCAGTCAGAAGCTGGCCGCTGCCTGACTATTCAAAGCTCGACTTGGGCCCGGATCGATTACCCGAAGTCTGGGTTTGTAATCTCTGCGAGCATACCGACGTTTATGCGAAATGGCCGCGCCAGGACGGACTGCTTGGCGAATACATTCATCACTGCCCGAAGTGTCAGGCCAGGGGCGCTGATACGTTTCACAGAATCGTCGACCTTGCGAAAGACTCCATTGCATTCAAGCCGCGCCGACGGATGCAGGATGATTTCTATTTTACGCTGCAATAAATCAAAACACGCCACACCCTAGCTGCAACCTGCCGACAATTTGCGCGCAATTCGCTGCAAAATGATCGCGCCGGGTAGGGGGACTGTGGTATAGTGGTCAGCGACTCATACGATTTCCTCCGACCTGCTGGGCAGCTTACGCTTGGCGGGTCGACGTTATTTGAATTATTTGAATTATGGGATGCGCGTCGTGGACATTGACACGAGATAGAGGACGTGGCGCAGTCCTCCCCTTCAGGATGCAAGCCATAAAAGGCTACGGGTATACACGGATCGGGCCAGCCGAGTGCATCCGACCGCTGGAAGCCAGCATGTGAAATTCATTGCCGTATCCCGCTGTCTTTGAATCAGGGGCGAATGCCTCGCTGGACCTACTATCATCAAGACGGTTCGGCAAATACTTGTCGTCTCTGTAAGGTTCCTGGGTTGTCCGTGACCTTCAATGTAGCGTGCTGAGGACGTTGATTTCTAACGAATGAGTCTGAGGCTTGACGGCAACCCGGAGTCGAATCACTCAACCTTCTTCCGTATCTCGCCTACGACCCGAAGCAATTCCGCAATCGACACATACAGCACGACAACACAAACTCCCGCGATCAGCGCAACCGAGCCCAGGCCGATCCAGAGGTAGTTCTGATGCGAGAATATGAGCAGGACGGCGCCGAGGGTGATTAGGGCGAGCCCAGAGGTGCAGCCGATGAGGGCGACGGCGATATGGGTTAGACGGGATGACATTTTATTTACCGTTGACACGAATGTGAATCGAGCGTACCTTGTCAAAGCCTTAGATACGTTCGAATCTATACCCAACAATGTTGAACACAATTTAAGGCCCGTTTTTAGGCTTATTTTTCATCCTGGCCCACCTCAACGGCATACATAGAAAATCACTACAAAAGTGATATAGTCCGCTCAGGAATCATGGAATCTCAGTGGACAGCCGCCCACTGTAAAATAATCTCACCAGTAAGGCAGTACATATGAGTTGTTTCGTCCATGTCGAATTAGAGGGATTTATCAGTGACAAGCATTTTTTCGTCGTCTATGAAGGAAAAACCTATGCGGTCACAGATCCAGCGCTGTCCCATTTTTCCATGCAGTTCCTGCCGACCGATCCGCTACGCGAGCCCGGCACCTATCTGGTTATAGCGAGCGAACGAAGGCGAAGCATGGCGTTGCCCAATCGCCTGGCGCTAGTCCGGTAGTTACGCGGGCTCGCGTTTCTGTGAATTCTTTTTCGCTGCATCGAAATCGGCGACCTCTTTCGCGCGATCATTCCCGAGTTGCTCAGCCAGTCTCTTAAACTTTTTTGCGTCATCGGGCTTTATACCGCCATAAAGGTCGATAATAATCTGCTGCATTGAAATCGCCATTATCTCGTCACCCGCTGGAAATTCGAATAACTTACCGTCGCGCCCATACGCCAGAAGTCCCCTTTCCAGAAGCGCATAGCTAACTTCGCTGACGTTCCGCCGTTCCCGGTTAGCAATCTCTTCCAGGCTTTTATTTGTCGATTCCGTGATGCGGAAAGTATGCGGAATCGTTTTCTTTTCCCGAGCGGCCATTATTTTTTCCTCTGCAACTCTTGTACTGACAATTAGATACAAAGTACCCCTCAAGAAACAACGTTTACATCGTAGAAAAGAGTTGACATTGTATACATTGTGGACTATTGTGGTCACGCGATGGAAGACAACAACAAATTACACGGTCGCGCATTCGCCTTCAGGCTTTCGGAAGACCTGTTTTCCTTCTACGAGGAAAAGGCCAAACGAGAAAGACGGAAGGTCGCTGAGGTTATTCGATTTGCGCTGGAAGATCAGAGAAAAGCTGAGTCCGGTAAGGCAAAGCGATCGAGGGTGGCGTAACGATGAAAACGCCACGAAAGATCACCGAGTCGGTGTGGCGCGGGATGAAGAACCGTTGCTTTAACCCGAAGGACACAGCCTATATCAGATACGGCGGGCGCGGGATCACTGTCTGCGAAGGATGGCTGGTTTTTGAAAACTTCCTCTTCGAGATGGGTACTTGTCCGAGGGGAATGAGTATCGACCGCTTTCCAGATAATGATGCCCATTACAGCTGTGGACGATGCGGCCAATGTGCTGCGAATGGCTGGTCCCTCAATGCCAGATGGGCAACCCGACAGCAGCAAATGGCAAATACTCGCCAGAATGTTTGGATCACGTTCAATGGTCATACTCGAATACTCGAAGAGTGGTCCAGGATTACCGGCGTAGAGCCGACATTAATACGTAGCCGTCTCAAAAAGGGATTATCGCCGGAAGAGGCTCTGGCGCCCGCAAAGCCAATTTCACCGCTGAAATCGAAGCCCAGATACAAACGCGACTGGATAAAGCACATGGAGCAGCTTGAAATCCGTCGCGCGGAAAAGCGTCGTCTCAAGGCGGTTTCTCAAATGGATAAAGTTGCATAGTTTTTTCTCCCGATCGGTATCCGCGTTTTGGCAAAACGGCACACGGGCCTTGGCCCAGTGAAACCGAATACCGACCGTGAGTGGAAGATAAACGAGCAAGTCGGTAATTACACGGAATTTCGAAGCAAGAAAGTTACCAAATGCCAAAATTCGATGACGATGACGTGGAACAAGGTGGCTGTAGAGCGGATGTAATCAGAGAGGATGATTACTGCGTCAGATATACGAATCACGCCCACGTTCTCGAAACCGACCACGATATTCAATTGATCTTTGGCCAGCTAACACAGTCCAGTGAGGGAACTGTCGAGGTAAGACAAGTTGTAGACCTGATGATGTCGAGATCGTTTCTCCCTGAGTTGATCGACATGCTTCAGGAAATAAATGCCCTAGCCGACGACGGCAATTTAGTTATCGGGAGCACTCACTGAAATGGAATTACAAGCTTACGAAATAATGAGTAGAGCAACGGGGAAGCCGGGCACAAAGGCAAAGCTGGCGCGGGCCTTGGGATTGCCGACAAATGCAGTCAGTCGTCGTTGCTGCGCGCCAGAACGAATTGATAACCCATGTGGGACCGGCCGTACTAACGAGGTCGAGCGGTTAGAGACAATCCTAAAGGGGCTGGTCACTATTGGTCAGCCACAGGACGCAGATTTTATCGTCACGCACCTGCGCCGCTTTGTCCGCGAATGCAAACAGGAATCGGGGCCTGAGCACGCAGACAGCCTACCGCTGATCCTCATGGCCCTGGAAATGTTAGTCCGCGCGCTGCGGCACCGGATGGATAACCGACCGAAGGACTTCGAGGAAATCGCTGTCCGCGCCGTCGGCCTGATTGAAGATTCTGTTACGGGAAGGGGTTGAGATGGATCAATTGTTCAGCCAGTTCAAGTCGGCGCTTCGCGATGGCCCAATCGACACAGCAGAGGTCGAAGACCTGGTGTCGTATCTCTCCACACTTCACTTGACGGATATTAAAGGCGTCCACGATGCACATATCGCGCTGTGCCGCAGTCTCTATAAGAGCAAGGCGTATGGAGATTTCGTTATTGCACAGGCAAAAACGATCCTGCCGCACGAATCGGACGTTGACGTTGCGCATATACATCTATCCACGGGGATATTCCTGGGAATCATGCTCGGACTGCTGGCCGCTGATAGAGCGCAAGAACTGGCGGTGGCCCAATGACACCCACATTTGCAGCGCTCGCAATACTAGCCGTGTTCCTGCTGGTTGTGCTCATCCGGTGGGTGGTGGCCCTGGGCGCGTACTCGCCGACTGATGTGGAATCGAGGTTGAGATGAACGACCTAATACCGCTGGCCGCAATTATATTCGCGTCAGGCGTCATCGTCGGCGCTTTTGGAATCACGCTGCTGGATATACGCGCATCGTGGCGCGAGATGAAAGGCACAAAATGAATAGAACAGTAATCATCATCTGTCGCGGGGATCACACCTTCGCCGACGAACTTCACCAGATTATCCGTGCATTGCACGATCACGATTCCGGGCCCGAAGGGGAAATCAGCAACTGCGAACTATCGCGGCAGCTTTCCCATGTCATCAACAAACTAGACACCATCATCGATAAGGAGAATTCCATCATGGCAACTTTAGCAGAAGTACAAACAGAGCTTGCTGACCTGAAGGCAACAACCGACAGCGAGCACCAACAGGCGCAGGTAGTCCTGGACAAAGTGACCGCACTGGAAGCACAGGTCGCTGATCTTCAGGCGCAACTGGCGGCGGGCAACGTGGCGACAGCGGCTGACCTGGACGGACTGCTGACCCAGATCCGCGACATCAAAACTGGCGTCAACAACATCGTCCCCTAGCATTGAAGGTGGCTTTCATTAACTCGGCTGGTGCCCGCGGCCAGCCACTTTTAAGAGGCAATTTTATGAAGCACTACGGATTAACGCGGAAGCAGATGGTTAAAAAACTTCAGGAAGCTGGTATCGCTGGCGATCTGGATGAGAAAGCAGACCGTGCCAATCGAAAGATGCTACTGCTTGGCCGTGTTCGGTCATCGGGTAAATCGCCAAGGTTTCCGGTCGGCCCGATGCTCAAGAACAAAAAGAAACCGTCAAAGAATGGCGTGACGATAGTTCGTGGTGCGCCAAAGATGTTCGACGGCAAGGTCTACACGAACAAGGCAGAACGCAAGGCATTGAAGCGCGCAAAGGTCGCGCAGATAAACGACCTAATGGCTCGCGTGGATGAATTCGTCGAGGAATACGGGTACGAGTAACAGCATCGGCTCTGGCGGCGGCTTATCTTGATTTTGATTGGATTAGTAACTCAATCTCTAAGCCCGGCCGTACGCCAGAGCCCTTCAGCAACGCAGGTGGAAGCGCTTACCTCCTATACAACGCAACTGCAATGGAGCGACTTCTGCCTGCGCAAGTTTTGAGGATTTAGCGGCGGTCCAGCATCGGAGAAATGTGCATGGCCAGAGTACCCGTCAAACGTTGGAGCAAGCCGCCGCTGATTAGTTTTGATGGGTAGAAAAGAATGCCCGGCTGTGAACCGGGCTGAATGAAATCAATTTGAACAAAGGAAGTATATCACAATGGCAACAGCAATTAAAAAGTATCCAGTCCCGTATCAGGACATTGCTCGTGCCGGTTTCAACTGGCAGAAGATGCGCGGCAATAACGCGATGGAGATCATTCTCTGGCATCGTGAATCGTCGAATGAATTCATGGTCACTGTCAGGTCGCAGGACGGTCGCGTGCAGCGGTTTGTGCCTGAGTCCGACGGTACTTTGTCGATCGTAAAGCCTGAGCCACAGCGATCGGCATTCACCGACCTGATGTTCGCGGCCAATCACGGCGCTGAAATCGCGTGGTCGTCAGAGATGGAAGATGAAGGGTTGAACGTGGTCGCGGTGGCTGGGGTCACGGCAGAGGACGAAGAAGATCAAATAGAGCAAAGGTACGGTGCGTGATGGCAATCTCTGTTGTAAATGTCGCGGGCTACGGCCCCTGCACAATTGAGCATCACCCGATACCAATATACATCCGAAGAATCGAGTGTTGGTGCGGTGCGAAGCTTGGCAAAGGCGACGGATGGTTTTGTCACCGATGCACAGAAAAGCTGACGTTTGAACTGGCTCATAATCTCAACTGGAATCAAGGCGATGACGATTCCTATCAGGAGGCCGCTGCGTATTTGGCAACGCTGGCCGGGCACGGCGACGACACACGGTCGGCTGCGCAAAGAGCAGAGGACGAAGCCAGCGAAACCTACGACGACGTGATAACCGGACTGCCGGCGGCTTTACAGGAGCTATTAACCGGCCACGTCATCGAGAAAACAATTGAAGCGCCAGAGACGGACAGTGTTTACGCGCATGTCTTTGCTGGCCTACCCGCAGAACTACAGAAGGCAATTTTAGGAGAATAATTTTATATGGCAACGCAACAATCAATACAGCTACGCAATCAATCGACGCAATCGTTAATCGCCAGCGGCGCAAAGGCATCTCTTCCGCGTTTCGGCGTGCTCCACAAGGGTGAAAAAGCTCAGCGAAGCTCAACCGGTGACATTACGCGACCGGGCAAGGATCTGAGTTATTTCCGCCTGGATACCAAATTTCCCGACATAGAGGCGGTCTGGAATAAGGCTTATCCCGACGACGCGGCCAAGAGACGGATTAACGTGATTATGCCGTTTGCCACAGTAGACGAGAACTTTGAACGATGCCGCGAACAGTGGGTAAAAGGCGGACTGGTCCATAGGTGCGACGGCGTGACGACATCGCGAATGAGAGATAAACAAACCGGAAAAATGTCTCTTGAGCCGCAGGATTGCCCCGGTGGATGCGAACTGGTTTCTCGAATGATGGTGATGATTCCTGAGATGATCGTCGGCACTCTTCGTCTCGGACTGTTTACGCTCAACGACACAAGCAAAAACGACATTGCCCGATTAAAGGAAGAACTACAGTGGATCTACGATGCGCGCGGTTCGCTGCAAGGCGTCCCGATGATTCTGTACCGCACGGAAGAAATGATCAGCCAGCCCAAAAGCGACACAGACGTTTCCCGTGTTCGTCGAGCTAAATGGATGGTCCACATTGAGGCCGGTCCTGAATTCGCAAAGAGCCTGATTCGCGGTATGACACAGGAAGCGATTGCCGCGCCGACCAGGGCTGCGATTGCCGGAACCCAAAGAAGATTGTCGGCCGCACCCGCGCCGATTGCTAACGGCTCGCCGATCGACACCAGCGGTATCACCCACGAAGCTTATGGAGATGACGAACCGGAGCCGCCAGCATCGGATTTTGGCGAACAGCCGGGCGATGAAAACGATGGCGCAATCGATGCTGAGCCAGAATTGCCACCAGCGGAATTCATCAGCGGGGAACTGCTGGAGCGCGCAACCGACCTGACTAAGAAACTCACAGCGGAAGGCGTCACAGTGACCGAGCTTGCGTCGGTGATTGAGAATGTCGCCGGGGTGAAGAAGATCGAACACGTCGCCGCTGGTGACGCAAAACCGCTGATAGCCGCACTGGCGCAGGCGCTCAGCACGAAGCTGGCAAGCAAGACCAAGAAGAAAAGTCCGTTCGCGCCGGAGTAATCAAATGCATCTACGAGTCAGTTATTTCGATGTGGATATACCGTTCGATAAGTTGCTGGTCGATAGATACGGCTGGCCTCAGAACGTGCCCCTGAGCGACGAGGCGCTTGCGCGACTGCAGAAATGCACAAGCGTCAGCGTCCGTCTCGAAATCAACCGTCACGGCGAAATTGTTAATAGCAATGCCTGGGTAAACGACGACGGAACAAGCCGCAACCACGAAGCTTGCTACGATCCGGACTGTAGCCATCACTGGGCGCGACATTACAGCATCGACGAAAACTATTCGGCCTGTAAGTTTCCCGGATGCAAGTGCCAGCGGTTCGTGTCGCGCAATGAATATGAGATCGGACAGCAACCAAACTCAATAGCGATTCGTCCGGTGATGGCGATCGCAAGGAAGGTCGCGTAATGAGCGACCACGTAACCGATGTGCCCTGGAAAGACCATATGGCACACATACGACCACTCGCGGCGGCAGATCCATCGCACGTCTATTACGCGCAGGTGATTCCGCCGGGATACGACGCAGAGGCCGACAGGTTGCGAGCGCTAGGAATGGTGCAGGTTTTCAGGTGCGAGCGGCCGGTTAAGGTCAGGGAAATCGACAGGGAATTACACCGCTTAATAAGGAAGGCATAGCAATGGGCTACAAGTACGAAGATGAAAAACCTGAATTATTCACCGAGAACGGCTCTCGAATGTTCTTGAAGTATCGAGATACCGCGTTCTACCTGCTGGCGAAATCCGGCGCTATTCGAATGCAGGAATTGATGACGGCGGCGGCAACGGGTGGCAGTTCGTGGACGATGATGGCCTGTGTTGATCGAATGATTGAACTAGGCGAACTGCGTGAGATCCCGCAAGACGAGCCAGCCGGACAGCACAGAATATTCGTAAAGGCATAGGCATTGACTTTCCATCCCGGCGCTACCCTTCGCAGTTGATTGTTGATTGACATGTGGCAGCGTCGGGGTGGGATTAACGGAGTGATTATGGGAGCTAAACTACGAGAGATGGCCTCAAGGGAAGTGCAGTTATATCGCGACGAGATTGACGGCCTGCTTGAGCAATGCACAGAGCCACAGCGCGTACTGTTCAAGAAAGTATTTCCAGATTATGAGACCACGGAAGACACATCCAAGCTTAAAACAGCGGTTTCTTTATGCGCAAGAACTGTTGCGAAAAACAATGGCGATTCGGCGTGGGCTGGAGCATAGCCGGGCGTCGGGGTGGGATTGAGTAACAGACGCGGCCGGTAGCTGACCGGATGATTGCAGTGGAGGCGCTTATGATCCGTGTCGACTCCGTTGTGGTTGCGGCGGCAAACGGCACGGTTATACACGAACAAATGAACGGGGTTTCTCTAGCGAGGCTGGGCGGTGCTGGCAGGCCGCCCGGTAATGGAGTTGAGATGGCAAAGGTAATTCTGACACCTAATCAGGAAAAGATTCTGCGGCTCGTCCGCGCTGGTCGCAGGATCGATCACTACGAGGGTCGAATCTATATGCACGGCGACGGTAAGCACGAATGCCTTGGCTTTCACGATGTCTATGCACTGGAACGCGGCGGCTGGCTTACATCGACAGGAAAGCTGACGAAGGCTGCGCGGGAAGGCAGGATTTGAGATGGCACAACCAAAGATCAGTTACAGCCGCATTATGGATAACTTTTTCGTTGTCATTATCGACGGCGGCAGGGTCGGTTATGCGTTAAGCGAAGAGGACGCAAAGAAGGTCGTTTCGTGGCTGAAGAATGCGACCGAAGAGATTGAGTTTGTGAGGAAACCGCAATGACACAGCCAAAATCATCTGAATGGCCCGGCCCTCGCAAGTCGTTTGTGCGATGGCTGCGCAATTATCTCGATGCGCGAAAGATCAAGCGGGCACTCGGTCGTCCACGGCCGCGACGGATACATAATTACGACAGAGCGCCATTTGATGCGCCAGTGCTGAAGCAGGAGGACATTGATGGCTACTGACACAACCGAATCCGCCCTCGCGTCCCTTTGCGAACAGCAGCTAAGTGAGCTGACTGCGCTGCGCAAGGACAACGGCGAACTAAACGATGAGGTTAATCGGCTATCGTCGCTGGTGGATTATCTCACTATTGACCGTGACACATACAAGCGACTCTTCAGGAGAGAAGAGATCCTGGCGGTTCGATATATGGAATGGGTCGAAAAGACCGCCTGCAATTGCAAGAAAGAGGCGCGGGCACCATTCCACGCTGATACCTGTAACTGGCTCGGCGTTCTATTCGACATAGAGGAACGTAAGGCCCCAGCCGCACCCGTGGGAGAGTGACGCGATGGCAAACTGTGCTGACTGCGATGCTGAAATTGAAGTAACCGAATTTGCCTGTCCGTATTGCGGTGATTTGCTTTGCGGTGATTGCTGCGACCTGGCAATGGAAGTTCGGAATCCAGAGGATTATTAATGCCACAAGAGCGAATGTCACTAGCGGACTTCAAGGCGCTGACGGGTAAATCGACCGGGCGCGGCACTAAAGAAACGCGGTCGAAGGAAAAGGAAAAGCTCGGCCAGTATTTGCTCTACGGCGGCAATCCATGGGTGACAGAGCATAAGTTTCATCCTACGCGAAAGTGGCCGCTCGACTATGCCTGGGTGGACCTGAAGATCGGAATTGAGTACCACGGCGCCGTGTTCGACGAAGGGCATCACTCTCGCGGTGTGGGGCTCACTGACGACGCAGAGAAGGCGGCAGAGGCGCAGATACTCGGATGGATAGTGATAACCGTGACGGCGCTTTCCGTGAAGGACGGCAGGGCGTTTGACCTAATCGATCGTGCCGTGAAAGCCAGGCAGGCAGAGGCCCGTAACTATGATCCAGAGGCGAATGCGAAGTATTGCCGGACCTACTATCAGAAGCGTGTTGACGCTGGACTGTGCCCAAAATGCGGCAACGTGCCCGAGATCGGGACGGTCTGCAACGATTGCTTGATGAAGACCAAGATACGGTTTTGCAAGAGGTAGCCATGCCAGAACCACGCGACTTCGCAGTCAATGAAGCTGTAATTATCCGTGACGGCAGCGCGTCCCACGATGGCGACGCCGGGGTGATTGCGTGCGCTGACGATGAGTTCTACTACGTGCAGATCGAGGGGTGTAGGCCGTGGTGGCCTTGTCAAGGTTCGGAATTGGAGAGAGTTGATGAATAACTGGAAAATTACAGAAGACAAGCGAACCAAGACGGACGCGCCACTGATAGTGTGCGATTACGTTGAATTCTTACGCGAGAACGAATTTGAGCCGCCGATTTTATACTACGGCCTGAACAAAGAGGGCGCTCCCGTCTTTGGGGTCAGCGTAGATACAGACACTGAAAAGCAGTGCGAAATATTTGTTCACGCGGTTGTCGAGGGCTACGACGCGATTGCATTTTTTAATCGACAAATGAACGTGACGACGTTGATGCAGAAGGCGCGGGAACTGTTCAGGATCGACGAATACCACGTTAAAGGCGTCCAGTTACTGGCCGTTTATAAGATCGCATACGACGACCTTCCGGTAGAGAATCGGCCGCTTGAGTCAGCATATTTTCCGAAATGGTTGTCGAGAACAGGCGAGCTAATACGGGAGACATAGCCATGACACCCAGCAACATCACCGAAGCCGAGATTGCCCGCCAGCGAGCGCGCGTCGTCGTGGCTGAAGCAGTTATCGACGATGCACAGAAACAGGCGCAGGTTGAGCGGGAGAGGTTGCAGCTGATGGAGGAGATGAGGGAGGTTTATTAGATGCCATACGATCTCGAAACACATTGTGGCGGAACTGGAATGCTCAACTGTTTTTGCGCTGGTGACTTTTGCGCGTGCGGTCTTAACGGTGAGGCAATCTGTACTGGCTGCCCAGACTGCTACGACAGCGACGATGACGACGATTTTGGCTATGACGAATTGACATCGGAGCCGACGCCGTAGCCTGACGCGGGCGGATGGGGGAGATTGGGATGACGCCATATTATCAGGATAATTGGGTGACGATATTCAACGCGGATTGCCGTGGAATATTACCCCTGCTTGATCCTGTTGAGCTGCTATTGACTGATCCGCCTTACGGAATTGGCTTTGCCGGGCAGCCGACTAAATGGCAGCGCTTGGCTGGAAATCAGCCAAAAGATTGGGATGATAAGCCGGTGTCACGGCAGATTCTGATTGATTACATCCACATCGCGGGCAAATCGATTATCTGGGGCGGCAATTATTTCCAGCTGCCAATTTCGCGCTGCTGGCTCTCGTGGTGTAAGCCCGATGCTCCGCCTTCAATGGGCAACGTAGAAGTTGCGTGGACAAATCTGGAAGGTAATTCGAAATACATAGTCCATTCAATTTCAGCGACAAACAAAGAGCGCGTATCGCATCCGACACAAAAACCGTTGCGTGTTATTCGCTGGGCGCTCAACTGCGCCGACGTCGGAGAGAGGGCAATTATCTGCGATCCCTTTATGGGCAGCGGCACAACTTTAGTCGCAGCAAAACAACTTGGCCGCCGCGCAATCGGCATCGAGATCAGCAAGGAATACTGCGACATAGCGATTGAGCGACTGAGGCAAGATGTGCTGGATTTCAGCGAACCACTACCAGAAGCGCAGCCGGTAACAGGGTCGCTATTTGACGCGGGAGAAGTGGCGTGAAGCGTAAGGCCGGAATCGTGGAATCGTCGCACTGGGAGCGCGCGAAAACGTGATTTTTATGTGTACTTTTGGACAGAAAAAATATACACTGTTTCCAGCAACGAAGAGACTGCGGGAGTTACATTCACTTGTAATATCTCAATTTCTCAGTACAATCTGTCGGTTAATTTTCAGTCGATTTTGTCTCGCGACAAGACCGCTGAGCTATTGGGCTACCGTCAAGGTAACCTCGCGTCTCTTCGTTGCTGTTGAACGCCAGGGGCTCAAAGCTCAGCGGTCTTGCTGCGTTTAGGGGCCGGTTATTTGACAATCGAACTTGATAATAGTGGGGTCGGTCGGACAACGGGAAACCGCTCTGAACACTCACGGATGATTCAGTCGGCCTTCAACAAGCCGATGAGAAGACGGGGAAATCTCTTCCAGTGGATGCCCGCAGGAACTGGAGGGCGCAGTGCGCACGCCTCAAACACCATACGATGCGAAACGGGCAGGTAGCCGAATGGTCACGCTGTTATCAAGTTGGGTTGTTTATGGAGTGGTCGATGCCAGAAGCGGAAACAGTCAACCCGAACATCCTGGAATCTGACGCAGAACTGATGTGGCAGATATGGGAAGAGGAAAGCGAGGGAGAGCATGCAAATTAGCATCACTGGTTCTGATAACGGCCCATTACCGAAAAAGAAGCGCTCGTTCGACGTTCCGGCAATGATCAGACTTCGACAGAAGGATATTGATACCGACGGTCAGGTTTCTGAATTCTTTTGGTCAAAGGTCGACAAGACGCCTGGGCTCGGCAAGTGGGGTGACTGCTGGTTCTGGACTGGTGGAATCTCAAAACAGACTGGCTATGGAAACTGCACGAAGATCATCGGCAAGAAAACGACGCCACATCGAATCGCCTACGTTTTGGTCAAGGGACCGATCGCCGATGGACTGGAATTAAATCACGAATGCGAGGTTAAGCGATGCGTAAACCCCGACCACCTTGAACCGATGACGCACGAGCACAATATGCTTTTTTCAGACACGCTGCCCGGCCTGAACGCCAAGAAAACACACTGCCCGAAAGGTCATCCGTACAATCAAAGCAACACCTACCGGCAGAAAAACGGCGGGCGCGTCTGCAAGAGATGCAGGTACGAAAAGATCAAAGCCTGGACAGCAAACAAGCTCGCAAACGATCCTGATTACAAGGAAAAATATTTGTCAAAGAAGCGCGCCTATTCGCTTGAATACCAGCGTAAGCAGCGCGGCCTGAATCCTTTGCAGTAAATGGCCCGTTATCAGATGTTTCCATAATAACTATTTTCAGACGCAAACAATATGACGCGAATCACACACTATTGAGGGATTAAATTGGCTTACGTCCCCGATGAAGCGATTGATCGATTCCCCGAACTGACCGCTGGCGAACAGGCGCTATATCTTCGCTTATGTAAATACCGCTGCGGTCAGGTTGAAGATGAAAACTACGGACTGGCTTTCCCGTCACGGAAGACCCTGGCGGCCGAAATGGATTGTGTTCCCGAGTACGTTTCACAGGTTATGTCATCGCTTACACGCAAAGAATGGGTCAAAAAAATCGGCTGGAAAGTCCTGCTACTGGTCGGGTTTTCAGAAGGTCAAAAGTTAGATAATTCTTACAAGTTAGAAAGTAAGAAAATTCTTAAAAGTAAGAATTTGAAAGGTCAAAAGTTAGAATCTGAAACCCAAAAGTTAGAAAATCAGCCCGCGCATATAAGGAATAAGAACCAATTAGAACCAAAAGAACCAATAGAAGAAATACCTACGCCTTCGGCTCCGGTTGTCGATGCAGCGCCAAAAGAAATCTGGTCAGCCCCATACGACCGGATGTTTAAGCGAATATTCGCGGAGTTCCATAAAGGCGAACCGTACCTGCGCGAGATCGGAAAAAATGGCAAAGAGGATTCAAACGATTTTGTCAGACTAGGAAGGCTTTGGACTGCCCACGAAAACAAGCTGCCTCTTGATCAGTTCGAGGAGGCTCTGCTGAATTACTTTAGCACTCCCCAGGGAAAATACACCCTAGCTGATTTCTGTATGAGATATGCGACGTTTCGTGTCGGCCCGCTGAACGACTACGGCAAGCCGGCGAACGGCCACGGTCCACCTGGATCGACACCTTCGCTATGGGCTCAAACCCGCAACACGCAGAACAACCCGTCAGCGTTCGACGCAGCCGGTGAAATTATCAAGAACAGGACGAAAACAGGATGAAACCAGACGATTACGACAAATTCTCGGAAGCCCTTAAGGGACTCAGCGAGGTATTCGACAAGCAATTATCTCCCGCGGCAATCGTGCTCTACTTCGACGCGATGATGGATCTGAGCTTGGATGCTGTCACGGCCGCAACGAAGCGGTATATCCTGAACGGCAAATTCTTCCCGAAGATTGCCGAGATTCGCGAACTGTGCGCCGGTTCGACTGAAGATCAGGTTCAGAACGCCTGGAACCTGCTGAACAAAGCCTACCGCAAAGCTGGTGAAATGGACTCAGTTTGTTTTCAGGATCCGGCTATGGCTTACGCGCTGACCAAAACGTTCACCACCTGGACGAACTGCGCGAACGAACTTTACACCTTGTCGCCCGAGATGCTGGCATTCAAGAAAAAAGAATTCGGCAAGAATTATAAACTCTACGCGATCGAACAACCGGACAGCCAGCCGCTCTATTTTCCCGGCAAGGCGGAGTCGTCGAATCGTCAGTCCGCTGGCAAATGGATGATTAAAATCGATTCATTCAAGCAGCCGGTTCATCTGGTCGGACCCGCGGACGTGGATACAGTAAATCTGAACTTCGACGGTGGTACAGGACTGCTGACTGAAGCGAGCGCCAAACGGCTTTACGCATTCCAGACGGGTATTCGCGAGATCAAGGCTGGCAACGTACAGGCGCAAATAGTCGAAACGATTCAGTAGCACCCCTCGCACACCTGGAGCGGCTGGAGGAGGCACGGTGGAAGGTTTACGGGAGGTGAATTGATGCGCTTCGGCTCGTTATTTTCAGGTATTGGCGGAATTGATTTAGGTCTTGAACGCGCGGGTATGTCCTGTGCGTGGCAGGTGGAGATTGACGATTATGCAAACAGGGTACTTGCAAAACACTGGCCCGATATTCCCAGATTTAGAGACGTGCGCGAAGTCGGAAAGCACAATCTTGAGCGAGTCGACCTTATCGCTGGCGGATTCCCCTGCCAGGACGTTTCGGTCGCAGGACTCAACGCTGGACTGTCAGGTGAGCGATCTGGCCTATGGCGGGAGTATCTCCGGATTGTTTGCGATCTACGACCCCGATTCATCATCGTGGAAAACGTTGCAGCGCTCCTTGGTCGAGGGGCAGGACGAGTACTCGCGGACCTTGCCAGCGTCGGGTACGATGCGGAATGGCAGACTATACAAGCGTCCGACGTTGGCGCACCACACAGTCGCGCCAGAATCTTCATTGTTGCCTACTCCGACAGCTTCAATGGGCAAACGGGGCTGGGGTCTTTCGAGAACGGGCCGCCTCAGATATTCACAGACGGTAACAGACAACGCTTTCCGATTTGGCTACAGACCGCCGATCGGTTTATTGGAGTGGATGATGGGGTTTCCGGAAAACTATACAGAAATCGCAGCGTAGCAATTGGAAACGCAGTAGTCCCGCAAATTGCGGAATACATCGGCCGGGCAATCCTGGCAGCAGCCTAACCCCTGTCCGCAATTGCGCGGGCGGTGGTCGGCGGAGGAGATGAGCGATGGCAACGGTATTTCGAATGGACAATCGATTCGGTAAAACGCACAAGGAAGAGTGGTTGACTCCGCCTGAGATTATCCGCGCGCTTGGAAGATTCGACCTGGATCCCTGTGCGCCAATTATCCGGCCGTGGCCGACCGCTGATCAGCATTACACGATTGCTGACGATGGATTAAAGCAGCAATGGACAGGCCGCGTCTGGATGAATCCACCGTTTGGCGCAAAGGCACGTGTGTGGCTAAAGAAACTTGCGGATCACGGTAACGGAATCGCTCTGATCGCTGCGAGAACAGAAACCAGAGCCTTCTACGAATCGGTCTGGATGCGCGCCGATGCTGTTCTGTTCCTGATCGGTCGACCGCATTTTCATCACGTTAACGGCGAAAGAGCATCGGCGAATAGTGGCGCTCCGATTTGCCTGGTTGCTTATGGCAAACAGAACGTTGTTGCTCTGCGTGAGTCAGGGCTTTGGGGACACTTGGACGAGTTTTCACAAGAGAACATCGTCGTGTGAGTATAGCGCCAGCCCCTGCGCTGCGAAATGGGGTGGAGGTTGATTGTGGATTATGTAATTGATCAATTACCGGATTGCAGCGTCGATTACTGCGGTTCGGTCGCGGCAAAGCGGTTCTCGACCATAATGGAGAGCCACGGCGAAGTGGAGCTTTTCTATTGCGATGATCATTTTCAAGCTTTTGAAACGAAGCTCGCGGAAGTGATCGGACTGCCGCGTGATCAGGTTAATCTTGCGATGTCGCCGTTGAATTTGGTGGCCGGCCAGATTCGCGACGTGATTGATTGGCTGGACGGCAAGGCGAAACCGCTGGCGACTGCGGAGCAAATGCGATGATCTGCCCTGAGTGCAAAAAGACTGAGGGTAAATCCCGCCTTCGCGTTACTCACACGCTGAGCCTGAATGATGGCAGTACGACCCGTCGCTACTATCGCTGCCCCGTCTGCTCGAAGAGCTTTATTACAACGGAATCCCGGCCTGAGCGTGTTAAAAAGCGAAATCAAGAAGCCGCATAAAAGATTAGTGCTACATATAGCATACGGAAATCTTTGCAATACCACGTATAGCATAGTGTGGGTTAACCTTGGCTGAAATGAACAAAGACACCCAGATAAAAGCAAGCGGAGCGCTCTATTCGTTCATCCGTGCCGTGGTCTATCTGGTCTCCGCATGGCAGCTAAAGAAATCCGGCGGTCACCCTGACGACACCGTGGTTGACTGGATGACCGGGCTGATACTGCCGGTGGCTGCACCCGTGGCCGCGTTCGTCTGGGGTCAGTACCAGTTGCATTACAGGACCGATAGCGCGGCGCTGAAGATCGACACGGCGCTGGAATTGCCCAGCGGCACAACGAATTCACAGTTGAATGCGGTGGTTGCCGTGCTGAAGCCCGAGATTGCTAAATCACCTGAGACGCCGCTGACTGTTTTAGTGGATCAGGCGTCACAAGGAATTGTCAAATAAGGAGATTTATGGGCCCACAATACATTGTCGAAGAAGGCTCAACGGTTAGTTTCACGATTCAGGATGGCCCAATCAAAGAGGTCGGCGTCAACGGCTGTCAAATTGACGACGTGGTTGAATGGGCAAAGAACAAGATCGAAGGTTTCCAGAAAGCGTATCCCTGCCGCGAAAACGCGCTGGTAATCACAAAGCTAGATGAGGCGTTACTGTGGCTCTACAAACGCAAGGCCGACCGTGAAAAACGCGGCGTGGAAGGACAGAATAAATTATGAAACGACTTACCCGTACCCCGCTCGTGCTCCTGCTGCTGTCGATGATGGCGATGACGGCGTGTGGACCTGGCAAACCGCCTGTTAACACAAACCCGACCGTATACGACCGGCCTGCGCAGATTCTTGGCAGCGTGATCGATTCGACAAACGCGATTGAAGCCGTTTTAAAGAATCACCACGTCGCAAAGGTCGCCTCGATTCGTTCTGATTCAACCTTGACCAGCCAGGCGCGAAAGAAAGCACTCACAGCAGAGACTAACAGCTTTGAATCGCTGAATAATATCTACAAACGGGCGCTATCGACCGAACGCGATGCCGCAAATACGATTCAATCGCTGGCCAAGTCCGGTGGATCGCCACAAACGGCTGTCGACAAGGTGCAAATCATCGCCAATATCGTTGTCAATGAACTGCTGGGCGCCGTGAGTGATCCCGAAACGCGGCAATCTTTGACGCAGCTAAACACGCTGATTCAGCAATTGATTACGAGTTTGAAAGGAAACTAGGTGTCCATTTTGTCAATCGTCGCATGGGACGCTAAATCGCCGCGCCAATGGGAAGCGCACGGGCGCAGGATACGAGAGCGGCAAAGCGGCGGATGGATGGATGAGGAAGGTGAAGATATGTCAACAAACACAGTTTTAACCGACGGAATTATCATCACAACGCTTTTACTCAAGATCAAATCGCTAACCGGTCTCGGCTATGCGGAAATCCTGGCGCAGTCATTCCCGGAACTGGATGCGGGCGTGGCTGAATCGCTGGCAAATGATGCGATGATCGCAGAGGAACGGAAGTTTAATGCGGCAATTGATGACGGCGCGTAAGATACTCGCGGTCGCATCGGAGCGCACTTCATGTCTTGAGGTGATGGGGCTAGATTTGATTAACCGCGAATTGTGGCCTGCTGTGATTGCGACCGTGGGGAGATTTTGAATGGATGTATATGGAATTTGCGGTCGCGCCCAGCGATTCTCCGCGCCTCTAACTAAGCGATATTTGAATCTGTGGCGAGACTGCGAAAAGATTGAATAAGCCAGCAAAACAGACTGGCGCAAAGCTTTCACCCTAATGGAAGCAGGTACAATGATTGCTTTATTGTTGAAAAGGTGAACGTGAGGTGCCTGAAAGACAATGGGAAACCCCGGAATGGTTCAAAGATCAGGAACGCCGACATCTTTGGACCTACCAGAATATAACTGAACTTGGGGCTACGATGAGCGCTCTTGTAAAGGTTGTCGAAACAATGCGAGAGGACGTAGATGACTGTAAAGAAAAAGACAGCGACACGTCCACGAAGTTAGATATCGTTATCCAGCTCCTGAAACCCTTTACCGATGCGCACGATCAGCAGATACAGCGCCAGATACTAACTGCTGTCACGCCCCAGGGCACAACTATTCAGCAAACCACAACGACAACCGTCACACAAAACCCGATTGAGTGGGCGGTAAAGAATCCTTTAAAAGCGGTGATTACCGCAGGCTTTTCGATTCCAGCTATTATCTACGTCTGGAAGGCCCTTGTCTGGTTCGTGCAGCTCCTGGCGACGTATGGCAAACCGTGAATCTATTCTGATTATCGAGGATATCGACGACACCCGCGAACTGTTCGAGGTCGGGCTACCAATGTACGGGTATAAGACGTACACGGCCCGCGATGGGCAGGAAGGCCTCGACCTTTACGAAAAGCACCGATGTCCGGTTGCGATCGTCGATGTAATGCTGCCTTCCGCTGTCACCGAAGATCTGAACGGCTACAAGGTATCTGCGAAAATCAAAGAGAAAAACCCTGACGCTATCGTAATAATCGTGACGGGTGCAACTGAGCCCGAGCAGCCAATCTCGAAGGTTCGGATCCTCGACAGCCACGCCGACATAATACTGACGAAGCCGGTCACGGTCGATCAGGTGGTAACAGAGATTCAGTACATACAGGCAAAGCGGGACGCGATAAAGCCGCGTGTATTGCGTGCGCCATCGAATCGCCTGATGTGGATCGGCCTTGCCATCCTGTTCGGCGCCCTCGTGGTCGGTCTGTGCGGCATCTCCGCGGCGAGCTATCACTTCTATGCTGTCGAGACTGCGCGTCACGGTCAGGAAATGATGGACCTGCGACGCGATGAGGACAGGCGATTTCTGGATCTGCAACACGCGATGGAGCGCGAAACGGATATGAAGCTCGCACAGATGCAGGGCCAGATTAATTACCTCGAACCGCGTGTCCTGACCCTGGAAAAAGAATTGTCACGTATGCACGGTGAGATAGGGAGGAAGAAGTAATGGACTGCGATCAGCGTTGTCAGAAGATATTGCTCTGTATGCTTTGCGCCGCGTTTAATCTGCTCGCACAGAATACGGCACAGCGCAGGTGGAAAAGCGATCATCAAACCCTGAGCGACGATTTCAAGGCAAGGCAACTGGCGCGACTGATGAGCCTGCAAGTGATCCTGGATGAATGCTATGTGATTATCGGCGTCCAGCCCGCCCGGGCTCCGGTGACGTTGCGGGCGCTGTCCGCTCAGCTCGAATGGTTATCGAAGCCGCGCGGGTTGGAAGAGGCAAAGCAGTGGGATCTGATCGAAAAGAGCGAACAGATTGAATCGATCTGCGATGAGAATCAGGCAGAGTATTTGGCCGAGATAAAGTATCTGCCGAAAGCCGCGTAGGTGCAAACGTGCCTGAAGAATCGATCAGCCTGACGAAGTATTTTATCTCGCTGCTGCGCGAACTGGAAAAGCGCGTCTACCAGAGATTCAAGGATCTTCGGCGCGCTCTCAGGACCGATCTCGATTCTCTGAACAAACGCCTCGATGCGATGAATGAGATACGCGGGACGTTGAAAGATCAGCAGACCCAATTTATTACCCGCGCCGAACATAACGCGCTGGCGGATCGCGTATCAAAGACTGAAGCATTCCAATCTGAGATAGGCGGCACAACAAAGGCCCAGCGCGAAGGCAAGCAGAATAATCAGTGGCTCATCGGGATAGTCATCAGCATCGTGGTCGTGGTGGTTATACAGGTGATAACGCTGCTGCGGAAATAGTCAGGTCTTCGCGATCGGCCCCGGTTTCTTCTCATACGCTGCCAGTTTCTCCACGTCCGCATCTGACAGGATATGCACATTGCCGACGGTGGCGACTGGCTCAATGCCAAGCGCGCGCATCTGGCGGTAGAGTGTGTTGTATTTGCGATCTAAACGCTTAGACAGCGCTGAGAGTGTATTCTGTGGATTTATGTCGGGCATTGTTTATCCTTGTGTTTCTTTATCGCGGAACTTGCAGAGAATACAGGTCCGTGATTTTGCGCATCGTCCATAATAGTGATCAATTGCTTCTTTAACTTCGTCCAGTGAGCGGGCCTCAACTGAATAGCCGCGCGATCCCGAACCGGGATTTGACATCTTCAGCGTATAACCGTCCATTGTCTTTATCGATCTGTCAATTGTCAGCATCTTAAAACATCTCCTTTGTATCAAATAAACTCAGTGTTCGCGTGTCTTTGCGCTTGCGCGCGGGCTTCGGTTGTTCGATCAAGGATCGGCCAGCCAGCATACCGACGCGCAATAACTCTTCGGTGGGCACAAGGGAGCGCGCTGGCTCCCTATCTGTTTCGTGCTGTTCGGGCATAAGGTCGAGTGTGGCTTGTGTCATTGTGATCTCCCTTATGCGTACCAGCTTCGATATTGCGGTGAGCCGTCCCAAAGATCGGCGTACCCGTAGGACATTTTAACACTGGCCTCTTTGCCGTTATTCTGAATGAGCTTCTGAAACGGCTGTGAGTTCTCTTTGAACGAATCTTTAACGCCGATGCAATAATCTGACATGTCGCTCATACCTGCGCCCATTCCTTCGACTCGGTGGGTATTGATTGACTGCAGAACGACGGTTTTGCCTTTGAGTTCGACAATCTGGTAGAAGTCCTGATTCGTCTGCTCCCAGCCCCACGAATAATTGAGAATGTCGCCGACTTGCCACGGGCATACAAAAGCTTTGATTGCTGCCTTGCGTTGCTGCTTCTCATCAAAGTCTTTCTGCAATTGATCGGTGTATCGCTTAATCCAGTCTTCGCGCTTCTCTGCGGTCGAGAATGCGTAGTTGACTTCAGCTTTCCGTTGCTTGCCTTTGTAGCTGATCGCGCAAGGCCGGCCATTCGAATAATAAACATAAATCTGTGCAAGGTGCGCGTGCTCTTCTACGAGTTCGGCCCCTGCGGGAACATATCGTTGAATCTGTGATATAGTGCTCATTGATCAAATCTCCTTTTGCGGGTGATGCGGTCAATTCGGCCCCGGGTGTTACAAGCGCTCGGGGCTTACTGTTTCCTGCTGACAAGAGAGATAATAAAGAATCATTGATTAATTGTCAAGCATAAAAGATAAAATATATTTGATTATTCGCAAGCTGAACGAATGCAATGGTTTACAGGCGATAGATATTTAATAGTGTACTTTATATAACAAAGCACTTGTAGGTAATGAAAGCAGGGTTTAGAATCAGGGAGATGTCCACTGTTTTACACAAGCCAAACAAAAGTGAACACGTCGGCACAAGGAACCTGAAGCCGTTCCAGCCGGGTCAGTCCGGTAATCCCCTCGGGCGCTCTATCCGCAAATACAGCGTCGTCAATCAAATGAAAGACCTGCTTGCCGGGGTCCATTATGACAAGTATACAGCGGAGAAGCTCGCGCTTGAGTTTATGAAACGGCTGTACAGCAAGAAGACGACACCGACGGTCTGGGTCCAAATGGTCAGCCTGCTATTCCAATACACCGAACAGAAGCCCGTCCAAAAGATCGAAGTGTCCACCGACGATGACGACTTTCGCCGCAAGATGGCTATATTCCTTGAGGAATGCAAGCGCCTGGGGCTGAAGACAAGCGAGGATGAGGCAGCGCGGTTTCTGAATGAGGCCGTGATCGAGACGACCGCGGAGGTGGGTGGCGATGCTGAAGTGTAACGACTGCGGGACTGAGCTTATTAACGAAGCCGTTGAATCGCCTATTGGGTGGATCTGTATGCGGTGTTTCAGCAAGGCTATCTATTGGGACGGTGCGGGCCATACAGAGTTGAAATGCGCTGCCTCCGATGGGCAAGTCAATATACCGGCGTTCACCGTTGAATCAACTGTTATCGATTACCCCGACTGGCCTGACTTTGTGGATAAGGACGCAAGATTATGAGCACTGAGATTGAGCGAAAACAAAAGCTAGCTCAGATGGTCAATCACAGGCCGGGCGATGAGCCGTTACTGATCAATGACGCCATAGCCCAGGAGCGCCAGCGGTGTGCGGGGATTGTGGAATCGCTGAAGGTTGAACTCGATGACCTGCGCGGCTATGCAATGGACATCAAATACGAAACGGATAAACTGATCGACAGCAAGATCAAGGAGATCAACGCAGATGGCGAATGAAAAAGATACCGGCATCTATGGCGAGTTTGCCGTTATGTCGCGTGACGAGAAAACGCAGACAGCAGAATGCGTTGACCGCGATAGTCGAATCATCCGAATGACGCAGGATGCCTTGGAATCTGCTCGCGGATTACCCGTGCCAATACTCAATAGTCAGGAAGATAAACAGTAGCACAAACGCGCCTCTCGCCAGATTCCCTGTCCACGCATAGTTAGGACCGCCAGCAGTCCAGCCAATCCCACATAGCAGAATAAACGTTGCGAGAATCCAATCGACCATTAGCCAGGTGAGCGCGAATGGAGCGGACAGCAACAACAGAAATGTAATAACAGGCATAGCGAAACCTCACGGTAAGGAATTGCGCTGGAGGTCGCTTTGGGTCAGTATACCACACCCCTGACAGCAGTATGTCAGTATCTTGCGGCACCCCGGGTTAATGCGCGGTCAAAATGATACGAATTGGATGGGGTGATGTGTCGCTAAACGTAGTAATGCCCGGTGCTTTAAGGAAGGATTGTGCAGATCGAATCCGAAAGATACACCGGGCAATACATTTCGACGCAATTTGAGGCAGCAAGCCCCGACTAGGGTCATAATGACATAAATAACCCTTGCGTTCAATGTCAAAATGGGTTTATTATCGAAATCGTGCAGATTGAATTTACACCATTTCATTGACGATTACGACAAAGCGGTGGAAGCCCGTCTGCACACGGGCATGCTCAAGGGTTGCCCAGTGTTCTTTGATAACTCGATTACTTTTGTAATCCCCGGTTAAATTAAGGGTGCGACGTTTCCGGGCACACAAAACAAGAAACCCGCCTGCATGTCATTATCCGCTGACGTAAATTCGTCCTATGGATTCATCGGCTCAGGCAAAGGTGACAAGAGACGCCAAGTTGTAGGCGTTGATTACGAAGGCTAGGTCAACTGGTTTTCCTGTCTGGCTGCAGATAGGTTTTTCCGGGCTACGGGATGGTGATTGATCCATCAATGCAGGGTTACGCCCCGGTCGATTCGGCTCATATGCGAAATAAATCAGGTAAGGCCGAACCTGTAGATGCTTACGAGTCTACACTAGCCGACAGTTGAAAGTCCCACAACCAAACAAATGTGAGTTATCAAGGTCACTATACGAGCATGATTCCCTATTAACAGTATCCGGTAGGGCGCAGAGGCGTCTAATAGGATATATGAGAGAGGGAAACCCTGCACCATGGTTTCTTTTTTTAGGCTTTTTATGATTTATGCAGAAAATCAACCTTGTCCATCACGGAATTGTGATAGCTGGCTGAAGGTTCGTCGTCGACCTGCCGGATGGAAACCTGATCCTTCGTACAAGTATCAATATGCGGTGTGGTATGTTTGCAAGCACGGCCATACTCACTTCAACGATGTCGACAAACGATTCCCTGAGCATATTCGCGCCGAAAAAACTGAAAAGCGATTATTTAACCCTGACGAGATTACTGTCGTTAAAGCCCCAAAGCCGTCTATAATTGCTGCGAAGTCAGAACAGAAGGTGCTTGGTCCTGCGCGAATGTCAGCAACCCAGGCCGCCCGTGCAACCGCAGGCCGTCACCTGCTCACGAACCTGCTGCGCGCTCGCTACGTTGACCAGGGCGACGAGGATGTGACGGAGACTATGGGTAAGATCGAGAAGAGAAAGCAACGGAGTCTGAAGCGGAAGATGAAAAGGAAAACAGGATGAACGTAGAACTAACGCCACAAGAGATCAAGCTAATCAGTGAGGCGCTTGCGGTATCTCACCGGAGCATCGCCACGATGTTTGTTGATGGGGCCCGCAAGTCAATAGATCACGTTGAAAACAGGAAAGCCGAATTCAAAGCCCTGCGAATGAAGATCGACAGCCTTGTGCTGCAAAACGCAATAGACGGCAAGCTGTAAGGAAAGGAAACGGGTGAGCGCGTGAAGATTCAGGCGCGAATTGTGCTAGATAAGCAATGGGGCAATAACAAAGTCACCTGCCCTTCGTGCTTGCGTTACGACGACGTGAAAATGAGCAGATATGTCAGTAGTTATACCACAAGGGCACGATACTGCCTGCGCCGCAGCTGGCTTTCGCGTAAACTCTGCGCGCTGCGCAACAAGATCACAGAAGACCATTGGCACGTTAAATGCGCATTTTGCCGTTACAAATATCTGATGGGCAAGCCCGTTCCGCAAGAGCAGGTCGAGGAATTCACGATCAGCAAGCTCGAATCGTTATGGAAAGGCGGCCCGGAATGACCCCGACCCTCGCCCTCTCTGTCCACTCTGCGCCGCCCGACTGGTACGCAGCGCTACCACGGCCCAAAGCGTTCAATGCGTCGAACTCGCTTACTTGTCGCTGCGGTATGGTGATCGGATACACCCTGGACGGTGTACAATATGGCGTGATTAGGGCGGAGTCTTTTGGGGATTGGTGGAAGGAAATGGAGAATTGTTTATGAAGATAATGGACAGGACGATAAAGACTATCGGCGTCACGGTTGTCAATACCAGCAGCCGAATAGTTACATTTACGGCGAATAATGGCGCGGTCGGCGTTCATATTAAGCCGGGTGAGCAGTTTATCAGTGAGTCATCGCCGCAGAATCCAAATCCGTTCCGCGTTTTCCTTGCTGGGCGCGGCGGTAAATTCTCGGTGTCGAAAACCATTATTCCGGGATATTCGACGATGATTCAGATAGCCGACAGATTAAGGTAATTATGACCGAACTTGAATCATATCGTCAGTGGATGCACCCGGCGCATAAGCATTTTGGCGCCAAGCCGCTGGCGGTCGATCGCGCAATCAATGAGGCGATTTATCGTGATGGCGGTACGGGTGGACGCGACAACCCTGACCACGTATTCAATCCTGACGAATGGTGCCTCGATTGCAATCCATCGCGAGACGCCGAGCACGAACCCCTTACCGCAACAGTGCCGACGGAGTATTGGACGCCGAAACCTGTTATGTACTCCCGCTATTGCTCCACCTGCCATACGGTTTTCGATAGTTTTGACCCGTTTGACCGAGTGTACTGCGAGGGCTGTAAAGCACCAGAGCCGATGACGCTGGCGAGGGCGGTCGAGGTGCTGAATGAGCACAAGTGGGACGGTTGCACGAATTGGGTAGCCAGCGAGAATTCAATTAACGGCGCGTTCGCAATTCCAGCAGACTCGGATAGCCCGCGCAAGGACATGGTCGAGCCGTTCGTCGCCATTGCAATCGCTGAAAAGCTCCTGCGTGAATCCTAATGGACGAGTATCAGCAAAAACTGGAGCTGGCCCAAAAGATCAACCTGATGGCCGGGATTAAGAACGGCAAGGCTCGCTCTATTGAATCCTCCCTCATCGAGGCCGACTGGCGCGTGTGGCTCAAAACCGTCGGCCCGCATACGTTCACAAAAGAATTCTCGTTCTTCCACGCAGAGTTATGGCAGTGGTACTGGGCGATCACTCAGAAGCTGCGCCACAAAGAGCCGCTGACAGAGGACGATCTGGTGTTCTTCGCAATCTGGGCGCGGGGGTTCGGCAAGACATCAAACGCCGAATGGTGTGCGATCGCTGAGGGCGCGCTGATTGGCTCTGGCTATGTGCTCTATGTGAGCGGCACAGCGGTTCAGGCTGAAGGCCACGTCGCGTCGATTCGTTCCCGCCTGGAATCCGAAGAGATAACGAAATACTATCCCGCGCTATCGAATCCGAAGATAGGCGAGCACGGCAATCAGCACGGCTGGGGTAAGGAGTTCCTGAAGACTGACAGCGGCTGGTCGATACGTCCGGTAGGCCTCGATCAGAACATCCGCGGCGTCAAAGAAGGCGACATGCGCCCGACGCTGATAATCCTCGACGATATTGACGATGTGAACGATTCCCCCCACGTTGTCGACCAGAAGATCAGGAAGATCACGGGATCAATTCTACCGACAGGGACGGCCTATACGCGCAAGATATTCGCTCAAAACCTGATTCATCGTAACAGCGTGCTAAACCTCGCGTTCACCCGTAAGCGGGATTTACTCCAGCGTCGAATCGTCAAAGGGCCGTACCCGGCATTTCAGGATCTGCAGATAGAGGTCGATTCAACGCCTGCTGGCCCTATTAACCGGATCACTGCCGGCCGCCCGACCTGGCCCGGTATTGATATGCAGGAAGTGCAACGATTCCTTGATGACTCCGGGCGGGATCTATTTCTCGCGGAGTATCAGCACGATTTCAGCGGCGTCGATCAGAAGCGCGTTATCCCTGAGTATGACGAGACGATTCACATCATTACGTGGTCGCAGTTCGAGAAAGTATTCGGCGTTCGTTATATCCCCGAGCACTGGCTGCGCGAAGTCGGTCACGATATTGGGTACACTAAAGAGCATCTTTCAAGCTGGTCGTTTGTGGCAACGAGCGCAAAGAATTCGCCGTTTCCTAACCTGAAGTTCCTTTATCGAGGGCTGAACTACTGCGAGCCATTGCTCGACGATATGGCAGCCGATGTGATTCGAATACTTCAGCCTGACTATTCTGTGGGGCGTCGCTTTGACGAAAAGGAATGCATTACCCGCTGGAAAATGAGCCACGAGAAGAAGGGCGAGCGGATGACGTATCAGCAGAAATACAAGTTGCCGTTTACGCCCGTCGACTTCAGCAAATCCGACGGTATTTCGCAATGGCGCCATTATCTGCGATGTGATCACAAACTGAAGCATCCGTTTATGGACGACTATCAGGCCAGCGCTGACTCACCCTGGTCAATTGGCCGCCCGTCTCTCTACTACATTGTCGATGACGACCAGGTCACGATGCCGCGTAATGACGCTGGCCTTGCCAATCACAGGCGCGAATTGCTGAACTGGGAGATGCGTCGGAGCGTTGAGACCGATACCGGATACAGCAAAGAACAGCCGGTAAAGGCGCGCGACGATGCGGCCGATTCCTTCAGGATGATCACAGCGTCTTGGGGACCTGGCGCGCTGGAACTAACCCCAGCCGAACAACAGGAGGTCGACCTGCCCGACCCGTACAAGATCGAGAACATCGCCAAGGCTTCCCCTCTCGCGCAGCAGCAGTTGTATATGGCGCGGATGGCTGAAATACAGGCTCAGAAAGATAAAAAGGCACAGGCGCAAGGAGATTGGATCAAATCGCCTTCGTCGTGGTAGAATGACTATATGAGAAGAGGAATAAAAATAGATCAGCCGACGTATACCACGATTCGATCCTGTGACCATTGCCGGCGCGACATTGACGTGATTTTAGATGGAACAAAGTCAACACTGCCGACTTGCTATGCAGTAACAGTCGAGTCGGAGTTTTTCGACAGCGGCAAAATTCACAATGATTTCTGTTCGCTGAACTGCCTGATATTGTGGGCGAATGAGCAAGGAAAGACGAGTCCGGGACTGCTTGCAAATGCTTATCCGAGCTACTGGAAATTGGAGTCGAGATGACATTCCGCGACTACTACCGCGCCCTCGGCTTCTTCGCCTTCTTTGCATCGCGCAGAGAGGCATACGACCGTGAACAGCGGTTGTTAAATGAACTGGCCCGCAAGGATGAACTAATCGAATTCCACCGCCGCAAACTCACCGACGCTATGATGGTGACTGCGAATCGCAAGCCGGTGTACGATGTGCCTGAGACGAAGGTGGAAGAGTACAAAGACCCGGTTGTCGGGTATCAGAGGATGCAATGAGCTATCAATTCAACCCGGATGGCGAGCACGCTAAAGACATACTTGCTCAGGTCGATCTGAAGCCCGGCGAATCGCAAGGCGTCTGCGAGAAGTGTGGTTACTGCCTTGAAAAGAACTCAGCGATTGCGCACAATAAATGCCCGTACTGTCGCGGGCGATTAGCGGTGCTGTCGGAGCCAAAGCAATGAAAGGCGAGCCATTTACGCGGCTGGCCCGCGACCAAAGACGATTGGTTATTTTGGCGGGTGACGCGCTCGGCAACGTTCATTATTTCACTCAAGACTGGCTGGAAATGAGCGGCGTCAAAATGACTTTCCGCGACGCGACGCCCACAAGGGAAATAGAGTTATCATTCAAAGAAAAACGATTTACGACTCATTCCGATTTGGTATGTAATGAAAATTCTCTACCGCCCAGCGCCTTACTGACCTGCTCGGAAGGGTCGCGGACCGTCGCCCTGATTCCGCTCCGATCTCACGATAAAAAAGAAGTGCTTTGTCTGGCTGGATTCGATAAGGCCACCGGGCAATGGTACGTAAATAGAGAGTCGGAGGCCATCAAATACGTTCTCGATCAGCGCGCGTTCGCCACCGAGATATATACCGCAATGGACTGGCCCAGCGAATTACCATTAAATTTCAGGATGTGAGCGCTTTTGCTTATGATTACCGTCCAGTACTTCGCTGACGCGATCGAACTCGCCCAAGTCCACAACGGCGATAACTGGACGCTGAATGTAGCGTGGGGCAGGCAGGTGTGCGATGGCTGAACTATTCGAAGATCTTCAAATAACCACGAAAATTGAGGGCGACAAAACGACCTGTACGCTCAGCGCCCGAGTCAATCACCCCGGAATCAAAGCAGCGCTGGATTATTATATTCCCCGTGCCCGAGTGATTCACACAGACTACGGCGATATCTTCTACATCACTGACCCGCCTGTAAATTCTCCGCTTTCCTAATCTGACACATTGGTATATTCTCGGCGTGTCATCCCGATACACTGAGGTAAGGCCAATGTCCACATATGCCCCAAGTAATCCGCAATCATTAATACCGCTGCCTGATAAGATCGTCGAAGAGTACGAGCGGGACCTAAAATCCGACGAGCAATACAACAAAGTTGACCTTGAAGACTGGTTTATGTCGGAGATTGACCGGGCTGAAGGCGCTGACAAGACCGCTGAGCTCGCCCTGCAATGGAAGCTGTTTCGCCTCGAATCGTTCTTTCATAACCGGCAGTTCTGGCAACGGAAGCTCAAAGCCGACGGGTCATACGACATTTTCTTCAACTCGTGGGATGTTCAGACCACTGATGAAGGCAGAATGCGATATCTGACTAATAATCAGGTCCGCCGCGATGGCAATACCCTGATTGCACAGTGTGCATCGTCAAACCCGGCGTGGGTGTTTAGCGGTCGCTCTGAGGCTGACAGCGCGGAGTTGGCCGCGAGTTTTGCCAAAAAGATATGGGAATACCACCGCGATCGGTATCTGGGTATTAGTTTCCGCCTTGCCCGCGCAAAGATGGGCGTCCTGGATGGCAATTACTTTGGTAAATGGTGCTTTGATCTGGATGCTGGCAGCAGGACACAGCCCGTAACGGAAGTTCAGGTGCAGGAGAAAGATTTAGGCTCGTCGATGCATCATTGCCCCGGCTGCGACGGAATGGTTAACATCCAAGACCCGCAGGAGCAGCCTGAGCAGCCACAGGAACAGCCGTTATTACCCCAACCTGAGAGTGAAGCAACAGGGCCAGCGCCCGACGATGAGGCCGCTGAGGGCGAGCAGCCAAACGCGCCCTGCCCTGCCTGTGGACAGACTGAGCAACCGCTGGAATTTGTTAAACGCAACGTGGCGCCGATGCCCCAGCAGGTCGTAACCGGCGAAGAACCTTTAGGCGACTTTACGTTCCAGATCTTCCATCCGCGCAACGTCAAAATCGATTTAACCGCTCGCTATGATAAGGGCACGGTCAAAAAGACGCCGTGGGTTTTGCATCGGTACATCACCACGAAAGAGGAATTAGAGCGCCGTTATCCCTATATGGTCGTCAAGGCCACCGGTGAACTGTCGCAGGCTGGTCTCTATCAGCGGCGACTGCAGACCGCAACCGGATTTCTTGGCACTGAAGGCGGACAGGTGGGTGATCAGGCAAGCTATACCCATCAGGTCGAAGCCCGCGATCTGTATATGGATCCGGCGATGTACGAGCGCAAGACCGCAGAGAAAGATTGCCGCATCGGACAGATTGATTTTAAGGCAGGTGATAAGTTAATTGAAAAATACCCGAACGGCATTGTGATCTGCGCGACCAGGGGACAGTTACTCGCTATTGACGACTGCGATAAAAACGCCACCTGGACCTGGGGCGTCGCTGATATTGGCGATGACCAGTGTTACGCGGACGGCGTGCTCGATGACGCGATTGACCATCAGATTGCGATCAACTACGCCAGCCGATTCAACCTCGTCAATCTGGGCGTCAATGCTGACAGCCAGAAGGTCATTAACCCCGACTGGATTGCCGCTAGTGAGTTTGAACCCGGGCGCGGTCGCATCGCTCAAATGAAACCGTCGGTTGGGAGTGAGCTGATTCATCCGGCGCTCGCGGTCCATCAAACCCAAGGGACTGAGCTTGTCGGCGCAATGCAGACGATTGAGTACCACGAAGAAGCGATTCATCAAGGGACTGGCTCGTCAGATGAACTTGGCGGCGACACTGACCCGTCTAATCGAACGATGGGCGGCCAGCAGATCGCAGCTGGTAATGCACGACGTCGGCTTGGCCCAATGCTGCAGATTGGAACTGAATGGGAGCTTGAGGTTATTTATCAGTGCCTCGAACTGGTAAAAGAACATTACGGTGACGGCGCGCGGTACAAAGGTCTAATAGGCAAATACGGCAGCAAAGAGGAAGAAGCATTTCTGAATTGCAATATCAGGGATGAGATTGACGTGCGGCATCAGGATGGCTCAGAGATGCCGCGCTCGGCCCAGGACGACCTGAATGCGTTTCAGGCAGCGACAACCGCTGGTGGACTGCCTGGCGGGATCTTTAATCCGATGGTGCCAAAGTCTGTGCTGAAACACGGTCTTAAGATTTACAATCAGCCGATTGATATTGACGACATCTGGCCCGCCGCGAGACTGGCGACAACGCGACTGGAAAAACTGAAGTCGATGTTTGCCAAGAATCCCGACTGGCACGGTATCCCCTATCCGCCAATAGACCCGATGACGCAGCAGCCTATGCCAGCAATGGGACCGAATGGTCAACCGATTATCGGGCCGGACGGACAGCCGCAGCCATCGCAGCAGACGATAGAGTTTGCGACGCTTGCCGGGCAGATCGTGTCAGCAATTCCGATCAGGCCGAAGCTCGACCCGCACGAATTACTGGTCAAGGAATATCAGGACTGGTCGCTCACAGATGATGGAATCAACGCCTGCCCACTGGAGGAAACCGTCGTTTCGATGTGGTGCGCTCAGCACGAGCAGCAGATCCAGCAACCGCAACAAGAACAACAGCAGGCGATGATTCACTCGCAGCAGGAAGCGCAGCAAAAAGATATGCAGGCTCAGGCCCAGGTGGAAGCGGCGAAGGCACAGCAGCAGGCTCAACTCGAAGGCGATCACGCGAACGCAGCAGCGCACACAGATGTGCTGACCCATTTGGCAAAAACGGCAATTGATGTCCATGCGGACGCGCAAAGGGCGAAAATTGAGATTGATAAAGCCAAGAAAATGCCAAAACCGCCGGTTAAGCCCGCGGCGAAGAAGTAGCCCGGCATTCTGGTGTGCAAGTGTGCGGTGCGCGGATTATAGCCCCGCCGCACATTCCACAGAATAAACTGTCGTGCAGGTTTGCGACCATGCAGCTATCGCAAATAACCCAGTGTCCGTTATTCGGCAGTCCGGCGCTCTTCAGGTTTTCCGCTGGGGTGATTTTTCGTGCTTGGTCGATCAGGTCTTGCCCTCTACCCATTTGAATTACTCCTCGACTGTGCTCCGTACTCCATTTCGCTCGTCATCCGAATCATCCGCTTTGTATCATACGCCATTATTTCCTGACCGCTCGGCTGAATTCCGGTCATCCACCGATCGTAGAGGTCGCTGTGACGCGCGGCAAGCTCGTCGTGCAGGCCCTTCCACCGATCAGACACATATCGAATCGTCGCCACGTACCGCTTGTACTGCCAGATGATGAAAATCAACGCTGGAACCCCGACGATTGTCATTCCGATACAGATGTTTGCCATTTTGCCCCTTTGTGTGCCGAAAGTTGGGTCGATTATACCGCTAATAGTGCCTGGCGTGTCAGAAAATCCAATCTGTAGCGTTTTTCCTTGCCTTTTTTGATACAGACGTTTAACCTAATCTCGTTCAAGCCAATTGTGACCAGGAGAATCTCTATGCTTTTCTCACAATTGGCGTTTCTTTCTTCTAGTCACAATTCCGCACGGGGCTGCATAAGCCCCTCGAACAATCCCAAACAACTCGATTCGTCTGAGGCTAGAGGGATAATCCATGCTCGAAGATGAAGTAATTGCCGAAGTTGAGCCGACAGAGGACACCGATTCGTCTGGTGAGCCTGAAGTCGTCGAAACTCCCGCACCGGTAGAATCTGCACCCGCTTTGCCGGCTGATGTAGCCGCAAAATTAGCTCAATACGAACAATACGAAGCCAGCCACAAATTCGTCGATCAATTCGGCGGCATTGAAGCACTGCAAGCCAAAGTGGACCTTGACGCGGCGATCCGATCAGGTGACCCGGTTAAAATCCATCAGGCAATCGCAGAACGGAATGCCAGAGCCGTCACTGGGCTTGCAAACCATTACGGTGCGCAAGGCCAGCAACCAGTTGACGAAACAGCGATACTCGAAAAGTATCTGGGCAAAGGCGTAAACCAGGAAACCCTTCGGGAGTTTGCTGCTTATCGCGAGTCGCCCGACAGATTTTCGAATATTCCTGAAGAGTTTCGTTTCATCAAGGACGAATACGGTCAACTGACGCCACGCGCGCCGGATGATCCAGTTCTCCAGCAGGCTCAATTCTTCCAAAAGCTAATTCAGAACCAGGCTAATGAACTCGCCGCACTCAAATCTGAGGTGCGACAACCGAAAGAAGTTGAAGCACAGCAGCGTTTTGAGCAGCAGTGGACAGCAAGCCAGGATCGGCTTGTCGGTCCCGTAAAAGACGAAGCCACGAAGCTTGGTCTTTACACAGCGCCCGCTGGCGAGACACCGGAAGCGAAGGCAGAACGCGAATATCAACTTAAATCATTTGTTTACGCAAGCACTGGCGAATTCCAGAACGACCCGCAGGTCAAGCGAGACCTGGCCGAACTGGAAGGCCATTACCAGCGCGGTGAAACTGTTGCCGCAAGGGAAAAGGAAGCCAAGCTATCGCGTCGAATGCGAGAGATTGCGCAGGCAAATATTCAAGTTGTAGGCAAAAACTGGACTGCCGCCCTCCAAAAGAAAACGACAGTCGTCAAGAAAGCAACGAGTGCGAAAACTGACCCGAAAACCGTCAATAACTCGGCCAAGCTGCCCGACCTGCTGGAAAAAGCACAGCAAAAAACGGGCGGATTAGGCGGCCTCGCGGATTACATCAAAAAGCATCCGCAGTTTCAGGGCCGACCCGAAGTCGTTGACGAGATACTGGGCCAGCGTCATTCGTAAGGGAGCGAATCGCCATGCCTCAACAGGAAGATTTAGCGGCTATTGCCGACAT
>Ga0247670_1000006_pt1 | contig 66837 bp, 107 predicted proteins | sample CNK11_metaG_FD_183042 | JGI IMG/M metagenome (GOLD analysis project Ga0247670, IMG submission 183042) | Soil microbial communities from Purdue University Martell Research Forest, Indiana, United States - CNK11 | ecosystem: Environmental > Terrestrial > Soil > Temperate forest > Bulk soil...
ATTACTCCGTCGCCAGCACCGCGCGAGCCTGTCCCGCCGTCATCGGCATCGTCGTCCGCACCGCCTGCGGAGCGGTGAGCAGCCCGATCTCCTGCGCCAGCGCCGGCAGCAGCGTCAGCACTGCATTGACCACGATCCCCAACGGGCCGGGCAGCGCCATCGACAGGAGCGTCGGCAGGCCTGCCTGAAGCGCACCGATGAGCTGCTGCACCAGCGGCTTGGCCGCATCGGTGGTCGCGCCGGAGATGGCCCCCAGGAAGCGCTGCGCGGCCTGTATGGCGCCAGTCACGGTATCCGCCACATTGGACGGCACCAGCGAACCAACCTGCCCCAGCGCGCTCTGGAGCCCGTTCAGGATCAGCTTGGCGTCGTTGGTGACATCCTGCACCGCGGTGGTGCCCTGGAGCATGCTGCAGCCGCCGAGGGCGGTTGCGCCGAGGAGAGCGTAGCGACGGAGCATCATTTATGGTCTCCCTTGATGGACTGGCAGATGGCGAGGGCCATCGTCTCGGGGTCGTTCAGGATCTCGTTGCCCTGCGCCAGGATGCGCTGCACGGCGGTGGTCGACACAGTGTATCCGCAGTGGGCATAGGTCCGCTGCTGGACGTCGGCAATGGTGCTGCTTGTGGACGGTGTTGACGCACAGCCACCGAGCACCAGCAGGAGAACGAGGCGCTTCATGCTGCCTCCAACAGCACCCCAGCCACCGTGCCGGCCGGCGCCGCGCTCGCGCTCCAAAGGTCGTCGCCGACCATGGCATCCGTAGCCCAAGTTATCGGACACCAGAAATGACCGTTGCCCATCGGGCCCCAGGCCTCTCCCCACGAATTGCGCACCAGAAGGTCGCCAAGGTCTAGGTCGTAGCCGACAGCCAGCACCTCATGCCAGCGGTCGTGGCGCTCGAGCGTGTCGGGGAATGTCCCGTCTTCCATGAACGAGTCGGGCAGATCGATTGAGAAGATCACCGACCCGTCGTGCGCCAGGTGGTCGATCAGCGCCGCCGCCCCGCGCAGTCTCGAGTACGAGCCTATGAAGCGCCGGTCGCTCACTGGCGGAGGCGCGTCGTTGGCGTGGACCAGATCGTAGGCCCAGACTTCTTCTGGAATGACCCCCGCCTGCAGCACCTTCAGCATGGTGCGCGTTTCAACCCCGACGTTCTGTCCGAGCGTTCCTTCGAACTTGCGGGCCACCCACCAAGCCGCTAGCCGGCTACCGACGAACCCCGGGTACAGCTCGTAGAGCTTTGCCATGCCGGCCTGCGCTGTGCACGATCCCTCCGGGCCTTGGTCCCACACCGGCGGGAGCGCCCCACTGCGATCGATCTGCCGCGGCGGCGGCAAGCCCAACACGCCAGGTCGACGGGACCGATAGGGGAAATCCCGGTCGTCCGGCGCCGACTTGAGACCGAAGATCACGGCGTCTTCGTTCCCTGCTTGGCGTCCGCTTCGTTCTGCGTCTCGGTCACGATGTCGGGCTGCTTGGGATCATTGGCCAGTTGGGCAAGTCCATCGCCAGCCGTATCCTTCACGACCACCGTAGCCACTCCGGGCACCGACTTGGCCACCAGCACTTTCGCCTCGTCGGATACCTGAGAAAGCGCCTGTGCTGCCTGCTCCGGCGGCAAAGACGATGCCTGCTGCACGACGCCGGTCGGAGTGAAAGACGTGATACCCCAGGCAGTTCCTGCGGCCAGCGTGACTGCCGAAATCAGGTTGAGCCAAAGCTGCACGTCATCGCTTCCAAGATGAAGGATGCGTGCCAGGATGTTCACGACTGGCCCGCTGACAGTCGTCAGCAGAATATAGATCAGTCTCTGTTGTGCGCTCGTCATGGCGTTCCTTTCACCAATGCCAGAGCTTGCGGATACACGGTGCTCCACCGCTCACGGCTCGGTGCGCCCGGACGCCAACCACGCAAGTAGTACCCATAGGCTGTATCTTCGTCCCCCCAAGACGGGAGAACCTGAGGATCGACCCACAGCAACAGCCGAGCCATGGCGCAGGCCAGCGTGTCGTTCCAGGCGATGGCCTCGTACACGTCCGGTATGTCGAAGGGTATGTCCAGCGCCGCGCACACCGCAGACAGCTCGCCGCGTGTCGACTGGAACAGACCGCCGACCGATCCATACTGCCCCTCGAACTGCCAGTAACCACGCGCCCCGACCGTCTGGTATTTCCCAGGGGTATAGCAGCCGATCTGGCGACGATCTTCCCAGCGGCTCTCCTGCCCCGCGATGGCCAGCACCATAACCCGGGCGCGGTCGCTCACCGGGATAGCCACCGCCGGCATCCCCGCCAGCATGGCCAAGGTCGGATCGACGATGGTCTTGAGGAAGATGTCGGGTTTCATTTGCCTCTCGTGATCTCATGGAAAACGAACCACGCCACGCAAAGAACAGAAGCGCTGCAAACGCTGAGGAGAATAGCCCACATCCGATTGTTGATCGAAGAAAGCCGGCCATCGAACGTTTTGGTCAGTTCGATCATGCGAGCATCGAACGACGTCTGCATTGCGTTCAGCCGCTCTTGCGTCATAAGCCGGTCCGCCCGGTCCTCAGTCCGACGTTCTGTGCATTCCCGCATGTGCAATTCCAAGGCCGCGTGCGCGCGGATACCTGAAAAGTCGGATCCGTAATCGTCTGCCATGCCCTTCACAAGATACCGCCAAACAGCATCGTTCGCCTGCGGGTCAGCCTCACCTTCGTGGGGAAATACTATCACATTCTCTGCGGAAACATTCTTGAGCATTTACGCATATCTCGCGGCTTTATTCTGGGGGCGGCGGAGAAGCCACTTTCTTCTTCAATTCTTCGTTCTGTGCTCGGAGACCAGCCAACTGCTTCTCTAGGATAGCGTTGTTGGCAAACAGGGAAGCCACCCGATCGTTCGCCTCGCTGGTCAGCTTTTGATAGGCATTGATGCGCTCCTGTAACTGCTGAATCTCCTGCTGGGCTTTCCCCAGGTCGGTCATCTGCGCCGAGGCCGATGCGCTCACCAGAAGCATGGCCAGTATCAAAATCCGCCTCATTGCCTGAGCCCCTAGAACAGTGTGCACCATTGAGTCGCCGAGCCGCCGACCAACATCGTGCTTCCGTAGTTGGCGTTCATCACCAGCGTCCGCAACCCGTTGATCAGTTTCCCCGACCCGGCATCCAAGGTGATGTTGTTGGTTCCCGCGTCACCCTTCATGTCATGAATGAAGATAATCCGGGACAGCGACGGCGTCGGCAATAAAACCGGCGTCGGGCCCGCGATTGTCTTGTTTATCAGCAGGCCGGCATTGGTGGTGAACGTCGCCCCGGCATTATCCGTCGCTACCTTGCTGCTCAGCGCGAACGACACCAGGCCGAGGATAGTCGAAATCTCCACGACCGCCGCCAGTCCGCTCTGCGTGATCACCTCGATCAGATCGCTCTCGGAGATCGTCCCGCCATCGAGTTTCTGGACCCCGAGAGCCTGCGCAACGAGAGGGACCACGTTGGTCATGAACGACGACTGCGATGGCATTGGGGCACCCTGTTCACTTGGTCCCGCAAGCTGTGGCGAGTTGCTTGCGCAACTGAGCTATCTCCGCCTCCGCCGCTTCCGCTCGGGCTTTTTCATGCAGCCGCCGAGCCTCCACCGCCGCGTTCTGGGTCATGTGGTTCATCATCTTTCGATGCTGATCCGCAATCTTTTCGTTGGCCACGTCCAGTTGCTTCTGCAGTTCTGCGGCCTTGTCGACCGGCGTCTGCGCGTTAGCTGCCACAGCTCCCAGAACAACCGCCAGAACAAGAGCTTTTCTCAACATCCAGTGACTCCCGCGCCTACGTTGTCCACGACCGTCGTCGGTGTGGCCGATGTCCCAGCATACGCCTGTATCTTTGCGGTTCCAGCACCTGTGCCGCAAACCGCTTCGAACTTTACGTTCGCGGCGCCCGGGGCGGTGCCCGAGGCCGTCACCTTGGTCATCACAACCGCCAGAGACGTCTTTATTGCACCAGTCACATCCAACGCCTGTGCTGGAGTGGAATTGCTGATGCCCACAAGGGGAGTGCCGCCGATGCCCGTGGCATAGATCGTATTGGCGACATTCAAGTAGTTCGAGGTATTGCTTGCCGGCACGTCGGTGTTCAGGCCGATCAGGATCACACTGGAACAGGTAAGGCATGTTCCCCCGAGATTTGACCCCAGCCCGATGAGCCCCTGCGTCCCGCCGGTCTGATTGACGTAGTCGCTGTAGCCGAGAACGGAGTGGGCCCCATTGTCCGTGGAATTGAGCGACTTCAGGGACTGAGAACCCACCACCGTCGAGAACCCTCCCGTCGGATGAGATCCGGAAGCGCCCTGCAGGGTGTTCGCGCCGATCGCCGTAATGTGCACGCCTTCATGATGAGCGGCGGTATTGGTGCCGATCGCGGTGAAACCAGCCTGGTTCGTGTACCCATCCGTGGCCGCGCCTCCACCGACGATGGTGGGCGCGCTCGCCCCCGAGAGTCGAACGGCGGCAAACTCACCGATCACCACCGCGCCGAGGCCCGAGTGCAGGTTGTGGATCGCGAAGACGTTGAAGCCGGCGCCAAACGTCGTGAAGATGTTGTTGTTTAAGGTGATGGTGGTCGCCGTGTGGCTGAGAACCGTCGCCGGCACCTCCGTACAGCAAGACCAAACCGCATCCCCATCGACCACACCCGTCGTGCTCACCACGTTGATGACCGGCTGGCCTTGTGCATTGGAGCCGGTCGTCACCAGCGTGGTTGCGTCGCCATTGCCGGCCTCCGTCCCGATGATGACTCCGAGCGAGCCATTGCCAAACCGATAGGACACGTTGCCCATGGTGACATTGCTGGTGCCGGTCGACAGGTTCGTCGATGTATTGCCTCCTACGGCCACATTCGAATTGGCCTGTCCTGTCCCGTACAAAGCATTGAAACCGATGCAGATATTCCCGGCCGACGTCCCGTTCAGAAGTAGGCAACTTGCCTCCCCCACTCCTACGTTCGTTCCGCCCGTAAGCGGTGTGCCACGCGGGCCGTCGGAGTGGCCACCACGCCCGGAAAATCCACCCAAAAATGTGTTGGCCGAATTGTTCCCTGCATACTGAGCGACATTGATGCCAACAAAGACGTTCGACTGACCACCAGGCACTTGCCCGGCAACATTGAGACCAATTCCCACGCTGCCGGCATCGCTGGTGTTTGCGGCATATGCTCCATCCCCGATGGCAATGGTGCCATTCGTACCGCTGGACAGCGTGGGCATCGCACCCGCGCCCATGACGATCTGGCTCTGCGGGCCGCTCGCCCAGATAGCTCCCGTCAACGTAACGGTGCTGCTCGAGGCATTGGCAACGCCACTGCCGCCATGCCCCGGCGCCACGATTCCCGTCAGACCAGTTCCCGCCGGGAGGTTCGTTGCGTTGGTCAAATCGCCGGCAGATGGCGTCCCCAGATCACCGTTCTGCCGATAGTAAGATCCTGTGCCGGTTGCGTCCGGCATAATGCTGCCAAGTTCACCCGAAGTCGTTGGGCCAGCTACTCCATTGATAGGAGGCTTCTGAGCCTGCGCTGCCGCCGTCAGCAGCGCCAGGGTGACGACAACAAATGAAAGGAGCTTGCGCATCGCGTGATTTCTCAGTTCGCGGTGGACTCAAGGTAGAGCGAAGCGTCCAGAACCGTGCCGGTATCTGTCGCACCGTTCAAAATCCCGGTGAGGCTGAAATAAAGCGGGTTGGCGGCGGCCGAGGTGATGGTGACGGCTGCAGGCGCCAACGCCGCGTTGCTGCCGCCCGAATAGCCGAGGCTGCCGGCATTCTGACCCAGCAACTGGACGGATGTAGCGCTCTCCAGCCGCAGGGCTTGCGCGAGTGCCATCTGCCGGGACGCCGCGCTCAAGGCTACCAGGGAAAAAATCTGCGTGTCTGCACCGCCTCCAGTGACGACGCCGGTCGTGCCGATCCGCAATCCAATCGTGAAAGTATTGGTCGTGCCGGTCGTCGGCTTGAGGACATTCCACTCCCAATACAACCTGTCGTGCGTTTGCAGCAGCCCAGTCGGCATTAGATATTGGAGGCCGACTGTCTCCGTCGTGGTGATGCCGGTAACTGGCGTATCGAGCGTCGCCAGCAGTGCCTTGCCGGAGACAGGTTTCCAGCGCGTGCCGTTGTACCTGAGTAGATTGCCGCCCGTGCCAAAATCACTGGCATAGGCCAGCGTGCCGGTCGCTGGCGCGGTCGCCTTGATATTTGCCCAGGTGTCCGCAACGATCGACGGCGTCGTGAGCGCCGCCGAACTGGACATGGCAACGCTGCCAGTCCCCGAGATGGTGTACTCGCCCAGAACACCCGCATTGTCGAATAGCACGCGCGTGGTGGTGCCGCTGGTGATCGTGGTTGTGCCGACCTTGATGTCAGCCGCCGTGCCCGTACCGCAGGCCTGCTGCCCAAGGCGACCGCTGGCGATGTAGAGGCAATCGTTGTTGGTGCCGTTGGTGATCGGCGTGCTGCCGATGGTAAGCGTTGGCCCGGGAACCTGCCCGATCGCCACGAACGAAACCCCGACCAACAGAAGAAGGGTAGCGAGGAGTATGCGCTTCATGTTCAGGCTTCCTTGGTGGTCACTTATATCATTGACCGCTATGGGTTGTACTGAGAGCCGTGCTGGATGCGCTTGTCGAAGTTCTCCCGCTTCTGCAGCACCGCCCGCCCGGGGATGGTCGGATCACGGGACATGATGTATCCGGCCGCCACTTCCCGACTCTGCCGGATTTGCGCATCGACCACCGCTGACCGTGCCTCCGGCGGCATCTGCTTCCAGTCCGGAGAATTGACGATCACGTCCAGTCGGCTCTTGGCCATGCGCCCAGCCAGCTTGGCGAACTCGGCATGCTGCTCGTCCGTCAGTTCGACGCCGCGGATCTTGCGCTCGACCGGCGCCGGATACTTGCCGAGCTGCAGCATCGCCTGGTTGACCGGATCGGTGCCGACATGCTGCGCGTAGATCGCCAGCAGGCCCGACGCCCCGAGCAGCACCTCGCGGCTCGGAACTTCCTGCCCCCAGACGTCATACTTCGGCAAAAGGTCCATCGACGCGCTCGGTATCTTCTGTCGGAGAGCGTCGATCGCAGTGCGCGCTTCCCGGCTGTACGGGTCGATCGCTCGAGCCGTTTGCGACATCAGCACGGAGTAGGGGAGGAAACTGGCACCGAGATTGCGCAGATAGACCGCACCGTAGCCGTTGTGATCCTCCACCGCCCGAACCAGCTCGGACGGTCCCCGCATGAACGACTCATCCAGCACGTTCTGCGTGATCGCATGGAACAGGTGGCCGCCGGCTTCGGTGAACTGGCCTTCGTTGGCAAGATGCGCCACGTCGTACAGGTCGGCCGCCATGCTGAAGAGCATGCCCTGGACGCCCAGCCGATGCGTGTCGTACCAGAAGTCGCCAATGCGAACGCTGTGTGCCTGGTTGCCGGCCAGCCGCCACATCGCCGCCTCGCGCGGATCGGTCGGCCCGGATCCGCTGACAAGCCCCTGCGCCGCCAGGCCGCCCACCAAGGTCATGAAAGCGGTCCCCACCAGCATGCGAGCCAGCGCTTTGTCCTGCGCCACGTTCCCATTCAGCCCGCGCAGATCGCGGCCAAGCTCGGACTTGGGAGCGAAGTACGCCGCAGCCCCGAGCGGCGAGCGCTTGATCAGTGCCTCAGAGATGATGTTGCTCGAGATATGGACGAACGGATCGACGAGCTTCAACCATGGTGCCTGGAGAGCCGAGCCTTCAAAGAACTCGTGATTGAAGAAGGCGCTCATCTTCTGGGTGAACTTGGAGCCCGCCCCCATCAGCGTCAGGTCGTTCGCCGTGTGCCTGGCCCGCTCCATCATCTCGACGGTCGGGTTTTGCCGGAGCGCCGCAACCCGGGCGTCGAACGCCATCCCTTCCAGCCCTTCCGTCGCTGCCTTGCGATAGGCCTGCGAGGCGATGTCCATGCTGTAGTTCATCGACCGGAAGAAGGTATGAATGGCGCCGACGAACCGGCTGGGCATGCGCGCCACCTCGCCGGTCGGGATCGCCAGAGCGCCGACGCGCACGTTGGGGATGGTGCCCGTTGGCGAATACTCGGTGCCGAACAGGTTGGCGTCGCCCTTGTCGATCGCCTTCAGCACGTCGTCGCTCACGAGGAAAGCATCACGCACCCCGCGCCCGATGCCGAACCACGAGGCCGCCACATCGCGCATGGTGGCATCCTCCTTGAGCGCGGCTGGGGTCACCAGATTGCGCCCCGTGTAGAACGGGAGAACCCCGCGCCCTTCCTCGCCGGGCAGCGCCGACGTCACGCCGGTGCGCAGCGATTCGAGAGACGAATGAACGCTGGGAACATAGCCTCGGGCCGCCGCTGAAATCTGCGCTCCAACCTCGCCCAGGTGAACACGCTCACCTTCGCGCCCCATCGATTCCCGCACACGCCCGATGGCCGCGGCCGCAGCCGTTTCGAAGATAGCCTTGTTCGTCGCAAAGATCGTGTTGCCGACGGTGTAGGTCGTGTGGGTCGAAACGCCGGAGATCAGCCCGTTGATCCAGTATTCGATCACCATCCGACCAAACGACTTCTTCTGCATGTCGTTGATGAACTTGCCGATCTCCCGCGACGTTTTCATCTCGGAGCCGAGCTTCGCAAGCTCCCGCATCTGGAACAGCGTCTTGCCCATGGACGCCTGCGCAATCTCCGCAGCCGAGCCGCCTCTATTTTTCATAACCTGAAAAATACGCAGAGTACGGCCACCTTCGGCTGCACCCCCGGACAAGGCTGCCTGCATCAACTGCGTCCTCGCAGTCGCCTCGGTAAACGCTAGAACGTCGGCCTCGGTCGCGCCCGGCAAACCGGCGATCTGCATCTTCGCTTCCTGATCCCTAGCCAGGGTCTCCCATGCCGCACCAAACGCCCACAGTTCGCCCGCGTTGTGCGCCTGCCCAATCTTGCGCGCCTCGGCCATCGACAGGGCCCCCTCGAGCCCGATTGCCTCTGCCTGACGCTGCACTTCAATGTCACTGACGATGCCCCGTCGATCACCAATGAAGCCGTCGTTGGCGTCGGCCATGTCCCGCATGGCCTGCCACAGCGTATCGTCGTTGGTGATCAGTTCTGGCCGAAGGTTTCCGGCTTTGTCGAGGTAGGGGGATTCTTTGGCTCCGTATCGCTGGGCTGGCCGGGGAGAGAGTGGAGGTTCAGAAGCCGGTCCAGCTCCTCGTTCGGATCCGCCCCCTCCTGATACGCCAGGCCCTTTTGCCGTAGCCGCGCCTCCGCCTGCGCCGCCCGCTGCATTCCCTTCAGCCACGTTACCGCCGCCGGGCTCAGTCCCGGCCGCGCCGCCGCCGCCTTCCACAGCGCCGCCCGCTTCAGCGCCATTTGCAGCTTCTCCTCCTCGCTCGGGGGCTGCTGTTGCTGCTCGGACTTCGGCGATGATTGGTTGGATTTCACGCTGGACCTCCGGCGGCGGCTCTTGCGCCGCAATATCTTGCTCGGCAGCCATGCGGTCGGCAACGGCCGGTGCTTCGAACGGCTCGGTCTCAACGGCGTCCCGCTCCTGCACGTCGGCCAGGGACGGCTGCCGCTCGCGCTCCGGCGCGACCACCGTCCGCTGCGGCTCCTCTGCCAGCATGCGGTCGAACACGCCGCGGATGTCGTCGTTGATCGGCTTACCGAGGCCCTTGAGCGTCTGGTAGATGTTCAGCAGCCAGTCCTTGAAGCGGGCGAACACGTCGCCCAGCGCCCGCGACGGCGCCACGCCTTCCCGGAGGTACTGCTCGAAACCCTGCGCGAACTTCTCATGGTGGCCGCGCTTGATGTCTTCCCCGCTCTTGACCTTCAGCCACTGGAGCACGGTGTCCCAGTCGTCCCGCACTTCACCAGGCGCCTCCGGGTGCGCCGCGTCCCGTCGCAGTTGCTCGAGGAAGTCGTGCCCAGCCTCATGGATGAAGGTGGAAGCATCGGCATCGCGGCCAAGCCGCATGATGCGCGTCACCGGATTGTAGGAGCCCAAGCGACGGCCCTGAAACAGGTCGTTTGCCGGTGCCCTGCCAGGATCATTATTCGTCGGAAACAGTTCACTCTGCTTGTACTCATCGACGTGCTGCGCCGCCCGCTCGACCAAGTCGCGGAAACTGCGCACCCGATCATGCGCCGCCCGCATCTCGTCCAATATCTGCTGCCCGACCACGCGGCTGCTGTCGCTCATGGTCACGTCAGAGATCACGCGCTCGAAATCGGCAACGGCACCAGCGGGGTCATGCTTGCCGAGATCCACCAGTTCGGTCGGTATCGGCAGGTTGCGCAGGTTGCGGCTGAAGCGGTCGCCCTTCTTGAGCGCGTCTTCCCAGCGCTTCTCCACCTGATCGCGCAGGCTTATCACGTCGCTGTCGCGCGTCTGGAACATCGTATCTTCAATGCTGCCGATAATCTCGGACGGAGTCTGTAGCGCTTCCCGCTCGTCCCGGATGTCGAACTTGTCGAACGCCCGATTGAACGCCTGTTCTGGTGTCTCGTCCGCGCCGCGATTGTAGTACTTGGAGATGAAGGCGACCTGCTCCTCAGTGAGGGTATTGTCCTTCACGTAGCCGGCGATGATGTCCTTCGCCTCCTGCATCATCACGTTGAAGCGCGCGATCTCTTGGACATTCCTCTCTTGCCTCGCCACCGCCTGACGGTTGCCCCTGCGTAGTTTCCCCGTCCTGGGGTTGATCCCCTTCATGCTCGTGCGAGACCACTGCGGGTTCTCCGCCCAGATGCGCTCGACCTCTTCGCTCAAGGCGTCGGCGAACGGCTTGGGCCCTTCCGGCTCGGCATCCGGCAGGCGCTCCATGTACTCGAGCATTTCCAGGCCCGTCGGGCTGGCCTTGGGCCCCTTCTCCGGCGGCGTGAACTTGTAGCGCGAGTTCCGTTGCCCCTCGAGGATGAACCCGTCAGGCAGCACCTCGCGCACCATCAGACCCTTCACCGGCCCAACCTCGACTGCGTCACCGACCTTCCATCCTTGGTACTTCTCAGGGATGGCCGGCGCCGGGGCTGCGGGGGCCGCTGGAGCCGGTTCCGCTGCGGCCGCAGGCGCGGGCGTCTCTGCCGCCGCTGGCGCTGCCGGGGCCGCCGGAGCCTCAGGAGGAGGCTGTCTCGGGCCACCCTCCGGGCCCTGGATGATGGCCCCCTCGCGCCGGTACAATTCCTCCGCCGTGCCGAGCTTGCCTTGGAAGCGCGCCGCCCGCGCCGCGTACCGCTCCGCCATCAGTTTGCCGGCCGCCATCGCCTCTTCGTAGGGCCGCCCCGCCGTGATCAACTGCCGCGCCACGTCGTTTGCAATGAACGCCTTCTGGTCGCCCAGTGACTTTGTCCCGGTCCCGAATGTTTCTCCCGCTGCGCCACCGCCGCCTGCCGCCGGAGGCGCCACTGGCTGCACCCGCGGCTCGACTTCATTCGGCTCGATCACCGGCCGGCGCCCAAGGTGCTCTTCCGCCCGCCGGTATGCCGCTTTCACTTCCAAGGAAAGGCGATCCATCTCCGCTTCGACAGAACGCAAATCCTCGCCAAGCTGGCGCCCGCGGGCACTGGTCTCTCCAATCAGCGATGCCGCATGTCCCTGAAGCACCGCCTCCCGCTGCCGCTCTATATCGTCGGCCATGGCGTCAAGACGACGGCGCTCCGGCCCCCAGTTGGGCTTTTCCCTCTCGGCCTGGATGCGCGTGGCCTGTGCGTTCAAATTGTCGAGTTGAGCCCGAATAGATGGCGGGTGCGTTTCTTGCTGCCACTGCTGCAAGATCAAGCGCTGCCGCTCGAGCGCGTCGTATCGTTCGAAAAGCTCCGGCTCATCATGCCGAACGACGGAATGGATGTCCTGCTCATAGGGCCCGTATAAAACCGCCAATTCCTGCCGGTGCTGCTCGTCGGCGAGCATCTGCGCCGTCGGGTCCTGCAGGTGTGTGCCGCGGTAGACCTCCTCGGTGATCCCTGGTCCCATCACCCCGCGCGCCGCGGCCTCGGCGACGGTGATCGGCCGATCATCGGCGAAGCGCACCTCACCGTTCTCGTCGACATACGTGCGGCCGAACCGATCAGCCGCACTCTCATCGCCGTAATACCGCAGGCCCGGGCCACGCTGGTTCAGTTCCGTCTCGTAGATGCCCGTGCGGTAATCAGGATATCCAAAACTGAGAGAACGACCGTAGAGAACCTGGCCGACGGCCCGCCCCGTGTCCGCTACGCCGCGAACCGGCGCCGCGCCCAGTCCAGTCAGTCGCTCACCCAGCCGCGTCGGCTTATTGAAGACCACCCCAAAGCCAGTCGCATAGGCGACATTGGCCCAGTCGACATTCCCCTGCGCCGCCTCGGTTCCAAGCTCGAACCCTCCCATCACGGCGCCGCCGAACGCCCGCTGCGTCACCGGATTGGCCATCACCCGCTGCATCGACGTGGCGTTCTCCGGGAGCTTTGCCGCCTTGAACGACAAGCCGGGCCGCATCGTCAGGGCATATGGCGTCAAGCCACCCAGGAACGACGCCGTCGGATGCTGGCTCTCATCCAGCCGCCTCTGCCGATCCGACATGCCGATCGCTTCGGTCCATGAGTCGGGAAGCTGCTTCAGCGCCCAGTCCTGCGCTTCTTCCGTCAGGTAGGCACCGCCGAACATGCCGAGCGCACCGCCTACGAAGCCGCCGATGGCACCGCCGACAGCCGTGCCCGCAGGACCGGCGATCAGAGTGCCGACGCCAGCGCCCGCAAGACCGCCCGCCTCTACACCGGCACCAGCGCCAACCAGGCCGCCAGCCGCCGGCACCGCCCCACGCTGCGCACTGCGCCGGAACGCGCCCATCGTCGATGCCTGAGGCGTCAGGTACTTCTCGCCCGGCTCCTCATCGAACTGGTCGAAACGGTTTGGCTTGCTGTCCGGATCGAGAGCGTCGAAACGGTTGGCCTTTGGTGCGATGTCCCCGTCAGCCATCAGCGCGTATCCGCTTCGGGCTGTGGTCGAGGTGCTGGGGGCGCCACTTGAATCGGCTCATCGGGCACGATGCTCGTCGGCGCGTGTCGCCGGGCCACAGCAGGCTTCGACTCAGCCGGCGGCACATAGGGCGGCGGCACCGGCTTCTTCAGGCTGTTCAATATCTCCTGCGCGCTCAAACCCTGGTTGCCGTACTTGGCATCGAAGTCCTCGATCGCCCCCTTCTGATCCGGGTCGGTGCGTAGGGCATTGATGATCTTCGCCCAGTTCTGCAAGGGCATGCGCGTGCCGTTGAGGCGAGTCGGCGCCACGTCCATCCACGTCGCCCAACTATCCGGATTGGCACCCGACGGTGCCGGGGGAAGCGCCTCTTTCTGTGGCGCAGTAGCTGCCTGCCCGCTCGCCGTCAGCTTGTCCCGCGCCATCTTCGCCCGGTCCCGCATCGGCTGGGCCATCTTGTCCACGTTCTCTTGCGTCAAAAACTCCCACGGGTTTTTCCCCGCCTTCACCCATGCGTCGTATTGGGCGAGGAACTGCGGCACGAACTGGCTATGGAAGATTTTCTCGCCTTGGGGATCACGCAGGCCGGCGAACCCGGGAGCGGCGCTTTCACCGTCGAACGACAGCAGACCCTTGGCGTAGGTCATCATGCTCATCTGAGCCTGGTGCACCATGTTGTCGTTCACGCTGCGCTGCGACGACGACAACATCCCCTGGAGTTCTTTCACGCCTGCCAAAGTCAGGTCGCCACCGGGCCCGACATGCTTCAGCAACTCGGTAGGATCGGCGATGCGATTCGGATCGCCCGGCGGCAGGGCGATGCGTTGCATCATCCCCCAGAAGCCGGGTCCATAGGTCATGGTTGCGCCCTCGACGTCGCTGCCCGACTTCATCTTGGCTGCGTTGATCAGGTGCTCCTTCGTTTGCCAAGTCAGTCGCGGATCCTTGGCGATCCGCCCGACGATACCTGGAGGGATCGGCTGTCCACTGGCGAACGACGTCACATACTCGCCCGCCGCCTTGTCGTTGTTGTCCTTCTTCTCCTTCTCGTCGGCCTGGTACTTCAATTGGTCCGCCGTCGCGAGTTCATTTACCACGCGAAGCGCTGACGCCTTCGTCCGCGGGCTGATGTCGGTGCGCTGCGCGATGCTGTCGATCGCCGCCGCTCGCCGCCGCATCGACTGCGCGATCGGATTGGGCACCGCCCCGGGCGCTTCCTGCCGCGGGCCCTGCATATCCATCTCCATGAAGGAGTGCATTTTGTCGTAGCGGTCCTGCGCCTCCTTCTCGGAACCATAGGACGGGAACTGATCCCAGCCGCCAGCCTTGTCGATGCGCGCCTGGATCTTGTTCCAGTCGAGCTTGTTGTCGTCGTCCCACAGGATCTGGCCATCCCACACCGACGGGATGTTGTAGTAGCGGCCGTTGTGCTCGACAGTGCCCTGCAGCACGGTCGACGTGGAACGGTCCTCATGGACGACGCCGCCCTTGGCCAGTTCATCCAGATGATGCTGGTAGAGGTTCTTTTCCTGCGGCGTCAGTTTCAGCGCCTCGTCAGCCGCCTCGAGGTTGGCACGCACCGGCACGCGAGCCTGGTCGCCGCGCCACTGGTTCACCCGCTGCGTCAGCCACTCTGGCCAGTTCTGCCCTACCGTGCCTGAGGTGTGGTCGGTTCCCCACGCAGTATTCGCGCCCTCACGCACGTCGACATGGATGGAGTTGCTGCCCGGGTAGTAGCCGAAGCCCTTGACCCGTGGATCCTTGAGGAACTGGTCAACCACCTTCTGCTGCTGCTCGGGACTGAGCCCGCCGAGCGAGATGTCGATCGCATTGCCATGGAGATGCTGGCTGTCCCGCGCGCCCTTGGCTGAAGCGTTCTGCGATGGCGTGCGATGCCCGGAGGTGACGTTGACCGGAATACCCGCCGCCTTCAGCGCATTGACCGCGTCCATCTGCACCGCGGCCATGCCGGGTGAGAGCCCTTCGCCGGTGTGCGTGTCGCCCGGAGGATGCGAAGCGGCGGGCGCCCCATCGGGAGGCGTCGCTCCATACTTGCCCATCTCGGTCAGGCCGAGCGCTGCACCCGCGTCGTCTTCGGACTTGGTTTTGAAATGGTCATAGAGCGTGTGGTAGTCGGTCCCCAAGTGCTCCTTGTAGTTGTCGGTCATCCGGAGCGCCTTGTCCGGGTCCTTGGCGCCGATGGCGAGGATCTGGGCCTTCGTCGCCGCCTTCAAGCCTTCCTTCTTGGCCGCCTCCCACATCGGGCTGCCAGGCGGGGCGCCCTGGTTCTCGGCCATCTTGGTGTAGCCCTCGACGACACCCTGGAAATAGCCGCCCACCGTTGGGTTGTCCGCGTTCGCCGAAAGGCCATCGAGGTTGGTCTTGATCTGCCCTTTGGCCACCTCTCCCGCATAGGCGTTCGCCTGCGTGTCGGCGTGCACGCCCATCTGGCTAGAGAGCACGCTGCGAAGCCGACGGCTGTCACGATCGAAGTAGAGCTGCTGATCCGCCGACACCAATTTGGAACGAGACGTCTTCAGAAGCTCGTCCATCTTCTTTTCATACGCCGGACGTGCTCGCAGCGCGGCGTCGCCCTTTAGCGTCATGTACCCGGGCTCGCCCGTCGCGGTGTCGCCGTGCATCAGCTTGTTGGCGGCATCCATGAACTGGTTCGACACGTCGTTGGCAGCGATCTCGCCCCACCGATTGCCCGCCTGCTGAAGCTCATTGCCAGCCACAACCGCGCCCGCGCCGAAGTAGTCGCGGTATTGCCGACTTGGTGCGACCGGCGTCTGCGGTCGAAAGAGCGGCGCCGGGACGTTCGTCGGCGATGGAACGTCGGGGATACCTGCCGTGTCCGGGTTTGTTGCCATCAGAGCGCCAGAAACGATAGCAACTCGCCGACATCAGCGAAGGAACTCGCGCCCGCAGCAGCACTTGCGCCAGAGGCCGCACTAGCCGCACCGCCGTAGTCTGGTATCAAACCACCGCCAGCCTGGATGGCTCCCTGCGCTCCTGTATTCCCGCCCGGGGTGGAAAGCTGTCCACCGCCGAATATGCCCCCCACCTTGTCTCCAATCCAACTCCACGGCAGCGACGACGCCGAAGAGAGCAGCGTCCCGCCAGCCGCCAACTGGCCACCCTGCAGCGCATATGGCGCCATGCTTCGAGCGAAAGCAGCATTCGAGCGCAACAGGTTGGCCTGCGAAGTATCGAGTGCCGACTGCGTGCGGAAATTCGACGCCGAAACACGATAGCCCCAGTTGGACAGTTGCGCGTTCGCCAGCACGTTCTCCTCGTTGAACACACCCGCCGCGGCCGCATCAGCGCGCGTCTCCACCGCCGAGCCGGTATTCACGTCGACGTTGTTGGCCGCCTGGTTGGCCTTCATCTTGCCGACCGTCGCGGCCGACTTCTCGCCCTCGACCGTGGCGTTGGTCACGCCGCCTGCCACCGTGCGCGCGCCGATCTCTTCCGCCGCCTTGGCATTGTTCTCCGCCACCGCCGCCTGATAGTCCGACACCTGCGCCGCGTAATCCTGCTGGCTCGCTTGGTACTGTTCCTGCGCGTAGGCCGTCTGTCCGGCGATGTTCTGTCCACCAGCCTTGGTGGCTCCGCCGAGAAGGTTCAAACCGCCGCCGATGGCGGATGCCGCTTCACCCCATGACATGGGCGCCCTCCGGTTCGAAAAGGAAGGACACCACCGCGCTCAAGCCCGCAGGCTTCCAAAGGTCCGGGTTGCGCTTCACATACTTGACCATCCGATGCCGCGCTGCCGCCGAGTAGGCAGGCCTCCCTTCGCCTGTTCCATCGCCCGGCGCTTCTGCCGAAAACCCAAGGAATGCCATCAGGCGCAACGCTGCCTCATCTCCGTCCAAAACCGTCGTAACCAGTATCCGCTTGGTCAATGTGATCTCGTCCAGACACTTCCGGATTTCCCGAATCAGTGTGAGGGGATAATGATGCGCTTCGCGTGAAACAGCCAGCCAAACGTACCCGCAGGGCGACATGAAGTTCCCGTCCACCCCGCCAAGCCCAACCAGTTCGCCGTCGATCATCAGTGCCTTGCGATAATAACTGCGGTCGTAAATGCTCCGCAGCGTCCGGTGCGTCTCGAGCCCGACCTTGGCCAGCGCCACCATATGCTCGGCGCGCAGCATGCGACTCATCCGGCCGCAGTCGGGCGTGCGAGCCTCGCGAATGATGACCTTCATCCTGCGACCTCCGCCTTCTGCCCGCGCCCTTCCTTCATCTGAGGCGGATCGCCAGGCTGATCGTCCGCCGCGAAGCTCAGCACGTTGAGCGGCAATGGCTGGCGCTGCTGGAACGCCACCTGCCCAGGAATCTCGAACCCGCCCTGGATGGTGACGCGGATGTTGCCGGTGAACAGCGGCACGAGGCTCGAGCCGTAGGCCGGCACCGCGCCATCGGGCACCACGGTCATATTGTTCCAGGGCGTCGCGATCTGCATCGGGCTCAAAGTCGAACCGTCGACCTGATTGCTGCCTGCCTCGAACCCGCGCGAAGCCTCGATGCGCGCCACCACTGCAGGGACCTTCTTGCGCTGGCCTTGCTCGGTCACACCCGGCGGGTCGAGGTAGATGCTCTGCAACTGGGCCGTGAACGACAGGCCGAGCACCACGTTCGACGCCGGAGCGGAAAGGGTGATCGAGCCATCGGCCGCCACCACCTGAGGCGGGATCACATTGCCGTCCGCCACGCCGGTCACCGTCGCGCCAATCAGGTAGTTGAGCCCCGTGATCCGCGTCACCGGCGCCGTCATGGTCCAGTTGCCGGACGCCACTGGCGGCACCACGCCACCTCCAAGACCATCTGGAACGATGCGCGTGAACGGCGAGGTGACGTTGGCGATTGCCTGCGTCGTGCCCAGCACCTGAGTGATCGTGGCGATGCCGCCGGCCGCACGCACCACATTGCCGATATTCGTGTTGTCGAACACCGCCGCAGTCGCCGTCAGCATCGCGCTGTTGTCCAGCGTGCACGCCGCCAGGAAGCCCTGCCCGCCTTCGCTGCCTGCCGGGTCATAGGCATAGAACCGCGGCCGCGAGTATCCGCTCCCGCCGCTCACCACCGTCAGGCCAGTGATGACCCCGCCGACGATGATCGGCGTCAGGACCGCGCCCGTACCGCTGCCCAGACCCTGATCGTCGACCACGCTGATTTGCGTCCCAGCCGTCCAGCCCGAACCGCCAAAGGCCACCACCGGCAACGTGATCGTCCCCGCTCCCACGGCCGAGCCGATGATGAGCGTCGCCGCCGGCTCCGGCTGCGCCAGCGCCCGCCCGCAATCGACACACCACGCATCGTCGATGTTGTTCCATATCCGGTCGTTCATGCGCTCGATGGTGTACGCCGTGTGCGCCCCGATCGTGCGCTTCACCCCCGTATAGAGCGCGTCTACCGGCAGTTCGGTGACCGCGCAGATCGTGGCGAAGAAGCCCGCCGTATCATGCCGAGCCCAAGCGGCAATCTGTTCCGCCTTCAGGTAGGTGAGGCTGAGCAGGATGCCGTCCTCGCGCGCCACCCAGAAGATTTTGTACGGCTCCTCCGTCCATGCGCCCTCCTGCATCTGCAGGCCGGTGAAGAGGTGCGAGGAATTGAGCGTCAGGTCCGCGCCCGTGTAGATGTTCTGGTAGAACTGGTAGGTCAGGTCCCGGAAGATCGAGCCCTTGCTTTGCAGGTAGATGATGTCCTCGCCGATGACCACCGGCGGGAAATGGTTGTGAGCACCGTTGAACGCCTGCGGCTGCGCCTGCTGATTGGCCGGCGTGAGGGCCTGCGGATTGAGCGATGAGCCGCCGGGCCCGGTGAGCTGCCACGCCTCTCGCCCGGTCAGCACCACGAGGCCACCAGGCCGGTCGATCATCCACTGGATGCCGTCCACCTGCACCGACCACGGCGCCCCGGTGATCGCATCGCTGTCGATCGTCGGCGTGCGTGTGTCGAAGTTACGGAACGCGCCCGGCTGGCTCATGAAGTAGGTGTCAGGCTGATTCAGCGTATCGGCGAAGACGCGACGCTCCTGCACGTAGGAGACGGTCGACGGGAAGTCGCTCGAGGTCGGGAACGGGTTCTTGTGCGTCGGCGGGACGATGGTGAAGTTAGGCACCACGTTCGAATCGATGAAGACCACGCCATCGGTGACCGGCGCGATCAGACCTATCGGCATGCCGATGTTCTGCGCGATGTCGTAGGTCACCGCCGCCTTGTAGACGTTGTAGAGCACCGCCCCCGGGACGCTTCCCCAGGAGATGGAGACCGACCCCGGCGTGGCGGCGATGTCGATGGCACTGAAAAGCTGCCCGTAGGTGGGAACGCTCTCGGAGCCGTCGGCCGCCACTGCCGTCACCGCGTACAAATAAAAAGCATTCCCCACCCCGCCCGTCGCCGCCACGTTCACCACGCTCGGCGAATCGATGGACTCTCCCGCCACCACCGCCGCGAAGGACCAGTTCGTATCCGAGTGTCGCGTCAGGTCGTAGGGCTGGTAGACCGCATTCGTCTCCTGATTGAGGCAGCAGAACGTCATGGTGTCGGCGCTCTGCGCCCACTTCAGCCACTGGAGATCCTGCTCGCTGTACGGCGTCCCGGTGGTATAGATGCGCGCTGCCAGGCCGCCCGAGGCGTAGGGCGTGAACGAGGTGGTGTCGACCGGATTGCCGTAGATGTCGAAAATCTCGAACGTCGTCGCCGTCGGATTGTGGACGACGTAGGTCTCGTTGTTCACCTGCGTCATCCCGGCGACGCCGCTGAGATTGACCCAGTCACCCGCCACGAACGGCTGCGGCGTGTTCGCCCACGTCACATTGAATGCCGCGCCCATGCCGCTCCCTGTCGTGCTCGCCTGCAGAACCGGGTTGGGAGGAAAGACGCTGTAGCCGCCAGGCGCGTGCACCGTGACAGCGTGGATGCCCATCAGCGCCCCGGTGAAGGTGGCCCCAGTGCCGCTGCCCGAGGTCGATGCCTGCGTGAACGTCCCGCCCGTCGAGTTGGCGGTGAAGACGCCTGCATTCGTGATGGCGAACGTCAATACGCCAAGCTGGACGTTCAACTGCGCACCAGCGAGACCAGCGCCGGTCACCGGCTCGGCCGCGGGCGTCGTGGGATTGACCGAATAGCTGCCCGCCAGCGCGATGTAGTTGACCGCCGTGATCGCGCCGCCGCTGATCGTGACGTTCGCTTGGAAACGTGTCCCTGTCCCGGTCGTCCCGGTCACCGTCGCTGTCCCGTTCGTGCCGCCTGCGCCGCCCGCGGTAATCGTGGCCGACACCACCTTGGTCGTCGCCACGGTGAGGATCGCTGCCGTCGTCTGCGTCCCGCCCGTGAGGTGGATCGTGTCGGCTGGCGCATAGACCCCGCCGCCCGGCAGAAGGACATGCAGGCCAAGGAGATGCGTCGTGGTCACCGCGAGCGTCGCCGGCACCGCGAACGTTCCGCCCGCCAAGGAGATGAAGTCGCCCGGTGCGTAACTCGCCGTCACCCCGGCATTCAGCGGCGTCGCCGCGGTCGCCCCGTTCGTGGTGATCGACACAATGCCAGGGTTGCTGTTCGTGATGCCCGAGATCGGCAGCGGCGTCTCTGTGACGTAGGCCCCGTTCTTGATCACCCGCATGTAGAAGTCGCCGAACTCGAGCGCGAGACCCTGGTTGATCGAGAACTGGAAGGTGATCAGCCGCGGCGGAAAATCCCGGCCGGTCTGCTTGGAGAAGCCGACGAACGCCGTCCCTGCGCGCGAGTAATAGCCACCGGAAAACTTGGGGAACCCGTTGCGCATCGTCGACGCCGCAACCTTGGTGCGCGCCAGGTCCTGCCGGCCGAACAGTCCGGGCGATACCTCGCCAAGGGTGAAGGCCGATTGCTGGAAGGGGAAAGCCATCGCGCTTCCCTAGTATGCGCTTCCGTCCGAGAAGCCGACGCTCCCCGTCCAGCCTGCACCCCACGTTCCCCATGTCCCCGTGCCGCCAGCCGCGAACGGCCCCGCACCCCACGCCCAGCTCGACGTTCCCGCAAATCGCGCCTGCGTCCACGATGCCATGTGATCCGTTGATGTAGTTCCTTCATTCCCGTCCGCGATACGCGCCTCTCCAATTTTCTGTTTCGCTATAGCGATCTGCTCGTCCCGGATTTTGATGGCCTGCTGGCGGTCCTTCTCCATCCACAGCCCGACGCAAATCTCGCTCGCCATGTAGGCGATCATCGCCCCCAGGAAGAGCGGGTCCCACAGCGACGGGTAGACGGCGTCGAACGTGTAGATGCAGGAGGCGTTCTGCACATTCGACAGGATCACCGTCGATCCCACCGGGCTCTGCCCCTGCTGGTTGGTCCCGTCCGGGCCCGGCGCCGTGACGATGTTCGGATCGTTCGTCACCAGATAGAGCGACGGCCGAATCGGCAGCCACAGTTGTGCCGGCTGCTGCCCCGACGTCAGCGGCGAACTAGCGTTCGGCGGCGTGATGTTGCCCGTCGGCGTGAACGGCGTCTGGTAAGGGTTCCAGGGGATGTAGCGGATGCGCGCGCAGTCGGCGGGATAGAAATATTCGTACTGGAACTGCCCGCTCGCCACCGACGTGCTCACGTTCGGCGTGTTGCCGCTCTGGTCGGCCAGCAGGAGCAGCGGCTTTTGCGTCCGCGCGAACTGCCATGGTGCGCCGCGCATCAGTTCTCGCCGGCACTTGGCGTAGGCTCGCAGGCACAGGTTCGCCTCGCGGCCGCCCTCCTCGATATTGCCAAGCTCGACATCGCGTCCTACCGCATCGAGAGCCAAATTCGCGACATCGGTCGGGGTGTAGCTCATTGCCGGAACTTCTCTAGATACTCTATGGCGCGAGCTAGAATGCGATCATCCTCCCGAAGAAGCCCTATTCCCTGATTGCAGCGGGCGCACAGCAGCCCACGAACCCGGCCAGTTCTATGATCGTGGTCGATACACGCAGTACGCTTGTCCTTTCGCCCCTCCGGAACCGCATTTAGATCGTCGCAACAGATGGCACATAGGCCGTCCTGCTCATGGAAGATGGTCTGCCACTGCTCTTTCGTCAGACCGAATTTCTGCTTAACGGCGCCCCACTTTGCCTGTGCCTTTCTCTTGTTCGAATCACGCGCGTAGCGCGCTCTGTCTCGAAGGCGAGAGCATTCCAAGCATTCCGAATTGCGCCCAGAAACCGTCGTCCAATTCTTCCCGAACGAATCTGCTGCTTTAGCAGCGCCGCACTCGCGGCAAGAAAGCGTCGCCGCCTCCGCATCTGACAGAGAGCGCAGCCTCCTGTTTTCTTCTTGCCACGCCCTAACGTACCCGCGCCGGCAATCTCTGCATTGACCGCTCAATCTTCCCCTCTCCCGACTAAATGCCGACAAAGGCTTTTCCTCTAAGCATTTGCGACAAGCGCGCAAAGATGCGGGGAGAAGGTCATTCATCTGTCTTCCAGTTCAGACATCATACGGGCCGACTGTGATTCTGGCACAGTCATCTTGCTCGTATCCAGCCCTACAAGGGACGGCCCCGCCAAAGCCGCCAGTCTAGCCGCAAGTGATTCCGTGAAGGCTTGGTCCCAACTCCCCGGGTCAGTGACGCGCCGCGTGTAGACCGCAATCGCGTTCGGCACATTTGTTAAAATCACCCAGCCCGGCGCCGTTGGAATACTCGGCGGGTTGGGATACTTGTCGTTCGCCTCAGTGAACGGGTAGAAGCGCGGGTCTGCATTAATTACAAATCCTGGCTGAGGCTTCACCATCCGGATCTTCAAAGCATCATCGGGATAAAGGTATTCCCACATAAATCCTACGGGGGGATTGGTTGTTGGACTCCAGACATTCGGCGGGAAATAGCCGCCAACTGGTGCCGACTTGACCACCGTGAGAGAGACCGACGCTTGAGCAAAATCGTAATCAAACTCACGAAGCATTGTATCGCGAGCGTTGCCGTACAAATCCAGCATCACCGCCGCCTGGTCCGAGCCGTCAAGCAGCGTGCCGACGCGCATCTTCAGGCCCATGCGGGCGAAGGCGTTGTTGGCAATATCGGCCGGCGAGCGGAGGGAACGATCAGCCATTGCGCGCCTCGCCTATCTTCGAGGCGGCCTGCGCGATCGACAGTTGCGACTGTTCCGTCTCCGGGCGGCCCGAAATAGCCTGTGCCAGTTCCGAAGCGAGATACCGCACCACCGTCTCACGAAGACTTGCGTCCCATACATTCTCCGTCGGATTGTTGTTCAAGATCGCCAGCGCCCCGTCGATGTCGGTCCAGATCACCTTCGTCTGCACCCCACCCACCTGTGTGTTCCCCACGTTCCATGTCGTCGGCAGCGGATCGTTGGGGTCGGTGTTCGCCGGATCGATCATCTGCCAGATTTCCAAGGCGAACGGTGGGTAGATGTACTCCCGACTGTAGCCCAGCGTGAACGGCCCGACATTGCCGCTGGCGCTCAGCGCAATCTGCCGCCGTGTCGCGTCCCAGCCATAGGACCGCAGGATGAACGCCACGCACGGCAGGTAGAGCTTCTGCAGCGCCTTGCCGGCCGTCGAGTCGTCAAACGTCGGCGCAAGCCCCGTCACGGCAGGCTGGTTCCCGCCGATCATCTGGAGAGCCTGGTTGGCGATGTCGGTCGAGACAACGGGCATCTGGGCTCACTGCGTGCAGAACTCGTAAATGACCACGAAGCCGTTGGCTCCCGCCCCGCCGTTGGCGCCGCCGCCGGCATTGGACGAAGCACCACCACCACCACCGCCACCACCGCCTACGCCCACGGCGCCGTCCGCCGCCGTCGTGCTGCTGGCCCCGCCACCGCCCGCGCCCAGGTGACTCGAGCCGCCCTTGCCGCCGACTGCGGTCCCGGAGGCCGCGCCGGTCGTGCTCGGAACGGTGCCACCCGTCTCGCCAGTGATCTTGACGTCGCCCGTAGCCGGCACACCGCCGCCGCCGCCCACACCATTGCCATCCCCGCCGATTCCGCCTGCGGCAGAGCACAGCGCGCCAACCGTGGTCGTGCCGCCAGTCCCACCCGCCGTGCCGGTCGTATTGCCGCCCGAGCCGCCGGTGCCGATGGTGACCGCCTGAGAAACGCCGATTGTCGAGGCAGAGGCAGTCACCACAGCGTATCCGCCGGAACCGCCACCTCCGCCCCCGGCAATCACCGAAGCCCCCGTGTTGGCCCGCCCGCCGCCGCCACCACCCGCTCCCACACATTCGATGACCGCGTAGTACAGGTGAGCGTTCGGCGTGTAGGTGCTGTTCGTGGTGAACTTCTGGATGCGAACCGCCTGCGACGACACCGACACCGTGGCAAAGGCCGTCGTCGCGATCTGCGTCGTGCTGGTGCCGTTCGACGCCGTCGGCGCCGCAGGCGTGCCGGTGAAGGTCGGCGAAACAGACGCAACAAGCGTGGAGCCCGTCCCAGTCAGCGCCGTGATCGACGTGCCGTTGATCTTGAAGACGTTGCCGGTGCCCGCCGTGTCATAGGTCTTGTTGGTGAACGTGTCGGTCGTCGCCTTGGCCACCAAGGTGTCGGTCGTCGCCGGCAAGGTCAGGACACCCGATGCCGTGGCCGACGCCTGCACCTGCGTCGTGCCGCTGCCAGAGCCAGCAAAGAGCACCTGCCCGGAGAAGGTGTTGTTCCCGGAGAAGGTGTTGTTCGTATTGTTCTTGGGAACCGTGTTGCCACTGGTGCCGATCGACGTGGCGCAGTCGGACACCAGCGTGCCCGAGGTATTGTTCCAGCAGACCAGATCGTTGACGATGCTGGTGCCGGGCCCGACGATGCCGCTGATCGAGAACGGGAACTGGTAGGCTGTGCCGTTGATGTTGAAGCTCAGCGGCAGCGCCGAGGTCCCGACCGCCCCGTAGGCCAGCAGCCCGCCGCCCTGCGCGTTCGCATCCAGGCAGAGGTAGTGGTAGAGCCCGGTCGACGTCGCATTGTCGTACATGCAGTTGTGCGTCGAGAGCGGCCCGGTGCCGCCATTCGCATACGGCCCCGTGCCGGTTCCCCGGTTCGTCTGGTTCCATTCGCTGATGCCGACACCGGGCCCGCCGCCGCTCGCCGCGCCAGCGTCAACAACGATGGGTTGGGCGAACGTCGGATTGCTGTAAATCGGGAGGTGGCCCGCCGTGTAGTTGCCACCTTGCAGAACGGACGTTTGGCCCAGCGCCAGGGCGGGCCACAGCAGAAGTAGGGCGAGAAGCGCGCCTAGCCTATTCGGGCCCCGCTTTGTCATAGGCATTCGCGCTTTCCTCCATAGGCTGCGGCGGCGGAGGTTCGGCCGGTTGGGCATGAAGCTCCGCAACCTGCGCCGCCAAGGCGTCCACCTTAGCAGACAATTCCACCACCTGCTCCGGCGAGATGTGCGCGAACAGCGCGTCGAAGCGCTCGTTCAGCTTCTGGATACCATCCTGAAGTCCGCGAATTTCGTCCGGCGGCGGCGCCGTGGCCAACTTCTCGACCTGAGCCTTCACCTCGGCGATGTCCTGCTCGACCTTCGCCATCATCGTGCGATCCATGTGCTCTCCTTCCTCGGCTGGTGCAGAGGTCGAATAGTGCCGGCCGCTCATGTCCTGTTGCATCATTCGTCCTCCGTCGCTTCGTTCTCGACCGCGAGCTTTTCGATCTGAAGCTCCACGCGCGCCGTGCGGCCGCCCTCGGTCTCGTTCTGGGAAACGCTGGTGACCGTCGCGAAGGCGCGCAGATCGATCACGTCACCGATCTCGCAGTCGCAATCCAGACCCAGCTTCGCGAGTTCCTTCTCGGTCAGGCTGATCCGCAGCCCCCAGGGATAGCGCGGCTTCATGCTGTCGCCGCCCGCCACAGGCATCGCCATGTCGAGCTGGTCTTCGTCGTCCAACTCCATATCGGTGAGTCGGGTCCAGCCGGCCATGGGGCTATGCCTCCGCCGGTTCGGCCGCCGGTTCCGCCGCAGCCTCGCCCGCAGGAGCCTCGCCGCCCACCGCCGGCCCCGCCGTCAGTTCCGACGCATGGCGCTTGTCCATCTCGTCGATCTCCTTCATGTGCCGTTTGTGCGCGCCGTCCCGCTCGCTGCGGTGATTGCCATGCATGTCGCGCAACTCGGTGCGGTGGCGGTTGTACATCGCCTCCCGCTCCTGCATCTGCTTGGCCGACTTGTCGTCGCCCTCGGCCGCCATCTTGGGCTCAGCCGCGCTCTCGCCGGTGACCTTCTCGACCGGATCCGCCGCCTTCTCAGGCTCCTTCGCGGGTTCCTTGGCGGCCTCCTTGGCAGGCTCCTTCTTCTCCGGCGCCTTCTTTACGGCCTCGGCAGAAGCCGCCTTCTTGTGGTCATAGAGCTTCTTGCGATCGGCCATTGGCCTAACTCCCGGAACGAGGGTGGTCATACATCTTCTTGCGACGATGACCCATCTTCTCAAACGTCAGCGCCAGCCGAGCGCGCTTGCCGGTCGTGCCGGGAGCATCCTTCTTCTCCTCGGCCATCTCGTGCACGGACTTGCCAGCGGCTTCCGCCTGCTTGGTAAAGGCCCCCTTCTTCAGATGCGCCTTCTGGATCCACTTCTTCTTCGCCATCGTGCGGCTCGCTACATCGGTGATCGTGCTACTGGTCATGAAGCGTGTGCTTGTACTGCCCTCGAACCTTCGCTCGAAAGACACTGCCAGGCGACTCCGCGGCCGCAAGCTCGTGGTACACCTCGGGGGGCACCCCGGCATAGGAATAGATGCCGCCTCCCTTGAAACGCACGAAGAGCCGTGTCCCCTGATGGCCCACCGCCTCGAGGTTGGACGACTTCACTTCCTTCATCGGAGGCAGGCCGTTCACTTCTTGCTCCCGTGGTCGTAGACCTTCTTCCGCTTCGCCGCCCAGTTCGCGATCCGGATGGCCTTACCCTCGTCCCCCGTCTCCTTGAGGATCGCATTGGCCGTCTCCGCCGCCTTGGCAGCAGCCTTGCCGTGGAGCGCCTTGTTGTGCTTGCCGAAGCTCTTGGCGTTCCACGGCATCGCCGGTCTCTCGTTTACAGCTCAGCGTTCGCCGTGATCTTGCCGGAACCGTTGTTGTCCGCGATCGTCATGGACAGCCCAACCGCAATGGTCGAACTGGTCAGGCTGCAAAGTGCCATAGCCTGCTGGGTCGACACGACATAGGTGATACTTGTCGCCGCAGCGAGCGCCGAGCAAGCGGTCGCGGTGGTCTCCGCCGTGGTGGTGAACCCAGCAAAGCCGGCGGTGTAGGCCATAGTCGGCGCGACGCGCATCGGCACTGGGAACACGACCGGGAACACAAGCCTGCCCGCTCCGTCGCCGGCGCCGGCCGTGGTGATGTGACCGACGAAACGCGGGATAAGCGTCGCACCCTCCGCGACCTGGTAGTAGTAGCGATACTGCGCCAGAGACTCGGTTTCTTGAGTGCGGCGGGCGAAAGACTTGGCCCGCGTATCGTTCGGCGAAAGAGCCACACCTGCCGTTCCAGCCGCGGCAGTCAATGCGCTGTTGCGCGTCAACTGGATACCGGAGAAGGCGATGTAGTCGTTGGTGCTCGCCGTGCCCACCGGGGTGAAGCACAGAGCCACCGCCACCTGCGTCGTTGCCGCCGGAACCGGGATCGCCACGGTGTAGCGGTTGTTCGTCGAGGAGATCGTGACGTTCACGCCAATGGCAACGCCGCCCGTGAAGCCGGGAGTGCCGCCGCCACCCGCGTTGACGGTGAAGGCCGCCAGTGCTGCGCTTTCATCCGTGCCCGTGCCAGACACGAGGTAGGCCGTCATCACCGAGTTGGCCGCGGAGAAGTTGGCACCCGCCGTCGCATGGAAGTCGATCTCGGCGGTCTGCCCGGAGAACTGGTAGCTGTTCGCCGACTCCAGCGCCTGAATCATGCACACCGGAAGGACGCCGGTCTGACCGGACGTGCGCGCCATCTTGAAGCCCGACTTGAAGGTGCCCGCCGCCGGCAGATCGGCCGCCGTGGTCGTGCGGCTAACCGTCATCGCCGTGGCAGTGCCCGACCAGTAGGCCCACCGATCCGGGCCGCCGTAGGTCGTGGTCGTGGTGACGCTCGAGCCGGTCGTCGCGCGCTGCCACAGGTTGGTCGTGGAGTCGCCGCCAATCAGCGCGTTCTCCGGATTGTTGCCCGAGAGCGTTTCGCTGTAGTTGCCCAGCAACGCCGCCGATGCGTACTGGCTCTGCGCGCTCGGCTGACCGCGCGGGATGATCTGGATCAGGTCGGTGGAGCCGATCGACTGCACCTGCGGCACGCTGATCGTCTGAGCCAGCGCGATGCCGCCGATGAGAGCGGTGGCGGCCAGAACGCCCGCGAGTAGCTTCTTGAAGTTCATGGTCGCTCCTTCAGTTCACGATGACGTAGTTGTAGATGCTGGTATCGAGAGCGGTGCCGCCCACGGTGAAGCCAGTACCCGGAGTTGTGGTCAGCACGTTTGGCGAGTTCGGGCTCACCGTTCCGCCGACCGTCTTCAGGGTGAAGATCACCACCGAGTTGGCGGTCATCCGCGCGTTGGTCACCGTTACCGGCGTGGCGCCATTCAGCGTCACCGTCCCGCTCGACAGAGTGAAGTAGCAGGAGGTCGTGCACGGCGAGCCGATGCCGGTGACGTTCGTCTGCGTGCCGAAGGTGGAAAGCCGCTGCATACCTCCCTGCGCAAAGGCGATCGACGCGATGGCGGCGAACAGCGCGGCAGCAATGAACATTCTGAGCTTGGTCATGATGCCCTCACATGATTGCCGGCACGGACAGCGATACCGATGCCTGGCCGGTCGTCGAGACGCGATAGTTGACGGTCACACCCGACGTCGCCGTGTAGGTCGCCGTGTTGACGCGATAGAGAACGGATGCCTCCGGATCACCGAAGGCGATCGAATAGGGCATGTTGGCCGCCAGCAGCGACGCAAGCGCACCGAAGCCGACGCCGACGCCGACCCAGGTCGACCCACCGTCGAAACTGCGCTCGAGTTGCCCAGTCAGGACGCTCGGCTGGTAGCCGCTGCCGACGCCGGTGAAAACCGCCGCAGTGTCGGTCCCGGCCACGTCGATCACGTTGCCCGTCGGGGCGAACCAAATCAGCGGCGGATCCTTGTTGGCGGCCGGCGCCGAAGTCGCCGCAGCCGACATGACCAGCGACGTCCCGTCAGCGCCAACCATCACCACCGTGACGCCGGAGGCAAAGTACGGGCTGTCCACCGTCGCGCCGACCAAGGTCGAAAGCGCCTTGCCATTGGGAAGCTTGTTGGCGGCGTCCACCGTCATCTGCACGGTCAGGCTGTTGACCGCCGGCAGGCCCGCCCACGCCTGCGGCGCGAACTTCATGGTGAACGTGCCGCCGCTCGGATCCGAGCCGACCGTAGTCCCCGGCGGCACCAGCGTCGACTTGACGGCATCGCCGACCGCCTTGCCCGTGCCGCTGGCGGTGCCAGTGGTAGAGCCGGCCGTCACCGCGAGCGAAGTGACCCGCGATCCGTACAGGACGAAGTTGAGCGGCCCCCAGGCGGAGAACGCCTTCCCGGGACCAACCCCGGAAATGGTGCCGCTGACGACCCCATTGGCCCGGTCGGCGCTGACCTTGTCAGAGCCGCTGACCCCAGGAAGGGAGGGGATGCCCACTTATCCGGTCACTCCCGCAAGGTTCTGCCTGGCGCGCTTCGCCACGGTGCCGAGCACCGCAACGTCCGGCGCTTCCGGATGGCTGTTGTCGAGGGTCAGGTCGTCGGCGAACTCCGCCTCACCGGCCGCGAACTGTCTCTTGGGCGGATCACCCTTCACGGTGAGGCCCGCGGAGGTCATGTAGTAGGGGCGCTGGTCGGCGGTCGGAATCGCCTCCGGGCGTCCGCCGGTGCTGATGTCCCAGGCGTCGTAAATCTGCCGCGCCATGTCGTTGACCGGCACCATCGAACGGTTGGGCACGCCAGTCCAGCGCACCTCGTTGTTCACCTGCCGCTTGTCCGGGAGCATCCGGTACGGCTGGATGCGACGCTCGTTGAGGTACACCGGGGTGACGATCCGATACTCGGGCCGCTCCAGCACTGGTAATGTGCGCGAGTGCATGATCAGGTCGACCATGCGGTTGTGCGCGTCCTCGCGGCGCTGCGACTCCTCGATCGAGATGGGCTTGTTGTACTGCCCCTGCTTGCTCGAGTTGTTGATGTTGATGCCCAGCTTCTCGATCGCCACGGCCAGCATCGCCATGACCTGATTCTCGGGAGACGCCGGCACCGACACCTTGGCGAGGATGTCCCTCTTGAAGGCTTCCATCTGCTCGGCGACGACCGCCGCCGCGCGAGCATCGACCGCCTTCTCGAACTCCTCCGTCTCGACGACGCGCTGCCGGCCGCGCCGACCTTCTGTCTCTTCCATCAGAGGCTCCCTTAGCCGGCGACCTTGTAGTTGGCCGGCATGTAGCGATTGGCGTTGTCCGGGCGGCCCATGGTCACCACCGCGTTCGCCACCGTGCCCGCGGTCATGGTCGCCGACGGCGAGAACAGCAGGCGCAGGAATCGCGGCTGGAAGTTGACCGGGAAGGCCGGCGGGAAATCGAAGCGGCCGAACACGGCATTGGCGCCGAGATCGGCGACAGCCATGGCGCCCGTTTCGATCAGCGTGCGCCAGGTGCCGGGGTTGCCGGTGCCATCGTCGATGGCGCCCTGGAACTTGCAATTGAGCGTGGCGCCGGCACTGGTGGTGAAGGCGGTTCCCACCGCGCACTCCACCAGCGGCTTCACCCCACCAATGCCCATGTCGGCGCCGAACACCGTCCGGTTGCCGATGATGGCGTTGCCGCCAGTGAGACCGGCCGTCGCGGCGCTGGCCGCAGCCGGTGCCACGACGCCGACGCCGAGCCCCAGGAGGTCGATGACGTTCGACGGCACATCGACGGTCGTGATGGCCACGTTGCTGCCCGGCGGCAGAAAATTGACTAGCGCGTCTGTGATCAAGATAGACCTCCTACAACGAGGCTGTTAAAAGTAGTCGGCACATGCGACCACTTCCTGAGAGACTGGCTGCGATAGCGGCCGGCCAGAGCTTTTACTTCACCGGCAAGCCGTGCAGTAAAGGACACCTTTCCAAGCGATACGTTCGAGACAATCGATGCGCTCAATGCGCCAGCGAAGCGAGCCTCCGCTGGATGAAGAAGGCTCCGCCGCATCCTCTCCGCCAAGCCGCGAAGGATGCAGGACAGCCGCGCTACAACACCGGCGAACCGTGCCCTCATGGACATTGGGTCGACAGGTACACATCGAATGGCTTCTGCGTCGTGTGCGCTGCCGCCAAGGTTAAACGCTACCACGCGCGCAACCCGGGACTTGAAGCCAAGTGGGCGCGCGATCGGCGAGCGAAAGACCCGACCCGCCACCGCGCAGAAGTGAAGCGCTGGCGTGAGAACAATCGCGAAAAGGCCACTGCGGCGCTTAAGCGATGGATGGCTGCCAACCCCGAGCGGGTCAAAGCGCTCAGGATTGCCGGGGTCAATAATCGCCGCGCCCGCGTGGCAGCCAACGGCGGCAGTTTCACCGCAGACGACATCGAGCAACTGTACGTCCGACAGGACGGCAGATGTGCCGTGTGCCCTTGCACAGATGGTCTCGAAATCGATCATATACTTCCTATCATCCTCGGCGGGTCAAGCGATCCTTCAAACCTTCAACTTCTGTGTCTTCCTTGTAATCGCTCCAAGGGACGGAAGCATCCGGATCAATGGAAGGCCGAACTTAAGCCACGGTAGACTCTGTATTTAAGAGTTGGTCTATCACCTTCACGGGAATATCGCGGAACCCGGTGATCGGCATGCCGGCGTAGTCCTTGATGGACAGCAGCACGTTGCGATCGCGGAGCGCCTGGATGTCCATGGCGTGGCGGACGGTGCGGTTGCAGTAGTAGACCGGGTGGACGCCGTAGTCGTCGAGCGGCGCGTCGGTCTTGGTGATGCCGGACGTGGTGCGCGTGAGCTTCGGGAACAGCAGTTCCATCTGGCCCATGGCAACGAACAGGTCCGGCGGCGTCGGGCCGAACAAGCCGACCGAGCCGTTGGTGGTGTCGAGGTTGGCGTAGCGCACGCAGTAGCGCCAGTCCTTCGGGCACAGGCCGGACTGCTGGCGGAACCATGAGGTATAGGCTTCGAAGCGATTGCCCAGCGAATCGAAGCCCGGGGTCACATCGCCCTTGTCCTCCATGTCCAGGCCGGCGCGGCTGCCCTCCGGGAAGACGCCGAAGATCGCCTCCGGGCCCCAGCCGATCAGCCACATCGAGGCGTTCGAGGAGCCCGACCCGCCGCCGCTGAGCACGTTCGCCGCGTTCTGCGCCGTCGTCGTGGTCAGGGTGTTGTAGAACGGCGAGAAGCCCATGAACTCGAGCGGCTGCTGGACCGAGTTGCCGTACAGGAAGGTGGCGACGATGGTCTGCGCCATGCCCTCGAGGAAGGCTGCGTCCTCGCTCTCGCGGAAGCGCTCCTTGTCGCCCGAATGCTCGGCGAGCGCCCGGTCGACCTGCGAGTAGTCCTCGAGCATGCCCATGTCGACCGTCGCCTTGGCCGTGGTGCTCTTGGAGTAGGGCACGCCCATGTTGTAGCCGCGCCACGAACCGGCGGGGATGGACGTGCGGAAGACGAACTCGTGCTTGGTGCGGCCGTTGGCCTTCACCCACGGGACGTCATCGTAGAAATCGTTGCACTGGGACAACATCTCCGCGATGACCGGGATCTTCCCTTCCGGATCCAGCCGGGAAGACACGTCGATCAGGGTAGGCCACGAGCCTGTCTCCATTTCAGATTCTCCTCTTGATCATGGCTCAACCGTTCCGGTTGTTGGGGGAGGTCGGGTGATCGTAAACGATCTGCCGCCGCGTTCGCTGGCCGCGCCCGGCATCAGGCGGCGCCTTGATTTGGTCGTGCGGGACGTCGCTGGCCTGGCGCTCGTCGAGGTAGCGCGCCGCATTGTGCAGCATCTTCCAGAAGACAGGGTGATCGCCCGAGCCGGTGAGCCGGAAGAACTTGTCGGCCTCGACCGCGTCACGGCGGTACTGCTCGCTGCCCGGGGGCGCCGAACTGATCAGCTTGTCGCGCATGCGGGCGACCGTCTTGACGGTGGTCTGGAAGCCACTGCCGCCAAGCTCCTCGTCGCTCATGATCTGCTTCTGCCAGTCCATGCGGGTCTGGTTAAAGACCTTGTGCTGGCGCTCGGTAGTCGCCTGCGCGAAGTCGGCCATCGCCTTCTTATGGAAGTCGACCAGCGGCTGGGCATTGCTGGGATCGACCCGCAAGCCATCGAGTATGCCGTGGAACTCGGTACGGCGCGTGTCGTCGAGCGCCAATTCCTCGCCCAGGTCGTACTTGTACTCGACCGGCGCCGGCTTCTCCGGTTCGACCGGCGTCTCGACCTTCGGCGCTTCTGCAGGCTTCTCGGCTTCGACCTTCGCTGGCTCGGCAGGCTTGGTCTCTGCCGGCTTCTCCGGCTCGGCTTTCGGCGGCTCTTCGACCTTCGCGGGCTCTTCGACCTTCGGCGGCTCCTCGACCGAACCCGGCGCCTTCGCCTGCTCGAGCAGCGACGGCATCTCGGAGACGGTGGCCGGAACCTCCGGCTCTGCCTTGGTCTCGGCCGGCGGCGCCGACACGGTTTCAGGCGAAACAGGAGTCGATTGCGGCGGCGTAGCCTCGGCGACGACCGGCGCGGGATCGGCGCGCGGCGGCGGGTCGGGGATGCCCGGCGTGGCCAGTTCGGCGCCAGTGACGACTGGATCGGCCATCAGACCGCTACCTGCTGAAAGCGGGCATCATTCTCGCTGAGCATCAGCATGACGTTCGCCGGCTCCTTGATGTGCCAGGACTGGTAGAGACGCTGACCCAGCATCTTCTCGCCCAGCTTGAAGAAGGTCTCGTGCGGGTCGGGGAAACCGACGGGCCCGAAGGAAAACCGCTCGTCGAAGGTGTGCGCTTCCTGGAGGATGCCCCACAGAAGGCGGCGTCCGGCCGCGCTATCCATGACCATCCGAAAGAACTCGCGGTCCTCGCGCGACTGACGCTGCTTGCGCGTCTCGCGACGCTTGCGCTGCTCCTCGTCGACCGCCGACGGCGCACCGGGATCGATGCCGTCCTTATCCTGTTCGCCTTCGGCTTGGTCGCTCATTGCAGCAGCACCGACTTCGGGACGATCAGGCCGCTCGGCACCTGCACCATGCGATTTTCGGGCTCGTACTTCGGCTGCGCCGGCAGGATGGTCCCGCGCACGCCGGTCGACCGATCCTTCATGAGCTGCGTGGCCGCCAGCATCATCGTCATGTTCTCGGCCAAAAGCTCGAACATGCGGCCCTTGGTCTTGAAGCGGAGCCAGTCCCCGCACTTTTTGTGGCAGTCGGCGGCATAGCGGCCGATCGGCAGCCAACGCGCATCGTCGCGCCACATGGACGCCTGGCGGCAGGCGCCTTCGATCAGCATCAGGTGCTCGCGCAGGCGCACGTAGCGCTGGCCCTTGATACGGTTCGGCTGGATGGCCAATGCCCTGCAATGCTCGGCAGCCTCGCGGAACGAGGCGATCAGCCGGTCGAAGATTTCGACTTCGGTCAGGGCGCTCACCCGCGCACTATGGGTGCAGCGCCGCGCGTTCTCTCATAACGGGATGCAATCCACGCAGAGCAACTGTATGCTTCTGCACTCCCGCTAAATGAGGATAAAATGCCCGAGATCGAATATATCTCCAGAAAGGCGGCCTCGCGCTACCTGCGGGAGCAGGGGTTTCCGGTCAGCCCGACGACGCTGGCGATCTGGGCGTGCACAGGTGAAGGGCCGCCCTACTACCGCTATCGCAACCGCTTGATCCTCTACCGCAAGAGCGAACTGGACCAATGGCGCGACAGTCAACTGCGCCGCGTCGACGTCGAATGAATATCAAATCAGTCCTTTTGATATTCATTTTCGCAGATGGTGCCGCCGACTTCCTGCGGTCATAGTGAGTAAACCTCACTAGGCACCAAGATGACCGACGACGACGAACGCCCTCTCCGCTGGCTCATCCAGATCATCTTCTATTACTTCGTCGTCTCCCTCATCAGTTTCGCCTTCATGATCGTCGCCGCGACGTGGTGGCTCGCCCACGCCGAAGACTGCCAGGAGGGCGCCTACGGCTGCGGCCACCAAGAGAACCACGAGAAGTACAAGAACTGGAATGCTCGCCCGATGAGCCGAGACGGCAAGCCGACCAAGGACGGCAACTGCTGCAACGGCGAGGATTGCCGCCCGGTGCGCGCCCGCCAAGGTCTCGACGGCGGGTGGGAATTCTGGCTACCAGAGTGGGGGAAGTGGGTCGCGGTCCCCCAGGATGCCGTCGACCAGCCAGACCGCTTCCACGACGGCCGCAGCCACGCCTGCACCTCGACGCTGAGCCCGCTTCTCCCCGGCAATATTCGCGTCTACTGCTTCAGCCCCGCCCAGCAGAAAAGCTGAAAAGAAAAGCCGCCCGACGAGGGAAATGCCGAGCGGCTGAAGGCAGGGGAAGACACCCTTTTGGGCCCGCTCACCATACACGCATCGGCGGGGGATAACTCAGCGCCCGAGCGGCAGCGAATTCAGAAGCGCGATCAGGCACAGCAGCAGCACCGGGATCCATAGCGGGCATTTCCCCAGCGCGTTGGCGATCGTGAGGATGAACGCCGTGATCGCCAGCAGCAGGTAAATCGTGAGCAGCATCACCGACCTCCCTCGAACGCGGCATTGAGCGCAGCAGCGGCCGCACGCTCCTCCAACTCTCGATCTTCTAACAACGCCCGCTCACAGGTGAGGCGGCGCGCGTGAAGCCGGCCGCAGCGTAGGCACTTGACGACGAGATCATCCTCAGTGATCGGCATCACCGACCTCCAGGCGCTCCGGTCAACTGATCGAGCACCGTTCCGTTGCCAAGCGGCGTCTTCCCAAGGATCCCCGCCGCCTGCACACCCGCCATCGCGTCCTGCCGACCTTCCACGCCTTGATGCGCCTTGGCGATCTCCGCCGCCCGCGCCGCGTCGTGTTCCTTCACCTCGTCCGGGGTGTAGAGCAGGTGCACCTTCTGGTGCGTCGCCTTGGCGAAGTCGCGAGCCCACTGCTCGAGGTTCACGATGCGCAACGGGTCGGGCAGAGTGGCCGCCTTCGCCGCCGCCGATGCCGCGCCCATGCCGGTGATGAAGTCCTTCAGGCCGACCGCCTCGCTGGCCTGAAGCGCCAGGCGGATGATCGAAGTGTAGTTGATCTTGAGCGGCACGCCCTGCAGGGACGGCGGCACCGGCGGGAACATCCCGCGCCGCATCATGATGGCGAAGATGCGCTGGAGCGCCGGAGACGCCCCCTCGCGCTCGAACAGTTCGATCACCGGCCCGAGTCGCATCAACCGCTCGAGATCGCGCTTGGTCAGTTCAAGCTCGTTGCGCGGCTGGACGCCTGCCATCTGGCTGATCGCCAGGAACACGTCGACGAACAGGCACGACTTGATGCGCGCCACCACAGCGGTGATGTCCTGCACCAGCCACTGTAGCCACGCCGGGTTGACCTCGAACAGCGGCCAGAAGCCTTTCTTGCCGCCCGCGGTATTCATGTAGGTGATGCGCGCCGGGATGATCGACGCCGGCTCGTTCTTTAGCTCGGGGTCGGCGCCCATCGGCGGCCGGACGCCCTTCTCGATGAACTCCGCCTTGCGAAGCTCCTCCATCTGCACTTGCTTGTTGTCGCCGAGGGCGTTCATGCAGGGCGAGCGGCCATAGGGCTCGTTGCTCGCCACCGCCCACCGCGGCGCCACGAACGGCTTCTCATGGAAGCCCCGGATCGACAACGGCTTCTCGCCCTTGTTGCCGCGCAGCCAGTAGGTCTCCCGCCACGCGAAGCTACTTGGGATCGGCCGCACCTTATCGCGCTGCCCGGGAGAGCCGACCGCAAAGTTGGGCTCGACCGAATGGCAGATCACCACCTCGGTGTCGATCGACCCACCCTTGGTCTTCCACATCTGCTGGATTTCCGCCGGCACGTTCTCCAGGCCGAAGAACTCGATCACCTGCAGGATGGTCTGCACGTACTCGCGATTGAGCGTGTCGATGGTGAGCCGCGCGCCGGCCCCCAGGTAGTATTCGCCCGGGCACGGCTGGTAGAGGCGGATCACCTCCTCCATGTCCTCGTAGATCAGGAACGGCGCGGTGCCGAAGACCACCAGATCTTCGCACACCTGCGGCATGACGATGTTCCAGTTCGACTGGTCGATCACCGTCCGCACCCGTGTGCCCGCATCCTCGAGCCACGTCTTGCCCGCCTGGTCCAGCCTCTCCTGCATGCCGGGCGGCGCCGCCTCGAACACGTACCAGGGCCGCGCCGGGTCCATCAGACCCATGAACATGCCGCTGCCGCAGATGCCTACCGCCTGCAAGCCCTCGGAGTTGATGATCTGGTCATTGATCGGCGCGCCCTTCCACATCCTGTTGGCCACAACTGCCAGGAATTGCCACCTTCTTGGCATGAAGAAAGCAGCCAGCAACTGCCAATGAAGCAGCCATGCCCAGCGCCACGACCGGAGCGCATTGCGGCGAGCCTCAAGGTGATTGTAGAGCGCGCCCCACCATGGAGCCTCGGGCCGCGGCTTGGCGTAGTCCGTCTCCGGCTCGTCCGCCAGGAGAGAGGGGCCCATGATCTCGTAATGAGCGAACCCCGGATTGCGAACGGGAGAGCCGTCGGGCATTTACGCCTGGCCCGAGAGCGTCTTCGCCCCACCTGTCGTTGCCGGGTTGGGAGCACCCTGCGGCGACGTCGCGACCGTCCCGCCGAACCCTGCCACTGCGCCCGCGGCGCCCGCAGCCGCCGCCCTGATGGCCGCCGCTGCCGCCTGTGAGCTTGCCCCCTGGATCGCCGGTGGCGACGGAGGCGCGACAGCCGGAGGTGGCGGAGGCGGAGGCGGCGTGATGCCTTGCGACGACTGGTTGATGATCGTCTGTCCCGGGCCGCCGCCCAAGAGGCTGCCGATCGCGCCGGTCAACGAGCTTACGAAGGACACTTTCCCCGCCCTCCATGAAGGAACTCGCCTTCCTGCTGCGTCACCCGGAAGGCCTGCAGGGCACAGCCCTTGAAGCGCTCCCGCGTCACCGTGCAGGACGCCTTGGCCTTGGTGCGCAAGTCACCGAAGTTGGTGGCCTTCAGCACGATGTAGAAGCCGGTGCGCGGTTCGAACCTGGGTTGTTCGGGGTAAAACCCGTCGTCGGTCATGGAGCCTACCGGGAATTGCAGTCGATGCCCGCACGATACCGACGGCTTGGCAGATTGTCCATTTTACCGATAGGGATTGTATTCCGTCTCCGCCATGTAGCGCGAGACATCCTGCGTCGCGAAGGGGTTCCAGTTCCCCGCCGCCGCATCCCGCATCGGAGTCCGCTGCCGATCCTTCGGTTGCACCGGCTCGGCGAACGTCAAGGCCGCCGCATCCGCCTCGTCCGGAGAGAAGCCCAGCCGGTCCTTTATCTGCTCCTTCTCCTCGAGTTGCAGACGATCATGCTTATGGAAGTAGGTGGTCTTGACCAAGGCTTCTCGCAGGTTGGCGTCATCAGGAATGGCGCCGCCCATGCGTATCCACTCGACGAGCTTGAAGTACATCTCTGCTCGCTTGTTCTGGTAGCGCTCCTCGTTGGCTGCCTTGGCCGAGAACTTCACCGGGATGGCCTGGCGGCCGAGCACTGTGAGCTGATCGATCCATGTGAAGCCGAATCCGCCAGTCGCATCGACGAACACCGCATCGGCGTCGAACTCCGCCCAGATCCGGTTGGTGACCGCTGCGCCTTCGATGCCGGTGATGTTGCGATAGCGATCCAAGGGGAACATCTGGATGCCCTGCCGACGACAGATGACCGAGGCGTCCAAACCTTCGCGGGCGACGTCGATGCCAAGGATGCGAGCGACGTTGGCGATTTCGTGCGCTCGATAGTACCGCTTCTGGGCAGAAACCACCTCCTCCTCAGAGATCAGCGTGTTGATGGTTCCGCCGGGGAACTTGCCCAGCACGTTCACCATCACAAACGGGTTCTCGCGTCCGTAGGCTCTTATCTGCGAGCGGGCCCACTCGATATCGACACGAGAGCAACGGCCGGGGTCATCGGGATCACCGGAGATTTCGATCACCTCCCAGCGGCCACCGTCTTGCTTCCGATCTTTGTGCGCGCCGTAGAGCATCCCGTTGATGTCGGTCGGATTGCCAGCCTGGATGATCTTGCACTCCAAGCCGGTCGAAAGAGCCGCTTCCGCCGACACACCAACCGCTGGCGGGATGCTTCCGGATTCATCGATCACGAAAAGCGTGTAGTCGGCATGAAGGCCGGCGAGCGTATCGGCCTGCTCCTTCGAATTTCCAGTCTTCGGCCATGTGCGAGCACTAATAAACCAATTTTGCGGCTCACTGCGCATCACGACGCGCTTGCTGTTCCACTCCAAAAGGCTGTCGATCAAGGGGCTTGCCTTGATCCATTTCGCCAGTTCTGCCCATAGATTGTCGCGAAGATTGTTCCCGTCGACCGAGGTGCAGGCGATCTTGGCGTAGGGGCGCGTCACCATGAAGTTCAAGCACAGCAACGCAAGCAGCGCCGTCTTTCCCACCCCCTTCGAAGCAAGGAGCGCGAGCATCGACGTCGACGGGAAAGATTCCAGCGCCTTCGCCTGCCACGGCTCGGGAGTAAAATCGAACAGTTCTTTGACAAAAGCGATCGGACTGAGGCGCCACCGAACGAAGGCGTCCGTCATAACGGCACGATCAGATGCCTTCATGCCATCCTCGCGAAATCGCCGAAATATCTCACCGCTGCAGCGGCGTATGCCGCATGAGCCTCTTCCGGTGTGTCGTAAAGACCCAGCTTCATCTTTTCCCCTCGCACACAGATGAGGGCGGTCCATCTCTTGTAGCCATGCCCTTTATGAACGCCCTTGAAGCCAGTGCTGTTGTTCTTGTTGGGGCCGCGGTTGGCGTGGTTCTGGCTGCTCGTAGCAAGCCGCAGGTTGGCCCAACGGTTATTCGACTTGACCGTATCCCGATGGTCTACCTGCTTGGGCCACTCTCCAGTCACATAAAACCATGCAAGCCGGTGAGCCAAGTAAAACGTGCCGTCAACCTTTATCGTGCGATAGCCTTTGATGTGATCTGTGCCCGCTATCGTCCCGGCCCGAAGCCCGGGACGGGCCACCCGCCAGACGAACTCCCCCGTGTTGGGATCATAGGATAGCGCTTCGCGAAGTCGTTCGAGAGAAATCGCCTCGCGCTTGTCGCTGATCTTCATGCAGGAGAGTCTACCAGACTTTGGTCAGGAAGCCGCGGCCGTCACGTCGAACTTGCCGACCTCGTTGCCCCAGCTATCCCAGCCGGGGCGCGTCTGGCGGGCGAACAGCTCAAGGTATGGTCCGGCGGCGTACTGCATCGCGCGGCGATAGAACTCGTCAGGCTTTCGGCTGTGCTCGCGCACTGGCGACAGGATGATTTCGCGCACGCTTTTGCTGAGACGCTTGGCGTTGCCGCGGCGACCGAGCACAACGAACTCGGCATTCTTCCGTGTCGTGAGCCCAAGGCCGACATGCAGATCCGACTCCATGGTGGCCGTGAGCCGCAGTTGCCGCGTGTCGATCGACCGTTTCAGCTTGACCCAAGTGAAGGCCACCGACGAAGGTTTGAATCCCCACGCCTTCATGATCGGGAGGTGTTTACCCTCGACGAACAGCGGCCCGGTAATCCACAGCAGAAGATGCGCATCGGGCGCAGCAATATCCTTCACCGGCAATGCCGCGATGTCGTCGACGCCCAGCACGGCGTAGTGCTTCACGACATCGCGTCGGCTGGTCCAGTTCGACATCTGGAGCGCAGTTCGCGCCCGGAAATGCCAAGGCGGATCCGCGGCGATCATCGCATACTCCCCAGCGCGCGGCAGGCTCAGCAGGTCGCTCATCGCCTAGTAGTGCTTCACGATGGCGAGTTGCTGGAGGGTGGCGCGCTTGGTCGCCCAGTCGACATTGAGGTTGAACTGAATGGTGAAGCCGTCCTGCGCCGCCTCCTCCATCAGGGCGAGGATCGGCTGGAGCGCCGCCGAGACGCGGGTGCGCAGGTCGGTCGCTATCTCGCGGTCAGGGCGGCCGGGGATGATAGTCAATGGATCGTTCATAGGTCGTCCTCTTTCCTTTACCACGTCGCAATCTCCGGGAATCTATCCGGCGGAGCGGAGGAGCAGGCAGACGCCGGCTTACCCGTCTGGAACTGCTCGATCACGCACGCGATCTTCCCCCACTTCTCCGGGTCGATCACCGCCAGGCGATTGAGCGCGACTCCGTGCTCCGCCCACCAAAGCTCCCACTTGGCCCGGGAGCGCCAACCGACGGGGATGTCCATCAACCGTCTTTCCACAATTGGGCGCGCACGGCGCAGTCCTTGGCCTCAAGGAGCTTGCGAAGCGCCACCGTCCGTTCTGGATTGCGAGGCAAGGTCTCGACGACCATGTGGGCCAGTTCCCCGAATGGACGGGAGATAACCTGCAGCGCCAACGGCAGATGTGCAAATTCGAAGAATTGAAGCAGGGGCTCGTTCAATGTCGCCTCCATGGTGGGAACAGTTCGTCTCTCGCTTCGCGCGCCGCCTGCCAGTCACGGTACAGCCCACGCGATGCCTCGTCGCCCAGGAAGACGTAGGTGCTCTGCTGCCCGGCGAGAACGGATGTGATGTAGCTGGTGTAGCGCTGCCACGCGAACACCTCAGCCGCGACGATGTCGGCCTCGGTCACGCTGCGGCTCTCTGCATCGCGACGTAAATCTTCGTGACCAGAATCTCCACCGCCTCCCACGACTGCGGAAGGCCGTCGGCGCTGATGGCGCTCACCCCCGCCGCCACCATTGCGGGCGACACCGAATGCACCTGCTTGCTGGCAAAGAAGCCCGCCTTCTCCATGATCTCATGGACCTCTTCCGACGGCGCCGGATACGCCAGAACGCCCGTCACGACATCGTCTCGACATTGCCTAGACATTGCCCGTCTCCTTCTGTTGAAGCACGTCGATCAGTTCCAAGACCAGCGTGCGGTTCCGCGGCGACATGCACTCGAGAACATGGTGCATATTGAGAAGCCACTTCATGTTCTCGTCGTCGCCCTTCACCACCTCGTAGGTCGTGAACCGCCCGAAGCACTTCATGCACAGGCGGCGGCGCCGGATATACGCATCCGCCGGCCGCGAGTCCTTGACCTCGGTGTCGGGGCACTGGCAGTGCGGGCAGACGATGCCTGTGCCGTAGGCTTTCATCTCATTCTCCAGTTCGCCAGGAAGACCAAAAGACCGACGAGTCCGGCCGACGCTAGAAAACAGAGGATCAGGAAGACAAATCCCTTCGCCACTTCCTTCCAAGTTAAATCGATGCCACTTCCTGAAGAGCACCTACGACGCGGCCCTCGCTTCACGAAGTCGGAGACAGGATCGTTCGTCATTTTGGTGACTTGAAAGTTCAGTGCTCACGCGGACACCTTCTTTGGCTCAATCTTTGTGACGGTGCGTCGACTGTCGGACAGCACTGCCCGGCAGGCATCGGCGAGAGAGTCGTATTGATGCGTACCGCCGAGCGTGTCGTGAGAAGGCGACCACGTCACTTCCCAGACTTCCCGCGTCGCAGGCTTCGTCAGTTCGGCGCGAAGGCCGCGGTAGGCTTCTGCTGCTGCGTTTAACCCTGAGCGGGCTGCTGCACTCCAGCAATTCCGCATCCTGCAAAGTATCTCCGGCGTCGGCTCCTCTGGCAGCACTGGCCGCGCCAGCAGTCGGCGGAGGGTGGTCTTGTGCGGCCCGCTGATGGGGAAATCTTTTTCGTTTCTCTCGGCCCACAAGAAGGCCTGATCCAGCCACGCCATCGCGTCGCGCTCTTCCTCCGGGGAGACGGGGGCGGTCATGCTTCCTCCTTCTCTGCAATAGCGGCCCGCGCCCGGAGAGCGGCGGCGCACAGGGCGAGAGCAAGCGTCTTGGCTGTTGCTGCCCATTCATTATCTGGATCAAGCGCGAGAGCGGAACGTCTCCAATCCCAAAGGCGAGCGCGCCTAAGTGCTTTATCTCCAGCCGCTGAATAAGCCAATTCGTAACTCCGATGCTCCGGCACCAGCGTCACGGCGGCGTCGAGGCTGGTGGTAAACTTCGGCGTGTCGCCCTTTGGTCGACGCCAATCACGATGCGGCGTGTACCAGCCGATCGCCTCCGCTATCGCGCAGTCCAGATCCCAACTCGGCTCCTCCCGCTCGCACCGCTCGGCCAGAGCCAGTAATTGCTTCGTGTTCGTCATGCCGCCCTCTGTTCCGGGATCGGTTGATGGGCGACGGTGAGATCGGCGACGGTTGCATCGCGCCAACGCACCACGTGATCGCTCGTGACCGTGCCGCAGAACCAAGTGATGATGCCGGCTTCCTCGATCTGCAGGATGAGACAGTCGCCCGGACCAATGCGGTGGCGCCAGCGACCTGTGGGTTTCGGGCGGGTCATGCCGCGACCCATGCGATCATCAGCATGATGCTGGGCAACAGGGTGGTGGAGAGCAACCGCGCGACAGGGCCGCTGTACAGGCCGCGCCAGGGATCGACCGGAAGGCCCGCGCCCATGATGATAGGACCGCATGTCATGCCGACACCTTTGGATAATGCGGGCCCGTGATCTCGATGTGCTTGTAGAGAAGACAGCGAGCCTCCTCCGCCAGTTTTTCCGCTATTTCATAGGAAGAGGCGCGCGGCTCACCCGCCCATGAATTGTCATGCGCCTCGAACCACACCAGCCACACCGGAACGCGCTTGGTCTTCATATCTTTTCCCTCCCGAATCCCGCACCAGCCGCCTTCATCGCTTCAAGGAACCGCGCATCCTCGGCATCCCGCCGACGGCGCCGCTCCTCCTGAATAACGTCGTCGATCGTCGGCGCCAGCCCGAGCTGCTTCTGGACAGCCGCGACCGCCGCCACCAGCAGCCCGAAGTCCCGCTCGAGATCGCTCATCGCCCTTCCTCCGCCCGCTTGATCAGCCGCGCAACCTGCTGCCCGATCACCATCGCCTCCTCGCGCCTGGCCCGCAGGATCGACTTCGCCGGCTCGTCCGCCTTCTCGACCTGATAGGTCCACGAGATCGCCCGCTGGCCGAGCCAGGCCTGAAGCTCGGCAAGAAGGTCGCTCACGGCTTCCCCGCCAGGCCGCAGTAGCCGCCATCGGGCTCGTCAGGCTCCGGGACATCGGGGTACTGCCGGACGGCGATCATGTCGGGATCGGTGCCCTTCGGATGCCATCTCCACGCCATGCAGGCAGAGCCGATGCAGCGCACTTCTTGTTCGTCTTCGGAGCGCTGGGGACGGATGAAACGATTCATGCCTCCCAGACCACTTGTCGATGATCCCAGTCGCGCGAACGGGCACCACTTGGTCTTGGCTTCTTCCTCGATCACAGGTCGCCCTCCACCATCTGCCGCTCCCCCTCACGGTAGGTCCGCCACGCCGCGCACAGCCCCAGCCACACCGCCCGCACCCGGAACGGATCTTCCAGCAGATTGCGAACCCGCTGCCGCTTGAACCCGACCTTGTTATCCAGCGCGTCGAGGAACGCCTCCTGATACGCCCGAACCGCCGCCTCGATCTCCGCCTCGCTCATCGCGGCACCTCCGGAAACTTCGGCCAGAACTTCGTCCCCGGCTTCGCGTACCGGATGATCCCGTAAACCGTCGTCCGGCGAAGCACATGAACCCGAACCCAGTTCACCACCCGCAGCGCCAGCGGAACCTGCATCCACAAAGGTACGCTCACGTCTTCGCCCTCCGCTCGAGCATCACCGCCAGCCGAAACCCCAGGAAGAACGCCCCGACCGCCGCCTGCACCGGCGCCTGCCACCCAGGAAGCCGAACCCCGCCCAGAACATCCTCGATTGCATGCTCTTGCAGAACCAGCCCCGGAGGCTGAGACCAGTCATTCGCATGCAACAGCGCCACGAACCGCTCCGCCAACTCCCGCGACGTCATTTCAACTCCTGCAGTAGATCCCATAAAACAGTTCCAGGGCGCTCCTTCGTCCGAGCCGCCTCAAATGACACCGCTTTCTTCAATGCCAGCAGGAAATTGCTCGCAACCTCCTCCGACAACGCCTCAGGCGTCGGCCGTGTATGGAAGTCGATGTTGATCGCCTGAAACAACAGGTGCCGCCTCATTTCAGCCCCCGCTCCAGCAACTCCCGAATCGCCGCCGTCCGCGTTTCCAGCCCCGCCACCCGCCACCATTCGTCCAGCCGCTCGAGCAGCCCCGGCGGCAGCGCCACCGAGATCAGCACCCGCTCCGGCCCAGGCGGACGGCCGCGGCCTCTTTTTTCTCCTCCATCTCCAGAACCCGCAGCCAGCACCCCGCCGCTTCCGCCAGCACCCGAGCCTCCGCCACGTCCAGCGTCACCACCTCGATCTCTTCGCGCTGCAGCCTTGGCCCTCGGTACAGCCGCACCTTCTGCCTTACCTCCAACTGCGCGATCGCTAGACGCAATGCCTCGTTTGCCATTCCGCTTCCCCTCAGGCTTCGCCCTGATCACGACAACCACCCCCAATTCGCCCCCCGCCCAATCCCCCGGATCAGGCTGTCCGAAACCCCGTACTCCAACGCCAGCTCCGCAGGATGACACCGACGGTCAATCCCCCACCACTTCAGCCGCTTCCGAATCTCTCGCACCTGATCCTCCGTCAGCTTCGCCCGCGCATGCCGGGACCCACGCGCCCACGGCGCCGGCTGCCCCCGCCGCTTCTCCGCCGCAACAATCCGTCCCGCCAAATGTCGACCCTTCGCATACTGGTCCGCCATGTTCTCCGCATGCGTCCCGCACCACAGATGACCAGGCTCGAAACACAGCCCGTTGTCACACCGATGCAGAACATCCAACCCCCCCGGAATCGCACCCACAAAAACCTCCCACGCCAGCCGGTGCACGTACTGAACCCGCTCCCCATCCCACAGCCGACCGTACTCCAGCCTCAACCCACCCCGCGCCCGACCCGTAAACTCCAAGCACCCAACCCCGCCCCACCCCCGCTCCAAGCTCCTCCGCCCACGCGACATCAACCGCCGCCTCACCAACTCATCAGGATGCCGCATGCCCATGAATTCAATATACGTATATTTCCTCCATCCTCGTCAATTAAATATACGCATATTTTCCACAGATTTCGAAATATATCTATTTTTTACAGGAAACCCACATTTTTACGGGATTTTGGGCGGAAGACGCGGCAGGACCGTAACGTCCCGACCCAGGCGAGGGTGGGGCGGGTCAGCGAAGTCGATCTGGAGCCCAGCCTAGGGCGCGGCTCGACCTGCCTCATGGCTGGCAGGGCACACAACACGCCTATGGCAACGATGCTCGCATAATGGCCATTGTGGAGTGCTGACTATCGTTGAATATCAACGACTTAGGCCAACGATGGCGCAAGGGCCTCCGTGAGCGCTGCTCGAACCACAAGCTATGGTGTGTCGTCCGCACCGTCATCTTTGACCGGCCGCGCCTCAACCAGCTTGGCATCGTCCCCGGGCTGCCTGGCTTCCAGCTTCATCGCCTCCTTGATGATGGCCACGAGGTCGACATGGCTGCCCTCCTCAACGACCTTCCGATCGCGCCAGCGCTTGCCCTGGCGGTTCGTCAGCCACAGCGTGATCATCGCATCAGAAGGCGGGATATAGCGTTCCTTTTCAATGACTTGGACGCCGTTTGGCCCAGTCACCTTGGCACGCTCTTTGACCTTGTATCCCTGCGTCCGGCGGAAGGCAGATCGCACGACCCGGACATCGGCGCCCTCACGACTTGCATTGATGGCCTTATCAAAAGGCGGGTAATCCACTCGCCACCGCGCGATTTGGGCCTGATCGACGTTGAAGGCCTCGGCGAGATCTGCGTCGGAAGCGCCGAGGAGGCACATATCCTTGGCTCTAGTGACGAAGCCCCAGTGCCATTGGCTTTGTAGGCCAACGCCTAGATCAACATCCGCTTGCCTGCGCTCCTGATACGCTCGTGTTTGACCGCCCATGGTGGCGGGAAGTGTACGCTGGGGCGGGTTTGTTGCGCTAGTGGGAGAATTGCTAGGCTAGCGTGCGGCTGGGCGCATGACGCGAAGAGCCGCTTGGGCGTGGCTGGGCGAGGGAAACTCCATAGCACCGTCGCTGGCCGTCTGGTAGCCCCAGCCGCCGAAGGGGTCGAACCTCGACACCCGGCCCCATGTGATGCGGTCTAGGATGGCACAGCGATAGAGATTGCCCAGTTCGGCACTGTTGGCGAGCGCTTGCCAGACGCGGCTATCGGGCATCATCAGCCGACCGTGGGTTCAGGCCAGCGCTGGCGGGGAGCTGGCACCCGGACGCGGATCTTGCCGTGCTGGCGGATGAAGGCCGCAAGGCCATCGGGATCGAACCGGGACCAGACCATGTAGCAGTGTTGGGAGATCGACTGCATGGGCCAGATCATAGCACAGGCGAGGATAGGGCGCATTTGGCCACCTGCTCGAGAAAGCGCGCCAGGTTGTCGGGCCGCCGGGCATCCCTGGATAGCCGGCGCCATACTCGGGCATCGGGCATCATGGCCAACCCACCGCATATCTGATAGCTCCCATGGCGACGCTGGCCATGGAGCTTGAACCCACCGCGATCGACCGCGGCCGCCAAGGTGCGCTCGCGCAGATCGCAGGCCAGGACACGCTGCAGAACAGCACCCATCGCAATTGCCGGCGCGTCATGGCTTGCGCCTCAGGAAGCCGGGCATATCAGGCCATTCCGTAGTGGTCACCAGCGGCGCCCCAGATTGCTTGGGCAGGCTCGCCGAGATCGCGCGCAATTGAGCCATTAGGCCATCAGGCGGCCATGGCGAAGTTGCCTCTGTGTCTGCGATGGTGTCGACATAGACCAGCCGCACGGTGCGATAGCTACGAGCCTTGACGCGGATGCGCGGGCGATAGCCCGCAGGAGGCATCGCCAGCCTGTCCCGCAATGTCGTGCGCGCCTTGGCCATCCAGCTTTCGCCTTCCCGGCCATATAGCCACGCGCCATCGATTCGTGTCCATTCGTCCGGCCCGGGATCGATCATGCTGCAGCCTTGCGAGCTGGAGCTTTGAGCCAAGAGGCAGGCAGCTTGGCCCCGTGCCTATTGGCCAGAAGCCACAAATAGGCGCGGCCTTCGGCGCTTACGCCTATCTTTTGCCAGTTGAAAAGCCGCTGGCGCGTAATGCCCATGGCCTTTGCAGCCTTGTTGGCGTTGCCTTCCGCTTCGATGACGAAGGCGAGAGCCTGTTCAGGTGTCATGCTGCCAATACTAACCACGCGAAAATAAATTGTCAAAGGGTGTTGACCCGAGTGTCAAAGGTCGTTTACAAGTCTCCCTAGCACAGGAGATCACATGGCCACCCTCGCAATCGCAGCTGCTACCAGCGTCATCCTCGCAGCCTCATTCGACCGTCCCCGCGTCAGCCGAGTCGTGAGCGTGCGCAAGGTTGGCGGGATCTGGTTCGCCCGCGCAGGCTTCCTCCGCTTTTCGTTTTGTGTCGCTCGCCGCTAACAGGAGACAGGACAATGGCAACCGTGACCTTGAACGAGTGTAAGGCATATGCCGCGCGGATGCTTAATTCCATTCGCGCAAGCGAAGGCAACGCGCCCTACAGCGACGCCGAGATAAGCGCATGGTGGGACGAATTGCTCCCGACCGAGCGAGTCGAATGGGAAGACGACGCTTTGGCCGACAGGATGGACCGCACATAGCCACTGCCCTTCATCCATGCCCTGCCTCGCAGGGCATCAGTGAACAGCAGGAACGACAACACAGGAGACCGACATGCGTTTTTACGTTGCTCAGCTTCACGCCGGCCACTGGTACGTATGCGAGACCACTCGCGAGACACAGGCCGGATACAGCGTCCCATGGCACCTACAGCATGCTTACGATACCAAGGCGGAGGCAGAAGCCGCTCGCGTTGCCGCTAACGAAGCACTCGGCAGCCCCACGCGCGAATTGTGCAAGGCGATCTTGCTGGAAGCAGGTTGGCACATCAGCCGCCACGACATGGCTGATTACTACCACCACAACCGCCTAGGCCGCGCCCCGCTCTATAGCCGGGAGAAATACGCCAAGCTCGCCGTCATCCGTTGACCTTTCCCCCATGCCTCGCCATGGCGGGGCATCATGGAACGATCAGAGGAGAGGACAATGGCAAAAGACTACGTTGCAAAAGCCTACGAAGCCGACCTCAGGCGCGGCGATGCCAAGCGCGCCGCCGCCCGCGCCATGCTCGCGGCGCTGAAGGGAGTTGTGCGGGTAGCCGATCGCGCTACCGTCGAATTCGACGCCGCACGCGCCGCTATTGCCGCAGCCGAGGCGGCCGGCATCAAGGAGGAGGCATGCAAGTGAACGCCTACGAATACGACGACTCCGACCGCCTGGTCTGCATGGCCCGCCATATCGACCCTCGCAGCATGTTCGACCCGTCCGACCGAGAAGAGATCGCCCGCGTCCTGCGAGACCTCCGCCGCACCGGGAGCGCCAGCATTGGCGGAGGAGCGGCGCCCTATTTTGTGGTCCTGCGAGTCATCTAGCGCCATTGCCCTTAGGAGTCGGGGCTCGCCTCGACTCACTAGGCCAGCGGCGTAACCGACTGGAGCACAGGAGATCAGCATGGAACTCTACAGCAGCAAATCGAGCAATCCCAAGTGGAACGCCCAGCGCAACCTGCAGGGACGGACCCACTACGTTGACGACGACACCCTACGTTACCACAAGTCCCGCGTGCTCTCAGCTCGCCACACCGACAATGGCTTGCTGTTCGCCATCGTTTGCAGCGATGCCCTCGACTACCAGAACACAAAGCGCGGCTTCCGCTACAGCATCTTCGACCTATTCGGGCATGTCCTCGACCGGCCCGACTTGGAGCACGCCTTCCGCACAAGCGAACAGGCGACGAAGGCCATGTGGGAAGCGCTCAACAAGATCGACGCCAAGCAGGTGACATTCAACGCCATCACACGCGAGCGCAAGCAGCAGAACGAGGAACTGGACCGGCTCGCTTGCACTGTCCACGGCATGGTCGACAAGGTCGCCGCCTAGCCCGCCGCTCCCCTTAGCCCATGGTCAGAGCATGGGCCTAGGGCAGCGACGACGCTGCAGCACAGGAGACACCAATGGCCGAAGAAATCACCAATAGCGACGACATCATCGACTTTTCCGAAGCCCCCGTTTGGTCGCGCGCTCGCGCGGTCTACCGCAAGACGGGGAGAAAGGCGTGAGCCGCGCCTACGACCAGCGCCGCGCCATGCGCGAACGCGAGCGCCAGCGGAATCTCTGCGGGGAAACGCTGGACGCTTTCCATGCGCGAGAAACGCCCGTCCGCACCCCGCCAGGCGCCGGCATCGCCGTCACCAGATGCCGGAAGACGCACGACCTGTTCGACGACATGACCGACCGCGAGCGCAAGGGCGGCCCGTCGTTTTTCCACCTACTCATGCGGAGAGGATAGCCATGGCAAAGGAACTGGAAATCACCGTTGAACCGCGAGTCGTCGCCGAGCTTACAGGCCGCATCGCCACTATCCGCGGAGAGGGTAAAGGCAAGCAATACGTAGCCACCCTATACCGCGCCGGCTGGGCACTGCAGCAACGCCCCATTGGCGCCGAAGAGTGGACCAAGATGCGGGCTTTTGAAGACCTCCCCAAGCGGTTCCAGAAGACCGCCCTTTCAGTCAAGCAATTCGCGATCTAAGCAACTGCGACCAGCGGCCGGGCGGAGGCTCACCCCTCCGCCCTTTTCTTTGCCCAAATAGAACGGGGCGGAAGGCTCGCGACCTCCCGCCCCAACGTCCCCAATTCGGGCTTAGCATCCTTTCAGGCAGGTTGAGCCGGCAGCCGGCCGGCGCGGTCCCGGCTATTCGTCGCCGAAATCAGATCCTTCGGGAATCTCCGCATACTCGGGCTCGACGTCGACCGCCGCCGAGGTGTCCCGTTTTGCCGCGCCATTTGATGGCAAGGTGCCTGCAGGCTCCGGCCGCGGTGGCAAGGTGACCAACGACTCCCCGCGCAACTGGCTCAGCTCGACCAGAAGGGCGTCCGCCTTGGCGTGGTTGCCGATCTTGCGATAGCTCCGCTCCATCCCCGCCAGGCGCTCCTCGAGCGTTTCCCGGACGGGTGCCACCACCTTGACCCGGTTGACCTCCCGCCACTCGGTCAGGACGGGTGCCGCCAGCCTGCAATCAGCATCTTCGGGCCGTGGACCGTAGTGCGCCGGCCAGTGCCCGCCAGGGCGATATAGACGGAGCTTGCGCCGATCAGCCTCGTGCGGGTCTACGGGTGCCGGCAAGGGTGCCTGCGCCCCGCGCACATCATGGCTGAAGTAATTCCCCTCCCGCACCTTGAGCATGTTGGCCGGCTTCAATAGCCAGTCCAGCGTGAATGTGAACGGCTTGCGGCCGACGCTCTGCGCTCGACCACACAGGAAGTCGCTGGTCCCGCACTTGTCGAGCAGGGCGGACCATTGATGAACGCCACCCAGTTCCTTCACCTGCTCCCGCAGCTTGGCCGGTCTGCCGTTCCCCAGCACCGTCGCCATGGGCCATCCGAACTTCTTGGCCCGCTCGTTCCACGCATCAAAGGCCGCTTGCGCAATTGGGCCAGGAGGAACCGCCTTCTCGGCACCAGACAACAGATCGAGTTGCGCAATCTCAGCGTCCTTCGGCATGCGCCTTCTCCGCTTGCGCCATGAATTCCGGATCCTTCGCACACGGGCACGGCCACTCCGGGCACGTCTCGTCGATCGGCAGGTCGTCCCAGTCAGGGCACCAATGGCCGTAGATACCCGTCAGCACCCGACCCCGCCAACGAAGGCTCTCCGCCTTCCATTGGTCGCTGCTCATGCACCATCTCCACAGAAGCAGTCGACGATCTCATCCCGGTCGCCAAAATCGAAATTGGCTTGCCGCTGGACCGCATCCAGCATGGCGGCATAGCTCGGGCGATCCTTGCGGAAACGAGCTATGTCGACGTTCTGCCCATAATGGGCGCGCCGGATTTCCGCTTGGCGCTCTTGCTCAATCCACCACCCGGCAATCGCCGGTTCATCCCGCATCATACCCTGCACTGTGGCGGCAGACTTCAGGAAACATAGATCGCAATTGCCGTGCGGCGTGGTGCCCCCGATGTTTTTGAGCGCAAGGTCGAAATTCTGCCTCTGCCAGAATGCCTGCACATCGCGCTTGGCTACACCGGCATGTGCCAATGGCATTATGATTTCTAGTTCGCCAGTTTCCCGGCTGTTCTCAGAGCGCAACCGCATTTTGGCAACTCGGCGCCCCTCATCAGCCCTCAAGCCCACGACCTTGTCGAACGCGCTCCATCCCAATCCAAACCGGGCAAAGCGGTTCATAGTACGGATTTTCAGTTCAACCGTGCAGAATCTAACGGTGGGGTTGGGGAGCATATGCCGCTCTTCGATCAGCGCATCGAATGGTTCGCCGTGTCGGCTCGCGGTGTCGTATGTCACGCGCCGCCAACGGCGCGACCCGCCGTCGCCTTTGCAGTACTCCAGCCAGACCACATCTACGCCCCACCGCTCGCTGCAGTCGCGCACGAAATCCAGCGTCTGCGGCATCTCCTTGCCAGTGTTCGCGAATGTCACCTTCACGTCGCTCGGCATCGTCCCGCCATGGGCCTGCAGGATGCGCCACAGCATGTATCCCGATGTGCGCCCGCCGCTGAAACTGATGAGCGCCGGCCCCTGGATCTTGAATGGATCGCTCATGCTCGTTGCTCCGCCTTGGCTCGGCCCCATGCAGGAAGTCGGGTGCCGGCGTAACACCCGTCGGCGTCGCGCTCAGGCTCGCGGTCGGATGTCGTGTGGTAGCCCCAGGAGGACCATCGACGCTTGCGACCGGGCCTCATCAGATCAGCCCCTTCTCTTGGGCCAGCCACTCGGGACAGGTGAGGATGCCGTCCTCGATTTCGCACTGGCTCTTGGGCAGCCAGATCAGATTCTTCGGATCGTCGGCATCCTCGATCCCCCACGCGGCCGCAGTCTCCCGCCGCACCACGACCTCAAGGTCGACCAGATCGGACTTGTAGCCGCTCATTGCCGACCCCTCGGAGGCATCGTGTAACTCGCCGTTGGCAAGAACCGCTCATGCATCGCTGGCTCCAACGGCGCCCGCAGTTCCAACCCATCCACCGACACACGAGGTTCGCAGAAGTGATTCCCCGCAGGGAGACCGATGAACCGAAAGGCCAGCCCGCAGTCTGCGCACTTCACTTGAATGTTAGCCGTGTAGCCCGTAATCGGACCGCCATCTTCATCCGACAAGCGGCCTATGTCTGCACGGCACTCAAAACGCAGGTGCGCGCAATCACCTCCGCCGCCGACTTTCCCGCGGAATGCCTCAGCAGCACGTTGCCGGTCTTTACTGTCGCGTAAATCAGCTCGTTCCTGCTGACAGACAGAACATATCCCTGGACCGCCGCAGCGAGCCTTCACCCCATTGGCATTGGGAATTATCCAACCATGCCCGCTCATTACGGCCTCCCTTCTCGACGACGCACTTCCGGCGTCGGTGCCATCCGGTTGACCTCCACTAGCGATAGCGGCTTGCGCCAGTGCATCGCCTTCATGGGGTGACCAATCTCCATTTCCGCCTTCTGCCAGTCCTCGGCTATCCAAGGCTCGCTGCTCCCGTGACCGAACAAAATGCGGTCGCGCAGCGCTTCCATCCGTCGCCATGTCGTGCGGCTCCAATCCCCCAGCAGCATAGTTTGCCGCGCAGGAATGTCCTCCTTCGACAGGCTCAGGTGCCATAGCGGCCGACCGACCGCATAGACCGTTCATTCCATGCCAATGTTCACCGTCAGGCAGGCCGACACATCTCGCTCGGCAAGCCACCAGTGGCCTCGAACTATATGCTTGGTTGGATCAAATACTGGATATGCCAGCGCGAACTCGACTTGAACCTTCGACATTTCCCAGCCTCCTATTACCGGCGTGTCCGTCCATTCGGCAGCACGGCAATCGCTCGAGCGGCAATGCGCTTTTCCGCTTCGTCCGCGCACTCATTGCGCAAGATACGAAGCGCCCTCTTCCGATTCTCTATCTCCGTTTCAAGCTTGAATTCACGAGTTTTGATCGGTGCATCCCAGTTGCGTATCGACTGCCGAAGCCACTGGTAGGGATCAACAATTGCGCCGCAGTCCCTACACTCAATGATGGGCTCGCTTCCGTCCACAGCAATGCGCCAATGCTGACAGAAAGCCCGTTTCGCGTTCGTGGCAGTTTCCCGAAATGCCATGGACGGAACCCCAGGAACAAACGGCACTACCTTGTCATCGCTCACCGTCGCCTCCTATGAAATCTCGCCCGTCAGATCGTACTTCACCCACTTCAACGCGCGCTCGACCATCGCCCGATCTTCCGCCGTCCAGCGCTCCTTGAACATCAGATCGCGAAATAACTTCAGGACTTTGTTCGACATCGTCGCGTCGCCCCGCGCGCAAGCCTCGCAGGCAGCCGCGATCTTGCGGCGCAGCGCCTTGTCCGCCGTCGCCTGCATCCCATCATCCTCGCGTGCAGGCTCGCCCTTCGACCACATGCCCTTGAGGCGGTCGACCTCGCGCTGCAGCCGAGCGTTTTCTTCGCGCAAATGCTTTGCCACATCGGCTGATTGACGCGCCGCCTGCCCCCAACTCCGCATCTGCTCCATTTGCTCGAAGCTCAGGTCCGTCGAGCCGCTTCCGTTCACCCCGACGCTCTGCCAGGTCAGCCCCTCGCGCTTCAGAAACTCCGTCGCCTTCGCAGCCGCCGCCGCCCGCTCGCCGTCGTGGTTCGATCCCAGCAGGCCGCACAGCTTGCGGAAGCGTGCCAACGACGCGCCGTCCATCAGCGCAACTCCTCGGCTTCAATCTCTGCCGACAGCATCTCAAGGAAGCGCTTGTTAAAGTCGATCAGCTTCCCCTGCGATCGCAAAACCGGGCTATGCGTTCCTTCCAAGCGAGCGTAGCGCGCCATCAACATCCGGTGTTCTTTTTGGCGCTCGGATTTCCACGCCCGCAGGGAATTGAGATAGTACCCGTCAGCCATGGCTACCGTCCCACGTTCACAGTGACGTGCCGCAGCCCAGCGAAGATGCTCGCCATCAGCCGGTTCTCCGACCCCGAGCGCACCACGAACTGGTCGCCCTCCGTCATCCACACATCCAAGGCAACCTCGTCCCCGCCCCGGATCGCCTTCAGGTGCCGCGCGATGCGCCGGCCCGACAGCCGCTCAATCTGCCGGTCGGTCATCACGATCTTGCCGATAGGTGCGCGCATCGAATTGCTCCCGCCCGCTTCCTCTCTATTCAGGAGAGGATGCTCATGATCTTGAAACCGTTTCACGGTGGATTTTCTCGGACGGTGGGGGAACTGGCGGGTGCCAATTGTCCACAGCCCGTGGATAGCATCGGATCACCGTAGGACTCCGAGCCAGGCCCGACCATTGAGAAGCAAGTTTAGGCGAGAACGCTCCCCAAAGGAGGGGCTACAGCCAAACCGTCCCGGACCTAAGTCCGCTCGCCTGTCATTCCGCCGATCCCGAACCAGAACCAAACGGACCCCAGAGAAAATCCTTCAAAAGCCGGGGACTCGCTAACAACGATGGCGTTGGTTTTCGTGGACGGATGAAACAGAGTGAGGCATACCTAGTTGCCTTCTGGCTGTTTCAGCAGCCATCCGGTCCTCGCAGCGCCACACTGCTTTGGACCTGTCCAGCGCCCCCTTTGCCGGGGGCGTTGGCGTGTTCGGAGGATGCGCGCGAGATTTTGGGTTGGCAACAGAATTTGCTGATTGCCCTGAATAAATTTCAAGCGCACCATAAAACATGCCAAGGCCAACAGGGCACATCGATCTGGTGTGGAGCGAGACGCAACTCAACCAAATGCGCTCGCTTGTGGAAGAAGGCACGCTTTCTATTGAGGAAATCGGCCGACGCTTCGGCTGCTGCGGTCACACCATCCGCGCTCGCGCCAAGCGCTTCGGCTGGAACTTACCCACATCCTGGCTCCGCACGCCAATTGAGAAGCGCCTCGCGGCCAAGAGCCATCGCGATCCGGGTGGCTGCCTGCTGTGGGATGGACCGACTACGGTCTACGGCTATGGCGTCATCAGCTACGAGAAGCGTTTGCAACCCGTCCACCGAGTTGCATGGCAAATCACTAACGGACCAATCCCAAATGGCCTCCATGTCTGCCACACTTGCGACGTCCGCAATTGCATTGAGCCAAGTCACCTTTGGCTCGGCACACATCAGGACAACGTTGATGACCGAGTAGCCAAAGGCCGATCAAAGGGCAATCGTGATTCTGGATATATGAAACTCACTGACGAGCAGGTTGCTGCCATTCGCGCTGATCCGCGTAGCCCTTGGTATCTCTCGCCGATCTACGGAATCTCTTACGAACATCTCCGCCGAATCAAAAAGGGTGAGGTTCGCAAGCGGTCGCTGGCCACGTCCGGCTCATCTCCCCAACCTGATGGAGACCTCTGATGCCATGCGAGTTTTCACTCGAACTCTATGCGACCACCGACGCCAAGCAGGGCGCGACCTACGAGATCACCCGCTTCCCCAGCGGCACCAAGGGCCTCAAGGCCCGTGAAGGCGACAAGACCAAGGCTGGACTCGTCGTCGCCGGGGACGGCACGATCAATGGCTCCCTCTGCGCCGCCTGCCTCCCGGCCGGCTCCCTCTGCCACCTCGAGCGGCCGAACAGCAGCATCGAAGTCGCCGTGTTCGTCAAGCTCGACATCGGCGGCCCCGGGACCCATGTGCACCGCGACGGCTTCGTCTTCAGCGGTGGCCGCGACGTGACCATGCAGTCCGATGCCGACCTCCCGATCGGCACCAAACTCACCGTGCTGGTGCTCGGCATGGCCAACGCCAAGGAAGACGCCGACCTCGCCTCCCCCGCACTGCCTCCCGAGATCCCCGGCGCCATCGAGAGCATTGCCGAGCTGATCGGCTGAGCCCAAAGGTTTGGCGGCCTGTCTTCCGCCGATGGAGACCCGGGTCACCCGGTCGGGACGCCCTCGGTGTTAATCGGGGGCGTTTCCCTTTGCCGCAAGATCGACGCTAGGGCCGGAAATTGCCTCGCTGGAGCGGTTCTGGCGTCGACTGGCACCCAAGGCCAGCCCCGACGGATCTCGGCACCTTCCGTGGATAGTACGCCTTCGCAATCCACCGGGAGAGCGGGAGCGGGATCTTCGCGATCATGGCGCTGGCGAACTTACGGGCGGGGGATTTGGAGCCCGAGCTTGCCAGGCTGTCCTTGGTGCGGGGTCCGTCGTTGAACCATTGCGTGCCGCCGGGGGCCTTCCGCCCGTCCGGGGTTTGCCCCTTCCCGCTGGTCGTGTTGTGCGCGACGTTGAACCACGAGCCGCCGGTGTTTTTGGTGTGGCGGTCGGCATGGGTATTGAACGCGAGGCCGGGGACATGCTTCGGATGGTCGGGCGGATACCAGCCGGCGCCCATGGTTGGCACCTTGATGGCCTTCGCGTTCGGCATCAACGCCGGCACATCGCCCCACAAATAAAAGCTGCCGTAGTTCCAGCGAGCTCGCCCGACCCATGGCTGAGCCCCGCGCACGTTCTCGACTATCATCGGGATGTGCCTACCGGCCGCCGCGCACGCCTCGCGCTGGATGCGGAAGCAGGCGTCGAACAGCGTATTGTCAGGCGGCGGCAATGCCTTGGCCCGCTTCCACGGCATCGCGCGGTAGCTGTAAGCCTGGCACGGCGGCGAGGCCACGATCAGGTCGGCGGTACGGAACTGCGAGCCATGGAGCGTCAGCACGTCCTGAATGACGAGCCGAAATTCTGGTGGCCGCGGCATGCCGAAATTGGCGTGCATGTCTTCCAGATCGAACCCAATGACCTGATACCCTTCCGCCACCAGCCCCGCCGACCAACCAAAAAGGCCGCAGAACAAATCGATCGCCAACGGCTTCATCCGGCCAGCATCCCGTACACCACAAGCCCCACAGCGGCAGCATCCGCCTGGTGGTCGTCGGCCACCGCCCACCCGCGCTTCGTCGTCGCCGCCGCCACCATCCGCCGCTTCCATTCCTTCGACCGGTCGGCAGCCGGTTGCCCTTTCCATTCCGGCCCCAGTGTGCCCGCGCCGGTGAGCGCCACCTTCGCCGAAATCGTCGCCACCTCGAATATCTTCGGAACGCCCCACTCCAACGCTGTGGTCTCAATTTCGCTCGCAAGGGCGATCTGCAGTCGGATGGTGCTCGCCTGCGTCAGCCCCGCCCCCATGCTCGGCGCCATCACCAAGGGGCTCTCGAACCCGACGATGCCCGGCTTATGCTCCACCAGCATGTCCCGTAGCCACCGCCGCAGTGCTACCGTCCGCGGACCAATCTCGCCGCCCTGCTTCAGTCGAAATGTCCCGAAACGCGGCGACGGGTCGGCCGGTCCCCGCCAAAGAGACCAACCGACCCGCGTGGATAGATCCAGAAAAAGCCCGATCAGGACCGCAAGCCTTCGCGAACCTGCTCCTGACCCTTCTCCCAGTTATCCCGCCACATGACGTAGTTGTCGCTGCCAGGCGGGTAGGGGCAGTTGTCGACCGGCTCCGCGTTCTTGCCGGCATTGAGCCCCTGGAGGGCCACGTCGACGACTTCGCCGGGTTCCTCCATGCCGCTGAAGAGATCGAGCTGATCCGGGCCGTAGGGCGAGCCCACGATCCGCGCCACCCGGGCGATGTTGGAGTAGAGCATCGTCACGACGCCTTGGTCCTGCTTGTGGAGCTTGCGCAGGGCTCGGATGGCATCCGTGTCGCAGCCGTCGCTCTTGGCCGTCTTGTAGGCCGACTGGTGCACGCCCTTGGCCTGGTCGTAGGCTTCTTTCGCCTTCTCCACCGCCTTGGCCGTGGTTTCGATCTTGGCCCAGTGGCGCTGGTACAGTTCATCCGAGGGTCCGCCGCTGTTGTGGCCCTTCCCCGGCGATGCCGTCTTCGCCACGCGGCCCCGGCTTCCCACCGCGCCGCCGCTCGCACTCCGTCCCTTCGTCGACTTCTTCTTCGCCTTCGCTCGAGCTGCCACTTTCGTCTCCGTTGTTAGAGGGGTGTTGATTACTCGACGCTTTCCGCCGGCCGGTGAAGATGGCAAAAGCCCAACTCGCCGAACAGGATGGAACTCTCCTCCGGGCATGACGCACCATTCATCAGGCGCACACAGCACAGAGGCCGCAAGGGACGACGCTCGTGATCAGGGAGACCAAGATTTTGCCAGGACAGCAAGTCCTCCCGCTTTTGGAGGGCCGACTGCGGCCGCGCCACTGCAAAGATGTGCGCCCCCATCACTGGGCACCATGCCGAGAAGGTGCGCGGGCAGCCTCATGGGAAAAGGCCGCCCGCGCTGCGACGCCGCTTTGGGGTGTCGGGACAGCGACGTCGCCGGCCGAACCGCGGCGGGGGCTGCGGCCGGCCATCTGAAGCTCTTGCTTGATCTGGTGCCGTCCCGGCCAACCTTCCCGCTTGGCCACGATCCGCACCGCCCGGTCATTGGTCCTGAGATCCATCGCGTGCGCCCAGACTGGCTCGCTCAGATCCCACCATGCAGCCTTAAGCCGTTCCAACTCGGCGCCCTTCCAGCGCCAACGCCAGTCCTTCGCGCGGCCGACGCGGTGATAGTCGCGCGGAATGTACTTCTTGGCCTTGATGTCGCAGCAGGCGACAATATCGCATGCCTTGCAGAATGATACCCCCGCCAGCACTAGCCCGCAGATCGCGGCTTTCTGGCCGACCGTGAACCTCGCCATTTAGCCCCCGCGCTGTTCCAGATACTCCAACACCCGATTGACCATAGCTATCGACCCCTTCCCAGCCTGGAGGCGCGATAGCAGGATAGAGTGCTTCCCGGCTTCCTTGCCGAATTGCGTTCGCGACATGCCTGACTTCTTGAGGAAACGCTCGGCGCGGCGCAGCAACTCTTTCTGGATCGGTGCTTTCATGGTCCAACTATTGATTGGAGAGAGTACAAATGTCAACTTTGTGCTTGCTCCATTTTTAGACCGGGAGTACCGTGGCTTCGCACAGGAGGCCACATGATCTACATCCACGAGAACGACCGCGCGATCGAGGCGTTCACCCCGTCCGATCCGCAGCCCTATGCCGGCATCAAGCGCTGGTGGCGCGAGTTCTGGCTGCCACCCTTGAGCCTCACCTCGTCCGAGCGGGCGGAGGAGTTCGAGCGGCTGGCAGAGATCGGCAGGCGCAACTTCCCGGACGGCTTCGACCCGCGACGCCGCATGTCGCCGCTGGCGCTCAGGCTGATGGCGATCAGCAACGCTTTCAGGAGGATGAGGTAGATGCCGGATCGCAGCACAACCTCTCTCCGGGAAGCCGTCGTTGGTTCACACGTCTTAGTGCGTCGTAGACGGGGGCGCGTTCCAACTATCACTACGGTTACAGTGGCAGGCGCCGCCAAAGTGCAACTCGCAGATGGTTCCCATTGGACGCGAAGCGGCGCCGAATGGGGCCATGGCCGTGACGGAGGTTGGGCATATGACCGGCCTTCCGCCTACTTGATCGTGGACCTCGCCGCAGTCGAGCAGGAGGTTGCTAAAGAGCAGGCAGCATTCACCCTTGAAGAAGCACGCCACGACTTGGCTGAAACAGTAAAGAGGCGCTCCGGGACGTTCTCTTTGGAAGACTGCGCCGCCATCATGCGGATCATTTCTGGCGAGAAGGAAGTGCGGTGATGGTGGACAAGCGCTACTACTGGCGGGCGAAGCTCGGCAAGGACCGGCCGTTCATCCCGGTGATGACGTTCTTTGCCGGCCCGTGGGTCGACGGCGAGGAGCAGGACCGCTCCCCCAGGTGGCAGGCGCTGGTCCGGCTCGAGACTTCCGGCCGCGCGATCCTGATGGGAGACGAGGTGCCGATCGAAGTCGACGGCGTGAGCCTGCGAAACATCGAGAAGATCAGCGAAGCGGACTACCGATACATGGTCGCCCACGCCGACTACGCCACCAAGCACGCGCCGCACCTGCCCGACGCTTCACCAAAGCAGGCCATCAGTTGGAACCGCACAAAGCCAGTCTTTTAAGCACAGGAGAGAACAGTGAGCGACATCGCGAACCTCGGACACAACGTCGGCGACATCGATCTTGCCACGCAGATCGGCGACAACCTCCGGGAGAAGCATCCCGACCTCGTGAAGCGCGCCGGGGAACTGGACGGCATGGAGGCGCGGGCGCCGTTGCCCCTGACCAATGCCGATGACGCCGACAAGGTGTCCACCGCGATCCGGCAGTGCACCGAGTTCCTGAAGGCGGCCGAGAGCACCCGCGTCGAGGACAAGGAGCCGTACCTCGCAGGCGGCCGGGCGGTCGACGGCTTCTTCCAGAAGCTCATCAAGGGTGTGCAGGACACCAAGGCCAAGCTCCTGCGCGGCCGCACCGTCTGGGATGAGCAGATCGAAGCCGAGGCGCGGCGCCGGGCAGCCGAAGAAGCCAAGAAGGCGCGCGAGGAAGCCGAAGCGCTGGCGGCCAAGGCCCGCACCGACGCACAGAAGGATCGCGCTGTTCAGGCGGAGACGCGCGCCGAAGAAGCCTACCAGGCGACCAAGGTGTCGGCGGCGGAGTTGACCCGCACTCGGACGGACACCGGCATCGTGACCAGCCTGCGCAAGGAGTGGCGGCACGAAGTCGTGGACCCCAAGAAGGTGCCGAAGAAATTCATGGTGCCGAGCGATCCACTGATCCGCGCCGCGGTGAAGGCGGCGACGCTTCCCGATGGCGGCAACAGCCTCGTGGACGCCGACGGCAACAGCCTCGTCCCGGGCGTCCGCATCTACCAGCACTCCATGTCGCAGGTGCGCTGATGGACAGTTATGTCCTGTTCCATCGTCCGACTTACCTGCTCGACGAAGACCATCCATTTGAATTGGCCGTGAAGCACGGCTCCGCCTATTTCAGCATTGGGATTACCGAGCAGCAGGCGAAGCGCTTGCGTTGCGACATGCTGGAAGCGCAGGGCCTTGTTGACATGGTCGCTGGAGACCTTGGGCTCATGCCCGAGATCGACCCCGACATTCCCTTCTAGGAGACATCATGGCCACGACGCAGACCAAACCCGCAGCCACGCGCGGCGTCCAGCAGACCCCGGAGCCGACGCTCGTCGACAACCTCCCGGCGCCGCGGCCGCGGCAGGGAGCGGTAAACGCCATCGTGCCGCAAAGCTGGCAGGAGGTAGCGTCGATCGCTTCCGCCATCTGCCGCGCGAACATGGCGCCCAAGTCCTACCTCGACAAAGAAGGCAACCCGGTGGTCGACAAGGTCGCCGTCGCCATCATGCACGGCATGGAAGTCGGCATGACCCCGATGGCATCGCTGCAGAGCCTTGCCGTCATCAACGGTATGCCCAGCCTGTACGGCGATGGCCTTCTCGCGGTGGTACGCGCCAGTGGCTTGCTCGAGGACATCCAAGAGACCGACGAGTGGGATGCGAAGGGACCGGTGAAGGCCGTTTGCCGTGTAAAGAGACGCGGTGAACCGACATGGGGCGAGCAGACCTGCGCCCGCGACGACGCGATGAAGGCCGGCTGGTGGGGCAAGTCCGGGCCTTGGACCCTCACCCCGCACCGCATGATGCAGATGCGCGCCAGGGGCTGGGCGCTTCGCGACAAGTTCGCCGACGTGCTGCGCGGCCTGCGCAGTGCCGAGGAAATGGAAGACTTGGTCGACGTGACGCCGCAAGGCTCCGCGACCACCGCCGCGCCGCCGGAGCCGCGCCGCGACGACCCGCAATTTACGAAATCGGCCGAAGTTGATGCCAAGGCGTCTCCTGTGCAAACGGCCGATGCAGGGCAATCCGACACGATCTCCCCGTCGGATGGCGGCGGCAATAGCCGACCTGAAGCCGCCGCCACGCCCGCGCACGATCCCGAGACCGGCGAGATCAAGCAGACCGTCACCGACGCCGTCGACTTGAACCAAGAGCCGAGCGACGAGATCCCCACCGATCCAGAACCGCTGACGTTCGAAACCTACAAGACCTTCGGAGACCTGATCGAGTTCAGCGAGCACTTCCTGTCCCAGACCGGCCGCACCCCCAAGGAAGCCGAGCAATGGCACGAGCACTACAAGAAGCAGCTCGAGTACGGCGTCAGCAAGAAGTACGGCAACGCGAAGGTCGCTGCGGCGATCAACGACCTTCTCGCGCTTTATGGCAAGGTGCTCGTCACTCAGGATCGATAGCCATGGTTGCCACGTTCGTCCTGCACTCCGAGCGCGACCGCCGTTTCGCCATTGCGGCGGTCGTGAAGGCGCGCGTGGGGAAGAACTGCGATCAGGTGCGGATCTCCAAGCCGACGCGCACGCTGGAGCAGAATGGCCGGCTTCACGCGATCCTGACCGACATCGCCAAGCAACTGCACTGGCCACCGCCGCCAGCCAACGACGGAGAGCTTCACGACGTCGAATGGTGGAAGCGGCGCTGCACCCTCGGCTGGCTGATCGAGACGAAGCAGCCGCGCGAAGTCATCACGCCCTTGGATGACAGCGACGAATTCGCCTTGCTGTTGCCGCACACGAGCGACTTGAACGTCGAGCAACTGGCCGCGCTATGCGAGTGGTCCTACGCGCTCGGAGCGACCAATGGCGTGCTCTTCAAGGAGCCGCGCCAGCCGGAACCTCCGCCGATGGAGGAGCCGCGGTGAGCGATAAGGTTGGTGTTTGGATAGGCTTCTGGGCTGTTGTTTTCGGTGCAGGCCCCGCTCCGGATGGATTTCACTTTGCCGTTCAAACCGCCGGCTTCCTGCTCTTTGGTTGGTCTATCTCCAATTTCACCTTTGGCAAACTACGATGAAGCCGCTGGTCCCCAAGGCTCTCGGCAAGCGACTGGTCCCCAAAGACGAGGCGCCGTGGCGCAACGCAGAGCACAAGCGCCGCGTCGTCGCCTGCGGTTGCCTCGTCCCCCGATATAGCAATGCCCCCACCGACTGTTGGGGGCCGGTCGATCCGCACCACGTCACCAAATGGCGCAAGGGATGGGGCCAGCCGTCAGACGCACTGACGGTGCCTCTCTGCCGTAAACACCATGATGAATGCCAGTCTCGAGACACCGCATTCGAGGCTCAGCACGGTATCGACTTCGCACGCTGGATCGAACGGCACTCGGCGCCGGGAGCGGCGGAGGTCGCACGGATCAGGAGTGCAACGTGAGCAGTCCATATCACATTCCGAATCACTGGACGGTCAAAGATGTTTTAGCCGACAGAGTTGATAGAAGCGGCGGCGATGACGCCTGTTGGCCATGGAAGAGATCAGCGAATCGTCGCTTCAATGGATATGGGCGGTTCAAGATGAACGGCATCCAATTTTTGGCCCACCGTGTTGCGTGGGAAATCAGCAATGACGCCGTTCTTCCCGCATCAGATCGTGTGCTCCATACCTGCGACAACCCAATGTGCTGCAACCCCAAACATCTATTCCGCGGCACTCAAGCCGACAATGTCGCCGACATGTTCCAAAAGGGCCGCGCTAGAAGAACGCCGTCTCCGGGTGAGGCCAACGGTGCGGCTCGTCTAACGAAAGAGCAGGTTCTAAAAATTCGGAGTGACACTCGACACAGAAAAATCATCGCTGCCGAATACGAAATTTCATTCATTCACATTCGCCAGATCCAGCGACGTCTTCGATGGAGACACTTGCCATGACCGACGCCAGCACAAAGACATGCGCAACGTGCTCCCTGTCGGTGCTCGAGCCCGTCAATAGAAACCTGTTCTGCCGGCGATTTCCGCCCGTGTTCATCAAGACTCAGCGCGACGGGAGAGACACGGTCTGGTCCTTCCCCGTGGTGTCACCACAGGCGTGGTGCGGAGAACACAGGCCGAAGGATCAGCCGTGACCCTCGCCCGCCAGAACTACGCAGCCATGCGCCGGGGGCTCGGCGTATCCGTGCCAGTGACAGGAGGAACAGACGTGAACATGAAGCAAGCGTCCCGGGACGCCGCAGGCCAATCAATGTCGACGGCTCTCTCGGCCCTGCAAGAGATTGCAGACATGGGGCCGGAAGAAGATCCCGGGAAGACTTCCCAAGCCCCGACAGAATTTGATGAGGGCGCCACGGCTGCGCTTTACACGACAGCGATGATTGCGCGGAAGGCTCTGACGAAGATTTTCGCGATCGTGTCTGCCCTCGACGCACAGGAGGAACAGACGTGACTGAGGAAGAACTCGCTCGAATGATTGTTAAACGCCAAAACATGTCGCTTTCCAGTATCGAAAGTCGCCAGATTTGCTGCGCGTATCTCGCCTCCCTCGATCGGGAACGGAGGATGAGAAAGGCGCTGAACACACCCGAGATACACGACTTTGCGCGCGGCGTCGTGTTGGAAGCCCAGCATCAGCGCCAACGCTGGGGCACTACACATGACGCAGGCAAAACCAACGCGGACTGGTTTTGGCTCGTGGGCTACCTTGCAAGCAAGGCACTGACAGCAGCCGGCTCTGGCAATGTAGACAAGGCGCTGCATCATACTATCTCGACGGCAGCAGCACTCGCGAACTGGCATGCGGCATTGAACGGCGACAATCATGAAATGCGTCCGGGGATCGATCCGGCCGCCCTCTCCGGGCAGCCTGTACAAGGAGATGGTTCACTTCGTATCGCACCCCAACCTCACGTTCCAACTGGAGACGACAAGTGAACACGAAGCACACACTTGGACCATGGCGATGGTATTGGCGTATCGAAAATGACGAGCCGAATTGTGGGGTTTTTGCGGAGCCTCGCGAAGGCCACGCATATTCTGTTGCGCGTTGTCCGCGTTACCAAACGCCCGAGCAATGGAAAGCTGATGCCCAACTGATCGCCGCCGCTCCCGAAATGCTGGAAGCCCTGCGAAAGGCCGACGCATTGTTGGCGACGGTACTGCCTACCATCGACGGATACGTTCCCCATCAAGGGCTCGCCACCATCCACGACAAAGTCCGGGCTGCCATCGCCAAGGCGGAAGGTCTCGTTGCAGGAGGGGGACAGGGGCTCGGCAACCAGCCGAGCGAACCCATCCCGAGCAAATAGGAGCCATCCATGACCGCCGCCGTATGCCCTTTCTGTGGCTCGTTTGACATTACCTTTGCTGTTATAAAACCGAGCCACGGCACTTGCGAAGGATGCGGAGCGCAGGGACCTATCGCGCCGATGCCAACCGAAGCCATTATGTCGTGGAACCGCCGCGCCGCCCTTCCCCCGCCGGAGCGCGCCGATGCCCTGTTCGCCGCTTTGGCGCATGGTGACGACGAGCACCGGCGCTGGCTGCGCGAAGCGCTAGAAGCGTACTTCGCGGGAGAGCCGATGCCTCCCGTCCGCTCCAAGTCGAAAGACGATCTGGAGTCCCGCATTGCCGATCTGGAGGCCCAAAAGAAGGGCTTGGAGTCCATGCTCTGCGACGCACAGGCAGAGGTGGCGAGGATGCGGGATGCGCTGACTGCCGTGGTCAAGATCGTGCGCGATTTCTACGACTTCCACGATAGCAAGACAAAGCCTTGTGGCGAGTATGGCGTTGAATGCCCCATCGGCATGGGCGAATGGATAGAACGTAGTGATCGTGCGGCTTTGGCATCGGCCGAAGCCGCTCTTCGCTCTCTGCCGCCGAAGGAGTGAGTGACGATGTGGTGGCACGGCTTCTTTGTCGGGATCGCCGTATCGTCGATCGTCTCCATGCTCTTCACGACGCCGCCCGAACAGGCCGCGAAGAACTGGCGAGGATGGTGGCGAGCGATTACTTCGTCGCCAGCACCGCGCGAGCCTGTCCCGCCGTCATCGGCATCGTCGTCCGCACCGCCTGCGGAGCGGTGAGCAGCCCGATCTCCTGCGCCAGCGCCGGCAGCAGCGTCAGCACTGCATTGACAACGATCCCCAACGG
>Ga0247670_1000007_pt1 | contig 65884 bp, 111 predicted proteins | sample CNK11_metaG_FD_183042 | JGI IMG/M metagenome (GOLD analysis project Ga0247670, IMG submission 183042) | Soil microbial communities from Purdue University Martell Research Forest, Indiana, United States - CNK11 | ecosystem: Environmental > Terrestrial > Soil > Temperate forest > Bulk soil...
TAATCCGATGACCGCCGAGCAGAGCAACTTTCAAGGTTGCGGGAGGAAGTGTCTTCTGTGCATTCTCCCATGTGTTAATGAATCTGTAAGCTGTTGATACAGACATACTTGGAACCGTCCGTACCCACAACTTCCAGCGTTTAATAGGCTCAAGCAAATCGCGTACCCTTGCGAGATGCCTTCCCATCTCCAATCCAGCATTCCCGAAATTCTCACGGGCCTGCAAGAAAGCTTGTGTCTCAGCCTTGACTTCGGCTTTGACTTTATCATCCAATCCTTCGATGGCTTTATCCATCTTGGATTGAACAATAACAAGCTGTGTGCTATCGAGCTTTGCTGGTACCGCTAGTACTTTTCTTATACCTCTTGGCATCGTGTTTTCCATTTCTGGCCCCAACACAACGCTGGTGCTTGGATCAAGCTGCACCAAAGAGCAGTCTATTTAGACTGCTCGCTGCTACAGCTTGCAGCGGTTCCCAAATTGGGAACTTTTGCAAATTAACTCCTTGCTTAGTGTGCGCATTCGACTCTCCTGCATTCATGCTCCGATCTTATGGGCGCGTCATACCCACACGACTTACAGAACCACGTATTCACTACCCACACGAAGAAGAGATAAGGCACTAACCACCTCCGCCAACAGCCACCACCTCATATTCTAGGTGAGTAGCAATAATCCTTGCGCGTCTGTAAACTTCCATCGAATAGTGATCTATGCCCAAAACATCAGGATTCATTAGAGTCAATTTTCGATGTTTCTTATCGACCTTTAAAATCAACATCGTAGCCGGATAGATAATGATTCCGCCATCATCGATAAGCTGAATCACACTTCCAAGCCACGCAATATCGACCAATCGGGGCTTCCAGTCCATTTGAACCTCCAGACTATATTATACCACAGTCCAAGGGGCTTGTCAAGTTCCCAAATTGGGAACTTTTACTGACCTGCTGCCGCCGCACGTTTATTTCGTTTGTATTGTTTATGGTACTCATTATAAGCTTCCTTGGAAGGAAACCCATAATACCGCTGAATACCTCGTTTCTTTTGTGACTTCATCTCGTAAGCCACATGCTTTGCTAGGCAATGTGGGCAAAGAGATTTGCCTTCAACTGCGATTCCATCTCGGCACCTAAGACATGTGCCATTGGTGCTAAAGATGGCGTCTAAAATTTGATCTATCATCCCGCCATCAGCCAGATATTCGCGCCAATGTGGAACTAAAGCCAAGGTTTTCTGCCATCTGGCTTCTTCAATCTCAGGAGGATAGCGCATGTTCCACCATCCGAATTATTTCTGCTCGTTTTACCTTCGATCTAGCTATCAAATCCTCAAGCAATATTAAACTCGCCTTGGGATTCTTTAAAGCGGTTTCAACAAGATTCTCAATTGCATTGTCCATGTTCGGCCTCATCAGTTGGGATATGATGCCTTAATTGTGAAACACATGCTTCAAATATTTGTCCCATGCATCAAGAGCATGTACGATAACGGGTATCGCAAAAGTCGTTACGATCAACATGCATATTCCAATCGCAATGCCGACAATAATGGTTTTCTCATCACTCCAGTGCTGTTTCATTTCAGCTCCCTTTATCGGGACAAGATAATTTGTCGGACACTCTCCACCTTGGCGTCTCATTTCAATACCTCGTAATGTGAAACACACCCTTTAGATACCTGTCCCATGCTGTGAGTATCACATCAAGCAGCGGAACCATAAAAACAAATAATATCACAGTGATTATCACAGCGATTCCATATGTTATCATGTTATCAACACCTCGTAATGGTTTTTAGCAGCCTGTATTTGCCTAATCTTATAGCCGCTATGTTCAAATTGCTTCGCAAGTGATTCGTCATTGCCTATATTCCGCCACTTGCCTTCAGGCTGAGCTTGTTTCTTAACTGCGCGCTTGTTCTTGAGAATCGCCCAAGTGAACCTGAGCTTTGCCTCGCAATAGGCAATCTCTGCAATTAGCAGATTGTCTGCCCTCATGTAAACTAAGCCATCAATGTATGGCCCTTCTTTGCGCTGGCCGAGTATAAAGTTCTCTCTAAGCCTCGCTCGAAGCCTTTCTAAAGCTTCAATATCAGCATCGTGCTGATCTCTACCATACAATCCATCCCAAGGAACTCCCTTTGCCTCAGGATTAAACTTGCTTGGAACAGAATAAAAGCCGCCATCTTTCAATAGCGGCCCTTGCATAATTGCAATTACAGGATATTTGATCCTTGGAAATTCCTTGCCCTCATCCTGCTTCCATGCTTCCCAATAATGCTTATGGTCAGCCTTGTTCCAAGTTACTAAATCTTGATTGCTTGGCCGCCTAACCTTGCTTGGATGTGACCTCATCTCCCGCTTATGCTCAAATGGGAGTTGCTTAACTTGTTTTGCTGGCAGTAGGATTATCATCCTTGCTGCATCTTCAGGTCTTAAACGCCAAAGCGGGAAATCGCCGTCCATAATCCCTCGCTTAAAACGGGGTTAGTGGTACGTTGATGGTTAACAACCGCGAATTTTTTTGCTGCCGTTTTTGCAGGTTCGCTGCCCGTTTAAAATGCCCTTTGCCGCGCTCCTGCTGGCCTGTGGCGCATCGCCAATTGCCCGGTAGTGGTCAGGTGCCACTTTGCTGCCCGATGCCTCTGGCGACCTAGTAAAATGTTTTTCCTCACACCTACCACGTAAGTTGTTGAAAATAAAGGGTCGCTAAAAATTCGACACGAATGTCTGACCCCGTTTTGTGCGAGGAATAAAGGCCAATGGTTTCTGAGGCCATTGGCCTAGGCTACGCAAGGGACAATGCATGTATTACCAGTTCGCTTGCGAGTAGCACTAACGGGCACATAGTCACCTACATGCCCGATGCTGCTACCGGGGGAGTTACGCTTTCTTGCCTACCTTGAGGGACATGATCTCAAAGAGTTGCTCTTCGCTCACTTTGAAACCGTTAGCCTCTGCCACGCCCTTGAGCGTAGCATACTTGATTGCGCCTTGCACATCTCCCGCAGCGGTCAATCGTGCGCTTTCCGCTGTGAGAACGGCAATATCCGCTGGCCCGACTTTGAACGTGCGATTTTCGTCCTTGCTGCCTGCCTTGTTGCCATTCGGCTTGCCATCGCTCAACAAGTCGCGGTGTTCCTCGGCATACAGCGTGATCTCATCGGACACTTTCAGCAATCGTTCCCATTGCTCACGGAACAGAGTTACTGGAAACCTCTGCAATCCGTAGACGCTGATTCCGCCCTTTTCCCCGATGCCGATCATGAGTGTCTCATCGGTTGCCATAGGTGCGGCCTTCAACCTAGGGACTGACTTAGTTACGTTATTGTCTGCCATTTCGTTACTTCTCCTTGGCCCTAATTGGGCATCAAACCCCTAAGCGTAAGTGGCTTGATGCTGAACTAGTCCAAGGTGTTGCTCAAGTTGTCAAATAGCCTGTAAGTCCTTTGCCTGCTATAACTTGCCTCATGCAGTCGCACTTGCTAGTGCAAACACCGTGCCATCGCGCTAAGTCCTTTGTTTTCAACGATTGGCCACTAAGTTGCTGATAACAAAGGGTGTAAAAACCTCCGGTAATTGTTACACGATCGTGTAATTTTTACACACCGGGCAGTTTCGCGCGCAAGATCAAGGGTTACCATAGGTTATAGTGGCTGGGACGAGGTTTAAGCTTATCGCTTTGAGGTGGCCATTAGTTACCACCACCCCCTCGGATTTACAATTTTTAAAATTTTTATAATATCTAATAAATAAATATGGCCTATTTTTATATAGGCCATAGAAAATAAACAAAATTACAATAATTACCGAGGATCATTCCAAGGATTGTCATCCGGGGCATTTCCTACTTTTACTTCAATTTGATTTTGAAGGGCTGCGGCCACATCTCGTTCAGTAGTTCGACGAAATCTTTGGCCTGAATAGTCTTCTTTTGCTTGCGCTTTGAAGATTGCAAAGACATCCGGGTGTTTCATTTTAACCCAAGTTCTACAAAGTGTTGCTTCTCGATTACGAATTGATGCTTCTAAAGCCATAATGAGTCTCCTTACTAGTTTAGACCATTAGAATATAGATTTTATTACATAAAATATTTACATACGTAACGTCTCTTTCTCTACCCCCTATATAACCAAAAAATAGTAGTAGTAAGAGAGAGAGACATTAGAGAGATACTAAACATATATACTTACTTAAAACAAATTATTTTCACATTCCTGTAATAAAATTCGATTTTCGCTGGTCTAAAATAGTGTAACCTGTGTCCTATGAGCAAAGGCCCGTGGAAACCCTTATATTGCCCAGCGTGGTTTGTCCAAGCCGCCGAGGTCATGGTACGCACAAATTGCAGTTTGAAGGCAGCCGCCTTGGAGATAGGTCATCCACTCGATCCAGATGAGGCAGATAAGGTTTCGAGGCGGCGAGATTTTCAAGAAATACTTCGGGTCGAGAAGAACAAGTTCTATAGTAGCGTAGCAAACGATCCCACGAGGACGAAATCAGTCGTAATTGGACAAATGTTTACATTAGCCGATAGGCTGATTACCGATGGGGAGTTCGAGAAGGCAGCCGGAGTTTTAGATAAACTTGCTAAACTAGAGGGATGGAATGGAAACGAATCAAACATCAACATATTCAGTGGCCTTACAGCTAGAGACATTGCTGAAGCTAAAGAAAGACTCGCAAACTTTGGCAAACAGTCTAAACGCGATAATCTCGGAACTGATCTTCCAAAACAAACTTTGGCCAACTGAAGGCGAAGCACAGTTGCAAGAGCTGGAAAACTACATTACAGCCGAAGATATCCTAAGCGGGAAAGTTGTTAATGGCTAAATCCGATTTTGCTCTTGAACAATTGAAGCGATTTGATAGTTCAGAGCAATTGGCTATCCTTGAAGCTCTTGAAGACAAACGTCGCAAAGAGAACTTCATTAAGTATTGGGAACCGCAGGAACAGCAAAAACCTCACTTCAAAGAATTCACCAATGATATTAAGATTTTTGGTATCCTTGGTGGAAACCGCAGTGGCAAGACGGAAGAGGGAGTGTTTATAGATGTCGTTTGGGCACTCGGGAAAAAGTACTTTGAAGGTGAACCAGTCTACGAATACATCAAAGACCTTCCAATACCAGACCCCCCAAACAATATCTGGATTGTGGGCCTTGACTATTCTCTACTCAAAAACGTTATTTGGAACGAAAAACTACGCCAAGGACGAAATCACCCCGCCTTTCTCCCCAAAGACCCTGAAGTTATTAAGAAAGTTGTCGATGGGGAATTTCAGGTGTATTTCTCCAACGGCTCGATTATTACTGGAAAATCAGCAGACGCCGGAAGAGACAAATTCCAAGGCGCCAGTATAGACCTAGTACACATTGATGAGGAATGTGAAGCAGATGTCTTCGATGAATGCTATCAAAGAACGGCTGATTGCGCAGGAAAGATTCTTTTAACCTTAACACCACTTGCAGACATTGCCTCTGGAGTTAAGACCCCGTGGGTCTTCAACCTCTATGAGGATATGGTTGCGGGGCAAAAAGACATAAAGTTTGTAAAACTAAATGTTTTGCACAACCCCTATGTCCCAGAAGTAGAAAAAAGCAAGCTTCTGGATAAATGGGCTGGAAACTTTGAAGAAGCAGCTAGACTCTACGGGGACTTCATACAACGATCAGGACTGGTATATCCGCTCTGGAAGCGAGATTTACACCTTATCGACCCTATTAAAATCCCTCGTGAATGGCGTAGGATCGTCTCTATCGACCCCGCTGCTACTGGCACGACAGCCGCTATCTGGGCCGCAGTTGAACCCGGAAGCAATAATCTATATCTCTACAGGGAATATTATAACTCTAATGCCATCGTCAGCGATCACGCTAAAAACCTCCTTGCATTAAATGGAAGTGATCCAATAGACAATTGGCTACTTGATCCAAAGTGGGCGCAACAACGAAATGCTGAAACACATAAGACAGGGCTACAACTTTACAGGGACAACAATATCCCCGTCCGGCCAGCGAACGTTAATTATGAGGATTACGGACTTAATGCTAGCAGGGAGTATATCGCTGCTAATCTTGATAAGTCCTCCCGCCACCCGAAAGTTTTCGTGTTTCGTGATCTCAAGAATTTTACCTTCGAGATCGAACACTACGTATGGGACTTTTTTCAACGAGGAGATCAAAAGGGATTATCAAAGGATAAACCACTCAAACGTAACGACCATTTGATGAATGCCTTCCAGTATCTTTGTTGCATGCAACCCCGAGGCCGCAAATCAGGAGCCTACATAAGAGATGAAGAAAGTACAAAAAGATATGCAAATCTCAATTCCTACACATAATCCTAGTGTTTGTCCTAATTGCGGGCATTGCCCGACTTGTGGACGACAAGATGCTTTGCCATACAATCCTTGGCGGAATCAACCGTATTGGGTTTATCAACCTACTTATACAGTAGGCGATTTCCCTAACAACAATACATACGAAGTTAATTGTTAATATCCTCGCAAAGAACGGGGTCAACACTCCAGGAGATAACATGCATTTTCTAGTGGCATTTGGATTAGGTTTCGCAGTAGGTGGGTCAGCAGTAGGTTATTTTTCATATAACTATGGCAAGAAGGCAGCCGCCGCTTTTGCTGCTCTAAAGAAAGCCTAATGCGCGCTCAAGAAATTCTTAACCGAGGAATTCAGAAAACCGAATACAAGGACAAGACTTTCTCTAAAACAGGGAAACCAGATTTTCAACCGGAAGAACCGGAAATTTTAACAATGAACCCGAAAGGGCCATATTCGAGGCCACGTACGAAAGCCTCCACCAATAATTCGTACACATAGCAAAAACTGAAAGGACAATATAAATGGCTAATACAGTAAACGCTACGTGGGCAACTAGTGGCCCCGCATTTACAAATCAGGTTGTAGCTTTCGGAGGCAGAGACGCCGCCGAACTCGCTTATCATGGTGTAGCTAGCTTCACTGGTGATAACGCAACTGCTACTGTTACTTTGAATTGGATTGATGGAACTCAGACTCCCTTCTTCACACAGGGCAATCCTCCGACTGCTGTTGCTCCGTTTGCAGTGTTTGTTGGCCCGACCAACACCGCTGCTGCTAACGCAGTAGTTGTGCAGAATGTCAGTTCTATTTCATCCACAGGTTGTGTACTAACTCTTAGTGCAAATGCCCCTGCAGTTGCTATTAAGATTCCATTCATTGTATTCGCATACGCTTCTTAATGGCGAATATGACTAATACCGGAAACGGAGGCTTAAAACCCCTCCGTTTCGGAAACATAAGGGGGCTTATGGATATGCATTGCCAAGGCCAACATGAAATTTATGTGGCCGAAGTTCTATATGTAGAGGCAGAGGGCAAACTAGTAGTAGTTACAGTTTGTCGTCATTGTGACAATGTTCGTTTTCATGAACGCCAAGTTGCACAAGCACATCATAGCGGTGAACTCCTAAAACAAGGAAAATAAAATGAGTTATAATGTTAGAGATGATTCAGGGCTTTTTGGCCCGTTAGCTGGTGTAGAACTTCCCAATGGTGCAGGCTCACCAACAATTGTTGCACATCAGGTGATTGAACCTGTTAGTTTAGTAGGTGATGCGGCTACTATCATTGCCAGTCACTTTTATACGTTAATGATTTCTCCTCCAAGTGCATCTGCTGCTACTGGTATTCTTCCACTAGGAGGCAATTACAAAGTTCTAGGTGTTAGTATTTGGTACCACACAGCAGCTGCTGGTGCAGCTACTCTAGCATTAGAAATTTGTCCTGCAGGAACTGCTGATGGGTCAGGTAATAACGTATTGAGTGCGGCTAGTTTTGCATTGAATACTGTATTGACTGCTAATACTCCTTCTGCATTAGCTTTGAATTCCAATGTGAATAACCTGATTATCCCCCCGAATGGTAGAATTAATGCTGTTTTGGGCGCTACCGCAACAACTGGTCTAGTTGATCTTTGTCTCCAAGTTTACGTCGCAAGGATTTCCTAATGGCAAATAGATTTCCTCTTCAAGCCGGAGATGTTGCGCCGGATTATTCCGACAATCGATTTGATTCAGGAGCTGATCGACGTGCTCCTGAAGTAGGAGTTGCTCAGTCTAATCCTCAATATTCTCAAGGCGAAAACATGACTCCTGACCAAGATCGACCAGAAGGTCGGCTTTGGAAAGTCGGTCAAGCAGAACCAGAAAGCCGTCATTCAGCTCCTTTTCCAGTTATTATGATGGATGGAGATAATAATGGTTATCCTGCTGAAGTACATGAAATAGATATTTATAGTTATGGTGATGCTTACGATCCTACTGCTCCAATGCGAGTTCGATCAGTAGCTCCTCCTGAGAATCATTGGGAGTTGGATTCTGATCGAGATGGGCATAGAAACTAATGCCTGAGAATATTGCAATCACGGCGGCTAAAAACATTGGAAGCAATGTCAAAGCTTCAGTACAAGATTGGACAACTAGTACTCTTGATACTGATCCTCCAACTATTCCAGTCGTAGGCCAAGAACATGCAATGCAGACTGCTGCTAGTCATAATGATATGCCAACTATTCAAAGTATGCTTGGTATGACTAGATACAAACCAGCAGTCGGCAGAGCCGATAAACACGAGTCTAATATCTCGAATCAATGACTCACAAGCGTTATATACCTGAAACAGGACGAGCCGATAAGCACGCATCTAATACAGGAGCACCTGTAGATTTTAGTGGGCCTGTTATTGCTAATCCTATGGGATTGCAACCGAAATTAGATACTGCTTCCGAAGAATCGACTGTATTAGGTAATGGCGCGAAATTGTCGCACGAAAATTTCAGTGGGCCTTTGAAAGGTACAGTAGGTAATGCCAAACAAATGTTTCCTGATCGTATTCTGAGAGAACAATAATGGAAATTCCTTTTAATTTTACAAGTGAACTTGCTGAACCAATCGGAGAAGAAACGCCTCATATTGGTCAACCACCTGCTGCTGAAGATTCTGAAGAGTATCTTTGTGGAAATGCAGGCAATGCTCATCCTTATGCGAATCCCGGACGAGATCAGGATCGCAACAGGGCAGATGAATGTTCTCCGGCTCAGCCTTTCGCAAGGTACGTAAGTTAAATGTACACAGGTTTGACTCATCCGAACTACGATGAAATGGGAATGGAATCTGGTATTCCTCAAGGAAGTGGCGGAATTCAAGGTTATGGGAATTCTGGCCCTACTTCTGGTGCTGGTTTAGTTACCACAAGTTCCCAAGTTGGGAATCAGGATTCGGCAAAAGCCGATATCGGATATTCTCGTTATACACCTAAAGCAGGTTTTGCAGATCGACTTGCTGCCAATGTCCCTTTTTAGTTTATGTGCTATCCTATTGGTATTAACTGGATTGGACTTAAAAATAAGTTCGATGCGCTGGAAGAAAGGCGCGAAGGACTTGAATCCAATAGTGGAACATTTTCGGAAGCAGAGTATAACCCTTGGCCTCTTGACGCTTGCTGCAACAAACCTATTGGTAATCGCGGCTGCTATGTTTTACCAACCATTTCTTTGGATGCTGTTGGGAAGTAAATTAACCCTTGCATCTATTCAATTAAGGAGTCTTTATGTCTAACCTAAGTACCAACCCAAATTTTGCTAATCATAAAACTAGTGGCACTGATACTAGTATTGCTTGCAGTGTAACAGGAGGCGGTTCTTCTTATTTCGGTTCTCTCGCCCCTGTAGTCACAGCCAATAGTCATCCTGTTGCAACTCGCGCAGATGGCGCTTTGTGGGATACAACCTCCAGTGCCTATGTATCAATTCAAAATACCAGTGTAGGTACTACAACCTGCCCTAAAAACGGCCAGTAAAGGAAAATTAACTTATGGCAAACAGTGTTCGCCCCGCTCTTACAAATGTTTCAATGTCTAGCTTCGCTCAAAGTGGCGCAGCTACCTCAGGCAATTCCAATCAAGAAATGGTTGGGCTAGTAAACAAAGCTGTAACTGTTCAAGGCCCATATAGTGCTAATCAGTCTAGCGCTGCTACAAGTGATGTACTTGGTGTGTGGGCTGATTATGGCGTTTATGATTACACAATTTCAGCTCCTGTAGACGGTAATTCTACTAATTTTAAGGACTCAGCCTAATGAGTAACCGAGCTAATAGCACAGACACACAAGGAACAACTCAGACGCAAGCCGGGAACGTAACCCCGGCTGCGACTTGGGTCACAACGTTTCCTCGTCCTGCTGGCCAGACTATTCTAGTAAATCGACTTAATGGAGCTATGACCGCAGCAGGAGCTACTGTTGGTGACAACGTTGAACGAGACTCTGATGGTGGATTTTGGGATACGACTGTAGGTATTAATGTACCTCCTGATTTTACGGGTTATGCTCAACCCGGAAATGATATGGTTAGTAACTAAATGATCGGGGTCGGTAAATCGCATTATGCAACACCCAAAGACGGCCCCTTCAAATGTGCTAACTGTGAATACTTTAAAAATCCAACGTTTTGCGGAAATAGAGTAGTAGTAGATGATGCAGCCCGAGGTACACTTGCCATGAAAGGCGGTTTGGCAATAATCCAACCCGAGGGTTGTTGTAATGAATACGAGCCAAAATAATGTCAAACAGATTTAATGAAACTAATAATGGCGGCATTTTAACCATCTCTGGTGGTAATATGCCAGCTGATAACTATACAAATCAATATAAACCTACCAGTCGCGCCGCTGGCCAAGGTGGAGCTGGGGCGGCTGCTGCAATCGTTGTGATCGCTAACAGCCATCCTGTAGAAGTCGCAGGTGATGGAGGTCTTTGGGACACTACTTCAGGTGTTGCTGTCCAAGACTTTCAAACCAATATCTTATGTATTGGTACTTAAGTTTGCCGGAGCACGACGCTTGTTCCCCCTCTTTCAAGCCAGCACTGCGCCTCCTCCCTGCCTCGCGTAACAGTGACTAAGGCTCCGGTAACTCTCTAACCCCGTTCTAAGCGAGGAAAGTTAAATACTATGGCAACCCTTTCAGTAGCAGCATTTACCCCGGCTAGTCCTACAGCGGCCACTTTATTCAATGGCACATTGGTAGCGTCTACTCCGGTTACCATTACACCCGGCTTCAAGACCATCGTGGCGATCAGCCTCGCAGGAGCTACAGATGCTGTAGCTGCGGCAGGCATTCATATCCGATTCGGAAGTGCCTTGAAAGCACCTACAGCGGCAGCCACGGATTTCTTCATTCCTCCGGCTACCGTGGCGTATTTTGATCTAGGAAGCGAGTTTGATCGATTTAGCATTATAAGTGCAGGAACTCCAAGTTATTTTGTATACGTGATGTCTGTTCGATAATTCCTCGCATAGAACGGGGTCAGGAGCCTTTCTTTGGAATTCGTAGGAATCACACGATTAAAAAATGGGGAAGAGGTTAATGAGTTTGTTGCAACCTGTCCGACACATAACTATTATTATAAAGGAAAGCCGCCGCTTACTTCCGGCTGTCGGGAGTGTTGGACGGCGTTTTTTGTGAGCCAATGGGCACAGAATGGTTGTAAAAAAGAAGATGTAGATAGGCTGGAATCGGCTATTCGTCATTCTGCCGAACAAGATGACAAAGGCCAATTTGATTTTAAACCAGAACCAATCTCTATAACGTATGCCGACGATTAAATATATCCATCCGGCTCCTAGCCCAACTAGACGTTTTCCTAAAAGCGTCCATATGAGTACAGTTGAGCCAAGTCCTTATCGGCACAAGGGCTGTGGTAAAGTAGCTATTTTATATGCAGATGGTGTAATTTGGTGCAACGAATGTGGACACAAAGTTTCTGCCGATGATTGTATTAATTTTCATCGTAATCTTAAAGGCAAAGTAGTTGTAAAAGACCCTGTATGGTCAGTGATTAAAGTATGAAATGGCTTTTACCAATATTGTTGTTGGTGGGATTAGCGGGAGCACAAACCCACACCTTTCCTGCAACAGACACAGATAATGTGTTTACAGGATCAAATACTTTTAATACTGTTGATTTTCAATGGTCTAGTAGACTTGTGTCTACTTTAGGTTCAGCAGCAGCAAGTCCGAGTCGAACTTATCGGGTTACTGATGCTTTAAATACTAATGATTGTACTGTAGGCGGGGGAGTTTCTAATGCCATTTGTACTTCAAATGGCACTACATGGAACCCTATCGGAGGAACAGGAGCTATTTCTTCTGTATTTGGACGAACGGGGGCAGTTGTTGCTGTAAGTGGCGATTATACTTGGGATAAAATCGGAGCTGGTTCAAATCTATTTCCACAGACAATGGGAACAGCTGGAAGCTTAAGCCCATTGAATATCGGCCAAGTAGCAGGCTCACAAGTATGGATACCTAGTAGCATTCAAGCTCCGGCATTGGCTTTTTCGACAACGGGCGGTAATATAGCTAGCAACCATAATATTCATGTGGTTGTAACTTATAATTCTAGCCTTGGCGAATCTCTACCATCTTTAGATGCATTTGTACAAACTTCTGCTTGTGTTAGTAGCCAATGTTCAGTTACTGTAACTGCACCCTCATTACCAAGCGGATATACTAGTTATACAGTTTATAGTTGTGATTCTATATCCGCGGCATCTTGTTCTTGGTTGAAGCAAACGGCCAGTCCGAATTGTGTGGCCATCACCGGTAATTGTGTTATTGCTACTGTGGGTGCTGGGGCTGGAGTTCCGACAACTGGTACCGCTTTCATTCAACCACCAAATGTACAGGCAGGATTCGTCCCTCAAGGTGCAGTTCCGTTCTTGTTTGGGCCGAAAGCGGATGGTAACAATTATCCATTAGCAGGTATGGATTTATCGAATGGTAATCCTCCATTGCCTACCCCTAATGGAACATTCATGTTTTTTGACCGTACGTTCGTCAATGATAGCGGACAAAATATAAGCCAAGGGCCGTGCATTAAAAACACCTTGTTCTCTGTTTGTCATCGCAGCGGAAATGTAACCACTGGTACTTCTTCTACCATCCAAGATCAGGCAATGGCTTTCACTACGTTCGATCATGCAACCGGAAGCCCGGCATACGAACAGTTAGGTGGTATTTATGGCGAGACCCACATCACCAATGTTAATTCGATCTGCAGTCCTGTTGGCGGTTTCGGCGGAGAAGATTGCGCTTTCGGGATTCGTGCGCGAACCAATATCGATGTTGCAGCGGCTAGTCTTAACAGCGGAAGTGGCGTAGTTGGGCTTCATGGATCAGCTTCTTCGACTGTGACCGGAGGGGGTTTAAACGCATTTTTTACTGGTGTATTTGGTTCAGCCACCCAAGAGACTAATAACAACCAGAGTTGGGTAGCTTTTTATGCCGGGGTTGCAGGTTATGCGAATGCTGCTCCCGGCAATACTAATGCGACGGGTGGTGCTTCGTTTGAAGCAGTTCCGCCTCTTACAAAATTTTCAACTTCCGGGGCTATAGGCAATTCCGCTTTGCATGTCGGGGCTAATGCCAATTGGGACTTCGTAATTAATTCTTTTGCTACTCAGAAAAGTAAATTCCAAGGTACTCTCGAATTAGGAGCCGCTACTGCGCTCAAAACTAATGCTATAGCTACAATGGGCGTAACCGGATCACTTGGCGTAACTGGTGCAATCACAGTTAATCAACTTGCCACTTTAAGTGGAGGCAATGTCACCAACGTAGGTGCAACTGGCAGTTCAACTTATAGTTATGTGATCTGCGCGGTGGACGGAAATGGCAAGTCTACATGTGGCCCGACACTTACAACTACAACCGGGAACGCCACACTGAATAGTTCAAACTTCAATCGTACCCCCAACCTGACCTATGCTCAGATGGATGCGCCGGGTGTTTCTGTCATCAATGTCTATCGCACAGTTTGCTCGAATGGTGGATTGAACATTTGTTCTGGTGGCGGCGCAACAGGAATTATTGGAACTCTCACACAGGCCGATCTTGATTCACAAGGTTCTGGTAACCAATTCTTCTCAGATCAAGGTGCATCAGGCGATGGCACCACCCCACCCGCAAACAATAACACTGGTGGAGTACAGGCTTTTAATTATCTAACTACCACTAATTGCGCTGCTGTAGGTAGTGCTGCTAGTCCTTCGGTGGCTTCTTGCACTTCAGCTTCAGCAGGTTCGTTCTCTTGCGCAACCAACGCAGTGAATACTTGTACAGTGAATACCACTGCAGTCACCACAAATAGTGAAATTTTCGTGACTCAGCGACTCGATACCACCACTGGTACTAGATTAGGTGTAACCTGCAACACGACAGCTAATGCGACCATACCGAACGTAAGTGCAGTCGTAGCCGGAACGAGCTTCTCGATTCCGCTCACTCAGCCGGTGACCAACCCACAGTGCTACAGTTATCATATTGTGAACTAAGAACCACTATTAGAGGACTTTGAATTGAAATCATTGCTTTCATTATTGCTTCTTTCTAGTTTATGTTTAGGCCAGCAACATATAACAATCAAAGATCAAGCCAATAATACTTTAGTAAGTGGATTTGTATTCAATGATCCAGTTACACTTGAAGTATCTTTACCTTCAACAATTATTGATTCTGGTTCAGTTCTTCAATTAACAGCTACTACTTCAAATGCATGGAATTCAGGAGTAGATTGGGTAGCTAGTGCTGGAACAATATCTTCAGATGGTTTGTTTACTGCGCCTACAGTTGCAGAAGATGTACCGATTTTTATCACAGCAGTTAGTTTACAAGATTCAAATGTTTCCACTTCTGTTACTCTAACTGTAAAAGCACTTGTTGATGGCCCGGCTAGTTTGCCTCAAACAACTATGGTTACTTCAATGGCAAGTACGCCAGCTCCCGGTATTGTTACTCAAGTTGCTCCTGGTAACCTACAAACTGCATTAAATAATGCTAAATGTGGCGATACTTTAATGCTTCAAGCTGGTGGGACTTTTCCCGGTACAACTTCCTTTCCAGCTAAAGCTTGCGACGATCAACATTGGATTGTTGTTAGAACTAGTGCTCCTGATTCAAGTCTTCCTTCCGAAGGCTCGCGCATGTTACCTTGCTATGCAGGTGTAGCATCTCTTGCAGGACGCCCTGCATTTACATGTCCTTCTACCAACAATGTATTGGCTAAATTGATTGCTAGTTCTACCATAGGCCCAATCGTATTTGCGCCCGGAGCCAATCATTACAGATTCATAGGATTAGAAATTACTCGTGTAGCTGGTACAAAAACAATCAATTATGAACTAATATCTCTTAGTTCAGGTACAGGCACCAAGATCATTTTTGACCGAGTATGGCTACATGGCAGTCCACAAGACGATAATAAAACAGGGTTTTTAACCAATGGATTTAATCATGTTGGTTTCATTGACTCTTATGGCAATGATTTTCATTGCGCTTCGGTAATAGGTGCTTGTACTGATGCCAAGGTTATTGGCGGTGGAACCAGTACAAGTGCAGACGGCGTGTTTAAAATCACAAACAACTTCCTCGAAGCCTCGGGAGAAAACATCCTGATGGGCGGGGCGAGCGCTACTACCACGCCAGCCGACATCGAAATTCGGCATAATCACTTCTTCAAACCTCTCACGTGGAAAGCCGGACAACCGGGATTTATCGGAGCTGTTAATACCGATATTACCAAATGTATAAGTACTCCCGGTATGTGCCCTTTCATTGTTAAGAATCTACTTGAGTTAAAAAATGCCCAACGAGTTATCATAGACGGCAATATTTTTGAAAACAGTTGGGGTGGATACACGCAATATGGTTATGCGATCCTTCTGTCTCCAAAAAATCAAACAGGCACTTGTCCGATTTGTCAAACAACTGATGTAACTATTCGCTATAACACCTTTAGTCACTTAGGCGGTGGAATTTCAGTTGCTCTTACTTTAGATACTGGATTCACTGGAGGTTTAGCAGGAGCACGTTATTCCCTTCATGATTTAACCTTCGACGATATCAATGCCGCTACTTACAATGGTAACGGCGTATTTTTTCAAATTCTGAATAGCTGGTCAGGTTACGCGACACACGATATAACATTAAATCACATAACTGCTTTCCCTGATCCCAAAGGGAAAATCATGTCGCTGGCCAATGCATTAACTAATCCTGCAATGTATAATTTCACAGTAGCTAATAGTCTTATTGGTTATGCACAATACCCAGTTTGGTCAGCCAGTGGTACAACAGATTGCGCTTCCTCGGATGTGCCTTTAACCGTATTTAATACTTGTTTTTTACCTTATCTATTTACCAGCAATGCCATAATTGGTGTGAACACAACTAATTATCCGGCAACCAAATGGCCAGCAGGAACCTTGTTTCCAGCCAATAATACAGTCGTGCAATTTATGAATCCTGTTGTAGGAGGCGATTATACCTTGCTTCCAACTAGCCCTTATAAGAATGCTGGAAGCGATGGTAAAGATTTAGGAGCCAATATCGCTGCTATCCAAAAAGCAATTGCTGGCGCAATATAATTCTCTACAATGTGCAATATCATTCTTCGTGACCCAACAAATCATTTTTGGCAACTCGGCTGCACGGAGCAAGGGTTACTCACTACTACGTTAACTAACATTACATTTCCAATCAATGATCCAATGTTGTTGGTATCTAATGTTGCTTGGACATTAACCGCTAATGCTCAAGGTCAAATAGTTTCAACTAAAACTACTCCTTCTAATATTGCCCAATCATTTTATGTATTAAATTCACCTCTTAATAAAACTTTTAAATTAACAGCTACTCTTAATGGGCTTCTTTCCACTACTTTTGCTCCAGGCCAGATTGAACCCATTCCTTATCCCTTTGATATAAGCATGTCGCGTTGGCCAGATTCAACACCAGTTATCTGTCCTCGTTGTAGCAATGCTAGCATTAAAGTAAGTGCTGATATGAGTTGTTGGTGTTGTGCTTGCAATTCCTTTGTACTTCCTGAAGACACAAATATTATTGTAATCCTAGACGAATAATGGAATATCAAAACCCATCTGTTACTCCTTTCGTAAGTACATACGACGACCCAAACGCCGATGTGACTAACAACGTTATTTCACATTTGCGGCGTATGCGTTACTTCAGGAAGCAATACGACCAACGTCGAGCCTATTTTTACAAACAATACTTAGGTCAACGGGATCAACGATTTTATCCAGACAACATTACACCTCGCAGCAATACCTTTGTTCCTTATCCTTTTGCTAATGTCGAATCAATTGTATCTCGAATCCTAGATGCTTTCTTCTCATTCGAGGATTGGTTTGAAGCTAAAGGACGATCAGCCCAAGATGAACCCGCTGCCGAGAAAATGCAAGTTGTTCTATTGCGGCTTTTAAAACGGTCTGAATTTGTAAAACATTTTGAAGCCCTTGTTCGTAATATAGTCATTTACGGTCATGCGGCCATGAAAATTGATTGGGATTGGGGCTATGATACAGTTACCTATTCTCAACCGATTCCGGCAATTGGCAACGATGGGCAACCCATTGTTCAGCCTACAATTGATCCAAATACTATGCAGCCTATAATGGCTCCTGTTATTTTAGGCTATAGACCAGCTCAAAAACAAGTTCCTCGAAATCGCCCTCGTTTTATCCCAATAGATGTTTACGATCTATTGATTGATCCAGATGGCGGAATTGTTGCTCATCTTACTGAACGTACTCTTGGGCAAATGATTCGAGAGCAGACCATGAGCTTAAAAGCTTCGATGGAAGACCCCGGCAAAAAGCCTCTTTATCTTCCGCAAGCTTTTGATACCCTCGTTAAACGAGTAACAGAGAATGTTCGTAAACCAGAAGACCCTATGGCTACGGTCATTCGATTAGCCGAGGTTTGGGATGAGTATTCACAGACTCAATCCATTATAACCTACGGCGAGGATGCTGAAGCAATCAGTTGGAAAGATTTACGCTCGGCTTACAGAGCTGCAGGTTATTCACCATTTAAACGTAAAGTTTACGCTGGAATTCCGCTTCTTCTTTATCACGGCGAAAATCCTTTCAATCACAAAAAAGCCCCAATAGTCATGACGAATTTCATTAGCCTCCCTAATGAAATCTTCGGACTCGGAGCCATCGAAATTATTAGTGATCTAACCGAAGGTCTTACCAAGTTCGTAAACATGATTACGGACAATTGGAACCTCGGCATCAACCATCGTTATGCTTATGACATCAACGCAGACTTAGATCACGAATCCCTTAACTCCTTCAACGTTCCGGGCGGCAAGATCGGCGTAGTAGGCGATCCGAGTAAAGTTGTAATGCCTCTGCCGTTTTTTACTCCTTCCGCCGGTGATTATCAAATCCTTGAAGTTTACAAGATGATGATCGAGAATGCCTCAGGAGTCAGCGACTTCTATAACAAAGGAGTTGGTGGTTCAGCAGGCAACAAAACTGCCACGGGCATCTCGAATGTCATGCAAGAATCAAACTTCCGATTCAAGATGTTCATTCGTAATCTTGAACTAGAAGTTCTCCAGCCCACGTTGACCATGTGCGCGAGCATGGTTCAACAATACATTAGCGATCCGATGGAATTTCAAATCACCGGAGAGAACCCCGCAATTAAGAAATGGGTCACAATGACCCCGGAGGAACTCATTGGTACGCTGGATTTTGATCTCGTTGCAGCGAATTATGCAAGCAATCGCATCATTCGCCAGCGCAACCTCCTTGCGCTATTTAATTTGGCTGCTCAATCACCGTTCCTTAACCAGTACGAAGCCCTCAAAGAAATCTTTAAGGCCTTTGAAGTAAGGAACACTAACAAATTGTTGTACACTCCGCCTCAAGTCCAGATGCAGCAAATGCAGCAACAGAAGCAAGAAGTCGAAATGATGATGTTGCAAGCTATGATGGACACAGAAGGCAAAGCCCGAATCGCTCAATCCAAACCTCAGACTAGCGCAGGCAAAGACGGACGGCCTCGCAAAACTCAGTTTGAAGGCAAGATTCCGGGAGCCGGATTGCTAAGTCATATCAAAGACTTCGCTCAGTCTATGGGAACTAATGCCCTCGGCCTCGAAGGCATGGGCGAAGCCGGAGCAACAGGTGGAGGAGAAGGTTAGCTAGGAAGGACACCAGCGAACAAGTCCGCTTATAAACGGACGTGGCTGGTTAGTTCCTCGCATAAAACGGGGTAAACAGAGGAGAATATGAAACTATTCAAGAGGGAACCTGAACATCATTTCCATATTGTCGAACTCGACAAAGCAACTAGACTTCCAGAGTTAACCGAAGACTTAAAAAACAGCCTCCGTACTCTGGCCTTAACCCCAGCCTTTCAATACTTAATGCAACGGTTTGCTTTTAAAAAAGCTACAATGGAATCTACTCTCCGTGAAGGTTTCAAACTCGATGAACAACAGCTTCGTTACTGTCAAGCTGGAATTTATTGGGCTGGAGAGATCGAACGTGATATTCAACTTTTAACCCAAGAGGTTCGCCCACAACGCGCCCCTCAGGTCGATGAATTAGAACAGTTCCGAAAAATCAATCGGAGCATCGAACTCGTCGGACAAGATTAGTCTTACAAGGACTAAAATCCGCAGTATCCTCACAAAGGAGCTTCAATGCCAGACAATCCAAACGTTTCTCCCGGACACAATACAGGTCGTATCGATTTACAGTCTGCGCCCGGTGGAGACTTAGATTGGGATCAGCTGTTCCCTAATCCCGAGCTAACCGCACAGCAGTCACAAACTGCACCTGGAACAAATCCCCAGCAGACGCCACAAGCAAACAGTCAAAACCAGCCATTTCTTAAAGCCGGGGAAACTGTTTATAACACTGCCGAGGACGCGATCAAAGGCACAGTCCACAAAGACCAGCTAATCGCAAATTATCGTAGCTATCTTTCAGATCAAGGAATTGATCCTAATACTCTTCAGAGTACTCGCCAAGTGCAGCAACAGTCACAAACTGCTACTCCACAAACGCCATCTCCTTATAAGTATTATGGAAATCCAGAATTCTTCGAGGAAGTTGCCGCTGCCGCTCAGACACGAGACAAAGTAAAATATGAAAAACTTATGTCTGCACACACTCGTGAAGTGGCTCAAGCAGCTATCCAAGAAATCATTGATCCTTGGCGCGCAACTTTAGCGGAAACAAACCGTTTCAAAGCTGTTCGGCAAGTAACCTCTGAGATTCCAGATTTTCAGAAATTCTATGAAGGGCCGGGCTATAAGAAAGTAATTGATAGCTTTCCCCTTTACAAGGACATGGTTCAAATTGGTGAAAACGATCCTACAGCCGCGCAGAGATTGCCGGAACTGTACAAGATGATGTACCTGAGTTATCAGGGTTTAAACCAATCTCAAACACAGTCTACGACAGTAACACCCCAAAATACCCCGACTGTGCGATCAATACCGACTCTTCAACCTAGTTCTTTAACTCCCCCGGCTGGCCCTTCCAACACTCAAGGTTGGCAGGAATCTAGTTGGAAAGGTAACAAATCCCTCGGCAATGAAGCTCGTAAGAGTCTAATTGAAGATGGAAATCAAAAGTTCAATGGTATGCATTTTGAAGACGTTGGTCTTTAATCCACAGCGGGTCTAAACTTCGAGGAGAATATGAATTCATTCATTAGATTATTGACGAACGCAGTGTTCGTCCTCTTCGGGTTAGGCCCAGACGTTGTAACCGTCTCTCTCGGGACTGCGGGCAATGCGGGTTCAACAGCCGCCGAACTTATTACTTATATGTCGGCTCGTCTGCTTGAAGTCGCAGAGTTCAACACCATTTTGGATCAGTTTGGCGACAAGCATCCCTTGCCGTCTAACTCCTCAAAGACGATTCGTTTCGTCCGTGAAGAGAAACTGACCGTGGCTGCAACTCCCTCGCAGTTGACTGAGGGCATCCCCCCGGATGCTGTGGGTCTTACCCTTAACCAAATTGAAGCTACGGTAGAGCAGTATGGCTCTGTCGTGAGATTGTCCGACCTTGCGGAAATCACCGCACGGCATAATGTTATTGAACGGACGATCTATGTTCTAGGTTTGCAGGCGGCTGAAACCTATGATCAGCTTATTTTTAACGTTCTAAATGCCGCAACCAATACGTATTTCCCGAATAACAGAGCTGGAGACACTTCTCTCGTCGGTTCTGATGTGCCGGGTTATCCGGACTTGGTTGAACTTGATGCTGCGCTTCAGGATCAGGGCGGACGACCTTTTGAAGGTGGCGAATATGTTTTCGTTACACCTCCACAGGTCTATGCTGCACTCTTGAAAGACCCAGATTTCAAGGCTTCAAATCAGTTCCGCTCACCAGAGAAAATCTGGCGCGGTGAAGTTGGAATGCTTGGTGGGTTCCGAGTAATTCGGTCAAACTCTCCGGCATTCGCTGCAACATCCCAAGCTACCGCTGGACAGTCTAGCAAAGTGTACACCTCGTTTGCTATCGCTCGTTTTGCGTACCAGATTACGGATTTGCAGAACCTTCGGGTTTACGTGGTTGCACCTGGCGGTCAGCTTGACCCCTTGCAGCAATCCCGTAAGATCGGCTGGAAGTTTGCCTTTAAATCTGTAATTACGAATCAGAACTGGATTCGGCGTTTGCGCAGTTCAGGTGCTAATAGCATCACTAACTAATGAATATGGGGGTTCCCAAATTGGGAACTCCCACTTTCAGAAAGGACAATTATGGGACATTCATTTGAATCAAGCGGCCCCGGTGATACTATTCTTAATTTGCGTAGACCCGACGGCCACGCGCATTTGGATCAGAAATTCGACAAGGGAATGCGAAGCCCGTTCTTGAGTCAGTTGCCTCAAGATGCAGGACTTGAATCCCCTGAGGAATCTGCTCAGAGTGGTCATGGTCACATGGACTCTGGTTACTCTGGCGGTGGAGGAGCGTAATGCCTGAAACTAAAACTACAACGGAAGCTTCACGTGATCCGTGGAAAACCCCCCGAGAAACGTGGCAGTTTGTCACAATTCCGGAGGAAGACCCCACTGGTCTAGGCTTCCCTACAATCCGATTGAATAAGTCGGAATTCAAAGCTGGTGAAAGCTATTCACTTCCTAAAGAAGTGGCGGCTTTTGTCAACGAACGAGTGAAGGCTTATAATCGTTCGGTCACAAGGTTGTTTAGCCCGGTCGCAGATCGGAAGTCACTAAATGAAGTTGCTGTTGGGACAACCTCCCCAATGGCTCCTTCTGGTGAACGTCCGACCTTTGTTGACCCATCAAAGGTAAGCAGCTAAGTGTCTGACGATCTTATCCAATTGGCTAAGACCACTGCTGCCGCACATGATCTCCAACCAGAGATTGTGTGCGCGGTTGTGGAACAGGAAAGCAACTGGAACCAGTGGGCCATCAGGTACGAACCCGCGTTTTTAGCGAGGTATGTAGCCCCACTGCACCTTACTAGCACGGAATCTACCGCTCGCTCAATTTCGTGGGGATTGATGCAATTGATGGGAGAGGTAGCCCGTGAATATGATTTCAAAGGATATCTGGCGGAGCTTTGTGACCCAGCAACAGGACTAGAATACGGCTGTCGCAAGTTAGCCGAATGCTTCAAGCGAGCCAACGCTCAAGCTCATCAAGATGATTTTGATCCAGTAGAACACGCTTTGCTCTACTGGAATGGCGGGGGTAACCCCGATTACGGGAAACAGGTGAAAGCCCGTATAGCAAAGTATGCAACCAACAATCCTACTAGTTAGGCACGGGAACACGACGTTTGATAGCAAAGTGGATGCAATGCTTGATCCGCCTCTTACTAGAAATGGTGTAGAACGAATCAAACGAACTGTAACTTTCCTTCGGGAAAGTGGCTATAAATTTAGTAGAATTGTAACCTCGCCCTTGCAAAGGGCCATGAAAGTAGCCCAACTTCTTTCAGACGGTAACATAAAGATTTACCCAGATGATGCTGCAAAGCCTTGGAACCTCGGAGATTTAATGGGCCGAGAGACCCGAGCAGTCAAGCAGCAACTAGAATACCTCAAGAATTACCCGGATATCAAAGCTCCTCATGGTGAAAGCTATCGAAACTTTCACCAACGATGGAGTGATTTATTGCATCGCATAATGCAATATGCCGAAGCTTACAGCACAGAAGCTTTGGTGGTTGTTACCCACTCAAGAAACATCGATGCTTTGTATTCGATTATTCGGGGTGCTCCGGTAGGGGATACTCAAAATGACGCACCAGAAGGCAGTGTAACGAAACTCTCCTCGTTTAAAACGGGGTCAGGCGATTGGTCTTATGAACGTATATGGGAAGGTAAATAATGGGATTCAGTGATGTTCTAAAAAAGATTTATCCGTTTTTATCTGTTGCTGCTTCCATTGGAGGCCCGATAGGAACTATTGCAGCGGGGGCTGTTGGCAGTGCTTTGAATTTGTCAAAACCTCCAGCAGCCAATGATCTTGAATCTGTTATTACAAATGCCCTTGCTGATCCTGCACAACGTACAGCTTTGCAAAAAGCTGAACAAGATTTTCAAGTTCAAATGGCACAACTTGGATATCAAGATGCTGAAGCATTAGCTGCAGATGCCAATGCTGATCGAGCTAGTGCTAGATTACGCGAAGAAACTTTAAAAGATAGAATGCCTGCAATCCTAGCCGTTGTTGTTAACGTCGGATTCTTTGGTGTTGTAGGAGTTTTAATTTGGTCAGGTGTAAAAGGAATTGAACTTAGTTCCGGAGTGCGACCTGTTCTTTTCATGTTGCTTGGAACTTTGGCCCGAGAAATGACTTCAGTTTATGCGTATTTCTTTGGAACCTCTGCATCTTCGGATTCTAAAACAGAAATTATCGCAGATATTGCAAAAAGCTAATAGGACAAATAATGAAGATTAAATCAATTTTAGCAAGTATTTTTCTATTGACTGCAGCAGCGTTTGGCCAAGCCGGTCGATATGATAATTTTGTATGGTCATTAACTGGTAATAATCTATATACTCCATTAGGCAATGCTTCTGTGTTAGTGTATAATTACCCTGGTGCAGGTATTGCTTGTAACGGCGGAGGTTGTAGTGCAGCTGTTACTTTCAGTGATCCAACTGAAGTTACAGCTTGTGGCACCACATCTCCTTTGACGGGATCAACATCAGCTGTTTGTGTTGGAGCTACAGACATTGGTGGTAACTTTGGTTTTTGGGTTGCTCCGGGAAAATATCAATACTGTGTATCATCTTCTTTCTTTGGTACAAAATGCACTAATATATTAGTTGGTGTTGATCCTAGTGTTGCAACTACCTTTACTGGTAATCTTACTCTAAATGGTAACAATACTTTTGGTGGAACAAATGCTTTTAATGGCGCAGTTACATTCGGTAGTACTCTTATCGTAACTGGACTTGCTACGTTCAATGGAGGAGCTAAAAGCAGTTTCTTTCAATCTTCAACTGCTAATGCTGCTTCTTCAGGTGCAGTCAGATTAGCTTCAGCTGATTTAATTAATTGGCGCAATAACGCCAACGGAGCTGATGTATCTTTAAGCAAAGATACTAGTGATCGTTTGAATTTCAATGCTAAAATTTTAAACGACGGATTGTTCCCCGGTACTGAAACAATCGGAACAGGAACTTCAACTTCTAATGGTACGGCTATTTCCAATGGCGTATCTCAAGCGCAACCAGCAATTACAGTTACAGGAGCAACAGCCACTGACGTAGCCATCTGTGCTTTGAATGCCGCACCTCCTGCAACATGGCAAACTGGTATAGTTTTACTGCCTGCTGTTGTAACTTCAAATACTGTAACTCCTTGGTTATCTAATCCTACGGCTGCTCCTATTACCCCAGCCGCAACTGCAATACGTTGTACTGTGGTGCGATAAATGCCTGTTCTTCTTCCATCTACCGGGCCTAGACTGTTTGCAGCTACTACTACGGCTCAAAATATAATGAGTGCGACATCACAAGATGTGCGCAATCAAATATCTGCTGTTACGACACCAGATTCCAACGTTTTATTGGATTACGTGAATCGTGTTTCGTTAGACATGCTCAAGGTTTCTAAATGGTGGTTTTTGCTTTCTCCAACTCAACAGTTCATTACTCAAACAGGAGTTACGAATTATTGGGTTGGCCCAATAGGTTCTAACCCTGCAGGAACATATGATACAGGTTTAAACCTAACTGATTTTCGCTATGTAAAACCTAAGAGCGTAGTTGATCGTACTAATTTTCGCCCTCTTGGGCAAATAAATGAACAACCTCTTTCATCTAAGATAAGTTATTCAGATGGAACCCAACGTCCCGGAAGACCTTCTGTTTATCGCCAAGATGAAGCTACTCCTAATGTTTTAAATATATATCCAGCTCCGGATAATCAAGCATTATATACTCCTCAACCTGAACCTCCTATTTGCACTGTAACTCCGGGAGGAGCTTTATCAAATCGAATTTATTTTGTAACTACAACTTTTGTTGATTCTCTTGGAGGGGAATCCACTGCTCCGGTTGTAACAGAAATATTTGTTCCAGCAAACATGCTGTTGGTTGTAAATCCTCCAATTGAACCTGTTGGGGCGAGTGCTACTGGAATTGCATATAATCGATATAATGTGTATGCGGCTTCAGCAGGAACCAGTGAAATAACTGAAATTACCAGCAATAGTACTACGCTACAAGCAAGCAATATTTTCAATAATGCTACTTGGACAGAACCGACATCTGGATTAACCACAAATGGAACTAACCCACCAAGTACCAATGGTGTTGAACCCATTGAAGGTTATATCATAGAATTCAGATACTTTCGGCAAATCGCACAAATAACTTCTCCCGGCCAATTTGTTCAAGTTCCAGATGATTACAAACATGTAATGATTGCAGGAGTAAATTCTCTTGCATTTCAATTTCTATTTCGTGCTGCTGAAGCTCAAGCCTGGGAAGGACGATATCAACAAGGTCTCCAAAAGATTGTTCGTGATTTGAACTTCATGAGCAAAACTGGAGATTACTTTGGCCCCGATGCAGCTAGTATTGGTGGTTTCTTACCAACTGTTGAAACTATTGATTTGAGTTTACTTAATCCTTAATGTCTACATATCAAAGACCATTACAACCTTGGGATCCAATTGTCCAAGATCAACAGATCAAACCACCGATCCGTTATATCAGGGATAATTTTCAAGGCACAGGACAAGATTCTCATACCCAACCTCCTGCTCAAGATGCTTCAATGTGGCAGGCTTTAACAAATATTCAACCTATCACCAAAGGTGTGATTGAACGACGCTGGGGTTTTGTTCCTTTTGCAACTGGACTTAATGCTACTGCAAATCGTCTGGTATCATTTCAAAGAGATTCAGATGGATTAAGAACCATTTTAACACAAGGCGCAGGACAAGTAGAAGCTTTTGGTGAAGATGGTTCTTTTTATACTAATGTATTTAATCCCTCAGGTTCTATTGTTCGTTCTTTAAGTTCAAGAAATTATCAATATTTTTTTGATGGATTATCTTCTGATCTTAAAAAATGGAATGGAGATACCGCAGGAGGAGTTTCTAATTGGGGAATCAATGTAAATGATGTAACTGTAAATACTTCAGGAGGAGGAGGAAGTAGTGGTACATCATTTGGCCCTAATCCTGGTAATTCAAGTGGCACTAATTTTGGTTTTTCAGAACATACAACAAGCAGTCAAACTTCTTCTCCTGTATTCATAAGCAATTACGGATTTGCAATTGCTAGTGGTACCATTGCTGGAATCATGGTCACAATGGATATAAACTTTACAGGAGCTGCTTTTTTAGCATTACAAGTAACAGCTAATCTTCGTAAAAATGGAGTTAATTACGGAACAAGTACTACAATAGGAACAAACCATCCGACTTCTGGAACATACACATTTGGTAGTTCTTCTTATTTATGGGGAGGTAGTTGGACTTTAGCTGATATAAATGCATCTAGTTTTGGTTTAAATTTTACTGGAACAGGTACTGCGACTGTAAGCCCAAATCCGGGTGCTCCTCCTAGTTTTAATTTGCAAGCTAACATTGCAATTACAAACATAAAGATCACTGTATTTACTGGAGGACAAGCAGGAGGAACTACATCAAGTGGCAGTGGTGTAGGTATTACAAGCATCGCTGGTGGTGGAAACGTTAATCTAACTATTGGTCGTACTTATTATTTGGCTTTTTTTAATGCCAACACAGGCCATTTTAGTGATATTACTCAACCATCAACTAGCACAGGGCCAGTTGTAAATGGAATAATCAATTTACTTTTGGCTACTAGCAATGATCCACAAGTTACGCACAAATATCTTTTAGCAACAGCCGATGGAAATGATCCAAGTATTTTGTATCAAGTTGCAGAACTTGTAAATGGTGGTGCAGGTGATGTCACTACTTATGCAGATAATACACCTGAAACAACTTTACTTTTGAATCAAGTTTTGCTTTTCACAGATCAAAGTGGAAATGAATTTGGAATTACTTTAAATGATCCTCCGCCTGCTGGAACCTTGTGTATAAAGCATCAAGGACGCTTATGGATGGCGGGAGTTCCAGGAGCAACTCACAGCGTTTTCTTTTCTAAAGCTGTAGGTGATTTAACATTACCTAATGGATTTATTGCAGGGAAATATGAAGAAGCATGGCCCGGAGATAATTACTTCGACATATCCGATGGAGCTGAAACTGTATCCGGACTTCTATCGGATGGTCAAAATCTCTACATGGGTTCTCAATATCATATTAGGCGATTAGTTGGAAATGATCCAACCAATTTTCAATTACCTGAAATCGTACATCCACAAGTAGGAGTATTAAATCAAGAAGTTTGGAACATAGTTTATACACAAGGTTCCCCGGCAGGAGCAATTTGGTTAACACCTGATTTTCGTGTTATCCAAAGTGATTTTAATACATACATTGATATTGGCGCAAGAATACAAGATATCTTGAATCAAATTCAACCTACCGCTGCAACATTGGCTCATGCTACATTTGTAGCTGATGGTGAATATGATCTTTTTATTCTTGCAATCCCATTTGCACAAGCCACATATTGTGACTTACATCTAGTTTATGATATGCGTCATCAGCAATGGTTTGTATGGCAACCCACTAATGGTAGCTTGTCTTTGCTTTATAATGTAACTTTGCAAGGCCAATCACAATGGTTATTTATTGGCGGCAATACTAACACAATAAATCAGTATCTCCAATCCGCTCTTGATGACAATGGAACTCCATTCACATTAACAGCTATGACTTCGTGGCTAGGATTAGGAGAACCTGGAATGCGGAAGGTATTAAATGAAATTGATTATGATGGTGATCCATCAATGACAGTTTCAGTCTTCGGAGCTTTGTTGCAATCGGATTTTGTTAACCCTAAAATTTTAGTTAATAATTTTCCTTCTGTTGCTGGGCCATTAGGAACACGAAAATTTTTTATTGCATCGCAAGCTATTCCAACTCGTTATGTTCAATTTAAATTCCAATCAACAAGTTCCAACAATATTTTACTTGGTTCTTATAACATTGAAAGTATTCCATTTATGGACTTGTAATGAAAATTGCTAAACTTGATTTGAATCAATTAAACAAACAGTTGGAACGCATTGAAGATTTACACAATAGACTTTCAATAGCTGAAAAACAATTACAAACTACTTCATTTCAAGTATCTCAGCTTGATTTCATGCACGCTCGTCCGACGTTCAATAACTTAACCTTTACATGGACAGGTGCAACAGGAACTGTAAGCTGGCTTAATGGATTCTTGAAAGACAAAAACGCAGCTATAGAAACCGGAGTAGCATTCTCTCAAGCCCCTAGTTATAGATTCCAAGTAAATCATCCTCTAGGACTTACACACAACATATCGATTCCTGCTGGGTCATTAACTGGTTTATCTGCTAATACTTATTATTGGCTAGGTTGGGACAACAACAATCGTCAAATGTACGCACTAACAGATATAACTAAACTTTTTACTCACCATGATATGCAAATAGTTTGTCAAATATTCACTGGAACTGTAGGTCAAACGGGAACAGTTGGCGGTGGTGGAAGCCAAGGTGGAACTGATCTTTCAGGAGCGCGGTATAAATTATTTTAAATGAATACGGAAGATTTTCAAACTCATGTTGTAGATGCGTTAGCTCGGCTTGATACCAAAGTAACTGATTTAGTTGGTAATGGTCAGCCTGGGCGTGTTTCAAGACTAGAAGAAAAAGTCGATACTATAAATCGTTGGCGCTGGGTAATAGCAGGAGTCGTCTTGTCTTTATCTGCGTTAGTTCATTTCATATTTAGATACTAACCCCGTTCTAAGCGAGGAGGAGAATGCTAGACCGTATTAGATTAGCTACAGCAGAGGAAATAGAGGAAATCAAAGATAGTTCAAACCTGACCCCGATGTGCAGGGTCTTAGCAATGGGTGAGATGCGAGCCGTGTGGCGAATGGCAAACGAGGTTGATCCTCTTCATGCCAATGGCGCACCAGTTTCTAAGACGTACAAGTTTCTTTGGGGAATTGAGAACATCTTAAAGGGATCAGGAGTTACAGAGTATTATTTTAACACCCCCGCAGATGATACTAAATATCACCGGGTTCTAGAAGAACTCGGAGCAGAGCGACTTTCAAAGCAACCAGATTACAGATGGCGAGTTAATATTTAACCCTTATGGGAACTACTACTAAAACTTCCGGCTCTAACACGAGCAACCTTCAGTTTAATCCTATCAGTCAAGGGATTTACAACAACCTTATTCAAGGCGGTGGTAAACAACTTGGCGATATGATTAACAATCCTTTTGGGAATGCCTTATATTCTATGGGCCTTGGACAGTCTCAAAAAGGAGCACAGCAGCAAGGTGCGAATAACATGGGGGTTCTGAATCAGAATCAACGTGTACAAGGGCTGGGTGGACAAGCCGGAGCAGGGTGGCTTGCAGCGCAAAAAGCAATGACTGGTCGAGCAAATGCCTCGATGATGTCTAACGCTAATGTTTCCAATGTAATGAGCGCGTTACAACGCCAGATGGCGGCAACTGGAATGGGCATGAGCTTCAGTCCGCAATTAACTGGTCAGACTGGAAACTTCAGTCAACAGCAATCGACTGGTGGCCTTGGAACGTGGTTACCGCAGCTAGCAGGTGCGGCCCTTGGCGCAGCTGGTGGATTCTTAGGCGGCGGAGGTATGGGAGCGGCTATGCACGCAACTGGTGCAGGAGCAAGCGGAGGGCCAACCTCTCTTGCCCCTAGTTCTAGCTTCTCTGGCTTTGGTATTGGGTCAGGAGCTAATCCTAACCAAATGAGCTTTAATCCGATGGCAATGCAAAGTATGCAAGGCATGTTCTAATATGGCTGATAATCCCTACGCACCCGGTTTCATGAATCCAAATGCGTCTCGCGCAGGTCTATTTGATTTGCGCATGATGTCTGCTGCTAATAGAATGGAAACCCCTTTTGAACACGTCCGAAGTGGGCGAGGTCGCTCTATTGCCGAAAGCGGAATGTTCGGTAATAACATGACTAACGAACCTGATTACAGTCAATTTACATTTGACCCACAGGCTCACGCCGCTGCAACTCAAGCTCTCGCTCCGTATGGCTTAAGTCCCTTGGAAGCTTCTCAAGTTCAACAAAATCAGATATTGCCTAACAGTGGATTTTTTGGTGCGCACCCTCGCCTGTCGGCTGCAATCGAAGGCGGATTATTCGGTGGCGCAGCCGCGCATGGCGGGGACACAGCAGGCGAATCTATTCAAGGTGCTCTTGCCGGAATGATCGGCGGAAGACAATTAAAACAAAACCTTTATAACCAACAGTTTGCTAAACCCTTCGAGGCGGCTGGTATGCTTGAACGCCTTGAAGATATGCGACAAAAGCGTGATCTTCAAGCGGCTGAAATTGAACATTATCGGATAATGAACCAGAAACTTGGTCGTCCGGATCATGATGTTCATGCGATGCCTATTAACAAAAACGATCAATCTCTTTATCAGTATGACAATACTACTGGTGAAGGGAAATTCATTCCTAACCCGGATTTCGATCCGGCCTTGGTTCGTTCTCAGCACACTGCCTCGAACCTCGATATAGGTACTCGGGAACAGTTGATGATAATGGGCGTGCAAGACCCCGGTCAAGCCTCTCCTCCTCAGATCGCCTTGGCTAACAAACGCGCTCAAGCACAAGCAGTGGAACGTGGATCAGCTATCGCTGGTGGTAGTGCTAATGCTAGAATTCCTTCGCAGAACTACTCTGATGCTCGACGGGAACATGACAAGCGAATTGATGGCTTGTCTCAGCAGATGTTAAAGAACAATGACCCGGCTCATCAGCAATGGGTTGATAATCAGATTCTTGACAAGCATATGGCTGATGCTATTAAGAACCCAGACGATAAAACTCGTCCCAAGGACTTCCTATTCAGTGTCGATCCTAAAGAACGCCAAGCCTACATGGATCAATACAACCAACGTATTCAGTCTCAGATCGAAGAAGAAACACAGCGGTTTGGCCAAGCTTGGCCTCAATCGATAGAAGCTCCGCCTAGCCCCAAACGTTCCTCGCAGAAAACGGGGTCAGGAGCTAAAGCAAAAACCTACGATCCGACTACGGGACAACTTCGATAAATGCCTCCACAAGATCAATATCGACAAATTAACGGGCCTGATGGCCCGATTAATTTTCCTGCTAATATGAGTGATGGCGATGTTACTCAGGCGATGCAGCGGCTTTATCCGTCTAAAACATCTGTACCTGAAGCTACTATAGGGGTACACAATCCTTCTAAGATGGAACAATTAGAAGATGCGATTCCTGTTCTCCGTCATATTAGTGATATCTTTCATGGGGGCAAAGGCTCCATGCGGCCTGAGGATACTACTCAATTGATGTATCCTGAGCGCGTATTCTCTCCGATGGAACAGGCTGCGCATCCTGTACGAACAGGATTTGATGAGTTTGCTGGTAGTTTAACCTCGCCTGATAATATTTTACTTATGCACGGCTTTGGCGCTATGGGGATAGCTGCTGGTCGTCTTGGACGAATTCTTCCTCGATTGGCTTCAGCGGCATTCGCCGGACAAATGGGTAAAGGCTCCTATGATGCTTTCCATGCTGCACATGAGAATTGGCAGCAATATAAAGCCACAGGCAATGAAGAATACAAAAACGAGGCTATGCGCCTTGGAACTCACAGCCTTCTAAATGGTGCAATGGCTATGATGTCAGGTGCTCATAGTGCTATGGGTGAACCTGCAATCAATAATAATGCAGCTGATCTGCCTAGTAAAGTAGGCCAATTTGCTAAATCAGAACCTCAGCCTGTTAAGCCTGCACTTAAACCTCAAGATATTATTACTCCAGTTGAGACACCTAAACCTTTGATTGTTGCCTCGCGCGCGCGCGAGAACTTGACATCTCCTCCTGAATCTGGTATAATGGTAGTGAAAGGGGAGGAGAAACCCATGTTCACACCAAAAGATTTACGTCAAGCATTACCAACCCAGCAAGTTCCCAACTTGGGAACTCCGCCTAAAATTACGCCTAAACCAATCAGTATTGAACCAGAATCACGTCCGTTAGGCGAGTCTGAGATCATCTTTCAACGAGGACGCCGCTTACAAAGCCAAGGTTTATCTGAATCAGAAATTGCATTCAAGTTGATGCAAGAGTATCCGCATCGTGCAGATGAGATAGCTAATGCCTATAAAAAGACCCCGAGTTCCATCGTGGGGCGAGAAGCAACGCCCGGTTCGGAACCCATACAACCTAAAGAATCCATTCAAGCGACCACAGCCACCACGGGATCAGGAGAATCCGTTCTCGCCGCCCCGCGACCCTCGGTAGAGGATACCTCAAAACGATTGGGAACTCGTGATCCTCAACCTGCTGTTGATCCTTGGGCTAACCTCGCCAAAGATAAACAAGCAATGGAGATGGCTGCGGCTGAACGGGATGCTGGTAAATTACCAGAGGGGATGTCCTACGTTCAACGTGCTCAACAGTTGAAAGAACAGTTGATGGCCGAACCCCGTTCTGTGCGAGGAAGTTTACCAACAGTTGAGGTCTTTCAGCAACGGGTAACAGAGTTCCTTAAGCGTAATCCTAGCATGGCCGAAGGTACGGCTCGCCGGATGGTATCAGAACAGATCAGGAAAGAGCGAGGCTCACTTAGCTTCAAGCCATTGTCTAAGCCTGCACCTGTTCAAGGAACTCCTGTCCAGCAAACTTCTCTCGGGCAACTTACCGATAAGGTTGAATCTGCTCTGAAAGCCACACCGCCTGATGACAGTCGGATGCGAATTGCTGAGCGTCTGGATAAGACTCTTACAGATGGCTGGGATAAGACTCAGTTGGCCTTGGGTCGAGTTGCTGCTCAAGCTGTAGCTTTGAAAGATATGTGGCTTCGTGAACCAGAAATGACTGATTACAGATCATCGGTTGGACGATTCAGTGGAGCCTTAAATAGATCGGCTTGGGAACTTCGACAGTTCACTAAAGAAATAAAAAATAAACTTCCTGATGCTCAACGTCGGGAAGCTATCACTAATTGGATTCAGGCCGGAGGAGACGATCAAATACTCGCAGATCGTGCTGGTCGTTCCAAGGGAATGCTTCGAGCAGGTTATGAAGCTGCTAGGAATTTAACTCCCGAAGAAAAGACTCTAGCTAAAATGATTGTGGAACATTTTGATAAACGACTCAAAGAAGCCATTGACATGGGTGTTCTTAAGAGTGGTTTGGAGAATTACGTTCCGCAGGTCTGGAAACCAAAAGATCAAACTAATGCTGTTAATTTCTTTAGTTCCCTGCATCGCAGTGGTTTGTTGAAGACTGATTTCAACTCCGCGAAACGTAGAATCTTTGATTCTTATTTTGAAGGAGAACAGGCGGGTCGAATTCCTGTTAACAAAGATATTGGATTCCTTTTGTCTTCTTGGGAGAAAGCTCTCAACCAAGCTGTTGCATCTCGTTCTTTTATCCGCGATTTGTCTTACGGATTAGCTAAAGACGGGCGTCCTATTGTTGCTCCTTCCGGTAAAGGTAAACCTGCCTTTGACGAGATTGATCCAGCAATAGGGGTATCAGGTCAAGAGAAACCCAATGCTTATTTCATCTACCCTAAAGCCGGGCCAGATGAAACCGGAGATTACAAAGCTCTCAATCATCCAGCCTTAACTAAATGGACTTGGGCAACTAAGGATGAAAATGGTGCGCCCATCTTCATGAAGGGTGATCTAAGAGTTCATCCCGATCATGCACAGACACTCGATAATGTTATCAATCGAGGGAAATGGGCTTCGGCTCATCCAGTCCAAACAGCGATTCTTAAGGGTCAATCTTTCTTTAAACAGACTTTGTTAGCAGCTTCGCCTTTCCACCAAATCCAAGAAGGTACTCACGCGATCTTCCATAAAGTCAATCCTTTTAATCCGGGCCAAATCGATTTAGCTAATCCTTCAATGACTAAGCTTTTAGATCACGGCCTCGTAATAGGAAATTTTGACCCTGTTGCTGCTTTTGAGGAAGGTGTTACCACAGGTGGAGCAGTCGGTAAAATTCCCGGCCTTGGCCGATTTATGCAGAAATATACTGATTATTTGTTTCAGGATTATATTCCGCGTTTGAAGGCTAAGATGGGAGTTGAAGCCTATGAGCGCAACATTCAGCGTTTCAGCGATGATATCGCAAAAGGCAAAATTACCTCAGATCAAGTAGCAGAATTAACTGCCAACCAAGCCAATGCTGCTTTCGGTGAATTGAATTATGTTATGATGGGAAGGCATCCTCAAACTCAAGCTATGTTGAGGATGATGTTCTTAGCTCCTGACTTTCTTGAAGCTCGTGGCCGATTTGTAGGCCAAGCTTTGCGACCTTATGGCCGTGAACAATATGCTGCTTTATTCCGTGGTGCAATGGGTATGTATGCCACTGCACGTATTCTTAACCAATTGTTAGACGATGACCCGCATTGGGATCGCCCGTTTTCTTTAGTGGTTAAAGGGTATGAATATAAGATGCGAAGCTTGCCGGGTGACATATGGCATTTGATGACTGATCCTAATAGCTTCGTAATGCACCGATTAAATCCTACTCTCATTAAACCTTTTATGGAACTCGCTACAGGCAAGGATGACTTCGGACGCCGACGAACAGCTGGAGAACAGGTCATGGACTTTGCGCGAGGGGTGATGCCAATCTCTACGCAAGGTTTTCTTAAGTCTGGAAATAAAGACAAACTAGGCGGAATCCTATCAGGTCTTGGTGTAACTCGTTCAGTCTATCGAACTGAAGCTGGAGCCTTGGCGCATCAGTACGCCATCAGTTCAATACCCACAGATATCACTAGCCACCACGTAGCTGAACTTGTTCAAGATATGCAGAACGGGGAATTGGATTCCAACAAGGTAGCTAGTCTTCTTCGGGAAGGCAAGATGAATCTAGCCGACTTTAAGAAGGCTCGTGAGCTTGTTCGTCTTCCTGAACTCTATCGAGATTACCATAGGTTACCTGTGGAACAAAAAGCTAAGGTCTTCTTAGCTGCTACTCCCAATGAAAAAGCATTGCTTCGTCAATATTCCCACAAGGAACTTGATACAACTAAACTCTTGCCTGAACAGCGGCAAGAATTTATGGAAGAAAGAGTTAAGCAATAAAAAAAGCCCCGACCGAAATCGGGGCTTTGGCTTCGTATCCAACTTTATTTGTTGTATTTTCTGACTCGCACTCTCCTAGGCGACATACCAGCAAACGGGTTATAGCCAGCTTCGACCACACCCAACTCATCTAGTAGTTTGTAGAACGACAATCCGATATGCAACTTAACGGCAATAGTGTTATCACTATTGCCTTTCTTTTTTAGGTACTCACGATAAGCAGCTACATCGCTTCGGAAAATATCCCTAGGTTTCCTATCCGGCCCAAAGAATTCCATTTGATGCGAGAATTCTTTTGCATATGCAACCCAAGTTCCTCGGCGTTGATTGTATCGCCATTCAAAAGGAAGTTGCAAATCTTTAAGACTTGGATCAGGAGGAAGATCGAGGATCATGGTTTATTTAACTAGATATGCGTATAAACTAATAACAGTTCCAATCAAAAAGCATAAACTACCTGCAATATATAATAGGTAAGGCAACAACATTATTTCTTTTCGCTCCTCTTTTGCTGAATTACTTCACTTAATCTATCTAATACTTCTTGATACTTCGGATTAACTTCCGGTCTATCATCAATCAGATTTCCTGTTTCCTGCGCGTCCAACAAGATCGAAGCACAAGCCATTGCGTGACCAAGATGATGGACGCCTGAATCACTGGCTACCTCTTCTCGTTCAAACCACGCCATCAAATGCCTCATTGCTGCATCTATATAGATACTAGCAATCACTGCTTTGTCGCGCCAGTTATACGGCCCGTACTTATCGGCTCCATTCATCATTGCATGAGAAGCATGAAGAATAGCCACAGGCGATAACTTAGTTATACTAACTTTCTTATTTCCAAACAGGTCTTTAGGATTCGATGTCGTTGCTTTAGACTTCAAGGGAACCGAGGAACTCTTTGAAGGACTTGAAGTGTTTGACATCTCGGAGAAAGTAGAAGATGTTTTCATTTGGCCCGATAACGTTAATAGTGAGTCCATTGGCGTAAGCGTATCCTGCTTCAAAGTGTTTCCCTCCTCGTTTAATCCAATGTTTTGGATTAACTGTAAACAATACAAACTGATGCGACCGATCTATGTCAATTAAATCTCGTTCTGCTTGATGCCTAAAATTATCACCCGGTTCAATGTCTGCCTTGGGATTAAGACGTTCCTTGAGCCAATTTGAAGTGCATTCATGCCCCGCTGCACGAAGCTGTTTAGCATATTCTCGGACTTTGTTTTTCATCGAAAAAGGTGCAGCTAAATAAAATTTCATTAGTAAACATCCCCATTTTCTTTGATTTTGCCTTCTTCGTAAGGCACTACTACCCGACGGTAGAACTCCAACTTCGCACCTTCCAAGGCTCCGAGAACATCATTGATATGCGTATAAGATAATCCTTTTAGTCGCAGATAATCTTTAGCAGTTACAGTAAAACTGTAATTAAGTTCACCCGGAGTCCTTGGGTCAAGCAACGCCTCGCTTCTATCTCCCTCTTTAATGTATGGCATTATCCTTTGTAAGTTTTACCTCCGTATGAAAATTCCCCGTCGATTACAATAATCGGATAAAGATTGAATAATCCTTTCTCACGAACTTCGACCACTGTAAATCCTGTAAGCCAAGCTGTCGGTCTATTCCTTAGATAATTTGGATTCACATCTCCAAGGATCGGAGCAATCCACGCCATGTACTTCTTTTTGACTTCGACGGGACTGATCTTTGCAAAAGACTGCGGAGCATGGGTATGTCCTGCGAGGACATTACTGCCGTATATTTCAAGGGCTTTCTTCGCTGGATATGCCCCTGCTTGGTTGCCGATCCCCGTGAGTATTTCCCCGTGGATGACATTTAGTTCTCCAAGCTTATAAGAGTGTCCGAGAGGAACAATTTTCCACCCACGATTTGCGAGTCGAAGTGATTCAGCACGTTCAATAATTCCCTCAAGCTCTGGTTGTTCTTCGATAAGTTGTCGTTCCCAATCATCGTGGTTCCCGACAATCCAGACCTTCTCGGCCTTGCCGAGCGCGGCTTCGAGTGGCCCAAGAACATCTCGGTCAAAGCCATCTGAGTTTCGTTTGAAACTGGCACGTTCTCTGTAGAAAGGTTTTCCTTTTGTGTGATGCCCGATCTCTTGGTTGTCAAATTGATCTCCACCAAAAATAAAGCCTGCTGGTTTAATATCCTTAAGGAATGCCATGAGAGCACCCCAAGTTGACTTACTATATGCGGGGTAGTGCAGATCGTGTGCTACAATCCATGTCTTAACTCGTGATTGCATTTAACTCCTTCTCCCCACTTAATACAACCTTGACCTTTTCCTTCACAAGGTCGAACATCTTATCAATCTCTGGCCCCTCGGGAGACAGGTAGGCTTTATCCGCCGTGAAGGTTGCCTCATAGCCAAACCTGTCTCCAATCAATTTCACCATTACTGTAACCTTGAGATCAGTGTCTCTGTTGTTTAAAATAATGGCTAATCGATCAACCATTGCCGCGCTAATACGTTCCTCAACTGGTTCTATCATCGCATTGGTTTCCTGTAGAGTTTGGTATCACTCTCGAAGATCAACTCCCCGTCTCGTACCAAATCCCCAATCAACCTATCTACATCCGCACTGCCCATATGGTTTCTCATGGCCCTGCGAATCTCAGTTCCACTTAAAGCCATATTCCCAATAACCTCTAGAAGCCTTGTAACCTTTTTGCCTTCTGGCGAAAGCGGGATAACAACTTCTGCGAGGCGTTTAGTAGCGTAATCGTAAAGGCAAGTAGCGCAACGCACGTCATCGGCAGTGATAGACTGGCGGCCACAAGAAATTGCTGTGAGTAAAGAAAGCCTGAGAACGTGAGCACCAGCACGGGCAGCAAATGGTGCAAGAGCACCAGAGTCCGGGAGGAAGGTGTTGTACCATTCGGTATAGGTGTCGCTGGCGTCGTAGTCTTCAAAGTCGATTAACCCCTCGTTGATCCGAATAAGCCGAATAAAATCATAAATTACTTTCTCACGTTGGGTTGCTAGTTCCGACCTTTGCTTGTCGTTCATGTGCCTGCGAGGGTCGGCAATACGTTGAAACTTGTAATCTTCCTTGACTATTAAAAACCTCGGAAGAAACCCACCCTCGCCTGCCGTACTCGGCAACATATCCTGCAACCACTGTTTAGTGCTTCCCCCCATTACACAACACTCGGGCCGCTGAATAACCATGTTCCCACCCGACTTCGTACGCACTCTCGCTGGGGCTAAGTCTAATAGATCGGTAAAGTAAGGAATCATCCCCTCGTTGTACTTCTCTTTGCTGAAGAGGTTCGCTAACTCGCTGGCCATTATAATGCTCTTCGGGCATACAACTAAGTCTTGATGAATGGCTTCCTTGGTACTCTTTCCTGTTAAGAGGGCGGGCCTCATGTCCTCTGGAACCATCGGAATCAGATGATTTACTGCTATATCTCGCATTGCAGTTGACTTCCCAATCCCCGAAGGCCCGATAAGCAGCAAGTTCAAGAGCGGATAAACCTTGTGGACATCCAATGAAAAGTACGTTTTTCGTCCTAGGGCTGCTCCGAGACAAGCCATCCCTGAAAATAAAATGTAACTCTTCGGGGACTCTGCCAGTGGCCAACATTCCATCCAACTTGTAAACCAGCTTTCTTTCGGTAGGCACTTACAAACTCCCTCTGGCAATTCGTTTCTCCTGAGCTTTGCTCACTTCATCTAGCCAGCGATCAAACCCAACCTTCTTAATCCTAAGACGATCTTCTGGATTTAATCCCTCTAGGTTAATTACTGCTGAACCCGTTGTCTGAAGAGGTCGCAGCTTGATTCGCGCTTGTGACATATTTTGCTAGAATCTCCTCTCGCTCCGATAGAAATCGCTTGTTTTGTTCCTCTTTGGTTTCAAGCTCATCATAGTCGAATACTTCTGTGTTATGGTTGATTCCATCTTGACTAGCCACAGGACGACGAACACTTACCTTGCCTGTACTAGTAGGGTATTCCAGAACAAACACTGTCTCGCCTGTCGTCTTAATAAATGCAATATCTCTCGCTCTTATTGTCATTCTTTCTCCATTAAAAATTTCATAACCTCAGGATTGTCATGCATTACTTCTAACAACAATGGTGATAATTCGGCCACGCCTTCGCTGCTAGCGCGTGCAGACGATGTATCCACAATCGCATGTAACATCTCATGTAGCAAAGCACTTTGCTGATGCTTTAAATCCACGTGTATAGTAATACGAATTACACTGTGTTCGTTATCTGTACACCCATCATCTAGTTGCCCCGGAATACAGTCATCCATATACTTCGTAACCCATTTGATTTTATAGGTATAATAACCAATCTTTACCTTATCAACAGGGCCGGGAACAAACTCTGTGTTTTCAACAGGAATAATAGATATGGAATTAGGTAATTCCAAATAGGTTTTCTTCTCTTTGCCTTGCGGCAAATCTACATACTTCCAAGCTAACAACAAACTAAATCCCATCAATCCCAAACCTACAATTCCTAATAGCCTTCTAACGGGATGCATATCTATTTAGACCCTCGAATCTGCTGGTTTATTACTATCGTAATCCCGGTTCCATGCAATCCGGGCAATCACATTCATATCTAGGTTTACGGGGATAATTTACAATTATGCTACTTTCCTTACCCCGTTCTTTGCGAGGAAGGTAACAACCTGCCTCTTGGCAATTATGTTGAGTCTTTTCTTTACTAATCTGGCCATTTAATTTCTGTTCTAACCATGTTAATATTCCTCGCATAAAACGGGGTCATCCTTCCTGCAATAATTCTATTGCTTCATAAACTCGGCCATAAATTTCATCTGCTAAAGTTTCGATTTCATTGACTCGTGCTCTGTCTAAGTTACCAAGAGCAAATTTAGCATATTCTAACTCTTTAATTGCGCCTTCAATATTTGGCAATGTTATCTCCTGAAATCCGGGTGTTTGCCATGTTCTTTCCGTTGAGTAAGCTTATCTACATTGGCCTGCATGATATCTTTTAAGGTGAAGCCGAACCGTTGAGAAATCCGAGTCAAATAATAAAGAACATCTCCGAGTTCGAGTTTTAGTTCCTGCTTGTCTAAGGTATTGTCTCGGACTGATTTCTTGAGATGTTCCATGACTTCTCCGGTTTCACCTGCTAGTCCGGCAGTCATTATGAACAAACCTTCAATATCTTCTTGATTACGTCGCCAGTAATCTTTTACGAAGGTATTATAATCTTCGGTTGTTATCCCCATGCCTCTCCTATTTTGACTGAAATCGGAATTGAATATCCTCCGAGTTCCTTCCAAGGTTGTTCCATTACAAGCTTAAGCGTATCTACTAATTCGTCTACCTTATCTGGTGCTGATTCAAATACCAAACTATCGTGAACCTGTAGAAGCAAATTCGTAGACGAGGGAATGCTTTTCACTATCGGCGTAACGGTGAGGACTTTGGCTTTGTCCCAGCCAATCCGCTCGTACATTAAACCGAGCATCGCCCGGAAGATGATATCTGCGGCGCAACTCTGCGGTAAAAAGCTCAAGCTCTCGGTGTAAGCTGAAGAAGTCCAGAACCATCTTTTCCGGTTGAAGGGTGTTGTTAATACACCATCCCTGGATGCTTGCGAGGCTGTTCTCGTCTGCCATGCTATTGTCCCCTTTATTTCTGATTTCCAAACATCCAATAGTCGATAGACTTCTGGAAGTGGAATGTCGTACATCTTACTGATCTTCTTGGCCCCGAGGCCATAGTTAATACCAAGGACTATGGCTTTACATCTTCCATAAGGAGCCTCTCGGGAATTATCCTTGATGACTTCATCTTCTGGTATGCTGTAGGCTCTAGAAACCAGCAATTTATAATCTGAGTATTTTGGGTCAGCATACTTGGCGAGTCGCGCATTGTCTCCTGCCAATATTGCAGTGAGTCTATTTTCGATATTGGAATAATCAACGTCGATAATCTTCCATCCGGCGTGAGAAGGCACATATATACATCGGACGGGTTCGGGGATGTTTTGAAGATTGGGGTCGGAAGAAGAGAGACGACCGCTGGCTGTGCCATGCACATTGAAGTGAGGATACATGCGGCTGATTTTAAGCATATCAGCCTTAGCAAATGTAGTAATTGTTTCATCTATTTTATTTATCTTACCGAGGGCGAGAATAGCATGGTTTTTCGTCTTCCCGTAAAGTTTGGCTATCGCCATCTTTCCGGTTGTTATTCGTCCAGATTTGAGGTCGTATACAGGCTCCAACCCGAGGCATCCGGCACCGTCCCCGTAGAGATAACGCTGTTTGATGGCTGAGCTTCGCCAAGGAATAATTCGCTTGGTAGTTGGGACAGACAAATATTTAACCGGCTTTCCGCTTTTTCCAAGTGTTCCCGGAGGTGCCACAATTCGCTTCTTAGTTGGTTCATCCCTTCCTCTAAGGAAATCCGGGAGTTCTTTTTCGAGTTCATCTAGTTCCTTTAAAAGTTTTTCTCTTACTTCTGAAATTCGAGCAGGGTTAACTTTGAACCCCGTCTCGTGCATAAGATAACAAATTCGCGCAAGAGGGATTTGAACATTGTTATACAGGTCAAGCAATCCTTCTTGAGTGACCATTGGTAGGAGGTCGAGCCAAACCTGATAGGTAACGTCAGTGTCCCGACAACAATAAGGCTCCCAACCCGCATCTTTATCCTGTTTCCAAGCTGGTTTACTTACAAATTGACTTCCTACAAATTCAAGATCATGCGGCATGTCCGGGAAACGGAGATGCTGGAGAAGCATCGTATCCCAAACTTGACACTCTGGTTTAATCGTTATGTCTACGGCTTCGAGTTTGGGAAGATCGAACTGAATACAGTTATGCCCAATAACGGCTTTAGCGTTCCGAAAGATTCGTTTGAGTTCTGAGTGATATTCTCCTCGGACAGGAACGCATATTGCTTCTGTTGCGCTCGCACAGAGTCCGACCATTTCGGCTGGCGCGGTTTCGCCCATCGTCCGATACTTAGGACATTCAATGTCGAATGCAAAAGTTGTAGCAGTGAAAGCACGAACTTCCTCAATGGATGGAAAGGGTTTGTAATGCTCGGGAGGTTCAACTAAAGACTTAGTGAGATCATTAGCGGTGACCGGAAGCATTGATTGGTCACGCATCAAATACAAGGGATCGAAGATGGCCATCCCTCGTTGGCCTTGAACATCTAATGGTGAACCTCGCCATTTAGCTACCCCGCGCTTATCAGTAAACCAACGAAGCGCAGTCTCACCTACTAGATCGATACGATTCCATTTACGACTATTGATTATTTCTAATGCGCGGGTCTTAGTGGTTGTGTTTGCAAAAGAAATATCAGAATCATTGTCGCAACTAATAATATTAAGCCCATCTTTTTTGATTCCTGCTGATCTGAAAATATTGTTAAGAACTCGTGCCGCTCCTCCAGTCGTATCTGGTTCAAGACAGACGACCAAGCGATTCGAGTCTAATCCCGGAATAGGACGTTGGTGGATTAACAAGTTACTTGGAGTTTCTGGTTACAGGATGCTTCTTGTGGGTGGAGTTATAAATTTTAGCGGCTTTGGTTTTAGCATCAGCATCACTCATGCCTTCAGCTTTTGCTTTATCTCGGATGGCTTCGTATTGTTTTGGCATTATTCCTCTTTAATAATTACAATGATAAGCTATATAATAATAACTTATACGTTTGTGTCGTTCTTTAGGTTTAGGAGTATACATTCGTTCCCGATAAATTTTTTCATAGCCACAAACAGGACAATCTGCATATATCGTTTTGTACCAATATTTCTTACCAGATTCCACGGAAAGCTCCCCTAAAAGCTAATCTCAACATCTCTTCATCAAATTTCTGCCCATGTGCATTTTCATTGTCCGATGGACGTTGTTTCACATGAACCATTTCGTGTAACAAAGTAAACTTTAAAAATACATCATGCTCGACTAAGTTAGAATCAAGATAAATTGTATGGAGACTTAGGCCCGGCTCTGCGAACAAAGTTGTAAGGCCACAAGAATTGGTATTACCCATATCTACAAGACGAACAGGAACCTCGGCTGGAAGTTCATTGTCGAAGTATTTCTTATTGTATCTTTTATAAAGGGCTGTTAACTGTTTTTCAGTCATGACCAAAGGGTAGGATTTTTATCTTCAGCGTATAGCAAGGCGAAACAAAGTATAATCACAACCACGAAGCCGAGTATGACGGGATCAATCATCTGGAAGAAAGGGCCAAGGCAGTTTCTCCTTGGCCCTAGCACCGCCTATTAAGCCAGTTTATGCAGCAGGCTTAACATTGAGCAACTGAAGGTTGCTACGTTTTGTACCAGTCTCATCTTCCTTCACCGTTACTCCGGTCTGGAAGAAGCTACCAGCAATACGATTCAAGAAAGCAACCGGGTCTTCACCGTCTTGCACTTCTTGGCCTGTCGCAACTTCAAGTCGCTTCAAGGCTACTGAACTCCAATTCTGAACCTTGCCATTCTTGTCGGTAGATTCAGGATCAGGATAACTAAACAACATACGCTTCCCGGTAAATTCGCCATCCGACTCAATCGTTGCGGAGGCTAAAATCGAACCACGATCATTGTACTTAGCTCCGGGATTGAGACGAAATTTATAGCTACCTGCGGCGACTAAATCGAGTTGCGCGGGATTAATTTCCTTAAGGTTTATAGATGTCCAACTCATTCGTTATTGTTCCTCTTTGTGTGTGAATTTGTTGACCAAGCCCGGCCAACATTATTTAGACCCTCGGGGAGAAGGTTTTATTACATTTTAGACAAAATTTTGCCCATCCGGTATCGGGCTTGTTGAGGAACGCCTCGCACCTGTTGTCAACGGGGTGGAGACAGAGCAGGATTTTTAACATTCCTCGCATCCTATTGAAGCAAACCGGATGGGCAAACTTGATTAAATAGAAGCAGCTAACATTGTCGCAGTTAACGCAAGCAAAAATTCTTCATCTTCTCTGCTTTTCTTTTCTTCTATTTCAATTTCTTTTTTCTTCTTTTTTTCCTCTTCGTAACTCATTGGTATCCTTTGATAATCTTATCTAATAGACTTGGAAAACTTCCTGCGCCTGAATCAAGATCAAAAATTTCTTCTCGATCAAGCAAAGGCTTTTTATTTACAGTTGCGCGACACTTCGCTATCACGCCTTGTTCTTGGTTAGTTTGAAAGTATCTCTGTGAGTAACGAGATTTGGCGTCCGCAGGATTTCTAAGAAGGCTTCGCGTTCTGAGCCGAAGTACGAAGTCAAACATGGAAGGTGCTGCGGTAAACAACTGTCCTGATAACTCAGGGCCAATGAGAGATTCAGTTCCCGGAGCATCGGTTTCATTTGGACGGTCATATTTTTCATGGGCCATCACTAGGATGTGTTTAGTTGGATTGGCCTGAATAAGCACAATAAGAACTCGTCTTATCATCTCCGCCATTACCATATAATCACGGAGTTCAGGAACACCAAACTTACGGGAAGCACCACTAGAGGTTGGAATTGCCAAGGCTGCATCTTTGATTAAAGTGCGAGCCATTGTAGAAAGATTATCGAGAACTAGAATTTTCTTGTTTGGAAATACTTCGCCTTTAGCGAACTTCTCTAGATCGCTTAAGGATTCTGGTTCAATATAGTCAAAAGATTTTTCAGTGATTGGAAGTAAGCCGCTACCAGTTCCGAGGTCACATGCTGCGATGCCTGTGTCGTCAGGTGGACAGGTTCCCACCCAAGTGGTTTTCCCTGTTCCTGGGAGGCTGTATACAAGACCAACGAATCTAAATTGTTTAGGATCAACTAATTGGCGGGTGTTTTTAACAAGGATGGACAAATCTAATTATATGCCTCTTTATTCCCGACCGGGAAGGAGTCTATATTAGTTATATCTTTAGTCACTACGATTCCCTCTTCCCCGTCCATAAGCCATTCTTCAGCCACGGACTCTGCCTCTTCCTGAGAGTTAACCTCAGGGACTATAAATTCATGAATCGAAAGGACTTCTACACTAACTTGGAAATCGCGTTTCACATCTTCTTCTGCGTTCATATATTTAGACCCTCCGAAACTAGGTTTTATTACTGGATTTTCGTAATTCTTTTTCAATCTGCCTTACACGATCAAAAAGAGCTTTAGCACCGATAAAGGCTTTAAAATCAAGACGATAGGTATCTCGGGGATAGTAATGAGGGTCGATAGACCCATCTTCTAGAATGCGAACTATATATCTACCTTGGATTGGTTGATCGGGATGTTCTTCTTCCCAAGCGTATTGATAGGCGGCTGTTTGGAGGCGAAACTCGGGATAAACTGATTTACCTGTTTTCCAATCTAAAAGATAGATTTTCTCGCCAATCGTTCCAATAGCATCGAGAGTTCCTGAATAACGGTGTCGGCGCGAATAGATTTTTCTCTCAGATTCTGTAATAGTGATGTTGTCTCGCTGTAACCAATCGCGTAATTCAAGCACCTCTGTATCCCCGCTCTGTAATTCTCCGCTTTCTCTAATGCTTCTTTCAATAGCGGCATGTAAATTGGTTCCGCGCTTGGCGGCATCACCTTTAATTCGAGTACTGGATTGCTTGGCGGCATTCCAAACCTCCTCAAGATAAATCTCCGCGTACTCTGTGCCCGGAGCTATTGCTCCCTTGCACACGTCGAGTGTATTATTTATGGCCCAATTCATCAGTGGGCCTGACTTGTCGATGATCGAGGTTATCCCTGTAACCGATGGAACCTTATACTTTCGGCCTTTGTTTATTACTCGGTACTGATGGTTGGCGGGATTAAACTCAAGGATTATTTCTCCGCCATACAGGAACGTTTGCTCGACCAATTAGTGTGCAGGTTTCATTTCTGGACTACCATACATATAGTTAGTCCCGCCTGATTCGTGACTTTTCCAAGTAACTAGCAACTTCCAACCTTTGTCTTCGAGGAATTTCTTTTGTCGTTCAAATTCCTCTGGCCTTGGGTTGTATCGCTTTGAATCCGATATGATGGCTATGGTATCAAGAGCCTTGCCATAACTGGCCCATTGCCCCTCTTGCGCTGTTCCCAGCTTCACCATGTCCTCAAACAAGGCTGTTTGTTTCTTGCTAAAGTCGTCTGCCTTGCCTAGACAACCTATGTCATGCACTGTTTTCAAACCACAGCATCCTGGTAACATTGTTGTTCTCATGAACGCCCTCCTAGCATTCCGTCTGACTTCCAACCATCTTTAACAGGCTGATTACCCCGTTCTACGCGAGGATAATTACAAGGTAAATCTAGTCTTGTTTTAGTCGCTCGCCCATCATTGGCTCCACATGCTACACAAACTTCATCATATAAACTAGAATCTGAATATCTTGTTTTATGACTAGGATGTACCATTTTTCTCTCCATCCCGGCTAAACTTCTCCGGAAGAACTTCTAAACTAGTAATGCACCCAATAGGAATAGATAAGTCATCAAGGCTTGCGCTCTTTTGATCCATCGAATGTGATATACTTATACATTCCTTTGAGGTGCCCGTTAAAAAGCCGAGGGATTTTATGCGCCCCGGAACCCGAGGTGGAGTTTCGTGGTTATAAGACCAGCCAAGCAGACTCTTGGCGTCGTCCCATTGAATTAGAACTGCTGTGCCTTGCTTGAGTTTCATTTTTGTATTCATAGGGAGTAAGGAGATTACTCAGGATATTCTATGCAAGACAACATACGTGTCTTTTCGGCGTCAGAAAGCTTATTATAAGCTTCTTTGCCTATAGCGGCACGAAGGTCTTTTTCTTGTCGAGTTAAAGGGATACTACGCCGGATATGGTAGAGCCTTTCGGCCTCGGCTTCGACAAGTGCGGTTATTTTTTCCGCATCTAAAAACTCAGATGCGCGTTCAGACACTTCGACTGTAATAGATTTCACATACCTTTAGACCCTCCAAAAGAGAAAATTATTACTAAATATTTTTGTCTCTCTTTCTAGCCTATACTCAATATACCCCCTCCCCCCTCCCCCTATTAAATAGAGATATAAGAGAGAGATACATACTAATTACAAAAGATGAACGCAATCTGTATTGTGTCTCGGGCTAACGTTCGCTCCCAAGCTTTTACTTAACACAAGATATTGCTGCACCATCATGGTACACAGAACGGAACGCATAACAGCGAGTACCTGTTTCTTTGTCTTGCACAAAGAAGAAACAAGCCGGAGTTTGTTCGCCTGACTCTACACAACCTTCAAATTTAATCCAAATTTTTGACTGATCTGTTTCTGCGCTACCTAATATTACCGTAGCACATAAGCCGATTGCTAAAAGCAGTTTTTTCATATAATCTCCTCGCCTAGAACGGGGTCAGGCTTCTCGGCCATGCCCAATATGCAAATACCCGCAAGCCGAGCAAAGATACAACTCCAACAACTCAGGCTTATGAGGATACCTGTTTGTGTCGTTTTGAGCGGCCAGCAAGTATTGTTGTCCGTTTAAGGTATCGAGTTTTACTTTGAATCGACACTTTCTCAAGTGTGATCTAAGTCTGTTTCTCTCTTTGCATGTCATAGCCCCAACTCTTCCCAACGTTCTTTGAAGTTGATTGAAGGATCAATTTGCAATGGTTTTAAACCCGGTTCAAGTACCTTTTCACTTACACGAAGCGCATTAACATCTTTGGATTTATAAGTGTTAAGCCACTTGTGTAAACCAGCAAAACTTGTACAATCATGAAGAGCTTGAAATGCACCTACAGGATCAGATGCGGCTAATTTTGCTGCTGTAAGGCATAGAAAAGCGATCCTCGGATCATACAACCAACTTGCCATCGTCCGATATTCCATGTGCCCGTTGCAATCTCGAACATCTCCGAATTGGCCATAACCATAATTGATAGCTTGATATGATGTTCGTCGCTGGTTGCTTTCATTTTTCGGGAGAATGTCTAAATGTTCAAGAACTTTGGTCAAAGCATCTAATGCTCTTGTCACTTCGATTCCTTTGGTATTAAGCCTATAGCCATCTCGGGTTCCTAAATTGCGAGAAACGCCTTCTTGAAAGCTATTGAATCCAAAGTGAATATGTCCTCCGAGGCAATCGTTGTTACAAATTGCTCCTGCTCTCAAAGAAGCATCTGGTACTTTGGTATTCTTTATCAAGGTTTGAAGTTTGCGAACCAATGCAAATACACCCTTGGACGGTTCGGGACGATATTCAGCCACGCGTCCTCCATGATCGTATCCAACTGGCCCATATTGAGGAAAATATCTCGAAGCCGGAATTGTCTTTTTATCTGCACCTAGCAGCATAAATTCAGGATCGCATCCGACTCTAAAATTGTTTATCATAGAACCTTCGTCTTCAGGAGTTCCCAAATTAGGAACTATTGGAGGTGGAACAGGAGCAAGAACAGGGGCTTCAACGGCTGGAACGGCAAGGATTTGTTCGGCTGGATTTCCTTGAACTGCAATCCATTCACCTGGGTCTGGAATATTAGCTTGAGGATAAATTGCAATCCCATTATTGTAATACATCCAGTAGAGTTGATTCAGATTAGGCATTTCTTAATTTCCCTCTAAGCCTGTTCCAGCGTTGTAAAGCCGTATTGCGGGTTATTTTAAGTTTCTTCCCAATGGTATTAAAATCTTCGCCTTCGATTACCATTCTAAATAAAGTATGGTCATCGCCATCGAGTATATCAAGAAACCCAACTACATCAATTCGCGCATCTACGTCAGGCGTTTCAGTTTGCAACGTTTCTTCGAGACTGGTTTCATAAAGTTCCTTTCTTTTTCTAAGAAGTCTATTGCATTCATTGACAATGATTCGATACACCCAAGTCGAAAATTGACTTTTGCCATTGAATGAATTTGATTTACCAATTACTCGCCAAACAATATCGTTTATCAGAGGGCCAAATTCACTCCGATAATCAGGTAGTCGCTGCCAACAAATCGTTCTTGCAAATGTCTCAAGTTTTTTAACGAGTTCAAATAAGGCGGCGTCCTTCTGTTCTCCGGTTGATTCTTGCCATGTTTTAAAAACCGGATTTACATCTAAATCGGTCTGCATAGGTTTTGTCCAAACTACATATGATCTGTTGCACGCAACGGATTTGTCCTTGAACCACAGGCTTCATTCCTTGCGTGTACTTTCCACAATTCGCTTGCTGGGATAATAGTGCCGTCCGATATATCAGGTAATCCACTGTCTGAGGATCGTATCCCCCTAGACCCTTCACCAAGTAACGCTTTAATTTTCGGAGCAGGCAAAGCGAGTATTGGCCGAACAACAGGACGCGACGTAACATTGATTGCTTTAACTCGGATAGGCGTACTCTCATATCCAATTGCCATCGCATGAACTTTGTAATCGGCTTGTCCGGTGAAATCTCTTTGTACACTAAACAGAGCGTAACGACCAATGCGACCACTGCGAAGCCGAATAAGAATTTCATCGCCAACACAAATATAGCCTCGTGTCTTAATCGTGAAGCATGCATCATAGTTGTCTCCATAATCGAAAGAGGCCCAATATTCTCGGGATGGCCGAGTAAAATCAATTGTTTTTATGCTAATCAAGCTAGTTGGCCGTAATGTCAACAGGTTTTTCAACAGTTTGAGTTTCTTCCACATTGATTACGTCTCCTACGTCCCCATTTCGGGTTGAAAGTTCTTCGTAAAAGCAATCCATGCAACATGGATAGATAAAGCGATCACTTCGTACCATAATGGGATAAATGAACCCATGTCCGGCATTGCAATACCATTGGCTACTTCGCCCTTGGATATATCGAACAGAATTAGCTCCCGGAATTGCTTTAGAGCTGTTCGTCAATGACGAGTTCTTCGTCGTTGATTGGTGGAACGGGTTGTCCACCACCCCAACCACCTTGGACGACGTTGTATTGCATGATTGGGTTTGCTCCGGGTATTCCCGCAACCGCAGGGGCATGTCCTCTTGGCTGATTAGCTCTTGGGGCATTTTGTCCTCCTCCTAAAAATACACCATTACCAATCGGCAATGGGTGTCCAAAAATCTTTCTCAAAGCCTGTCTATATTGGCTTTTTCCTTTGCGTAAATTTCGACGCTCTCTGCCTACCCAGAGTTTAAATCTATTACTTGGTGGTATTGTTTTAAACGCTCGAACTGCATCCTGTATAGTTCGCACAGGCATACCAGATAATTGCATTAGTGTGTTTTTAGCTTTTTGGCCTTTTTCAATCGACAATCCATTCAGCAAAAGAATTCGCACATGCGATGGCATTGATTTCCTCCCTAGGCTAAATAGCCTACAGACAATACTTGTTGTTTCTTTGGAAGAGAATTTAATTTGCCGTCTTTGAACCCATTTTTAGCCCAACGTTCAATGCAGCTAACCAACGAAGCCATTCCTTGACGAGGTTGACCTTGTGTTCCGGGAGCCGTATTGACTTCAAGGACGTAATATTGCCCATTTGTACTCAATAATATATCTACTGCTCCAAAATCGAGTTTCAAAGCGGCAACAGCTTGAATTGCAATTTTCTTCAATTCATCATCAACATCATCTGGTGTGATAAATTGATAAGCATAACCATTTGCCCAATTCCATACATCTCGATTCCGGCCTCGTCTTCCAAGCCTGTTTGCATAGGTTAAAACTTTCTCGTAGGTTGCAAGAGTTTTATCCCGAAAGGCCCAAACCCGATATTCATTTTGCTTCGGCACCAGTTGCGTGTAGTAATCACTTAATCTATCCCCTCGCAACAAAGGACGAACTCGATAAGCAATAATATCTCGCCCACGAGTGTGATGAAATTGCCGTCCAAAGATCGGCGGATTCAATTCAGCTGCGCTTCTTGAAAATGGAATTGTCGGAACCCCGGCGTCAGCGAGTTTTACTAACTCCTGATATTTATCTTGATTTCCGGCATTCGCATTAAGTGTAGGCAAGTTTTCTTCTCGACTATGATACCCGTAGTTAACAATGCCTTGTGGATTGTGGCTCAACAAACCTTTTTCTTCCAACATTTGCTGAAGTAATCTTCCAGTTGGCCCGCTATTTGCCCTTAGTCTTAGCATTGGTTCCTTTCGCATCAACAAGCAACAATGGTGATTTGCAGGATGCACAGGTGAATTTTTTCAAGTCTTTGAGTTGCGCCTGTGTGACATTAAGATAGAGGCCACAACCAGGGCACTCTACTAAATCCACAGGACGATCATCATAGAAGCGCACACGACTTCCATGATATTGAGAATGGCAAGTATAATTAACAGGTTGGAAGTTATATGTAATCTTCATCTTTTGGTGCCATTCCAACCAATCATCTTCTCGGCTTTTAACCCCGTTGCGTGGCTTACTTCCAAGACACCACGCTGAATGATCTTCCATTGTAATCATGCAATAATCATTCGGTGTCATGTCTCGCATCAAAATGCCCCAAGCGAATTTAAAAGGGCGAAGTGCTTTGTAAATTGGCCCCGTTTCGCTTGAAAAATACAAATGATGTTTTGTCGCGGCAAGTTCAATCGGGTTTCCACTTCGTCCCAAAAGCAGCTTACCGGGATATTTTGTACTGATTGCAGCAAAAGCCGCATTGCCGCTGCATTTTTCAAGCAATTCTACCGCCTTTGGAGTAAGTCCATTAGCATCAAGAATCGCCCTGAGAATATCGCTGTCTGTTTCTGCGCTTCTTTCTAACTTGAATTGAGTGAACAATTGTGCATCATTGTGAATGACTCCATTGTGGATAACCGCAGTAACATCTTTCCACATTGGGTGATTGTTGCGATTATCTCTTGGAGTGCCCTGAGTAGCCTTTCGGGTATGGCCAAGAACAGTCAATGTTTTATCATTGAAATGTTTGTCCATAAACGTTTTGTAAATATTGCTTCCAATAAATTCAAAAGGCGGAACGTCGTTTTTGCAAACCTCAATCGTTCCATCTTCTTGTTGGAGAGCTACTCCTGTAGCATCTATGCCTCGATTTTGATTATTTAAAATCAAAAGATCGACCGCACTACGTTCAATTGGTTCGTTGGTGAAACGGCGAATGCCGCATATTCCACACATGATGGTTTCCTTTTCTACCTGAGGTGAATAATATCGTGCATATTGCCGAACAAATTCAAAGTTCCAAATTCTCGTTTTTTGGGTGTTGGTTTAATGTGCGATTTCCATTGAGAATATGAATCTGCTCTGACATCAGAAATCTTCCAAAATGGAAAAATGGTTTCAAGTAACAAGCGGCGACATTCTGTGAAATTCTTGGTTTCTCGGCTTTTAAAATTGGAATAAATACAATTAGCGGAAGAACCAGAATATGTTTTTATCAAGTTTCCGTAATTTTTCTTCCAATCAACTGGTAATTTTTTGGCCAACGATTCTGGAATCATAATCCAGTGCCGAGCACCTTCGCGCCAATCTGCGAAAGAATAAGATTCATCCGCCCGATATTGTACCACGTCCCACAATAATTCCCCTAATCCTTTTGCTCCGCGTGTTTCTGTTCTATTGATAACCATCTCGTATCCCGGCGGAGGAACCAAAGGTGCCCAAGTTGGAGTTGGAATACGATCAGAAAGTGGTTTCTGATTCAACAGATATTGAAACATTTCCTCTACATCTTCATTTGCCGGTTTAATAGATGTAGGGATAAAGGCGATAGGTATTTTTGATTCCTTAATCTCGCTTGAAATTCCCCAACGAGATTTAAAATCTCCGCCCATATGACTTGGAATTTTACGAACTACCATCATCAGAGCCAATCTCGCGTCATCATCAACATCTTTGAAATAAGAAAAAATATTCTTAAGTCGTTGATGCAAACGTCCCAGATCATTCAACGGCCCGAAAGCATGAAACAATTGTGGACTATGCACAGCCAACTTGCTTAGAGTTAAAATGAGAAACGTCAATTCCGGGCTGTCTAACCAACTCGGAAATGTCCGATACTCATATCCGTGCATTTGAAGCCTGAAATCACCCGGCATCCCGTAATGCTGATTATGTTGGTCACCTTGTCTACGACGTGCTATTTCTCTCTGCTGGTAGATATTCAAACGACACAATTCGTCACTTACAACATCTAAAGCAGCAATTTCCATGTTTCGATTAGGTCGTTTACGTCCGAAGTGAACATGTCCTCCGAGTCCATCTCCAGCTATGAATACTCCTGCTTGCCAATGGCACACAGCAGCATCAGATTTAAGGATGGCTAACCATTTCAAAGTAGTCCAGATACTAGCAGTAACATGCAATGCGCTTCGACTTGGATAAGGGCGAATCTCTGTTAATCGCCCGTTGTTATCCATTCCAAAGGCCAATCCTTGTGCCAAACGCAAATGGTGTGCATCAATACGAACGCCATGCAGCGGATCAGTAAAAATAAATTCAGGATCAGCTCCGATCTTAAAACGATTTACATATCGTCTTTGAGATGAGAATTCGGCAGGGATAGTTAGCAGTTTTGCAAACCATCTATCCATCCGGGACTCAGGTACATTGTACCCAAAAGGCAAAACCTCGTTGAGGTGTTCTAGCCTATAAAGTCCCTGTTGGATAGCCAGTCTCTTAAACGCCTCGTGTTGTTCCTGAAATTTCATTTTAATACACGACCCAATTTGATCTTCCGCAATCTGCACATGTTACTTCTTGGTCTCGTTCCAATCTCCATGCAGGCAGAAATGGTTCACCACAATGCGAGCATCTGAATCGCCCATTTATAAAGGCTACATATTGTCGTGGTGGAACAATGCTTTTGGGAAGCCTTCTTAAATCAATTATTTCAACGGTCTTGTTTTTCTTAACCAATCCCGGTACTTCTTCAGCCCCGGCAGGTACAGCTCGTTGATTTTCATCTTGCAGCATCCTTTCATAAGGAGTATATATTGCGAATTTCCTATCCAATATCATCCATTTGGGAAATACTTTGCCTGTTACCCAAGGCGCAAAGAAATCGGAACTGGTTGTATGAAATGGATAATAAAAATAACAAACTGCACTGCTTTTTGCGGTAACTTTTGCATAATTTTTTGGCGTAGAAAGATAACCATATCGAAAAGCCCCGAGTCGATCAAATTCCCACGCTTGAAACAGGCCAGCATGTCGAGGCAAAAGCCAACTTAACATCATGGCAATATCCCGATTAGGCTTTCCGAAATAATCAAAAGTTTTACTCTTGTCTATTCCTGTGCCATTGAATAGAATCTTCCATCTTGTAGGAAATCGCCCCGGAAATGGTTTAACCTTTTCTCGACCGGTTATAACCATCGGAAAACCAGGTTGATTGAACAATCGCCTTAAGTCTTGCATATATCAATGACCCCGTTTTTTGCGAGGAGATTGAATCCTTAATCCTCGACTTAACAGCCAAATTGGTCTACCATCCTCTTCGCTCTTGAACGTCGAAATCACCTGGAAGCCCTTTTTCAAGAAGGCGGCCTTGGCCTTGAGCTGATCCGAATTGACGGTGGCGAGATATTTATGCTTTCGATCAAGATCACGCAAGGAGTCTTGAAAATATTGCCATTCGCTTTTGTAATTTTCTTTCTCCCAATCGTTGTCCCCTTCGTAATCATAGGGATGACTCTCCAACTCCGTTAATGCGCAACACCCGAGGCACATTTTAGATATCTCCGTCTTGATATTCTGCTGCCCACATTGATTGCCATTGGGCGTGAGTTTCGTTGTGATTCACATTATCCTCGAACATCTGGCATTGAGAACACCAGATTCGGCCAAGAGATTCTACGCCTGTTGTATCCGGCGAGATGGCTACAGTTGCTCTTCTTCGCATCTTAGCCAGTTGAGCCTCAAGCGATATGTAGCGTTCAAGGTCAAATTTCCATCTAATCTCACAAAGCGGAGCCTTGCAAATAGGAACGCCCCATTTTCCCTTGATGTGTCTCGTCCCTTTGCATACAATGCAAGTCGATACCGACAACAGCAGGTTGTAGCACTTAACTAATCGCTCCGGACACCTCGATCCATTGATCGCTTTCGAGTCGTCATTTTGATGGGCGATTCTTTGTTCCCTGCTATAGGTAGCGAATCTGCAAGCTCGGCATATCCCCATAGTGGCAGATATATCTCGGGTTCCAACCCAATATCTGTATTCGCCTTCCTCAAGGTTCCCTTTGGGAATAATAAGATTCCTATCTACGTCTCCTTGTTTGCGCCAATCACCCGGTTTCGAGCCTTCAAGAGGGGCATGATCTCGATGGAAATACTCCCCGCCTCGAAAAACGCCTTCGAGTTGTTGCTGGCCCAGTATGAAAGTCACATAAACCTGTTTGCCGCAAACTGCACAAGGTCTTTCTACCCCCGGCGTCCAATTTCGGGTAGGATTATAACTGCCTCCATTCCTCAACCAACTCTTGATCGGGAACTTAGATAGCTGTGCCCCGGATGGCATATAACGTTTTACGAACCAAGTTGGAAGGATCACAGTTTCACCATCCAAATATCCAATTCATGCCCTGTACGAGCATTTGTGAATTTTCTTCCATTCTGCCATCCCGTTTTAGCCAAAAGATGCCCTTCTGTGGTGTTATCCGCTCTAACCGTAGCCATTGCCAGTGAATAACCTACTTCCTTGGCGACTTTCATTCGGATTTTCAGGAGGGTTTCGCCTAATCCCATCCGCCTAAACCTCGGTTCAACCTCAACATGATGGAATATCACTACCCCTCGGCATCCGGGCATAGGGAGCATTGCAAACTTCCCTATCAGAAAGAATCTGTCTGCGCTGTTAAAACCAGTTAAGATATAATTCCCCGTGTAAGCCTCCCGATGAACTATGACTCGTTCCGCTTTTGTGTAAACACGGATTACAGGGTCGTCTAACTCTCGTGCCAAGGCTTGCTTTGTTTGTTTTACGAGTTCATCAGACAGCGACATTCCTAAAATCGGCATAATTCCTCGCCCTAAAACGGGGTAAACACTCCATTCCCCTGCCCTTTCGAGCAGGGGATTTTTTCGCAGGAGGGAGCCAAGCTCCACTACGAGAGTTAAATAGCAAATTGAGCTTATCGAGCGACTGCACATGAAACGAGGAACGTTACACTCGGAACACATGTAGCATTGCTATCGTGTCGTGGGTGGCCTTAGCCACGCTAGACTATTTCGCTCTAGATTCCCTTATTTGATCGAACAAATCCTTTGCGAGCAGATGGAGTTGCCATACATACTCAAGCTTAGGCACAAAACACCGTTTTGCGGTTCAATCAAGGAAATCTTGATGAGGCGTTCCTCTGCCTCTGTTATTAGACACTCAAAGTGAGTGCCTAATCTCTTTACAAATGGCAAGTCAAAATATGCACTTTGCCTTGAATTCCTTCGTAAATATCTACGACTTTAAACCCTGCCTCTTTAAGCAAGGCAATGTTCTGAGGATCGACACTGATGGCAAAAATGCAACGTTTGCCATTGTCAACCATCATCTCATCTCTGTATTGTGGAGATGCTTTGCTTGTACAAAGCCGATTGATTTCGTCGAGTGTTACCTCAGATTCTTCTCCATGTTCTCCAAAACTAAAGAGAATAGCTGATGTGCAACAACCGGGCATGTTTTCAATTCTCATTGTTTCTCCTCAGGTAATATGAAACTTGGGCTTCCCCAAAGTTCCATTTTATAATTGCCGTGTGCGCCGGGAAATTTACCCAGCAATTTCCATCCTTTTGAGTTAAGAAAAGATACCACTTTGTCGTAATAAGGCGCACTATATCCAGAATCTTTATGCGCAACACTACATAAAGATGCCGTAATATACCGTCCCATGAACGGCCCTTTAGTGCCTTTACCTTGACAAAGCGTATCAAAGTTTTTGCATCGACTCAATTCATAATCATTGGAGCTTCCAATTTCATAAATAGCTCGTATGAATTGAAGCGAACAACCACCTTGTTCTTCGCCCTCAGCCACCTGCCTAATCTCTATTGCTTCCATCTTCTCCCTCTTGTTTCGGTTTAGGCTCAACAAACATCCGTTCTTCTAACCTGAAAGGAGTATTGCGTTCCGCAAGGCGTTTAAACACTGCAAGCATGTCAGCGGGTTCCATTTTATGCCTCCTCATGCACGATATCTAACAAAGTAGAAATGTAAACCAAGATATCATCCAAGTCTTCCAATTGTTTTGTTGAAGTTTCGCGCAAGAAGATATCTTGACGAAGTTTTCGATCAATCAAGTCTCGTGCGTCTTCCACTTTCTCAAGAACTTCTCGAATGACTCGTCTTGGTATTTTCATAAAAAGGGTTTTCCCCTGCTTCGCCGCGTCATCTCTGAAGCGTATGCAAATCTTTGCCTCATTTTCGATTCGCACCCTCAACAAAATCTTGTATCTTAGTTTAGATTCCGAGAGACCTAAAACCATATATAAAAGGCTCACGCCTTTTTGTCTCAATTTAGGGTTATTCTCGAAAGAATGTTCCTAAACCAAAACGGATAACCGCATTTAACTGCGATTTGGTTTCTGCCTCGTCCCTAGAGGATACAAGTTCCTTTGTCAACTCCTCAAATCAAAAAAGAAAAACATCTCTAGAAAAAGTTGAATTTCGCTTTCGCACCTTCAACTGGCCCTTGGAGCCAAAATTTCATCGAAATGTTGTAAACAAAGCCCGTTTCGCTCGGTTGTCGGAGCGAAGCAGGGAAACTTGGTCTAACACATAAGTCGGCGTGCTTCTAATTCTCTTTGCCAAGACGCTTTTCCTGCTGATACTGGTTTATTGTGAATTTTCACCAATACGTCTAAGCATTCCACTCGTCCGCAATATCTTATGAAAGGAAGTTGCCTTGCATTCGGCCACCACACAAATGCAGGTCGTCCGCAACCTTTGCAACTTTGCATAGGAACCCAACCTCGTCCTTCGCAAAGTTCGCATTTCATGAGCCTGCGGTGTCTGTTGTTAAAATCTTTCTTTGTTCCTCGACACTGAGGACAAATGGTAATTGGTTTAATTTGCATGTAAATCTTTAACCATTTCTTACACTTGTTAAATGAAGCCAAGATGCATCGACGTTTCGGCAATGAGAAAGCCAATTTTTATCAAATTGCCAATTTCCTGCGATATCATGTGGATAAGGAATAACCGATTCCAGCCCGTTTTCAAATGCAAGTAATGCTTTCTTTGCTCCTGCGTCGATTGCCGACGGGGAATAAATACCCCACATCGACTTAACAATTCTTGTAAGCGGCGCAAGATTTTTCTTAATCAATTTTCGTGCGCCTTGCACATCGCAGCTATTGATTATATCTCTGACTTCTTTTTCATCTGCAAGCCAGCATAAATTGTAAAGACCTGATTCAGCGAATCGTACAGTTGCTCGCGCAAGGTCAAATACAAGCATGGTAATTGCCGGATGGCAGAGCCAGAAATTCGAGAGAACCCTGTATTCAATTCCGTGAGAAGGGAGCCGAAACTCTCCCGCACGACCATATGTGCGGCGTCTTTCGGGGTTATCAATTTCTGCTGCAAGGCTAACTCCAACGACCCCCAAAACGCCGTCGAGTGCTCGCACAATTTGTTCAATTGCTGGAGCCGTAAAACCTCGTGTGAATCCAAGGTGGATATGGCCTCCGGCGCAGCGATATTTGTATTGTCTGGCATCTGGTATTCCATCTCCCGGATCATCGTAGATGTTGTAACTTCGTGAACAACGAAATTGAATGTGTTTGTCGTCAGCGTTCTTCAGAACGCTATCTGGAAGTTCAATGGTGTTTTTGATAGTCAATTTGGCTTGTGGGTCTTTCTTTTGTGCAAATGCAAGAATCGTCTTAAGTCCAATTCTCGTCCCATCGTGCAAGGTTTCGAGACAATTTTTTGCCCACGGCGCAAATTCAGCCTGTGCACCATCCCAATAAATAGGAACTTTTAAAGGAGAAGCATTAGAATCTACAACCCCCCATGATGCGCCTTCAACTTCGCTTTCTCCGCGTGGATGACGTTCTAATAGCCATCTCTTCGCTTGTAATCTTGAAGTTTCTTCATCGGGTAAAAATTCCCATGCCGGAAAGATTGAACCATCTCCGTGTTCCACGAATATCTCAGGATCACAGCCGCTGCTCATTGATTTGCTAGGAAGAGGAAATTTAGCTGCAAGGAAGGCATCTGCAACGAGGGTTTGAAGCTTTTTATCTTCGACCAATTCAAATTCAGTGGTATTTACTTGATCAGGCAACGAAGTGGGAATTACTTCTTCGCCACTCACATTAAAGATAGCAGGTAGAATCGTCTTCTGGTCTGCGCTGTATTCCATTCCTGCCATTACTCCCAAGGCATTTAATCCGTATGCCCTCGGGAGTTTTATTACAGACCCCGGCGTTATTTCCTTTAAACTACATAGCTTCGACATAGTTTATCCTCGCAACAGGGAGCCTTGCGGCTCATTGCAGGGAAACTACAAAATCACATCGCGTACAAAAGAATAACCAAACCAAAAAATCACACAAAGAACAAATGTTCCAAGAAGAATCAAAAAACCTATGGCCGCGACAGGTTCTGTTATACAAAGACTAAATATGCTCAATACTGCAATAATTGCACCTAATCCACCTAAACAACACAAGAATGTTTTCATTTTGCCTTCTTTTGTTCCTGCATAATAGCTTTTTGTTTTTGAATCAAACTCGCTTGTACTCGCTTATGGGCTTCAATTTGCCATTCTTCACAGTCGTGCATGGCTTTTCTAAAGCCTTTGTCATCAGCCGGATACATACCGAGTGTAAAGTCCCAAGGCCCAAGTTGTTCGTTACGTTCAGCATGAGCATGTGCTCGCCATTGATCTGTTGATGTTCCCGGAGCAACAAGAACAGCTTCGTTCACTGTGCAACCAAATTTGGTTACAGTCTCAGGATGGAAATTGGCCCACATGTCTTCCGAAAATCCTCCGGGAGGAACAGGCCGACCTTGTGGATGTGTTGAAACAAGTAGCAATAACAGTAATATTTTCATTTCGGCCTCCGTATCCGTGCAGTTACTTTATGGAAATCATTGTCGCACCAAATCAATCCGTTTCTTCCTCTGCACGAAGCATAATTTTATGGGTTCTTCCAGTCCGGGGGAGCACCACAACTTGCAGGAGTTGTGTACATACCTTCGTTCGCCTTCCCCTCTCGGGCGGCTTTTCGTGTCCGACGATCCATTTGTGTCCACAAGTCGATCATGCTGCGATGCATCCTAATGGCATTTTGGCAGAGAGCGTGAGCTTCAACACATACCTTGCGGAAGTCAGACGGCTTCATGATTCGCTTGGATTCAATAATGTTCTGCTCCAATCTGCGGAGTAGTTTTTCTTCGGCAATCATTCTCACGATTTCATCCTCTCTTCCCTACCCGGACTAAAGGATTAGGTATCCAACCTCTAATTTGCCCTTCGCGGGTACAGCCACAGGAAAAGTTACGCTCCTCAGTTAATGGCAGACCACAATTTAGGCAATACTCTTGGTCTACCGCGAATATCGGTCTCCCATCACCTTCCATTTTCATGTTGTGCGCTTTCCAGCCCGCCTTCTAACTTCGGCGGATTGTTCTTCAACCTTGCGCGAGAACTCATCCGAAAGAGGATAGTCCAAATCCATACCTTGCCATGTTGCAATGAATAGTTCTTCGTGGCAGTTTGGACACGTGCCGTCCAATTCGAGCCGAGTTCCGCAATCTTCGCAGATCATGTTGTGCGCTCTCCAGCCTCACATCAGTAAGGCTTCAGGCTTTTAGTGTGGTACCAGTGTTCGTCCGTCACGAATTTTACCACGTAACCACCAGCACGTTTATCGGTTACGGTACCGACACACTCGCAAGATTCTCCCCGCGTTCCCGTGCGAGGCGCTAATACTTTGTCACCAATGTTGAATGTTTTCATGCTGGGCGCTCTCCAGCCAGCCAGAAGGTAAATTCAGTTATTTTGGCTGATACTTTTTCAAAGCACGCTATGTTTTGGCGCAAAGCATCTTCTAGTTCCGTTATTCGCGCTTTCAGTCCCTGTACCTGCGCTTTCGTTGCCGCATGTGATTCTATTTCCTGAATCAAGATTTTCTTCTCGTCGAGCAAACACGACTGGTCGCCGAAACGCAGATATTGGAGCAGCAGACCATCAAAAAAGCTTGTATATCGTCTGCTGGCTGGTTGCAATACACCATCACGGACTTGGAGAGCGAATGTCGCACCAGCAACCAATAATCTACACCGCTCACACCTGGGGTTGATTATGGCTTTTCCGCACCCAATTTCCTTGTCGTGTCCCGGTATTCCGATCTGGTGTTCTGATTGCGAAAGGAATTGTTCAAATAAATCAAACAATGAAGCCTCGGACTTGGCTAGTTGGTGTTTATTCATTTTCGTTCTACTCCTAGAAGCAGCTCGGCCTCGGCACGGGTCAAAGATTTAATCACCCATCGTAGAAAGAAGCCTTCAACATCCTTCATGGTTTCTTCGATCTTATCGAGTTGTTCTGAATCTGCTACAAACGTTCGTTCGGAAGGCTCTCCATTTTCATCTGTATAAGGGTAACCAAATATCCATTCACCGCGCTGCAACGCTTCTTTCAGCTCCCATACCTGCGCTTCCAAATGTTGATTCGATTCAATTGCCCGTTTCCAGCCATCTACAAGACGTTCTATGCGAAACGTAAGCAGACGATCTGCGAAGTAGGTTGAAGGAATCAACTTTACCAGTTCCGCCTCTCGCCTTCGCAGGGCTTCGCGGGCGTAGGCTTCGATTCGACTGCGGACTTCACTCTTCGGCTTCGGCCCGACCTTGCAGAAATCGCGCACCATCTCGTCAAGTAATTGTTCCGCCGTCATCACTGCTGGCTGCGCTGCGGGAGGGACGGACTCCGAAAGTAATTTCTTCGCCCAGTCAACCCAGTACGGATTTCCTCCAGCAAGGTTGTTGATGTGCTTGTATTCGTCATTCCACTCAATTGCACACCGTAAACATTGAGCTATTTCGCTCTCGTGAATCTCGCGGATATGAGAGCTTGACTGTTCTGTCGTCAGCTCCCCGCCCCCGCTACCTACCGTCTTGATTAGATGTTTCATAAATTTTCATTTCTCGTGCTGCTTTCTTACGATTGGCTGGAGATAATACCTTCCATCTCTCTTGTTGATTTCTAATAGCTTCACAGGTAGTACATACACTGTAAGGATGACTAAAACACGTACAACGTCCACCGAACGGATGTAGATTGAACTTATCCAAGGTAGGAGTATTGCTCATTGCGCTCCGGCACCCTGCTTAGCAAATCCCCGTCCGCAATAGGAGCAAAATGATGGCTCTCTAACCGAACCTGTTTCGGCTCCGCATGAACACCGCCACGCTTTCATCTCTTTGGTAAAGCCATCTGCAACTCGTTCTGGGGTCATCGCCGTTTGTACTTTTGCTCCGGGACGGTCAGCCACGATTGAATCCTGAGACGCGCCGATCACCGAGTTTCCCGTGGCCTTTGGTACGCTCGATAGGTCTTGGTTCGGCTCTAATGTCCGCGTCTCGGAAACTTTTGGGGGGTCAGCCACGCTCGGCTTAAAAACTACACAGGCCTCCCCATTATGGGCCGTAGCCGCATTTTCTCGATGTGACAAACCCGACAACTGACACGTTCCCTTACGACGAGGATCAGCCACGCTGGATTCGCGGGATTGGTTAGTCATCACTGGTTCTGACCCCGTGATACTACATCACCCGTGGTTAAGTCCACGATTTCAAACCATTCTGTTCGAGCCTCAGCTTCCGCTTCATTCACGGTATCGAAACTACCTCGGAAATCCGACCAGCCGCCACTTGGGTAATAAATATAATTCCCAAATAACGCGTAGCGATTCATTCGCACAGATTCACACGATTGGTTAGCCATTATTGGTTCTGACCCCGTTCTATGCGAGGAAGAATTGCACACCCCTCACACACAGGTCGTTTGTACGACTTGTCCTTTTTATTCAACTCCCAATGACTTGCGATGTTCAATGGATGAACATAACAATGCTTAAGAGTTGCTGATTCGATGGGCAAGTATTCAAGTTCAATGTGATACATAAGCTCTCTCTACGGGTGAAACCCGGCCTCTAGGTAGTAGCCTCTACGAAGGTGAGCAGCCGATTTCATCCCTAGACATAGTTTACAATAAAAAAGGAACAGGAATTTTAATCCTGTTCCCTTCTTCCACGTGACCTCTGGCCTTGCGGCAGAGTTTTACAGCCCGAAGTTGGTGCGACGCCGCGCGGGGGCAACAGCATCTCCGACGAGCGGAGACTTGAGCCGCCACATTGCCGCAGTCTTGATGTGGCCGTAGTTCACAGTGTCGAACTCGACGGTTCCATCCCCATTGCACTTGAAGTTGCTGATCGTCTTGTATGTGCAGGTATTGGAGTTAGGGGTAACTCCGTCGCCCGGCACGAACAAGGTAATTTCGGTCGTGGTTTGTTTCTCTTGCTCATTGTTGATTGGAGGCATCGTTATTTCCTCTTCTTTGTTGGATTTGAGGCAAGTGGCTGCCCCAATAGAACGTCTTGGACGCCCTACTGCGATAGCCGTTCAAAAACTGTGAATCTTAAAAATTTATGCCCTACACCTATTGTATAGCCAGTAATCATAATGTCATTGATAATTGATATTGATTCTCTGCCCATCAATTCATTGGGCAAGGATGGCTTCTGGTTTGGGTTACGCCATATGATTTTCATGCCTTTACCCAAATCAAATTATTGGTGTCCCAGACTTGTTTTGGCCGTTTCGGTTTCGGCCTCGAATCACCTCGCTTGAGGTTGACCTTCAATGGTCTACCGGATTGAGTTTTGGTTCTGCGAACTTTCATAGTAAACCTGTTAATTCTTCGGGAATTGATAAATCTTCGCCCCATCTTGTGCTGCCAGCGGGATACAAAAACAATGTGTATTCTTGCAATTTATCGTAACCTATTCCCGACCAATTGTGAGATTTCCACATGACGATTGTTTTAGCACGAGATTCAATTACATCTTTGCGATGTGCTATCGCCGCTTCTCGTAATTCCTTGTAATTCGTATGATGGTAGATATCATACCCACCACCTTCGCCATCTTCGTTCTCAACAATGAGAACATGCTCTGTAGTAGATGGCCCGTATTGGAATTTACGGAATTCGTACATTTGGAAGTCCCTCAATAGTCTCTATGCAGTTCTCATCCCGTATGTCATCCACACGCGGCGGTCTGCATTAGAGACTAATGTGAGGCTCTTACTTGCCGCAACTAACCAGCAAAGAATTAGCTGCGACCTTCAATCCTGTTGGATCAGCTCCATTCAGGCACGTTACTACAACTAGGTTAGGCCCAACGTGAGAAGCCTTGGCTATCGTTTTTGGTTTATCGACTGTCTGAGTAGCCGCGTACAGCACTACGCAAAGAGTCAACGCAGTTACAACTATTGCTGCTTTGAGCATACTAACCTCCGTGTGAACGGCCTAGCTTTTTCACCCCAACAGTGAAGGCAGCAGTGACGGACGGCCATTAGGCCGCTCACATGGAGACTAGTTCCCAACTTGGGAACTCCTTCATATACGCGCGATATAAATAGGTACGCCCGCGCTCACGCGAGACGACTATCTAATCGCTAAGTGCTTAAGAATGGCTCTTTCTGTTTCAGATTCCACTATACTATCTCTTAGTGCAGTTCTGAGCAACACATAAGCAACTCTCAAAAGAAGTCTTAATGCTTCGTGATTCCATTTTTCGTATGTCATACTTCTCTCGGAGCATAAAAATGGCCCGGAAACGCCTCTATTCATTCCCGAGCCTCGTTCTATGCGATGCTCTTAATCAGCACCGCATGTCTATCTACTAACGCGTCCAGAGTGGCCTCCAACAGATAAGCCAAAAACAACGAATCGTTTTCTTGCTTGGTTAATTGATTGATTCGCTGTAAATTTGGTTCAATTATCTGTCGCCTGCACAAAGGAGCAAATTCACCGTCCCATTTGTGTTCCTTGTACAGTCTTAACAACACAGCAATTTCTTCGTTGCTGAGGAGTTCACTCAAGGTTACAACCACCACTAGGCTACAGCCCCCTGCAATTCAGCAGGCAGGGGGACGGGTTTCAGCCTAGCAATGGTGACATTGGCAGTGTCTTTCGCCGCTGTCATCAGCATTCCGATCACCCGAGTTGCAAATTCATTCCTTCGTTCTTCTGGTATCCTCTCAAGGATACTTTCAAACTTAGAAACAACTTGCATCTCAAGTGGCTCGATTTCAAAAGCACCTTCCTTGTCAGATGCTCTCAGTTTAACGAGCCTTCGTCTTTCGACTAGCAGCTCATCAATCCACTTCTTTGCGGCTTGTTCGTTCTCTGCTGGA
>Ga0247670_1000008_pt1 | contig 65553 bp, 90 predicted proteins | sample CNK11_metaG_FD_183042 | JGI IMG/M metagenome (GOLD analysis project Ga0247670, IMG submission 183042) | Soil microbial communities from Purdue University Martell Research Forest, Indiana, United States - CNK11 | ecosystem: Environmental > Terrestrial > Soil > Temperate forest > Bulk soil...
GGCACCGGTGGCGTCATCGGTGCAACATCAGATCGCGCGCTCATAACTGGAGAAAGCGGACCGATGGTAGCCTGCGGCGTTTCAGGTGGACGCTGCAGCAATCCCAGGCCCTGGAGGTGCTTGTTCAGCAAGTCCGGGTCTGTCGGTGCAGCGATGATATCGTCGAGTGAGAGAGCCATCTGATTCCTTTATCCGAAAGCCTTCTTCACACCAGCGGCACTCGATCCAAGATTGCCGATCGTTCCGAGAACTCCTTCGGTGTTTTGCAGCCATCCTTGTTTGCCGGCATTCAGTTGATCTTGCAGATCCTCGGCCTGGAGGCCCATCGCTCGGAGTTGGTTCGACGTATCCGTTCCATACAAACCCTGGAGTTGCTGCAGGGCGCGCGCCTGTTTTTCCTGCGCGAGGCGTGCGCTTTCGTTTTGAACGTTGAGGGCGCCCGAAGCCAGCGTGCGTCCCTTCGCTCGAGCAGCTTCGGCGAGGACCGGGGCAAGACCACCTGCACTCCGCGTGCGAAGCGCGTTCAATCTTCCTTCGCCACCGATCGCAGCGTTCCCGCCACCGACAGCTTCCTGTTGCGAAACGAGCATGTTGTTCAGCGTGGTCGGGTCGTAGCCGGTAGGATGCGTTGCCTGCTGTTCGAGAACAGGAGTGATTGTGGATCCGATTTGTGAAGCACTCGAACCTGCGGTGCCGGCGACGCTGCCAGCTTCTGCGCCCTGCTGTTTCGCTTGCTTCACCGCTCCGCGGTCAAAAAGGATTGTTGGCTCTTCGAAGGATTCGCCGTCGTGGAAAAGAAGCCGGCCTGTTTCAATGTCGAATGTTGGGTTGACCAGAAATCGGGCCATAGCGATTGCTCCTCACTAAATCCCGATTCGCTAGAGAGTATGCCACAAACCGGGAACGCTGTTCACTTTTCTTCTAAGTTCAGGGTGTACGACTGCCACGGCGATTTCACGAAGCCCAAATCCAACAGCCTCTTTTCAAAGCTGGCCTCGATCTCCCGCGGCACAAACGCTGTCATTTGCTCGAGCCCAAGTCGCCACGCCTCACGCATCATGTGATCCCTAAACTCTTGCAACCAAGTCCATCTTTCCTCCGGTGTTCCTACCGAATGGTCCACGAGCAAATAGAGTTCGGAGGTCACCTTCAGGAAACTCATCAACGCCGGTTTTCCATCGTGCTCGTAAATCGACTTCACGACGAACAGGGGATTTGGCTCTTCGGCGCCGACCGGCGAAACCAACGTGATGTTCGGAAAACAGTTCTCGGGAAGTTCGTTCGCTGCGTGGATGGCTCGCGCAGTGGTGATATCGGAATCTTCAAATTGGCGTATCACTTGGTGATCCTCTTCGGGCCTTGTGCCGGCCGGAACAGTACTTTACCGAATCCAGAGCCGCCTTGTTGCCCTGTCGGTTGCGCGGTCCCGCTGCCTGTCGATGGAATCAGCGACATCTGCTGCGTACCACCAGGGCTTACTGCTGTCGGCACCGTTCCACCAAAATGAATAGACTCGCCAGGGTGGCTGCCCTGGTATTGGGAATAGGCACGGAAATAAAACTGCTGCGGATTGCCGTTGTCATCCATCGCCGGCAGGTTGATCGGATTCATCGTTCGGCTTGCGCCCAGGTGGACGACGTGCGGCTGCGTGAAAGAAGGGTCCGTGTCATATTCGACAAAGTAGTGAAGATTTTTCTGTATCGGATTGTTGTCCGTGATCACCGCGTGGACCAGGCCGGTCCCGTTCGTCTTCACGTTGAGTTGCTGAATAGTGGGAGGAGTTGCCACCATCCCGGTTGCATCCGCACCGACGCTCGTGGCCAGGTTGTTCACGCCTTCCTGGATTTTTCCGACCAGGTCGTCGAGATACTGACCGAAATCAGGAATCTGTTTTATCCAGACGCGCTCTCTATCGAGATTCAGAGGCATTTCCGCTCCTACTGATTCACGCCGCGGACAGGGCTCCACGGGTCTTTCGACATGACAACCACCAGGCGCGAAAGGCTAAAGCCGGCGCCGATCGCATTCGAATTGAAGGCGATGAATAGCCTGTTCCCGGTTTCGTTCATCGGAAGTTCGGTGTCGCCATCGGTGCTCGCCGGCAGCGTCAGATTCGGCAGCAGCACGTGGGCATAGGCCGTGTCGAGAGTGTTCGGATATACCGTGATGGCCACAGCGCCGGAACCGTCGATGAGGATCAACATATATTCGAAGACGTACCTGGTCACGCCAAGTTGCCGGCCTTCGCCAGTCTCGCTCGGTACAAATCCGGCCGTGAAATAAAGCTGATTGATCGCGGTGCCGTCATCCTGCAGCAGCCCATCGATGAGTTCGTAAATCTTCCCCGTGTGATCGGAGTTCCCGAGCATCAAAGGCAGCGTGTTGTCCGCGCGCTGAATGAATGCCGCGCAAGGCGACTTCATGATCCACACGGACCACTTCCGCACGATATCCGAGGCCACCAATTTTCCCGAATAGCTTCTGTGGACCTGGACGCTGCTCGCGAGCTCGTTCGAAGTGTTAATTTGCTTGTAGTTCAGTTCGAGCACGACGTTCGGCGTCGAAGGATTATTGTCGGTGAGCAGCCCGGCCGGCAACCAGGTGGGAGTTTGGCCCAGGGAATTCAAAGCCTTCAGTGGCACGCCCACGAGAATGCGGCGATTCGTGACGTCGTTGCGGACCCAAATCGTCTGCTTGAAGGCCCAGTTGATCTGATTCCAGACCGACTGAATTTCTTCGCTGAGTTTTATCGGCTGGCCGCCGTTGAAGATAAATAGACCTGGAAGGCCGGCGATCAGTGCCCATTCTTCACCCGAGTTCGGGTCGTCAATTCCCGAGGTCACCGCATACGGGCCGGCCGCGCCAACAGAGTTCGAAATTACCCGCGGGATCGTCCAGTTCGCCGGCTCTGTCGTGTTGTTATCGGATACGGACACGAAAGATCCGGTTTTCACCAGGTAAAGATTGCCAAACAACGTGAACGCGGTGACGACGGGCTGCTGATTCTGCTGGTTCGCCTTCACCACGCCGGTGATCCTGTCGAACTGTTCAAAGGCATCGGTATAGCTGCCGATCACCTGCGCATTTAGGTTCGGTGTCTCGGTTGGGAACGGTTCGATGCGGTCAATCTGAATCTGGACGCCGTTTGGAATCGCTGCAGCATAAATTCGGATCAGCAGGTCTGCCGGCACGGGCGCAAGTGCGGAAGTAAGCAGTGTCCCGGTGAAAATCTGCATCGTGCTACCGATCGAGTTCAGTGCCAGTTGGAATTTACCGACCGAAAGCTGGCTCGAGGGGCTGAAAAGGTCGATCACCAGGTTCCCGGAGGCCGCACCGGTAGGACACGAGCAAGTTACGCGCACGCTGTAGGTCGTCGAGGCTTCGAATATCGGGGTGAGGAACTCATCCTCGAACGCCGGCTGCGTAATCATCCCGTAAAGCGCTTGAAGGATTCCCGACTGATTGAAAATCTGGAATGCATTTCCGAATTGTGGCGAAGCTACGACGGTGCTGCCGGCGCCGTTCGTCGGATCCGTCGTCCAGCCGGCCGGTACAAGCGCTGTGCTTCCAGAACCACCCGAAATGCCGCCATCGAAAGAGCAGTTCAGTAGGTTGAACACTTTATTCTGTTCGCCGACTGCAAAAATCCGCTGGCTGTATGGAATCAGGGCCACAGAACTACCGAGTTCGAAGTTTTCGAAGAGGTTATTTCCCTCAATGTCGATCTGATCGGCGGCCAAGAGCACGCCATCCGAGAAACTAAGCGTCACGCTGGCGGTTGTGTTGTCATTCACCCAGGTAGAAGAGTTCGTGACGTCGGTCCCGTTATTGTTCACGACCACGGGTTGCGGAATGTTGTAGAAATTCCCGCCGTTTGCGGCCGTCAGATGGATCACTCGAGCGATCACGTTCGATGGCCCGGCCAGTAAACCGGAAATCGTGATGGTGGAGGCCCCGGCCGTTACATCGAAGGTCGCAATCGGCGAAGGCTGTGTCAGGAACCCGTTCCTTGTGAGGAAGGAATAGCAGACCTTCCGCACGCCGGCGCCGATGATCCCTGAAGTGACGAGATTGCCCGTGAACACGTTCCCTACGATTACGAGCGGGTCAAATTTGAAGATGGTGCCGAAGATAACGCCCGAGCCATTTTCGGCCGCGGAACTCACGTCGCTCCCGAACAAGCTGATCGAGAACGACCCTGGGGATGCCGAATCGATCGCCACGTTCGATTGATTGAAAATTCCGTTCCCATTGAGCGTGCCCGTGATGGTCACAAGCTGGCCAGCGACAGGAGCGGTTCCGCTGATCAGTGTGAATCCGTAGGTGGCCACATTTCCGTTCAGCACTGTGCTAGTGATCTGAAGCTGTGAAGCGTTGGGCGTTGCGTTCACCGTCCAGCTTCCATCGTAGCCGGCCGTTGGCGCCCCTCCGGTCCCGGAAATTTGAAGCGCCCCGCCAACCTGTAAATTTGGAACCTGCGCGGCCGTGGTAAGAGTCGCCGTTGTCACCTGATAAGTGCCCGATGGCGCATGGGCTTCGATGTGGTTCGCCTGGTTGATCGACTGCGACGTCGGCATGATCACAGTGAAATACCAGCGGCTCTGCGCGGCTCCAGGAGGCACGCCCTGGCCAGTACCGGTGATGACATAGTCGCCATTCACCGTCTGCCCTGCGAACTGTGACGGGTCGATCGCTGCAAGTTCGACGCCGGCGCCGATCACCAGGTCTGGATCTGCAAGAGCCTGGTTATTCGTGCCAACGTAATAGACCGTCAGGACGTTGCCGGCAACGGTGCTGCCAGGCCCTGCGGACCACAAGATCCCCGAAAGGTGCCCAGGATTCGCCACGTCGCTCTTTACGGTGGGCTGCGTAATCGAAACGATCGTGCTGGCCCCCGAAGAAGAAGAAGCGCTCGGTGGCGCGCCAGGCCCGACCTGCGAAAGCCTGTCGAAGTTCGGGGGTGTATAGGTCCGCGGCATGTCTGTGCCGTTCAGCAGATTCGAAAGGGCGATGAATTCGCGGTCATCGACGGTGGCCGATTGCGCGAAAGTATCCGGCTCGATCGCGGTATATACACCATTCAGCACGCCAGGGCTGTTGATTGCATCTTCCTGGTAGAACACGCCATCGCTGCCCAGGGCCAGCGTGAGCACCTCGCCCCCGGTTTCAGCGAACGTTTTCAGGTAATTGAAACTCGGCGGTGGATTTGGTGTTACGAACACTTTCAATTTCACGGCATAAATGTTGAAGGTCGCATTCGCGGCACTTGCACTGGCCACGATATTCACGGTGAGATTCGGGTTGTTCACCACCGCAGGCGTCAGAGTAAATCCGAAGTTCGATAGCGGCGTGCCGAGCACGATCGTTCCATCGGCCGCAGGAAGCTGGCCAGAAAGGGAGGCCGCTGAAACCCCTCCACTCACCAGCGTTGCGGTCACAATCGAGTTCGGGTCCGCGGACGACTGGTTCCCGCTAATTTCAATCTCCATCCCTAGAACGACCTGCGTCGACGGGATATTCAGGGAAAAATTAAGAGACTGCAGTATCTGACTGACGCCCGGTGTCGGCGGGGGAGAAGAGAAATTGACGATTTCCTGTACTTCGCACTGGGCGCTGGCGAAACCACCAGCCTTTGAGATCGTGAGTTGATTGATTCCCGCAGGGATGTTCGCAAGGCCCAACAGGAACATATCCCGGCCAGCGATGCCGTTCTGTTGCTTTCCGATCAGCGTGTAATTGTTCCCGAGGTTGTCGACAGCGGTCACATTGTTCAGGTTGACGGCGCCGAGGTCGTAACAGGTCACGAGAATCGTATGCCCTTGAACCGTGGAGTGTGGAAGATTGACCACCATCGACGATACTGGGAAAGAGGCAGAATTATTTCCGTGATTGGTGTTAAAGACCGCTGGCGTGGATCCGTTTGTGAAAAATGAAGCGAGAACGCCAGCCCACGTCTGATTCGGTCCACCAAAAGTTCCAGTGGCAGTAAGTGGGTTCACGCCAGTGAACAGGGCGCTGGCTTGGACACTCACGGAATCGAACATGGCGAAAGGCGGGGTGTAAACATTGCCAGCCGAATGAAGGGCAAGGAAAGCCCACTCTCCAGCAAGAGTTGGATTCATCGGACCGATGGAAAACCCGGCTTGGGCGACGCCAGATCCGGCATTCAGTACCTTGTCGACAGGACCAATCGGCCCAGTTCCACCACCAAAGTTCAGCAGCACCGAGGCATAGGTCCCTGGGATGTTCTTCGTGGCGTTTGTCGGATTCGACCACGCAGCTTCGTTCGGTGCGTTGGGTCCTGCAACGCTCGCAGCGAAGTTCGCCACTTTCTCTATGAAGCTGTTTCCGAAATAGAAAATGCTTTGCTTCCCCGGCCGCATGAAGACCTGGCCAAGAATGAAATCGCAATTGATGACGAGGGGGCTCGCGCCCAGGGGAAGAGTCTCAGGCGATGCTTCGGTGTACAGACCCCCGAGAAGTTCTAGCGGTACGGGGGCTAGAGGTGTGTCTGCATTGTTCAAGACGCGGTCCTAAACCCGGAAAGGCCAGCGAGTCCCACCGGACAAGCTGGCCCCTCACGAACTCTGCAGCGCTTTAGGCGTTGCGGAGGTAGACAGCTTCGAAGCTGATATTGTCAGCCCACACGCCCGTGAGCGAGTTGGCGCTCGAAGGCAGTTGCTGCAAGGGAGCCGCGGTCGTGAGCGATCCGTTCGGAGGAATCTGCAAGACCATCAGTCTTCCGGTTGACGGGATGCGCTGGTAAATGTAGCCAGCCCCCGCACCGGAGCACTGGAATCCGATGAGACCCGTGTTCGAAGTCGGCTGCAAAGCCGCCAAGAGCACGCTATCAAGTGGGAAACCACCAACCGGGTAAGTGTCCGTTGGCGCGGAAACTTGCAAGCCTCCCCAAAAACTTTGTGTGCGTTGATCGTTCGACTGGGTAAATCCAGCCTTTACCGAGAGCGTTCCTAGTGCCATGAGATTCTCCTTCTGTTGTCTGCAACCTGCGAAGGACTGCAGTGGCTTTCTTTTTCCTCGTCGATCGACGCACGAGTGAAACTTTTAAGCGGCCATCGTTAGACCGGGGCCTGTGGCGCGCAATTTCGCGCCATCATAAACAAAACTCTGAACGCTGACGAGATTCGCATCCGGGGCGATCGGCGAAGCCCCTCTGGAATTTGCAGGGAATGCGAAGGTCCGTCCACCCACACCGTCCTGCGTAAGAATGAAAGTGATTATCTGCCCCGCAGTCAGATTTGTCACGCTGCATGACGTCACGTTGCCCGTAAGCGTCATCGTGAAGGTAGGCATCGCTGCCAGGCCGGCGTTGAACGTCGGCGTCGCGGAGAAAGCCACAGCCACCGCCAGAGCGATATCCGCGGCCACCAACGTCCTCGCCGTTACGGCGCCGGCAGCACCACTCGCGGGGCCAGCCAGCACGGTGTTCGGATTCTGATTCGCAAAATTGATGTTCAGCGTGAACGTACCGGTGGTCGTGATCGGATTCGTTCCAGTGACCGAGGCCGTGAAGAGGGCGCCAGCACTGACGCCGAGCGTCACGCTGGTTACTGTTCCAATTCCTGCGGGAAGGTCGGCAGAAACCAACGCTCGGAAACCAGGAGCAGCCGCGCCACCCGATCCTGGGCCTGCATACACCAAGTTAGCGTTCTGATTTACCTTCGTGACCGCCAATGTACCGCTGCTCGAAACAGGCGAGCCGGCGACGCTGAACTCGGCTGGCATCGTGAGGCCCACGCTCGTGACCGACCCACCGCCAGGCGATACGCACTGCTGGTCCACGAAAATAGTCGTGGGGATCCGCGCGATCGGGTCAAACAATACGATGGTGTAGGTTCCCGTCGCTGCGTAGCAGAACCAGTTTCCGAGGCCATCGGTCTGGACTGGATTCGTCGTCTGATTGATGGGATTCGCGCCGGCGTTGTCCGAATAGATTGTGGCGAGAGGCGACGGTGGAATCGCCGACGTGTTCGCCGGCTGCGTGCAAATATAAACCGTCACTCCGTCGAGGGCTGGCCCTTGGGCAGAGTTGACCGATCCTTGCAGCCTGAAGAATGTTGGCATTAGGTTTGTGTCCCTGTGGACCCGAGACCGGTGTCACCCACAACGTTCGAACCACCGCCCTGGTATGAAAGTCGCTGATAGTTCTGCGTCTGCGATCGCCGGATGTATTCGTTTGCCATCTCGTCGATCGCCTGGTCGGCCATTGCCGAAACAGAAGCGATGACCTGGGGATTTGCTCCGCGCGCCCGGCCGTACATCTCGGCCATCAAACAGGCGAGAGCATCCGCAGAATCCAGAATGAAAATTGGCGTGGTAGCAAAGGCCGAAGCCGGCGTGTTGAGCGGCGGCTGCCCGGAGAGATACCGAATCATGATGTCCTGGGCCTGGAGGGAGCCATTCATCCAGATGGCGAACTGCCGCCATTCCCACTGCCCAAGCCACTGGTTCTGATATCCCGACTGCAGCCCACCTGCGGCTTCGGGCATCACGACGAAAGGAAGATTTGAGCCCGTGACCCGCTGCCGCACCAGGTAGACCTGCATGCAATCGCCCGGCAAGAAAGGAGTCGATGAAGTCGTGGTGCCGTTATTCGTACCGTTGAAGCCGATGTTGATGAAGACTGCGGGGCTCGCGGCCACAACCGGAGGAATGTTCCCGAGCACGACGCCGTCTTTAATCGGAAAGGTCACGCCTTCGTTGCGAAGCCGGCGCGACAGATTTCTGATTGCGGAGTTCAGAAATGGAAGAGTGAAGGGGGCGCTATCAGTGGCGATGCGCCCTTGCGTTCCAGAAATCCCAGGGAACGTGTCGTTCACGATTGAACGCCACAGGGTGGTGACGTCCTCGATCGTCGGAAACGCACTTGGCTGAACGTTTGTCACGATACCCTCACAACTTTCGACTAGGAGGAGGGACGCGCCCCACGAATCGGGGGTACGTTGGGATACGGGACCCCCCTCCTAGAAGCTTTTAGGACGCCTTTCGGGCCTTTTTCTTCGGCCCTGCGTCAACCAATTCCTCTTCGTCGTCCTTTGGCGCATCGAGTTCACGCTGCCGCGCAACCATCGCCCTGTACTTCGCCTCGTCCACGATGCAACGCTCGCCAAACGAATTCCGGTGGTACGCGATCCCTTCCTTCACCGGTTCGCCGCAGTTCGGGCAGGTGATCATGTGGAAGGACGCCATGTGCCACGGCGCCTGCTTGCCCAGGTAGTCCATCGCAAAATGCATGATCGGGCTAATGTTCTTGAGGTCGCCACCGGCCGCAAGCTGCTCGGCCGCTTTGACGTGACCGTTCATCGTCGCTGTTACGCGAGCCCTGAAAATACCGATCTCTTTGTCCAGCTTCTCGGTTTCGTCGGGTTTCGTGAGCGACCACCACACGCCGTAGAGATTCAAATTGTTTGCAGAGCCCACGATCGCCGTTTCGTCGGAATCCCAGTTCTGAACCTGGCTATCCCAGTTCGTGCCCGGGAACGCTCCCGGATTCAGGAGACTCGTTGCCGCTTTCCGGCCATCGACGTTTTTGTAGTAATACTCCGTCGAGCCCGGCTTTAGATAAGGCTCCTTCACGAACGGCGGCAAAATCGTGTGTGAAAACTTCTGGCCCGGCTTGCATGCGGGGATTACAAAGCCTGGGAACAGCGGGGGCTGCGTGACGACATATTCGCGGTCCAGGATGTTGTAAACGTAAATCACATAGCCTGGCTCGCGCCCCTGGTCCTGGGCTTCGATGATGTTCTCCCCGTGATTTTGGCGCTCCTGCATTGAGAGGGCGTTCTTCTTCGCCGTTCGCTGGTCTTGCGCCAATCTGTGCGTCAGTGGAATTGCTCCGGTAGCCATTCTTTCCTCCCGATATTTTTAGTGTCTCGCGACCGGTCGGTCGCCTTGAGCCATGCCCCGATTGAATGCAGGTTTGCGGCCGCCACGGCTCATGCGGTCCCACACCTTTTGGATCTGCTGCATCTTGCGGTCGAGCAAGGACGTTCGAATCCCCTGCCGGCTGTAAGACACTGGACCCCAATACCGCGGCATGTTCTGTTCGAGCACGTCCGCGATAAAATCCGTTTGCTGTTTCTCTTCGATTGCCCTGTTGGCCGCGCGAAGGTCCGCTTTCTGTTGCTGAGAAAGATTGGCGTACTGCACCATGAGCGGAATCAGCTTGTCGATCAGAAAATGCGAAAGCGGGAAATGCGTAACGACCAGTTTCCCGCGCACGAACTCCTTCGAAATCAGCGGTTGAACTACCTCATAGCGGCCGCGGTACGGATACTCGCCCGTGACATAGAAGCCTTTCGGTGCTTCGATGCGCTCGCCGGTGTCCGGGTCAACTTTCGTTTCAGTAGAAACGTAGCTGTTGAGGTAGTAGGCGCGCGGAGAGCCATACTCGAGCGGTGAATGCCAGCGCATGATGACCCAACAGGGCTGCCCGTGGCACTGGTAACGATTCCGATAGCCGAGGCGTTCGTTGCCCTTTTTGTCGCGCCAGGTATTTCCCAAACGGATGAATTGCGATTGGCCCCAAACGATCTTGAAGTGCGGATCGCCGAACTGATTTCTGCCAAACATCCGCGTGAGCCTCGCCTGAAACTCTACCGGGCATCGCCGCGTTTCTGGGCCTCTTATGTGCATCGTTTCACGCTGGCGTACACTTCCTCGTCACGGACCAGCTTCAGTTCTGCGTCACCCGTCAATTCCTCGATATCCTCGAGGTCGATCGGGAAGTTCGTGAAGATCACGAAATCCCCAGGAGAGAGGTCGGTAATTTTCTCGGATACTGCCACCACGATCCCGCGCTGTGATTTCGGCTTTCCCTTGTCCATCAAGAAGAAGTCTTCGCCAGGGGTGATCACGCCGCCCTCGGTTTTCTTCTCCTCTTCCCGGTACTGCCGAATCAAAACCCACTCGTGCCGCGGAGAGATCGCCCACTTTTCCTTGCGTTCGCCGTTGTCTTCGAAACGCCGGCGATCCACCGTCGTTACAGATTGATTTTCCACAATTTCCCCCGATTAGAAATGGTGGGGAGGGCGTTACTCCTCCCCCGTTCGCACGCAGGTAGGAACTGGTTAGCTCGTCACGGAAGGCACGGCCGCGTTCGAAATGAACACGCCAGCCTTCATGTTCGAGTTGAAGAGGTTCAAAAACGCGTTGTAGAAGAAAATCGAAGAGGTCAGGTAGCTGCCCTGGCCGACGTAGTCCGGGATCGGCATCGTGGTGACACCGTCTCCGAAATCGTACAGCGAAGGCTCGACCGTCTCGATGATCCCCCACGTCTCCGGGCAAATTGCATCCAGGCGTCCCGCCTTCGCGGTGTAGCTCACGTTCAGTGGGCGTCCACCGTAGGTCGGGGCCATGTGCTTTTTCACCATGTCCAGCGCTTTGTCGCCAGGCGGCACGTAGTTCTGCGTGAGGACGTTCGTGTAAAGCTGCGTCACGGCCAGTTCCTGGTCGGGTCCGCAAATCCACTCGAAGTCCGCGACAGCTTCGTTGTCCGCACCGAGGCCGCGGCCGATCAGAATCTCGGCCTTGTAAGCATCGGTCATGTTGATCGCCGCCGTGGCTTTGTTGATGTTCGGCGTCGAGAGTTGGCCCGGATAGGTGGACCGGGAAAGGTTCAGGATGGTGCCGGTATTCGAAGACACCTGGTAGGTGTAAACGCCGGCGAGCCCGGAGTTCAGTGCGCCGGTGCTGCCCTGAATCATGACGAAATCGCCGGTGGAAGTGCTCGTCGGCAGAGCCGTCGAGAAATACACCGTGTCGTTCGCGCCATCGACGTAGGACACCGTCGCGGTGGAAGGCGTGATGCGAGCCGAACCACCCTCGGTTGGGAAGAACTGAACAACTTGCTGTTCCTGGAACTGGTTTGCCTGGCCACCGAGGCCCACGATCGAGGACGGGTTGGCGCCGCCGAGCGTGTTGTTATTGATTGTCGCGGTGGAAGGGATCTGGAGGATGGCGCCGGAACCGTCACTCAGGAACTGAGCATCCAGCCCCTGCATGAATTGGTTGAAAGAATTCTTCAACTCTTCGGCACGCAGACTGATCAAGCTGCGCTTCGGGCCTTGCGTTGCAATCCGGGCGAGATACGTGATCTCGCATCCGGCAAACAAACCGATCGGCGAAAGATCTCCCGCAACCCACAAGGAGCCAGTCCCGCGTCCCAGGGCGTCACCGTTGCCGGTCGCCTGGAAAATGGCCGAACCAGACTGCATTCGGACAGGAATACGGAACGACGGACGCGACACGCCACCAGCTTGTGTGGTGACGGAGGTCGGATACGTCTTGCTCTTTTTCTTAATGAAGTTGTAGACCGTGTGGCCTTTGTAGACCAGGTCCGGGATTCCCTTCGCAAAATTCTCTAGCTCAACGGCCTCAACAGCCGCTTCTGCCAGTGGATTCGCTGCCATATTGGGAACCTCTGCATTAGCTCAACGATGGCCGCTCCCCGCGCGAGCATGTTGGCAACCTACGCGCATTCAAGCACGCAGATGTGTCGATCCCCCGATGTGCTTTGGAACAATGCAGAGTCGGCGTCTATTATTTTCCGGCTTGCGCGGAGCGTCTCTGTGTGTGGAGAAAGTACACCCGCAGCTTTACCGATGTCAAAGTGTTTTTTTGGAACTGGAGCTCCGGGTGGGATTTGAACCTCGCCAATTCTTGCGAATCGGCGCGCGGTAGCGACCCGCCCACGACCCCTCGGTTATTACCGAGTGCTCTCGCGGGGCCTGGTCTCCGTTGCAATCAACCGCAATTGACCGCATGTGATCAGACCCCGCGCCACTGAGCTACCGGAGCAAACCCGTTTTAGCCAGCGGTCTGCACGAAGTCGATTGCCGTCAGCGGAGGAGGAGCCGGCTCGGTCACTGTGATCGAGTGGCTGTTGCTGACAGTTCCGACCGCGGGGTCAGAAGACTGTGCACTGATAGAAAGCGTGAAACCCGTAACGGTGCTGCCGACAGGAGCAGTTACATCGCAAGAAAGTCCATCGGCGCTCGGCGAAAGAACGATGCTCGAGTCGTTCGCGGACCACTGCGGTACTGTTCCGGGCGCCTGGGCGCCGTTCGGGGGAGTGAGTTGCGCGGTGAAAGTTCCTGCCGCGCCACGAACGATTGAGAAATCCATACAGCCTCCAGCTTGAATGAAATCGATCTTTTTGAGAGCAATCCACCGAAGAAGACGCTTCACGTCGTCATGAACGCATTCTAGTTCGCGCTCAATTCGCTTCAGCCGTTCTTTTTCTTCGTGGTCGAAATGACAGAACACGCGGAAATCCTACAGGACAACATCGAAGGGCACAACAGAAAAAATGGAGCACGCGTGTTCTGACTCGATGGTCGAACCACCTAAGGAATCAAAGGGGCCACGTGCTCCATCCCGTATTCTCGGAGAGCCTGCCAGGGCCTCTCCTTTGTTGCGCCGTACTCTACCTTTCCACCTTTGCCCAGTCAAACTTAATCCGCTTGCCGTTCTTCAGGATCGCCTCGCCCGTTCCGCGGCCGATGTGATACATGGCCTCGGTCGTTTTGGTCCAGTCGATCTCATCAGGTCTCGGCAGCTTTGATACCAGGGTGACGCCAGCGGCTCCTTTACCTGCCCCTGCCGCCGCCCCAGTCCCGTTTGCCGCACCGTTGGCCCCCGCGGCCGCACCGTTGGCCTTACCTGCGCCGGCAGCCACCTTTGTGCCACCCCGGGTGTAATTGGGATACATAGCGTCCCGCAAGGCCCGGAAGTGCTGCGGCAAGAGTTCGGCGAATTTGGCGCTCACAAACCGTGCGGTGCGGCCAGCATCGCCTTTCGCCTTCAGGGCGTTGCCGGCACGTTGGAAGGCTTTGTCATCGCGCATCGTTTTCCAGATCCGCGAGTTTAGGGCGTTGATGAATTCACGTCGGCCTTCCGGCTTCAACTTGAGATCTTTGAAGAAAGGCTCGGCCAGGCGCGCGGTCGCCGTGTTGTTCAGTTTATTTACGTCGGCCGAAATCTGACCTTCGTAGATTTTCTGTTTCTCGGTCGCCACTTCCGCGCGGTCCCGGTTGAGTGCTTCGCGCTCTGGATCCACGGTCTTTCGCGTCGAGGCCTGTTTCTCTGCGAGTGACTTCGCATTGTTCAGCCACTTCCGAATGTCCTGGGTGAGATCCCAGGCTTCCTGGCCCTTGCCTTCTTTTATCAGCGCATCCAGCTTGTCCAGCGAAGAATACATGCCGGCTTTCTCGAGCCGCGGCACCATCGCCGGCAGCAGGACGTTGTCGAGCATCGCCGGCGACTTCTCCATGATTAGCGCCAGGCCGTTGGTGATGGAAGTGGCGAAGGCTTCGGGATTGGAAGTGTGGAGCTCCTGGAGCAAGGCAGGGTCGCCGTTTGCGAACTGTGTGGTCTCGCGACGGTAATCCTCGACCTCATTCTGGATTTCGGTGAGTCCTTCTTCACCACCGACCGCTTCAAGCGTCGCAGTCATCTGCCGCACTCTGTTTACGGCATCGCTGAGATTTGTTGCGCCGACTTCCTTGACGATCGCCTGGCCACGGCCGTGGTCGGCAAAGAGCCGCTTTGCAGCTTCGGGGTTTACTTTCTTAAATGCGGCCAGCGCCTCGCGCGTTTTCGCGTCGATCTTTCGGCCATCCGCAGTATCAAACTCGTCGGCTTCTGGTTCGGGCTCGCCTTCACCCGCACCGGCGCCTTCGTCGCCAATCTCCCCTGCACCTTCACCTTCGCCCTCGCCCTCGCCGGCGCCGGCAGCATCCCCGCCTTCGCCAGCACCCCCATCTTCTCCAGGCGCTCCAGCTCCTTCACCAGCGCCCTCACCTGCTCCAGCGCCCGGGTCATTTCCTGCTCCAGCATCGCCACCAGGTGTGCCATCTGCGACCGCCGTTCCTACTCCTGCCAATACGTCGTCCATCTCTTCCTCCCGATATTTGTCTTAGTGCTTTGGTGGACCGCCAGCGCCTTCCGGCACACTGCCCGGGATCGGTGCTGCGGGTGGTTTTGCAGCTTCACCGGCCGGAACAGGAGGCGGTGCTGCTGCCCCTGGGGAGGGAGAAATCCCGGCCTTCTGCAAAATCTGATCAGACGCGCCCTTGTCGAGCATGGCGACATCCTTGTATCCGATGCTGACGCTCGGCGGCTTGCCGGGCTGTCCAGCGGCCGCGGCCTTCGCCTGGGCTGCTGCGACGTGTGCATCGTAGTGGAGGCAGACGTTTTCGAATCCATCGGGATTCGATCGCTTCGCGCGCCGGCCTTCATCCGAATTGATGAACTGCCAGCAAGTCAACGCCTCGGTGTCGTTATCCTCACGCTGCGCGTCGATCGGCAGCGAAGTAGTTTCCTGGGGCATCGCCTGGATTTGCTGCTCGGCTTGCTGCAGTTCGGCCGGATCCACGCCGGCCGCCTTCATCTGCTCAACCTTCTGCGTGAGCATCTCTACCTGGGGATTCGGAACGGGCGTCGTTTTCAACATAACTTCGATTTCGCCAAGCTGCTTATTCCGTGAGGCCACCTGCGGGATGTAGAAATCAGACATCCCAAACATGTTCTGCAGAACTTCCAGGTTCGAAGCGTTGAAGAAGACCTCAAGCAGTTGTGGATTCTTCGAGGCGTCGTTGAAAATCTGCATCAGCGCGTTCTTCCGCTGAGTGTAGGTCTCCGGGAAGTTCTCGTCGCTCTCGGCAAAGACCATGATGTTGCTTTTCAGGTCGTTGATTTCGAGCGTGATTATTTCCCCACCAGGCACGCGTTCGTTGATCGACTTGTCGCGGCACTTGGCTGCCCATCGCACAAGCTGCTTCATCGATGTGGCTTCGGCGTTCTTCATCTGGTGCCAGGTCGGTGCTAGACGGCCGAGGGCGCTATCCCGTTGCGTAGCGATAGCGACCCCTGAATCGGCCGTTCCCACGTCTCCACCAGCGAGAGCAGGGTACGCACCACTGAGCAGTTCCGCCAAAGGCCCTGAATACTCTTTGATGAACTCGGCTAGATTGGCCGGTGGATTCACGGCCGGCTCGACGAAGATCAACTCGTTCACTGGCGTGCCGGGCTGCCGTTTGAAAGATCCGATATCGCCAGGCACGTTCGTCTGCTGCCGAATGGCGTCGACGGCGAAAACCTTCGAGTCCATCCACTTCTTCGGGATCGTGCGCACGAAGATATCGTTGATCAAATCGAGCCAGTTGTTCAGCCGCTTCTGGACCGGCAGCGTCGAAGTGCCCATCGCATTCCGGTTTTGTCCATCGCCAGAGTACGCCTGGCCCACTGCCCAGGAGTCGTCCATCGATTCGTTCCGCGCAAAGCAGAATGTCTCGCCGGCATAGCAGACAAAGCAGCCATTCGGAAACATCTCGATCAATTCGTCGCGCTTCGTTTCATCCGCGATTCCCATCAGCGCGCTCGGCCGTAGCCAAGCCCTCTTGACGGTGACGTCCGCAGCGATGGAATCGCTCGTCACATACGTCGACTGCATCCCGAGTTTTACGTTTTGCCGGGCAAGCCGCGCGATCTCTCCAGAAGCCGTCGCAGAGTTTGTCGCCGCTTTGATATCGTTCGCCACCCACGGGAACATGCCGCGCGCCCTGGATTCGTCGACCTCACACTCGTAAATCAGGACGTCGACTTCGTTCAGGTCATTTGCCATCATCGGCGATAGTTTCACTTCCAACTTGCCGTGCGCGGTCCGTATTTCCTGGCCGCGAGGCGTGCGCTTCACTGGTGTTTCTTCTTCTTCCTCTTCGACTCCTTCCTGCTCTCCTTCCCCTTCTGAGGGGCCAAAATCGGAAGTCTCTAGCGGTGGCTCGCCCGGGCGCTCCTGGCCTGGTGTCTCTTCCTGAGCAGTCTCAGCAGATTCCGGCGTCGCAGCAGCAGCAGCGCCTTCAATCGGCGTTGGCGAAGGACCTGGCTCATTTTCCGGGACCAAATCATCAGGCTCGTCGTCCTCTTCCCAACCAAATCTCTGACCGTCTTTCACGAAACGCGACCAGTACAGGAACCTTCCATCTGTCCAGAGATACCGCGAGGCGTCGGTTTGGATCTGAATCAGGTCGTTGTTCCTGGCGATCACCTTCACGAACTTCTCAGCGGATTCGGCCGCGGTGATCTGTGCATCGGAATCGGCGCGTTGTGGGGCGAATCGCACGTTGGGCACAGTCCGCGTTAAGGCCGCGATAATCATCTGTGCGCGTGCGGAGTAAATATTCGTTGGCAGTAGGGCGAGGTCCATCTGCATCGACGGTCCGTAGCCGCTCGACTCGCCAGGGATCACCCATCCACCGCCACGCTGCGGAATCAGGAACTGGAAGCCGCGGTAGAAGAGTGCCGCTTCCCAAGTCTGAATCACTTCAATCAGGCGCGCAGGATAGTCCCGCTTCTCGTGTTTCTTCACGAGTTCTTTCAGCAAGTTTTTCTGTTGGTCGTCGAGCTCTGCGTTCGGGACGGGCGACCACTCGAGGCCGGCGAGGACACCTATGCCGTACTTGGGCTCATCGTGATCGGTTGGGTCTCGGCCGTCTTTCTCTTCGGGCTCGGCCACAGCCGCTTCGGTTTTGAATGCCACAGAACCCCTCGACTAGGAAGCGTGATGGTGCCGTGCGCTTGCAAACGCCAGCGCCAGGCGTGCGCGCTTTCCTACCTTGCCACTCGAGTGCTTGTGCTCTTCGGCGAACTCGTGCGTACTCTTGCCGGCGCGCTTTGCCGCTGAACTAAACACGCCTTCGGTGCCGCGGTGCTTGATTCCGCTAGAAACTTTCTGCATCCATCGCCCTGCCATGATCGCCTCCTACTTCTTTCGATCGACATACTCGCAGCAGCCGCCTGGTTCGACGAGAACATCGCCGCTCGGTAGCCGCTCGCGTTCGGATTTCTCTTTCATGTCTTCCTGGCTGCAGCCATCGGTCGATGGGTTGAAGTACTCGCAGTTCGAACAGCGAAAGGCGCCACCTTCCGGGCCTTCATAACCCGTGCCCTTCTCGCCTTTGATGGCCGATTCGTTGAGTTCCATCACTCATCCAATCCGACGATTTTCGCCACCACTCGATTATCGGCCGCGCGCAAATGGATCTCGCCCTTCGGAATAAACCTATCGACGCGAACCGGCATTCCAGAGAGAAGCTGCTGGTGCTTGTTGATGGTCACGTCTTTCCTCGGAGGATCCGCCTTCGCGTAGAGCGTCTCGATTTTGCGGAGCATCTTTTCGCTGCAAGCAATATACGCGACGCCGTCCTTGGGATTTTTCTCGTTCCACTTCGTTGCGGCAAAGCTGGCCATCTGCGGAGAAATAAATGCACCGTTGGCGTTGACCTCGACGGCTTCGTTCTCGTTCATCGTCTTGCCTTTCGGAACGCTTGGGCCATCCGCGAGGAGCCCTTGCGTTGGTGAATCATCGAAGGATCGGCGTGGGCCTCCGCTTTATCTTTCTCCTTTTGAGCAGCGGTGAGCGGAGACGAACTGCTCATAAGGTAGCGGAACTGCCGATTGGTCCACGGCATGGAGTTAGGCGAGGCCGGGGATGCGGCCGCTGGCGCGCGATTCTTCCGCGGCTTCGGTTTCCGGGGTCTCGTAATCTTCGTGATCGGGCGATTCCTGGCCAGCAGCCATCGCCGCGCCCATGTGATCGTGCGCGGCGCCGGCGCTTTCGTGCTCGGAGTGGTGCATGTTCTGCCCCATGCCGCCGTGGTGCGAAGTCACGTGGTGTTTGCCCTCGTGTTCGGCGTGGAAAACATGCGTTGCCGGCCCGTGCTGTTCGACGTGTTCGGCGACTGGTGTTTCCGTGGGAGTTTGATGCGGACCCGGCATGTGCGGATGACTCTGCGGGATTGCTCCACCCTTCGTGGCGGCTGCCGGATCGCCACTCTCGGGCTTCTTCATCGGTGTTACCGTCGCTTTGCCCTTCCCTTCGGAAAGCTGGTCATGAAGGCTTGCGCGGCTCGCCGAGTGGTGCCTCGTCCCGTCCTTCGCGTGAACTGCCATCGGTTGCTCCCTCAGCAGGCATAGGCCGCGTGAATTTGTCACGCGCTGCCTTCTCCTGCGCTGCGATTTCTCTTGCAAGTACCCGCTGCCAGGGAGTGCCGGCGAAGACTGCTTCGGACGGCGATGGGGGCGGGGTCTTATCGGGCTCGAGTTCGATATTTTTCAGTGCTGGAATCACGAGAAGCTGCAACCGCTTGGCGTCTTCCCGCAATCTCTGGTTCTCTTCTATAACACGGAACAACTCTGCGGCGTGAGTCTTTTTCGTTTCAGCGAGTTCCCGCATAGCCTCGTACTGAATGGTTTGGTTCAGGGATTCGAGGCGCGCGAGTTCCTTCTCGTGTTTTTCCTGCGTCTCCAAACGGATGGCTTCGTGGCGTACCTCGCTCGCAAGATGCTCGCGCTCGAGCCAGTCGACGTGCCGATTACGAAAGAAATCTCTCAAGGACACGATTGACCTTCCTTTCGGTTTCCCTTTGATGCGCGAACACGGAAGCTGCAGTGCGACTGTTGAAATCCCCATATAGTTCAGGATAAAAATGGCCTGTCGTGTAGTGAAGGTATGTCAACCCATCCAAATTGGGAAAAAATGGAATTTCGACGAGCGTTCCGGCCCAATACCGTTTTGGCGGCAGAAAGATTTTGCGGAAGGGCCACACCTCGGACGGTAGAGCCGTGGCAGCGGCGACGCCCAACATCGCGCGTAGAAAACTACGTCTTTCCATTCGTTAACTCCTTCGGCTCACGAACGATCGTGAAATCCGCGGGGAGGTCTTTGTCGGTCGGCTTCACCCAGGTGTTGTGCTCCAGGCTCCACTCGAGGGCGTCGGCCACAATCGAGCAATCCATTTTGTCGGCGAGAGCGATCGCTTCGGCTACGACTTGCCGGTCGGGTCCGATCCGGGTTGGTTTCTGCTGGGCCATCAGTGCTTCACTCGATGCATCCACGAGGGCTGAATCACCTGCTTGGGGCCTCGGCGCCCGGCAGCCTGTTCGATGTTCCACTCTTTGTACGCGACAACCGAGCGGGTGAAATCATCTTTGATGCCGGCCAGTTTCTCGCGGAGCAGAACTTCCTTCGGCTTGTCGGTCGCGTCCAGTAGAACGCCGGCGACAGCATAGCGCATCGAGTCTCCGCAGTCATCGGTTAAACTCACGCCTTTCGGCTTTACCACGTCTTCCAAGGAGCAGGTTATCCCGTCGCCGCGGACAAGCAGCGGGATCGACTCGGCCAGGTTCTGGCACGTGCCCTCGAGCAGGAACCAGTCGTCCATCTCAAGCATCGAGTACATCTTGGTCCAGCCGGCAACGCGGTCTGTGTTCGATCGCGTGGGCCTGGGCAAGCCGGCCGCGGCCAGAATATCGCCGACCATATCGGAAACGCTGATTACGTTCCCGCTCTTGTCCTTCGTCGTCTTGTTGAAACGCTCCCAGGAGAAATGAATCGAATCGATGTCCCAGGCGTAGCCGGTCTCTTCGCGCGTCTCCGGGTCGTAAGTTCGCGGAATCGACAGAATCAACGCCTCGGTCTGTTCTTCCGGGGTCTTCTGCTCGAGGATGAGCTCCTGTAGCGTCACGTTTACCCACCGCGGTTTCTCGCCTTCAAACCGTGGCTTCAGGATCGCCTTTGTCCAGAAGCTGATCACTGCGAAGTGGCCGAAGCCATAGTCCCATCCAACCCACACGGGCTGCCAGGATTCAAACTTGAACGCCGACGCCGGCAAGACGTGGCGCCGTTCCTCGAAGTTGCCGAAATACTGGCCGCTGACCGTCTCGATATTTCCCCACCTGATTTTGTCGCGTAGAGGAGACTTCTCGAGCGAGGAAATGTACGCCTCATCGTTCTTAAGGATTTCGTTCTGATCGACGGTCGAATGAATGAACTGGTAGTCGTTCGGGTTGTACTTCTCCGGGTCCATCCCGTGAATCGGTTTCTTGTCGATCCACAGCTTCTTGATCCAGCCCCAACCGATACCCATCGGATTGGTGACGCCAGCCATGCACGGTCGCGCGCCAGGTATCGTGCAGCGGTTGCGTCCTTCCATCGCGTCATAAATCAAATAGGGGAACTCGCCCAACTCTTCGAAGCCGATGAACACGAACTCCGTCGACAGGTACTTGCCCACGTCTTCGATGCGTTCGCACGCACCGAAGTAGAGTTTGCTTTGCCGGCGTGTCACCGGGTCCGGTGGAAAATAGACGATGTGATCGCTCTTGTTAAAGGTGCCGCGAAGTTGGCTGCCACCCTCGTAAACATACTTCGGAATGTCCGCTTCGAACTTGTCGATTACTGTGCGCTTCAGATCGGGCATCGTCTTGCGAAGGATGATCGAGTTCGAGCCCGGGTACTCCATGCAGTGGAGCACGGCCTCCATCAAGAGTGGCCGCGACTTGCCGGATCCAAAGCCGCCGACGTGAAGGCGGTGCTTCGCCGGCATCGAGTGAAAGAGTCTTTGGTGTTCCCAGGGCTGATAAAAATCGGAGATTCGAATCGGTCTACCGGGAATGTATTGAGCGGCTGTGGCCACGGAGGAAGGTTAACACGTTCGGTACTCAGGGGAGCCGCAGCGTTTCGGGTGTGGACTCAGCGTGTTACTCGGCTCATCGCCGCCTCGCCTTTTCTCTCGCCCTTGTCGCTACGCTGGCCAGATGCTCCCCCTTTCCCATTGGCGTTTAGGGTAAGTCGAAGATCTTTGTGCGCCAGAAGCTGCCCTCCCTCCCAGGAAAGCAGCCCCCGGTCCATCCAGCACTCTAGGGAATCTACTTGGCGCCGCGAATCTCGTCAAGAGTCATGCCGCAGGCCAAGCACAAGATTTCTTGTTTTAGCTTCGTCGTGTGGTGAAACGCTTTCGATGGATCCGGGAGTTCCGTGTTCGGAATCTGCCTCTCGAGCACGCTGATTCGATGGCCAGCACTTCGGCAGACCTGCCTTTCGACATTCGCCATCGAGAGTGGCTCCTGCGTCGCCGTCGTGAGGATTAGATTGCTGACCACGCGCTCGTTCTCTGGTTGAAGTGCTGGCGTCGCCCTATCCGGTGGATATCGCAGATCATGGATCTGATCGCTGTGGTCGTTCACTTTCCGCGATAGGTCTAGGAGATTGTCCTTCTGCTTCTCCAACAGAATGAAGACCTGTTTGAGTCCCGCTATCTCCTTCGATTTGGTGGCCATCTTTCTCTTCTTTCTGCTCGACCGCAATGTAGTTAAACGCGTTCGGAGCGACCTGCACTTCACGGAACTCGACGCCTGGAAATCCTTTTTCGAGGGCCTCAATCATCGTATCGCACGCCTCGCGGATGTTTTCGAGCGTGTATCCCTTGCCCGGTGCCGCACGGTGACGCTTCGTTTTGACGTCGGCTCCGATGATCAGCTTTATGTCGATGTGCCGATAGAGCAGCCCTTCCGTATTTGCAAAGCGAAGTCGTGGCTTCCAGTTGCGTTTCCTGCCGTGCATCACTCCTCCCGACGAATCGGCCGCTTCAATCCGAGGCGCAGGAGTTCATCCAGCTTGGCCGTCTCAATTGTTCGGTTGTTTGTGTTGAACACGTGAATAAGCTGATCCCGGAACCAGGCGATGTCGTGGGTGTAGCAGATGAGGACCTTCGAATCCTGGCTGGCCAGCGGCTGGCCCTTCCGGATCCGGTCGAGGTTATCGATGCTCAGGATCAGGACGTGCTTCTCGTCTGGAGTAGTGAAGTAGATCACGACTGGATAACCTCCACGTCCACGCGCTCGTAGGTCTTGGCGAAGATATCCGGCTTGCACGGGTATATTTCGCCGGCAACACCCGTGATCACCCAGTCGCCTGGGCAAACTATGTGGCCGCCTTCTTTCGTGTCGATCCATCCGTGATCGTGCATCCTTTGATCGCAATGTTTGCAGCGAACTTCACCAGAGACATCAGGCCGACGGAAATAGCGGACCACGTCGCCTTCCCAGTTGAGCGCCTTGCGGTACTCCGCCGTGATCTCTTGGTCGGAAATGGCGTCCCTGCGAGGACGGACGTAGTCGAGCGGGTGATCGCCATTCTTGAACCACTGCGCGGCTTCAATGACAACGGGAAGCTTGCGGTACTTCCTGAGCAGCTTAACTGTTGGGTGATTCTCTGGATTCACTTGCGTACCTCCATCAGGATCGCGATGATCGTAATGATCAAGGAGATCACCAGAAAGAGCATCAGAAGTGCGTTCTGCTTCTTACTCATCGCTGGATCTCTAATCCGAGATTCCCAACGATGCCCTGTGTGCGCGTCAGGAATTCGTGGAAAGTTTGCTTCCCTTTCATCGAATTGCAGATCTTACAGCAAGCAATTGTGTTGTGCGCGTCGTAGCGAGGTTCGTTGTTCATGCGATCAACTCCTCCACGCGCTGGCTCACCGCAGAAAAAACACGGCGCGCCCCACAACCACACAACGAAATCCTCAAAAGAAAGATTCCACGCGATGTTGCGTTTAAGGGCATTGCCTTTCAGCTCGGAGTAGCGACGGTATGGAGATTCCCTGCGAAGCTTTTTCTGTTGCTCTGAATGGCAAGACCTACACCATCGATGCCGACCCCGAGGACGTCCATTGTCCACAAAGAACATTTCAGGATCGAGATCGGCCTTGCACAAGCTACAGATCATTCTCCACCGCACGCTATCGATGCATTAGCCGTGAATGTCGCTTCACGGATCTTCCGCACGGCGGCCGTCTGATCAGCGCTCGGTGGTGTGTTCTCGACGACGACCTCGGCGAAATGCTTCGCTGCCTCGCGGATCGCCTGGTACTTCGGCAGCTGCTCCGGCGTCGGGCTGTGGTAAGAAAACCAGTTCTCCAGATTTGCTTTCGTGATCATGCTTTTCTCCTTTTATCCCAGCCCCGTGTTTCATCCCGTACCACCTTCGGTTTCACTTGCAGAATTGGGGTTTTCTCTCCCCACCGAATCGGACACGGGGCCGAGATCTCTATGCCGCCAGCTTCGTTTCGTTCGCGGTGCGAATGAAAGCTTCCTCGTCCGTCTCGAGCCACATCTTCTGGCTCACCGCGATGTCATCAGCTGGCAGCGATTCGTTTGGATGGATACAGAAGAGCGACGTGGCTTTCTTCGTCGCCGGATCCAGGCGCTCAACCTTGCGCCCGGGCTTAATGCGGTAAAGTCTTCCGCTCGAGGTCTCGAGATCGAAGAAGTGTTCTCGCTTGAGCTGCTCGCGCTGTTCGTCGTTCAGTGTCGCCTCGAGGAGCTCACGGGCGCGTGCCGAGATCTTCTTCTGTTGTTCGTCCCACTCAGCCTGTCTCTTGAGTCGCGCCACCATCTCTTCTTCGGTTTCTGGAGTCTGCGGCCAGTCACCGTAGTAGACCACGTTCCCTGTGGTATACGTTTGCGTGATGGGAACTGCGTACACAGTCGCAGTGTTCAGTGTCCCGTAGACCTGCTGGTAGCTGACATAGCTGTTTACGGTGGCGCTCGTGATCGGCGTTTGAGCGTAGCCGTAGAGAGCGTTGACGTTGGGGTTGTACCAGACGTTCGGAGTGTAATTACTGGCGACGGCTGAAGTTCCGTACGGATTATAGATTCCCGCTGGGCTGTAGGGCATCGTTCACTTTCTGAGTGGCGGCCACGCGTCTGGATCTGTGGGGACATACATCCAGCGCGCAACGATCACAGTCTTGCCGTCCTGAGTTCCGATTGTCTCGACGCCCCGGTAGTACACACGGCGAGCGCTTGGCAGCGATTCCATCTCGACTTCATCGGAATAGATGTGAAAGCCGGACTGATACTTCGAGCGCCAGTCGCCGATCTTTTTGCTCTCGGCTTTGATCCACTGATCCATGGGCACGTCCAGCTTGCCGTCAATGCCGACATTCTGGAAATGCAACTCGCCACCCCAGCCGTTGAACTGTTTCCAACCACACATGATCAGCTCTTCGCAGTCGGGATCTTTGTTAGTGATTTTATCGAGACGCATCGGCGGGGCTATCCTCCGACCATCGGCGGCACGAAGATGATCCGCTCTTCCATGGGATCGAACTCCGCGAGACTTTGCCCTTTCGAGTTCCGCTTGTCAACGGCAAAAGCGGCGTAGCCTTTCTTCTGCATCTCGCGAAACTTCGCGCGAGCTTCTTCGACCTGACGTGGATTTTCCGGATCCCACTGGATGCGCGTGTCACCCGTGTGATCGAGTGTGCTGAGTGTGCCCATCTTTCCTCCCCGATTTAGTTGCGTTGCTCTGACGTCTGATCAGCCTCACCGCTCTGCAGCCGCTGGAGCAATTCTGTCAACGTCTTGATCATGTCCTGTCGATCAGAGTTCGAGATGTATGTGAACTCCGGGCCCTCGAACGAGAACAGACATAACATGAATCCGTTTGCCTTGAGCTCGCGGCCTTTGTTGATCACGCTGCCGATGACATTTCCGATTGATCGTGCCTGGTGCTCGAGGTCACGCATCTTGTCTGGATCTATCGGTCTCACTTCGCCCACCTCAAGAAGCTCTTCCATTGCCGCAGGATCGCTTCAAAGTCGTTCGCCATCCACTCACCGATCCCCGGCACCTCGAGATACCACGACAGATGCCACTTATAGATCCGAGCCTTCTTCACTTCTTGCCTTTCAGCTCTCGACGAAACTTGCAGATCTGGCAGTCGGGTCTGTCACAGGAATGGACTTCATTCCCCAGTGCTCGAGCGAGAGATAATCCACTCGCGAGTTGGGCCCGGGAAGATTCTGGAGCCACGCGAGGAATATCGCCTGAAGCTGTGGCTTTGTCAGGAACGGATGCAGAGGCCGCTCTTCGAGGCACAGCATTTCCTCTGCGCGGCCGACTACGCCGTTCACGACGAGCAGGGTCTCCCATCCGTACGGAGTGCGCCGCACGATTGTCTGCACGCTTACCATTTCTCACCTTCGCTTCCCGGGCCGGGGAAGATATTTGTCTCTGGCACTGAGAGCGGATCCACTCAGCAAGCTTCATGTCATCTTGATCAGCCGCTCGTTTCCATTTTTCGTAAACATCGTCGTCCAGCTTCAAGAGATAGGTTTTCAAGTGATCAATCCTGAACTTTCTCCTCGGGGTCATCTGACCTGCGGTGTACTTAATTTTATTCGCCCTCGGCTTGTATTCCCTGATCAACCGCTTCTCGAGATCAATTGCCTCCTGTCGATTTGTGCACCAGTTCAGTTCAAGGACTTCGATATTTTTCTGATTTTCTTCAAACGTCTCATGCTTCCTGAATCGCTGCATTCCGATAAACGATCTGCCGACGTAGATGCAAGTACCTCTCTTGGACCACGCAACATAAACCAAGCAACTGTCAGCGGTGGCCGGATCTCGCATCGGGCTCATCTTAAAGGACAGTATATATAGTGGTCAAGAGTATATATTCACGAATGGCGTGGACAGAGATCTTTGTTCTCACCAATCGGCTTCGCGCAGCTGGCGCAGATCGGCGCGTCGCAGGTGATCACACGGCCGTCGAGCGTGCGGCCCAGCTCGTAATCGCATTCTCGCGTAGCTTGCAGATGGCAGAACGCACACTTCTTCCCACGGCGTTTCGCAAAACGCACGATGGCCACGCTGCCATCCGGGAACTTGATGTGCTCGCAGGGACTCATCGGTGCTCGAAACTATCTTCTTCTCCGCACATCGAGTGCAGGACATCGACATCAAAGTGTGGCCCGAAGATCGCGCGGCCTCGATACGTGAACCACTCACGCGTGCGGTGCTCCATGCTGGTGATCGCGCACTTGAAAGCGGTGCGGACGACTTCGCTCTTTGTCATCATCGGAGAAAGCAGCCAGCGCCTGGTAAACTGCGCTTCCGGCTTCAACGTCCTCGTATCCGCTTCGATGTAGACCGCGTGCAGGTACATCTCTCCGCGTCCATCGACTTCAGCGGTGAACTTGTACTCGTGGAAGCTGCACTCCTTCACGATGGCGCGGATCTGTTCGATGTTCACGGCTTCTCCTCCCCCTGTGCTCGGGCCGCGTCAACTCCGCGATTGTAGGCGCGTAGCAGACCATTCACGATTGCGTTGTGCCAATCAACGGGCGCATGCGCCCGGGCAAAGCGAATCACATCCAACGCTGCGGGTGTCCACCAATTCTCACCCGCTGGTGGCTCCCCGCTCCCCTGCACGCTGGCTGGCCGCTCGGCCGGCTTCTCCGCGAGTGCGGCTTCAATCCGGTCAGCGATATGATTAAACCCATCCCGCACTGGGCCAGTAATATCGGCTCGCCCCCATATCTTCATTTCACGCAGGTCCTTCACAATTTCCCGCAGTTCCTTTTCCATATACGCCCCCTCCGCCGCTCAGTCCGCATCAATCGCGTGCTCGCACACCCACTAACTCCCCGGCTCATCTGTCACCACCTGCCAGTAATATTTGCTCTGGCAGCCTTCGACCTCCGCTGGCACTTCGGTGACAGGCGGTAGGTAGACCTCGATTTCCTTGCCGCCCCGCAGCGTATACAGAATCCAACTTCAAACTTGTGCTCTGGCCAGCGCAGATATTTGCCAACTCGCTCCGCGCCTTCCGTTACTTGGGATTCGTACAAATAAACTACCCGGCACACCGCGTCACCCTTTCCGCGCCTCGGCCTACGCTCCCGCCAGATACGTTAGAAACAGATCGTAGTCCTCAGGCGTGCCGAAGCTGCTGGCGACAGTGATTGGCCATGAGGGATACGCCACCTTCACCCTCGGATCAGCTTCCAGCTTCCCGACCAGTAGCCGCTTGCACGCGGGATTCTCGCAGCGGTATACGTCCTTCTCCCATGTTCCGTGATTCACTTGCTTGACTACGTGGATGTGATTGCATTCCATCGCTCACGCTCCTGTCACGCTATCTAACTTTAAGATGATCCACGCCACGCCTGCGACGACAGCCAGAATCCCCGCTCCCCACAGGCCGTAGTAAAAAACATCCCACCATTCCCACCAGCCCATCACGCGCCTCCTGCCTTGCTCAAATTTTGTCCCATATCTTTGCGAGAGATTTCTTCTGGTCCTCTGAAAGGTAACGCTTCCGCGTCCATTGCTCTGAAATACTCGGGATGAAGTTCTTCTCCCACGGAGTTAGGCGCCGATCATCTATTTCGACGAGCGACTCCAGTTCGGGGAGCATATAGTCGATTGCTTTGTCGGTGAGCTCGTGGAGTTCCATGATCACCTCATCACTACAGCCATGAACAGAACGCCGGTGGCGAATCCAATGCAGGCGCCGAGCACGAGGCCGATGGCGAGTCTGTCCCACTTGCCCGTTCTCATTTTGAATGCGGTCACGGTATACATCCTCTCCTGTGGGGGCACAGTATATACTCTTCTAATCCTTCGGGCGAGGATCAATCGGAGGCGCCGTACCGTTCCCACCAGCCACAACGGCACGCGCCGGCGTCACGTTTATCACGCTGCGGTCGGGCCGCGGCACATCGATCAGGATCACCTTCATCCCGCTCGCGGCCTTCTCTTCCTCGACCTGGTTCACTTTGCCTTCCACGCGGTTGAAGATTTCCTGCACCAGTGTGTCGCTCTTCGTGATCGCGCGCTTCACGGCAGCCTCAATCAAAACCTTCAAATAGGTGCGCTTTTCCGGGTCATTCGGTACTTTGCCGTTCAGGAATTCTTCGAGCGGGTCGCTAATCTTGCGCGGTCGCCCGGTCGGATTTCCGCTTTGACCCGGCTTCCACTGGTTCGCCAGGAACTCCGGGTGGAACTTCCCCGTGGGGCCTGTTTTCTCGCTTGTTACCACGGGCGGCGCTGTTTTTGGCCCTGTCGTAGCTTGAGCGGGGCTTTCCGGGGCGCCCTTGGGGTGTGGGACCAGGGGTTTCGGGGTTCGAGGCTTGCGCGGCTTGCGCGGCTTGGAGCGTTTCTTGGGCATGTTTCACCAGTTTAGGGCTGAGGCCCATTTCCGAAAGTCTTTCGAGAGTTACGGCGACATACTTCGGCTCGATCTCTAGGCCGAAGCAGGTGCGCTGCAGAGAATGGGCTGCGACCATCGTAGTGCCGGCACCGAGAAAGGGATCGCAAACGAGATCACCAGGCGCCGAAGAGTTCTTTAGCGCGCGAGCGACGAGTTCCAGGGGTTTGATTGTGGGATGTTGCTCCGATACGCGCGGCCGCGGGATCTCCCAAACATCGTCGAGGTTGCGGAGTCCGCAAAACGTGCTCTTCCCCTGCTTGTGCCACCCGTACCACAGCGGCTCGTACCGTCTGTGATATTTGCTGCGGCCGAGCACGAAAATATCTTTCACCCAAATTACCGTGGCCGACCAGTGGTATCCGTTCGAGCGAAGGCCGCTGTCGAGCGTGGGCCATTCGCTGGCGCCGAGCACGCAGTACACATCGCCCTTGTTGAACTTCGCCATGTTCTGAGCGAAGGCATCGATGAAGTTCCGAAAATCCTCTGGCGACATCGAATCGTTCTGCAGCCCTGGGCGTTGCCGGTGCCGCGGGTTGCTATCGAGCCCGATGCCCACGTTCCAGGGAGGGTCCGTGAAGCACATCTCGGATTTCCGCTCGCCGAAGACTAGCTTCCAATCATCGTACTTCGTGGAATCACCACAGAAAATCGTGTGCCCTGGTGGGATACACCAAAGCTGGCCCGGCGCCGTTTTCCATTTGACCTTTAGCGCGTCAGCCTCGTCCATCCGCGCGTCGGGTCCCTCGAGCGGTTTCTCTTCGCCAATTAACTTCCGCAGTTCCGCTTCGCTCCAGAACGCCGGCAGGTTCACGTCGAGAGATTTCAGTATGTCGATATCCCAGTCGAGGCCGACTTCCGCGGAGCGATTGTCTGCGATCGCCAACTCGCGTGCTTCCTTCGAATTGATATCGAGGTCGGTGCGCTGAACGACGACGAGTTTCGTTCCATCGCTTTGTACGACCTGGATTTCGCGCTCGCCGGCCGCAGTCACGGTCTTGTTGCCGGCGATGATGTGGCCGTTCCGGTCCGCAAGCACCGACCGGCCGGCGCCATACTTGGCCAGGGATTCGGCCACCATCTTTCGGCCTCGGTCTGTTCCGCGGTTTGCGTTTGTTCGGTCTGGTTTTAAATCGGAGATCTTCTCAAGCGATTTCTGCTTCTTCATATTCCCCCGATGTTGCGCTGGCTAACTTACCACGGATCAGAAGATCCTCGTTGAAAACAACGAGTAGAGCGTACCCCAAAGTTTCTCGACGCGCTCAACCGTTTTCTTTTGCAGTTCCCGACAGTGGTAGCAAAGGAAACAATCCAGTTTGCCGCAACCGATGCAGCGCTGCTGCGTGGCGAAGCTTCCCTTCATGCGAACTCCAATCCTTTTTGCTTCAGGCGGCGGAGGGCCATCTTGATGTATTCCTCGTTAAGTTCGATCCCGATAGCTTTACAGGCATTTGCTTCAGCGACCATCGCCGTTGTTCCAGAGCCGAGGAAAGGATCGAGCACCGTCCCTCCTGCAGGGCAGCCGGCAAGGATGCACGTCTTAATAAGTTCTCCTGGGAACGTGGCGAAGTGCCACACCGGCCGGAAGGATAGCGTCTCTGTCCGCGCGAACACGAGCAGCAGACCGTTATCGTGCAGCGCCAGGCGTCGCGCCCACTTCTCGACCTCTGGCCCATAAGGTGGATTGCAGAACACGCAGCCTTCCCAGGGCAGCAGAAGGCCGTTCTGTTCCGGCAGCTTGTACATCGTGAAGGCCGTGGACCAGGGCTGTTTCTCATAGGCGCATGGGTCCAAATCAAAAGGGCCGGCTGCTTGGATTAGTTCGGGTGGAGTAAGCCAGTGATCGGTGAGATTTTCGCCAGAAACTTCGTAGGCAAAGGCTTCAGCCATTTCGTTTTGCTTTCCGTTTCCGCGATCGTTTGATAATCACGATGCGCTCGAGCCCCAGGTATTTCAGAAATTCTTTCGAAGGCGTGCGTTCATCATTCAGGTAGTTATAGATGGTCTGCCGCGCAACGTTCAGGGCTGAAGCCACAGCCCGGGCTCCACCGCGTTTGTTAACTTCCCTTGCAATAGTAACCGGCATGTCCCGAAGGGTACTACTGAGGGCACAAGCCTGTCAACACTATGGTTGACAACGTTCGCCTTTGGAGCGAAAGTAGGGATAGTAGGACGGGCACGGTGGCCAGCCAAGGCACAGTAGCCCACGGAGCATACCGATGGAAATCTTCAAAGCAAACCAGCAGTGGGCATCACGGCCAGCCGACGAACGCTTCCCTTCCCTAGACGCACTTTACAAAGCGACGAAAGCCTACGCATCCACCGCCGTCGAGGCGCACGTAGACTTTTCCACGCTGCGCGCCGAAGCCAAGGATGGCGAAGTGGTCCTGGTAGGGAAGGAAAACCAACCGGCGAAGCTAACGAACTGGTCTTTCGGCCAGCTTGCGGCTCGCGCCGGCGCCCCCGCAAACTACCTTTCCACGCTGCCGGCAACCCTGGCCGTACAGAATCTCAATCACGGGCTGAAGGCGCGCGCCACGGAAGGCCAAGGGGCAGACGGCGCGAACCTGCTTCTTCATCGCAACGGCGGGATGCTTTGCCGGGCGATCACCACGCAGCAGTACGAACGGATCTGGAACTGGGAAGTCGCCGAGCGGCTCTTGGAACTAGAATCCCAGGGATGGGAGCCGGCGCGGCCCGATTTCAATCTGCGCGGCGATGACTTCCCTTCCTTGTACGCCAGCGACCACGACATGTTCGCATTCATCCGCCTGGGCAACCAGACGGTCCAGCAACCCACCGACGCCGGCCGCGGCCTTCCCCCGATGTACAAGGGCCTGATTTACTGGAATGGCGAAGTTGGCGAGCGGAAAATCGGCGCGATGAAGTTTCTTTACAACAGCATGTGCGGCAACCACATCATTTGGGGCGCCAGCGAGGTGGTTGAGTTTTCCGCGCGGCACGTCGGGAACGTAGCGAACAAACTCCGCGACTTCGAAATCGAAATCAAGAAGTACGCGAATGAATCCACCAGCGACGTCGAGGCGATGATCACCAAGGCCCACCGCCAGGTGATCGCCTCCACGAAGGAAGAAGTTCTCGACTTCCTTTTCGGGAAGCGCACGGTTGGCCTCACGCGCAAGACCCTCGAGGCTGCCTACGACGCGGTTATCCCCGAACAGGACGGCGATCCCAAGACGGTGTGGGGCATGGTCCAGGGCCTCACGCGCCATAGCCAAACGGTGCCTTACGCGGACAAACGCCAGGACCTCGACAAGGCCAGCGCGCGAATCATGCGAATCGCCTTCTAGCCCGAAACCCGGGGAGTTCCCCCGGGTCGCACCGTTACGCGGTGCCTGACGATGGGCGTCAGATCCAACAGAAAGGAAATTTGTGAGCCACGAAACGCAAATCGAGCTCTCTTGTGTCGAGCAGTACCTGCGCGAAGAAGCAGCACGGCGCGCGGAGCTATTCGCCTGGATGGCCGAAATCTTCGAGGAGGCATTCGAATGTACCGCAGGAAATTGCTGTCCGAGAACGACCTGGTGGACCGCGCCGAGGCCCGGAAGTGGCGCAACAGCTATTGGACGGACGCCTATCGAGCGAAGCGTCGAATCGAAGGCATCTGGATCTCCGTATTCCTTTTGCTCTTCGCTCTTTTCGGTGGCGTGCTCATCGGCGTTTTGATGATCGCCAAGTACGGGCGCCCATGAGAAAAAATCCACTAGCCGAAGCAGCCGTTGAGGCTATCGAGCTAAGGAAGTTCGACGAAGACCGCACTTTCGATTTGCCGGATTTGCCGGTGAAGAAAAAGAAGAAAAACAAGTCGAAGCCAGTCCAGCGATCGCTTGGGCTGCTGCGGGATAACGGTTGGACGGTCACGATCGTTGAAAAGTACATGAAACACCCCGGCATGCCGTTCGGGAAACGCATTGACGTTTTCGGATTTGGAGACCTGCTTGCCATCCGGCGCCGGATGAAGGGTCGTGACGGAAAAACGATTCACCCGGCTGCGATCGCTCTCGTCCAGTGCTGCGCGGACGGGGATTTCGCAAAACACAAAGACAAAATCCTGGCGATTCCAGAGTTCTACGAATGGAAGGCTTGCGGGGGAACGGTGTTCCTGCAGGGCTGGTCGCTCAAAGGCCCCCGGGGCCAAAAGAAAGACTGGACTATGCGCGAGGAGGAATTGTAGTCATGCGCGAACTCAACCTGCGCGGTAGGCAAGTTTTGGCTGCGATGGTCATGGGACCAGTGATCGCAGTGCTGCTGATTAAGTTGATGGTTTGGTGGTTCAAACTCTAAAGGAGAAAGCGAATGGCGAACGGTGAAATTATCAAAGTGAAAGATGGCACCACGGTCGAGATCATCCAGGCGAAGCCTTTCAACCTGGCCCTCGCAAAACTTGAGGACCAGGAGGATGCCCTCGAAGCGTTGAAGGCGAAGGCGCAAGCCCTAAAAGTCTTCGACAAGGCCAGCTTCGAAAAAGCCGATGAATTGCTGAAGCAGACAAAGCGCGAAACGAATGATGCCGAAGAGACGATGGACCCCTTTCGCACGATGCTCAACCGGGCAAAAGATTTCGTTCTAGTGCGGCAGCGTCGCGTAACGAACGCCGCCGAAATAGTCCGCGGAATACTGAACGCCAAGATGGTGGAGTATTCCCAAAAGGTTGAACGCGAACGCAAGGCCGAAGAAGAACGCCAGCAAAAACTGAAGCAGGCCCAACTCGAACGCGAGGCCGAAGAGAAACGGCGCGCGGACGCCGAAGCCGCAAAGGCCCTGAAAGAACGGCGCGTGAGCGAGATCCGCGAGGACCTCCGCAACGGCAAGATCACCAAGCGACAAGCCGAGAAGTTGCTGCGCGAAGCCGGCGCCGAAGAAGAAGCCGCAAAGGCTAAGGCAGCCGCCGATGCCGACGACCTGAAGAACAAGGCCCCCGAGATCGCGCAAAAGACCACCGTCAAATCCGAAGTGCCCCGCGGTGGCCGCACGAATCGGACGTTCAAAGTCGTGCGCCCCCAGGAAGTAAAGCTGAAGTACCTCAAGCCCGACGACGTCGCCATCGGTGAAGTTGTCCGCAATCGCGACCTCACGATCGAGCAGGTGATCGCCGAAGTCGGTGGCATCGAAGTTTCCGAAGACAAAAAGTTCTAAGAGTTTTCGCAGCTTGCGAGTCGCTGCGGAAAAGCCCGGGAGGACTAGGCGGGGACCAGGACCTCCCGGGAGTCTAAAAGGAGGGTTGATGGAAAGACACGCGAATTTCGATGTGGTGATCGACAGTCCATACCGCCTAGTGATTCGGGACCTCGGTCCGTGGCACAAATATCCGACCGTTACGAACGACGCAGAGTGGGTGGTAGAACAACTGGCCGCACGCCTGGATGGTCGCGTGCTTCTCTATTTTGATTCCGATGGCGACCTGGGCCGGCTCATCGTGAAGGATGGCAAGTTTGCCGCTTTCGCGCCCTGGACAGCCGACCTATGAGGTTAATAGACCGGCTCCGCAAGGAAGGATTTGAGGTCGTCGCGTTCGATGCGTATCACCACCGGGTGAACGGCGAATTCGATTTCTGGCTGAACGACCACGGCAACCCATACCAGTGGCACCACCGGCCTTCCGGTCGCCGTGGCGCCGTTCGCCGCGACTGCCTGGTGAAACAAATCAACACTTTCCTAAAAGAAGAATTGCCCCAGGTTTCGAAGGAAGAATTTGTTCGACGGTTGGTGGAAATCGGATGGTCGGCAAAGGAGGCCGATAAAGAATGGAACGACAGAAACTCAACAGCAAAATCCTAGCGTCGGTCGGGTACGACCCGATCACGCGAGATCTCGAGGTGGAGTTCCGCGCCCGGAAAGATGAGGACAAAAGGCGGGTGTATAGGTATCATGCCGTTCCCGCAGAAAGATACGCAGAAATGATGGCCGCCGAATCCTTCGGTAGCTTCTTTCTGGACCGGATCAAACCCAACTATGACTGCACACGAATCGAGGAGAAAGATGCAAAAAAAGAAGAAGGCTCACCGACCCCACCGACCGCAGCGTAGGCCGGCACCGAGGCACAGGCCACGGCCGAAGCCGTCGCCGGCACCAGTTACCACGGCGATCGTGCGGCATCCCACCCAGGAACGCACGCTTCGGCCGGCAGAGATCGACCTCCTCAAAAAGACGGTGGCTAAGAATTGCACCGACGAGGAGTTTTCGCTCTTCATGCTCGTTTGCAAAAAGAAGAAACTCGACCCCTTCACCAAGCAGGTGTACTGCATCAAGTGGCCGCGGCGAGGCCAGCCCGACGAAATGGTGATCATCGTCGGAATCGGTGGCTATCGTTCGATGGCCGCACGCAGCCACAAGAAAGACTTCGGCGGCACCAGCGAGCCCAAGTGGACCTTCAACGATAAGGAGCTCGGCGAGAATGGCAAGACGCCGGCGAAGCGGAAGATCCCGGACACAGCGACGGTGGAGGCATTTCGCCGAAGCGGGTCCAAAGGAGCGGCAACTGTTTTTTGGGAAGAGTTCGCTCCCGTCGATTTGAAGGCTACCCGCTCAGACTTCTGGAATCGAATGCCGAAACACATGCTGGCGAAATGCGCCGAAGCCCATGCCATCCGCAAAGTCTTTCCAGACCTCTCGGATATTTACAGCGAAGAAGAAATGAGCCAGCGGCTCTCCGATCTCACGCCCGGTGGCCGGCAGATATCCCACGATGGCGTGGCCCCTTCCGGGAAGGTACTGGATACCGGCTACGGGGCTGCCAAAGCCGCCCAACAGGCCGTCCTGGACGAGAAACTGGGCAAAGCAGCCCTAGACCACGGGCATCCCCCGGGCTCCAGGGGCGCCCAACACGCCGAAGCAGCCATACAACGCGCCGAAGAGGCCGATGAGCGCCTAGCGGCCGCCAGGAACATAACCCCGGGCAAACGTGGGGTCTCCCCGGCCGCGGAACGGCCGAAACCCAAGCCCCCGGAGGCCGGCGCCACCGTCCACATCGGCACAATTCACCGGGTGGTTCAGGGGATGACCAAAGACCGCCACGTTCCCTACGTTTCAATTCGCCTGAACGGCGTGTGGCACAACTGCTGGTCTAAGACGCTGCAGAAGTTCTTCCCGAACGAGGTGGACTTGGTATCCACGGTCGCCGAGCTCTGGATTGACGGGCAGCAAAACATCGTGGGCATCAAGCGCCTGGGCAACCTGCACTTCGAGGAAGACGGCCGCACGCCGCGCCGGCGCGAGCCAGGCGAGGATGAGTGAACGATCTCACCAAAGAGCAGAAGGAATTCTTCAAAAGCCTCGCCGAACGTCGCAAAGCCAGAGGCATGGTCCGCGGAGTTTTGTCGGTGAAAATGGACAGCACGGCGATCGAGGGATTCCTAGTCCTATGGGATAGTTGGGTGGCCGCTTTCGGCCTGGAAGATGCCACCGACTATCTCATGGAGGCCATGTGCGAAGAGCACCACCTGCTTCGCCGGCGCCTCGAGTACAAAGTAGAAGCCAACCGAAGAGGGGAACGTGGACGGTGATCGAGAATCACAAAGACAAAGTGGCCACCAAACTCGCGCGAAAGGCCGGCGAGATTCGTGCCCCAAGTTGGATTTCCATCGCCGGCCACGTGTATCTCGTAGGCGAGGACCGCGGTGAGCTACGCGAGAAGGTCTATCTGGCCGCGCGGTACATCTGCGCCCTCTGTAAAAAGTTCTGCCCGGCCTGGGATGGCGATCTAGAGCACATCCGCAGCGGTCGGCCACTCGTGCGCTGCGATTGTTTCGGCCGGCGCCTGGCCGATGGCACGATTTGCACGAACGTCCAGTGGGCGCACGGGATGCGTTCGATTCACCCGTGCCACCGGAACAAGCACAACCGCGAGATTGGAGGCCGCCGTGGAACTCACGATCGAGAAGCTATCTGACCCCACCGCACGTTTCTTACGCTGGCGCGTGGGCCTGTGGATCCACGTCATCGATCGGCAAACCCGCGACGGCTGGTGGGAGTGGATCGCGCCGATTCGTGTCCACGATTACCCGCAACTTTTCCCGGATTCGCGGCCTGAGCATTTTCCACAGGAGCGATAGCTCCTTGTGATGATGATTGTTTTTCTGAGCGGTTTCTTGCTTTCGGAATTATAGATACGGTACCACCATGACTGGTTAACATAGCCTGTTTTCTGTGGATATCCTGTGCGGGGAGTGGAAAACAAATGAAAAAGGCCAAAAAGCCTACGAATATCGAGGGGGTCAGTGTGCAAATAGTTGTGCAAAGAGAAAAAGACGTTCTTGACGCCATGAAGCGGGGTCCGCGCCCAAAGTTCCCCCGCCAGGGTGGGCAGGCCGTGGGCCAACGGAAGCCCTGTAAGCGCCAGGTATATACCGGGAAGCTGGAGGCCGAGAACACAGCCCGGATGCTTGCCGACAAGCACATAGCGGCCGCCGAAGTCGAGCGGTGCCCGATCTGTGGAATGCTGCATTTGATTGAGCTCCGGGCAACATAGCCGTTGACTCCAGAGAGCAGCGGCGCATAATCGGTGCGCTGTATTCCCCCGCAGTTCAAATCAACAAATCGAAAGGAACGTTGAATGGCCAAAAAGCCCGAAAGAAGTCACCTGCCTGATAAAAAGAATGCTCCCAAAAAGACCGGTCGCCGCGGTCCGGTGCCGCTCGATCCAGTAGCTGATTTCGAGACGCCCACCCGTACACCTGAAAGCCAACTCGAGGAACTCGATAAGCCGGCCGCGAAGAAAGGGTCCCTCCTGGCCGAGCAACCTCCGAAGCCGAAAGTCGTCGGCGATCGCATGGAGGTCTTCTACCTGAAACCGATCTTCGGCAAAACTCCGAAGGGCGATATTACCGTGGCGATGGCGATCACCGTGCCACTCGAGGACGGGCATCTCGGCCTGGTTCCCAAGATCATCGCCGATGGGTACAAGGACGTCACAAAGAAGGGCCGCAAGAGCATGAACTTCCGTGAACTGCCAGGACAGCGCGCCGAGTTCTTTCTCTCGCACGATAGCAAGGAAGCGGCTCTCGAACTGCCGGCAGCCAAGATGATCAACGCCGGTCTCGCGATCGTGGAACGGAAAGGCGAGGGGTCTGCGCGCCAAGTAATCCGACTCTCGTTTCGGCTGCAGGTGAAGCTGGCCCGGGATGTTACGAACTTCGCGGAACACAATCTGCAGAATTCTTTCTGGCTCAAACTCGAAGAGACGCAAGAAGACCTTTTCGACGAGGAAGACGAGGACTAGCATGGGCGCACTTCCGCAAACCCGCGACGGTTTGGAATCCATCGGCTATCGGTACGACGGTGAATCCCACTGTCGCGGCTGCGGAGTGTTGATGCTGTGGTTCGCTACACCCAACATTGACCCGAAGACCGGGCGCAACAAGAAGATGCCGATGACGGTGATCCCGGGCACGGAGGACCAGGACCCACAACTCCTTGAGTGCCATTTTGGAAAATGTCCGAACGCTGCCCAGTTTAGAAAGCCGAAGGAGAAGAAGAAAAATGCGTGAGATTGATCCAGAAAAAATGCGCCAGATGGAACACGCCGCAAGGGGGATTGCCGAGGTCCTCGAACGTGCTCTGAAGTCGTACCAGGGGAAAAGTGGAGAACGGTGGGCATTCGGTCTGTTTATTTTCTCATTCGAAGGCCCGGAGTTCACTTGGATCAGCAACGCCGATCGCGCAGACATGGTCAAGACGATGCAAGAATTCATCGCTCGGAATCCACCTGATCAAACCTCTGAACAGAGAAACTAATGGATATCGACGCCAGTAAGATCCTTCGCTGGTCTCACGGCTCATGCGGTGAGCCAGGATGCGCGGACCCGGAGTGCTGCTGTGCCGTCTGTGCGCTCCCCATCGGCACTTCCGACGAAGTACTCGAACAGAACGGCCATGACCCCGAATGCTTCGGCTGCGAAATGTGCAAAGACCAGGTTCCTCTTATTTTGTTCCGCGGCGAAGGCAAGGACATGGTTCAGGCGTCTTTCCACAACGCATGTTTCGAGAGCATCCTCCTGAAATGAAAGACAAGCCCGTAAACATCGACGATTTCAAGCCGCTCGCGAAACTGGTCGCCGGCTACGAACTAGATCCCTCCAAAGTCTACCTGATCGTTTGCGATGGTAAGGATTTCAGCCGCGGCCTCGCCGAGCGGCTCATGCAGGATATCCGACAGATGCACCCGACCGTAAACATCGCCATCGTGGCAACGCTGAAACCGAAAAGCATCGAAGTACGGGAGAAAAAAGATGGTCCAGCAGAACCTGTTCCAGGAAACCCCGAAGCCGGGCCGGGCTCGCCGGCAGGATCCTCCGACAGCGAAAGCAGCCGCTAAATCGGTGAACGCAACCGAGCTCGAGGCTGTGGTCCTCGATATCCTGCGCGAGCCGGCGACCACACACGAAATCGCTGACCGCACAGGTATCGCCCTAGTATCGGTATCGCCCAGGATGGCCCCCCCTTGTAAAGAAGGGCCTAGTAGAAGACTCGGGCCTTCGGCGGGAAGGCCCCAGTGGTCGAAAGTCTATCGTTTGGCGCCTTGTGGGCCGCCCTATTGCGTCAACGTAGCAATGGAACCAAGCGTTCGACGCTCAGAAGGAACGCGAGCAGGCCAGCGAAGAAAGCGATTCTTCCGATTTCCACCAACTTGCCATTCGCGCTCAGTGCATACATCAGAACGCCCACGAGGCAAACCAGCAAACTTAAGTAGATGACCATAGGACCCTCCGAGTGCAGTGTCTTACAAACACCCGGAGGGCGCTATATTTTTTTGTACAGGTCAGGGCTTCGGTGGCGTTGGAAGCGGAGCAGCTCCTTGACGCTCCAGTTCCGCGTTGATCGCCTGCAGGTCCGCAATGCTCGATGCGTCGATGGCCACGAGCGTAGCCTGGTCTTCGGTGAGCAGCAATTGATAGCTGATCGTTTCGACCCCAGTGGTTGCATCTTTGATCTTCGAAACCAGCGCTTTCCCGACAGGAATCAGAGCCGTTCCCAACTGCAACGCCAGGTTCACGTATCCATTCGCCTCGGCCAGTGCCCCGAGAATATTTGCCGCCGTCTGCTTCGGTGTTACCGGATTCGTTCCCATCTCTTTCCTTCCTTTCAAATGTAAATATATTTACAGCGCCAGGATGAGTGCGACGAGCGAAGTGATGTTGGCGATCAGATCCCCGATCTGCTGTTGCGAGTTCGGATTCTTGATGCCCGTCACGCCGGATTGGTTGAGCGTCTGGATCTGCGCGACGATTTGGTTCATGTACGCCTGTACCTGGCTTTTCGTCGTTTGGCTGAAATTGCTAGGCGACTGTTTGAGGACCGCACTGGCGGCAAGCTGGAGCTCGTCGATCTTGCCCACGACCGTAAGCGCAGTGACATACGCAGGCCCATCCTTCAAAAGGCCGGCCGTGTGTAGTTCGATGACCGTGGTGCGTGCCGCGGAAGTGATCGAAGCGATTTTGTTCAAGTCTTGCACGGCCGTGTCCCAGTCCTGCGCCTGCTTCTGCGTAACGCCTGGCGGGAGATCTGTGACGTTCTTCACCCGGGCTGCGCATCCGGCAATACAGAAAACGACCGCTCCAAAAACGATGAGCCGGAACAGACCGATGTAGGCTCGACCGATGATTTTGAATCCCCTCCCGATTGTTCGCATGTTCGCTCCTATTCCATTTTCCTGACGTTGGCCGCCTGGGGTCCTTTCGGACCCTGCACGACCTCAAACTCCACCTTGTCACCTTCGGCGAGGCTTTTGTATCCGTTCCCGGTAATCCCGGTGTAGTGAACGAACACATCTGGCGCCCGATCGCGGCCGATGAATCCGAAGCCCTTCGATGCGTTAAACCACTTCACAGTTCCCTCTTCCATTATGCGTTCTCCTGTTGCCCGGTCTGCGGAATAAACGTGGCGACTTCCCACGAAGTGTATGGCGACGCGTTATGGGTGGCGCCTTCGAGGGCCTGGCGAACGCCGACCTTATCGAGGTTGTACGAAATGTGAATGATGCTCACGCCGATGGAATTGTGCTCGAGGATAAGCTGGTGGAAGGGGATAGACGTACTTTCACGGATCCGGTCAAACGCCCCACGAATGGTCAATCCAGGAACAGGGCCAAAAGAAAAATCAGCAGCGCACCACCGAGGCGACCAGATGTGCTCACTGTTGTTAACGCCGTGCGCCGCAGCATTCGCCTCCGGTGGCCGATAGCCACTTGTGATCCTGATAGGTGCACCAACGATAGTCCGAACCGGCTCAAGGACCTGCTCACAGAACTCTTTGGCAATAGGCAGAAGTTCATCGGGGATCGGTGCGTCGATCTCAAATTCCCGGGTGTCGAAATGAACTGAAAGTTGCACGGCGGCTAGTATTGTCCCTCTCTCGGCTTTCTTTTAGCCTCGTTGTCGCGGCGTCTCTCTTTTACCAGATATTCCAAGAGTCCGGTAGCGGTATCGAGTCTCTTTAAAAGAGCGTCTCTCGCATCTGAGTCGATCATGTGCTCCTTGCGCCATGTTTCAAGATTTGCAATTCGCCATTCGAGGTCTTTTTTGGCCGCGGCCTGCGCGCTTCGCGCTGCGTCTTGTGCCCTCCAAAAATTGACGAGTGCCAGTCCGAAGAGGAAAAAAGTAAGCACGTTTCCGAGCGTGATCGTGCCGTCCCAGTGGATCCCCATTAAGTGGCCCCTTGTTTTTACGGATGTGCATCAGTTCTGGAAGTCGGTGCCGGCGTCGGGTTTGGCGCTGGTACAGGTGCAGGTGTTACTGGACTCTTCCCACTTCCATCTTCGTTGGTGTTACGTGCACCAATCGCACCAAGGAAGGCGCCGTTCACCGCAGAAAGAATTCCCACGATGGTGGTCTGGAGTTGGGCATCAAATAGTTTCCAGAAATGGATGAGCAGCAGGAGGACTAAACCGTCCGACACCCACAGCAGTAGGAGTTGGCCACCCTTGCTTTCAAAGCTATCGAGAAAAGCTTGCCATCCCGTGATGCCTGGTAATTTATTGAACGCGATGACGTAGAACGCGAAAAGCACACCGAAAATAAGAAGTGTATTTTGCATGAACCATTCCCAGAGAGTCATCATTGCCGTTCTCCGCTTGCATTCGCGTATATGCCGTAAAGATCGATGCGCGATCCGACCTTGTGCTTCGCCAGTAAGCTGGATACATGAAACTTCACGGTTCTCTCAGAGAGATTCAGATCAGCCCCAATTTCCTTGTTGGCCTTATTCTGCATCAGGCACTTCAAGACCTGCTCTTCACGTTTTGTTAGAGAAGTTAAGTTCACCCTACGTTCATTTGGGTCTGGAGAGATTTCTTCAAAGACAGCCCGGAATGGAACGTGAACCAAGAGCTCGTTCCGCCCCAAGGTCAGATAGATCCCCTTTGACTTTTTGATCTTCATTAGGGAATGACCGCCGTACTCTGATTTGAAAACGCACTCTCCGCACCGCTCGAGTCCACGGCTGTGGCTACATAGAAGTAAGTGGTTCCACTTTGCACATTTCCGTCCGTGTAGTTCACGGAGCTGATGAGCGAAGTGTTGATTTTGGCGTAGCCACTACCGCTCGTCGTACTGCGGTAGACGTTGTATCCGACCACCACGCTCGTAGACGCCGTCCAGGCAACCAGCACGTTGTGCGCTGGTCCGATTGCGTTGCAGGTGAAAGTCAAAGGTCCAAGTGTTACGGACCCTGTGGATCCGCAAGTTAGCGTGATGCCGACAGGACCGACAGTCGTGGTGACTGACGTGGGAAATTGTGGACCAGAGACGAACACTATGTCCGCGTAATAATTTGATTGCTGAAAACTCGAAGAGGGAAAAGTGCTCGTCGCTCCATAGGCATAGACGCCATTCAGAAGTGTCGTCGTGCTGGCTGGAGCATGAAGCGGTGGAGTGTCCCAGCTCACCGTGAAATATGGACGCGTGTAACTGAAATTTCCGGTTGGAGAGAAATACGAAGCCACGTAGATCGTGTTGGCTGAAATCGCAATAGGAGTTGAAAGCGTAACCTGCTGCCAGCCCGTAGCCGTCTCGCTTGTGAAGGTGGCGCTCGCCAGCAGTGTTCCCGTGCTGCTCCAGAGGTGGCCAGTGTGCGTCCCGGTATTGTGGGCTCCTTTGTAAAAGCGCAGCGCGGTGATTTTTCCAGCGACGTCCGATTTGAACTGCACGCCCAATTCGGCAGGCCGAGTGTCTATGTTATCTGGAACCGCTGGAACTGTTGTGGATGGCCACAAGCTGACTTGAGCCATTGAAAAGGGAGCGAGACACAGGGCGAGTGTGAACAACAAGGCTGGGTAGATTTTCTTCACGACTTTCTCCTTCGACTTTCTAAAACTTAAAGCGGAAACCAAAGTCTAACTCAGAACTACCGCTACTCGGAACAATTGTTCCAGCGGAAAAATGTGACACCGTCGCGTTGGTCACCACATCCGCTGTGCCCACGAACATCCCCGGAGGCCCGGAATCAGAATTGTGAGAAGAGAGCCCACCAATCGATTCGATGGTCACGCCGTTATATTTCATCGTGACCACACCGTTGATGAACTCGACCCTCAAGATCGCATCGACAACGAATGTCACGTTGAACGTAGGACCGATCTGCAATTCTGACGTATTGTCAAACAGACTGATACCGATGGTTCCATTGCCATTTGATACGGCTTCTGCGAAAAAACCTCCCAGAACAGACGGCTCGGAGGTAAGTATGAAAATATCGACGAAGTTCGCCGTGTTTCCACCCAATTGATGGAGAGCAGCTTCGCACCATTGGTTTCCGACCAACGGAAAAGAATCTGCACTCCAAAACGCTGCACAAGGCGTGTTGTTAACCGAAGCCTCTGCAAGGTGGCTGGCGACAGCCATCGCACTTGTTCCCGGCAGGGTTGTCCATTGAGCCGGATTGAGTGGGCCATCCGCTTGCGGGAAGTTTGTGTTTACGATGGTGATATAGTTTGTCATTTTCTTCAGAATCGAAACGTGAAGTCGAATTTCTCTCCCGTACCGCCACCGGATGCTGCGGCCGTAAAGTTCACTCCAGTCGTGTCCGCATTCAAAACGATTACCGATTTGTTCGCTGGCGTGAACGCGTGCCCCGCCAAAGTGGGCGTGACCGTATACACTCCGTTCGGAAGGATCTCTCCAGTGTTGAAGTTACCCGAGCCGTCTGCGGTTGTGGAGCCCGATGTAGGTCCCACCCAACTGACTGTTGCTCCCGCAATCCCGGCATTTCCTCGAATGCCAAAAACGATGCTTGGAGAAGCGGCGATGCTGCCAGCTGACCAGTTGTCGGCGGCCGCGTTTGCTACCGACGTCACCGGGTCGATCAGAAGGCCAGCGGCGCCGGAAGTGACCAACCCATCGTTTGCGATCCCGAGCAAGTTCCGGCCGTCGTAGACCGCCAGAACGATTCCCATTACTGTACCTGTTACCGTATCCCCCGGCGCAACGGTGGCGACGTGGCTAAACAGACTCAGGCTCGATCCCGCGTTGAATCTCCCTATGTTCCCGTTGCCGTTTGAAGCGATGAAGCAGCGATAATCTGTGTACACCCCTGACATGTTCATTCGCAGAGCCACGCCACCAAAAGAAGTCGGAGAAGCGGAGAAAACGGGGAGCGTTATTTGTGCCCACTGATCATTCGGAAACGCGTTGGCATTCCACCAAGATTCTCCGGTTGTCCCCGCGACAGCGGCAGTTGCTTGGCTGGACAAAAGCTGAGTGACAGCGGCTCCATTTATAGTTGTCCAGTTTCCTCCGATGGGATTTGAATCAGCGCGGTTAAAGTTGTCGCTGGCGATCTGTCCCGATTGACCTGCGCCGATGCCGTTGATCTCGAAGCCGCCTGTACCGGGGATCGGGACGTTGACCACACCTTCGTAACTGCCAACTATTTGTGCGATGGTCGCGTTGGCTTTTGCCAGATTGACGACCCCGTTGTTCCCGGTCTGTCCCGCCGACTTTGCGGTGAAGGTCATATAAGTGACGCCGTTCACTTCCACCATCGAAGGATCGGCAACCTGACCTGTCGTCAGGCCGATGCCTTCAGAAGCCAGCGTCCTGTAGAACGTCGGAGTTGCAAGCGCTGTCCACGGGCCGGATGGGCTGGACGACGAATAACGCATGATGTCCGACGGTAAACCGAGAGAGCCGAAATTCGGAATGCCATTTATGACTACCTGCGACCAGCCGTAGTAGACCCCGTTCACTTTGTGGAAATCGAAATTGCTCGGGCCAAAACTCGTGATTTCATTGCTGTAATTTTTCGTCCAAGTGATGCCGTCAGGAGAAGTCGCCTGAATCATCACGTACGGGCCGTTTGCGACCGCTTGTCCCGCGTAGTACGCAAACCAAGTTCCGCCCACGATATCGACGACCGCGAGCTGTCCAGCCCAGATGTGATCATCCGTTCCCACGCCACCCACAGTGATGGCACTTGCGTTCTGCAAGCTGAACGTGACGCCATCCGTGGATGTGTACACTGCAACCGGACCACCGGGAATCGGACCAGTGAACATGTAGTACGTGCTGCCGACTTTTTTCACTTTGGTTTCAAACTGTCCCGGCCCCTGAGCGACCAATGGATTGCTTCCATAGTCATGCCAAGTGACGCAGTCTGAAGACTCCGAGTAGCATGGCCCGGCAACTGTGCTGCCCCAAATCTTGAAAACTTTTCCATCCGGGTTAGGAGAGATTATGACTGGGTTTGCCTCGTACATGAGGGTGCTGGATTCGAGGTGATTTCCGCTGATCGTGTTGATCACCGTGCCCTGATCCGACCAGACGCCGATCACGGGGGTAATGGTCGCAGTGAAATTCACTCCCGTGATGTTGGCACCGCTGATTGTCTGCGAGGAATTCGTCGGCGAGAACGTAACGCCGTTTGCGGATGGCGTGATCGTGAGGCTCGATCCGTTTCCCAAAGTAGGAATCGTATAGTTTCCAGACGCATCAGCTTGCACGGAACCACTGACGGTTCCCGTGTAAGAAACGAGTCCAAAGGGAACACCAATGTTTCCAGAGATCGTGAATCCCGGCGTGAACGCTGCCACAACGCCTGCGTTAGCCGCAGAGGCGATGGTCATGGTGGGAGTCAGGCTGCCGGATCCGCCAGACAGGTTATAGCCGAGGTTTGCTGCTCTCGCGCCACCGTACAAGACTGTGCTGATGCTCGTGCCTGCTGCCCAAGTTGGCGCAGTCAACGCCACGCCAGCGAGAATGAACAGCTCACCAGCTGCAGCTGGAGTGATCGCGCCGCCAGTTACGGATGCAGAGGTTGCCGCTGCGCCGTTGGAAGTATCAAATGCGGAAGTTCGAGCGACGCCGGAATATTCCGCTGTACCCAGTCGAACTGTGATTCCGCCCGTGAAGGCCAGAGACACGGTATTCGCGCCAGCCTTCGCGTTCATGGCGAAGAACACGCCGATCTTATTGCCACCGCTGTCGGCCTGAAATGCTCCAGCCTGCGACCATGAATTCCCTTGCGAATCGGTCAGGCTCGTGAACGTGGCTCCGCTGTTTAGCTGGACGAACGCAATGAGGAAATTTCCAAGCGTGTTGTTCGAGCCAAACGCCAGCGTCACAGGGCTGGACGTTCCCGATGCCGGGGCCGCAGGCGCTTGGACAAACCCTATTGCCATACTTTAGCGCCTCTTAGGCTTGTAGGATCTTCCCGATAACTGTCGGGTTCGTTCCACCACTCGCGGCGGTGACGTGCAGGCGCACGAAGTTGACGAGCTCCGGAACGGTGGCAAAAACCTCGTTATAACCGGACACCGTTGTGTTCGCGGCTCCGATGATTGTGTACTCGCTATCGACGTCGTTTATCGCGCCCTCCAGCTGGATGGATCCGGATGCCGGCGCCGATGGATATGTGAAAGCCCAGCTCACTCCATAGCCACGCCCAAGAGTGTTCTGGATCGCAAACGCTCGGCTCTTGTTGGTGGTCAGAGCCTCTGCAATTTCCTGTGGCGTCGAGAGCGCGTATCCGGTGTCGACAGTGTTTCCTTGGTTGCCGACGGTCTTCGGGTAACTGATGGTGCCCTTTCCGGTTGCGGCCGTGATATTCACGGCAGAGATCGCGATTCCTGTCGTTTGGTTGAGAGCTCCGGCGCTGTTCGCCGTTGCATAAACGTAGATCAGATCACCAACGAGAGGAATGTTTCCATCGACAATGGTGACGGTCAGCGTCACGACGTTCCCGCTCACCGAGTCGTGATCGACGATCATCCGGCAGGTCGGCCCGGGAGAAAGCGATCCGAAAGCGTAGGAGGGCCTGCCCGGAATTAACATTTCGACTATTGCTTGCGGTGTGTTATCGAAAGTGGTCATCGGGATGCCTCCAAAGCAGATTAGAGGCCAGCCCGATTTCTGGCGGATGTGCGACTAGGAGCGTACCACGTTTTGACTGTTTTGAAATCTATACTTCTTCGCGCGCTCTCGAAGCCGCTTCTGCGCGGCTCGATTTTTATGATCCCAGGACAAATAAAGCTGGCTGCCGATGCGAGGTGTGAATTCGCGCCGGCAGCCGCAGAAGGCTGGCTATGCCGAACGAGAATCTATATGATGCCAACGCACCACCAACACAAAAGGAGACTTAGAAATGAAAAATTTGAAGTTTATATTCCTGCTCGTACTGACGGCGATGGCACTACCTCTCTTCGCCCAAACTCCAATGTCGAACAGCGCTCGTAACGTGACGCTGCAAACGCCGACGAACTACCTGTGCTTCCCGGTGGACTCGGACGGGCCAGCAACACCGATTCCGTATACCTGCTCAGGGTCAGCGACCGTGGTTCAGGCCAACACAACTTGGACTTCGCTGACAGTTTCGCTTGAACGGCGTGTCGTTGGCTCGCAGCAGATTTCTGCGGTCATCGAAAACTTCACGACCGGAAACAATCTCGTCAATACTCCCTGCACGATTACCGTTGGCCAAAAGACATGCACGATCACTTTCTCCGCTGGTGCCAGCGCAGGAGACGTATTGGCAATCAAACTCTTCAACAATCTGACGGGCACGGCAAACTACAACGTCGGGAAAATCAGTTGGGTCCTTCAGTAGAAAAAGTAGTGCTGTTCGTGGTCGGTGGCAAGTAGCTGATTCCTGTAGCCGGAGCCAGCCATGAAATCGAAAAGCATCCCCGGTGTGTGCTCGAAACCCTTCATCATTTCTGGATGGATAGAGAGCCAAATCAGGGGGTGCTTTTCTTTTAGAGTCCGTTCCGCTCCGCGCAGCACGAGGAGTTCCGCGCCTTCCACGTCGATGTTCAGAGCATCGGGAAATCCAATCTCCATCGCAAGCGAGTCGAGTGTTCGGCACGGCGTCTCTTCGCTTAAGTAGGAGAACATCCGGCCTTTCACGAACTGCGCGTATTCCGGTCCCTTCGGCCACTCCGAAAATTTGACAGTTCCGAGTTTCGTATCCCACTCTCCGCAGAAACCCATATACGTTGCGCGGGGCACAGAGAGATTGTTTTGCTCCCAAATCGTTTTGATGTTCGGCCAGAGTTCGGGAGTCGGCTCAATCAAGACCATGTTCGACGCTCCTCCGACCATCGAAGCGTAAAAAGCGGCTTGCCACCCGTCAGCCGCACCGACTTCGTAGAAAAGCATCCCTGCTTTCAGGTGCTCGAACATCGACTCGTGCCGTTCTTTTTCCCAGGTATCCCACCATCCGTGGTACTCCGCGAGGAAACGGGGAATGCGGACAAACCACCGTCCGCTGATTTGCTGGTCAACGAATTCGATGCTTTCGACAGGCCTGAATTTCTGCCCGGCTTCGTATCGGCCAATGGTGTCACCAACGATCTGGCCGTCCACCATGCGATTCACCGGCACAAAAGGACTCGCCTATTTGTGCTCTGTTCTCTCCGCGTAGCCCATCGACAATTCCCGGGCTCGTAATTTCCGTAAGGATTGGGAAAACGGTCAATGCTCTTCCCCTGTGGTCGAGATCCCATGTCCGCGAGGAAATTCCGAAAATCAAGCCAGCGTTCACAGACCTTGATTCCTAGTCCACCATATCTTTCGTAAGCATGTGCGTTGGGATTCGTGCAGCGATGAATCATCGACGACCAAGATCGGTATGCGGCACTGCGTCGATTCCCCTGCCGCGAATTTCCGTGTTTCAAATTGTGCTGGTTCCCGGCCTCGCGAATCGACGAAAGTTCTCTCGACAGGCATCCACAGCTTTGTACTTTTCCAGAGGTCAACCCATCTTTTCGAACGATTTTTAGTGCTCCGCAAACACATGAACAGAGCCAGTACTGTTGCTCGCGCTTCATTCCAACGGGCCAGAAGGCAGTGATTCGATTGAATGTGATTCCTGCGATATCTCGTGAAGGAAGTGCCATCAGATCTTGGTTATTATCGCATTTTGTGGCAAGGAAACTGAATTAATTCGACGTGGCAATCTGTCTTTGCTGAGTTCGGAAATCGTCTCTGTTTCCCATCCTCCGGGCAGAGTGATCCTATACCTGAAGCTCCGCTTCGGAAGTTCGCGGCCGATTTCACGTTCGACGATTTCGCGGCCGAACACTTCCGCACGCCAGTACGGATCGGCGATGAAGGACTCGAGGCGCTTCACGCGATCGTCGAAATCTCCGCAGTTCGTAAAAAAATCGTCGCGGTAATCCCACCCGCGGTTGTAGCCGAAAGACCCGAGGTGCGAGCACTTCGTGATCCCGGGCGATATCGTCTGCGTCTTGTCGACGTCGAGCACGCGCTGGATCAATCCGTCCTGTTCGTAGTGCTGGATCCCGAACGGCGTGTTGAGTTGGCTTCCGGGAAAAGTTTTCTCGACGTAGCCCGGCATGTCCGCGTAATACTTCGGCGTCGCGTGCTGGACTATCAATCCGAGTTTGTTCCTTGCGATGCAGGTGCCGACAGCATAAAACCAAGGCTGGAAAAGGACATCGTCGACGATTGGGGCATGGCGATTAAAGATCCAGGCCATCGTCGCAAAAATTCTTGGCCACATGTCGTGCTGCGCGCGGTGCCAAGCGAAAAAATCTTCGTGGACCATGACATCATCTTCGATGTAGAACACCCGGTCCCACCTTTCGTTGTAGGCCCACCGCAGCGCTTCCATCACGTTCATCGTATTCCCGTGGTAATCATGGTCCGGTACCACATGGACCTGAGTGTCTTTTCCACGGAAATATCGCAGAGCCACCGTCAAACTTTGATCATTCCAAGTGCAACGATCAGGGAAAATCGCCACTGGAATCGTCGGCTCAATCGCACGAATTCTTTTGAGGCAGCAAAACAGGTGCTCTTCTCGTCGGTATGTTGGGATCACGCAGACTTCTCGCACTCAGCCCTCCTCACAGCTTCTGCTGCTTCATTGATGGTATTGAATGTCCCCAAATGCTTCGTTTTCCCGTGAGTTCGAAACAGGACCACGCGAGCAGTGAATTTTCCCTTCACCTTCTTCACGCCCTTCGGGTATTTTCCTTTTTTATTTGTTCGGCATGGAGTCCGCAACCGCTGATTCGATTGCTGCTGACTCTTTGTGGCCCAACGCACGTTGCCAGGCTCATAGTTGCCGTCGTTGTTCGGGAAGCGGTCAAGAGAATGCTTCGGACTCGGTTTTCGCCCAACGTCAGCGAGGAAGTTCACAAAATCTAGCCATCTGGAACAGACTTTAATTCCTCTTCCACCGTAGTTTTTCCATCCTGGATTTTTTGGGTTTGTGCACCGTTGAATCATTGAATGCCACGCTTCGTATTCAGCAGTGCGTCCGTCGTCTGTAGCGTGGCCGTGCCGGAAAAGCATCGTGTTATCTTACGCTCCGTTTGGCGTTTTCGCGCATTCTGCTATCAGCTTTCTGGCCTTCGCAAGGGACCGCGAGGCCCATGTTCGTTGAATCATTCCGCATCGCGCAGCACGGGCACCCCACGCCGGCAGACTCGTTCCCTGCGCCACTTTGAAGGCTTCTTCCGACCGTTTGATCGCCCACGCGCACTCAAGGACCATTTCTCCGAGGAGAGAGATATCCCCTCTGCCTTCGTTGGCGATCGTGCGTTGCGACACGAAGGTCAGATCGACGTTTTGAGCACCGCGGAGCCAGCAGTGATCGACCCAGTTCTTATAAGTCTCACCCATCGGGAACTTCAGTGTTTGATAGATCACATCGTTCAATTCTTCATAGTTGGCCCAGGGATTGAACTGAAGTTCCTGGCGGTTAGCGAGGGGCCGGCGTTCGCCGTCCTCGATCTCCATCGTTAGAATCCGAATCAGCGCCCGGTTGGCGTACCCGGTCGTGTCCTCGAACTTGATCCGTTCGTGCCACTGGTGGGCGCAGATGGAATCCTCGACATACTTGATCTCCCACCCGTTCCGGCGCAGCAAATAGAAGAGATAGTCGTCCTCGTGGCCGTAGCCGTAAAACAATTCTTCGTAGCCACCGATTTCGAGCATCTCTTGCCGACGAAACGCGTGCGGCCCGGCGCCGGATACCCATCCCGGACGCGACCCTTCCCTCGGGTGGTTGTACCAGCCCTGGAAGGCCCCGTCCTGTCCCAAGTCTTTGATCAGCGGAACTGCGAGTGTTTTCTCGCGGGTTTCCACCATCCGAACCAGGCACTCGATCACCGACTCCGATTCGTGCAAAACCTCGGCCGTTTGAAGGATGGCAATCTCCCCGGTGCATGCGTGGAGGCAGAGGTTCCAGAGTTCCGTGATGGATTGAAAAACCGGATAGGGCTCGAGCCGCGGGTTGTGGATGTAGTGCGCGCCGAAGGAATCTGCGACTTGTTTGGTGTATCCGTCGTCCTCTTCCTCGACCACGATCAGATCAAGTTTGCCCGGATACTTCTGCCGGCGAATTGAGCAGAGTGTTTTTTCGAGAAGTGCGCCACGGCGCCAACACGGGAAAGCGATTGAAACGGAAGGCCACATAGGAATATTATTCCTCCTGCGGGGTGGGAAACCGGTAATCCGCTGGTCTCATAATCCAGAGAAGCGAGTTCGATTCTTCGCCCCCGCAACCAAACTTTCCTCTTACAGCCACTTATACCAAATCGAAGAACCACCGGCCGCCTGGTTCGGCACCGGATCAATCAGTTCGTGGACCGCGTGGACTACTCCGGGCCATCCCCAATCGTAATCATGGCCACAAAGCAGCCCACCAGGTCGGACGAGCGGCCGCCACGCGAGGATGTCGTTCTTCACGTTTTCGTAATCGTGCGAGGCGTCGATAAAGACCATGTCGAAGCGTTCCGGTCGGCGCACTAGAGACGCGGCCGCTGCGCGGGAATCCGATCGCATCGGGACCACGGAGCCCCGCTTGATGTGGTCAGCAAGGTTCGTGTTGAACTCGGCGAAGAGATAGTCGGCAGGCTTATCTTTGAGCTCGGCCTCGTTCTCGGCGCTGCCTTCCCAGGTGTCGATCGCCACAACGACTCCGTCCGTAGCGTCAGCCATCGCCCTGGTGGACCGTCCCATCCAACAGCCGACCTCGGCAATCAGCTTCGCTTTGCTTGCCTGTTCCGCGAGCCACTCGAGTTCAGGCGCACTCATCCAACCGGTAACACGCAGTGCTTTTTCGATATTCATCGGAATATGAAGTCCCTTTTCGGATCGTCTTTATCGTGGCCGCGGCCGCCAAGGTGAACGCTGCGACGCATCGAAGGTTCGGAGGGAGCATACACCATCAGCTTATAGTCCTCCCACGGGGAATCGCAGACGTGGCCATAGAGAGCCGGCTCGATTTCGGTGTAACTCTGATCGCTGAACTTCGCCGGGTTCTCCATCTGTTCCCTGTACCACGCGGTCCTCGTGATGTGCGGACAGCCCCAAAACTGAACGGTGCGAATCATCGGCACGCCGCACACGAGCGGAGGGTCACAAATCTTCGTGCCGCCGTGATGCCCATCGGCGCCTTCAAAGCAGTCGAGCATCAAATGCTGGTGAAGCGGGTGAATCTCCTCGAGATTATGGAAGCGCACGCAGTTCGCCCGTTCCTGCTGCAGCACGTTCACGATTCCTTCCCAATCTATCGGATCGAGCGTGAGAGCGTAGTCGTGCTCGATGTAGAGCATGAGTGGCGTTGTAACGGTCGGCAGCGCCTGGCGGAACATGTAAGCCTGTTGAACGCTGCGCGGCCACTCAGCCATTCGAACGCACGGACGGTAGCGGAGCCGCTTTTTGTATTCCTCGTAAGACGGCCGCCGATCCTCGTGCTCTGGCTCGCGGACGCCGTCGCAAAGAAGGAGAACATCGACGCCTCCAAGATGGTGTTGGATGCTGTCGAGCACCTGGTCTACGACTTTCGTGCTTGGGTGGCTCGGAATCGGCGACGTGGTCATCACCGCAGTGATCAGTCCCTTATACATTGTTGCCCCTTTCCTGAACTTTCATAAGGTCCTTGGCGAACCAAATCTTAAAATCTGCTTTGTACCGCTCCCACCACTGCATGCACATCGGCTGCAGGTGCTCGTAGTTGGCCTTTATCTCTTTGATGTAAATCGGCAGGAGCGACCAGTCTCGAATCACTGGAAGTGGATGCGATCCCAACAAGTACGTCCAAAATCCTGGCTCCGGGCGAGTAGGACTAAGGTCGTCGAGAATTGGAATCGCTCCACACTCCAGTGCATCCCACGGTCGCGCTGCGTCCGGTGAGAAAGGCCCGGAAGGGCAAGGCACAATCTTCGCCCTGCACAGCGTCCGGTAATATTCGCTGAATGAAACTCCTTGGAAGTAGCCGCGGGTTTCGATGACGATCCCGCCCCAGTCGATCGTTCGGAGAGCGTTGACGCAGGCGAGCCGGCGCTCGTGCGTTATCTGTCCACCGAAGAACCAGTCGAGGTCTTTATCGCATTCGACGATGTGCCGCGAATGGTCGTGGGCATAGCCATCGACGATGAAGCGATCGGCAAAATCGTGCCGGCCAGGCATCGGCTCCTGGACCCACACGATTTTGTTCGGATGCTCGATCTTCTCGATCGGGAAGCTGCACTCTTCATCGCCCAGGCAGATAATCAGGACCCACTTCGGGAACTTCTTAAGGTCGAGGTTTAGTTTGTCCAACCCGCCGAGTTCTCGGCCCCCGTGGACCACGACGACGGCGCCGTCAAGATTCGCCGGCATTCGACCCCGGCCAGGAAAGTGCGGCCCACAACCGTAGTGGTCAAACAGGTCGTTCACCATCGAAGTAGACCCGTAGTAGCCGCGGCTTTCTTCCTGGGCGTGCCAAATCACGGGGATGCTAGGCGTCATGGAATTCCCAACCAGTGCTTGTTTTCCGGCCGAAGTAACCACTCGACCGTGTGAGGAATCGTGTCGCTGAGTTCCATCGGCGGTATCCAACCCAACTTGAATATTTTGGACCCGTTCAGTCCGTAACGAACGTAGAAACCTGGGCGCACTTGCTCCGGGTCAACGAGGTCATAGTCGATCCCCACGCGCATCGTTTTTTCGACTTCGATGAGGACCTCGAGATTTGAGTGTGACCAAGCCCTGGCGATATTGTATTTCTCACCAGGCTGGCCTTTCTCGATCAGGAACATCACCGCCGAAACGGCGTCTTTGGCGTGAAGGTAATCGCCGTAACTCGTGCACGAATTTTTGAGGTCTGCATAAATCTGGATTTTCTTCCTCGTCACGCCGGCCCGGACAAGGCTCGGAACATATTTCTCTGGCGATTGCCACTCCCCGAAGAGGCTCATACAAATCGGGATGACCACCGGCACCTGGTAGGTCTTCCACCAGGCGAGGCACGCTTCGGTGGCCGCGATCTTCGACGCCCCGTAAGGCGTTGTCGGCCGATAGGGGCTCTCTTCGGAGAACGGCGCCGGCGCGATCGGTTTTCCGTAGACCTCGTCCGTAGAAAAATAAATGAACTTCACCAGGTGTTTTTGCTCCCGGGCAAACTCGAGCATCTGACAGGTGCCCATGACATTCGTTTCCATGAATCCCCAGGGATCCGCGATCGACTTACCGATCCGCGTTCTTCCTCCGAGGTGGATGATGTAGTCGACCTGGCCGGCTGCAGCCAGAACTCGAGGATTGGGGCCTTCGTCGAGCGATACGGAAAGCGGCCTTACCCTTTCGGAATCAAAGAAGCCACTTTCTCCGTGGCGAGACGCTGGACCGAGATACCGGTCGAGCAGCAGAATCTCCCAATCCGTCGTCCTTACGATGTAATCAACGAAGTGGGAAGCTAGGAAGCCGGCACCGCCCGTGATCAGTACTCGTCTCATTGTTTCCTAAAGGTGGTGCGCGGAGCGTTCATCCCCGCGCGCCAGAACTCTTCGGCCTCCTCGAGTGGCGCCCATTCGAACTTTGTGAGCGATCGGTCCGGGCGCATCTTTCCGACTTGCTCAAACCCGAGGCAAAGCATCTCCCAGTTGATCCGCACGAACTCGACGACTTCCTCATCGGTCAGATTGTGTTCGTCGCAGACCGGTAGGTTGATGAAGGCTGTCGCCGGCGTCGTGTTGGGCAGAGCGTAGAATTCCAGTTTCAGGGCGCGCGTCCCTGGCTTCTCGCAATCAACTTTTGTGCACTTTGGCATTTGTTCCCCTAACGATATCCAGAATCTCCCGCATCCGCACGGTCCAGGTGTCGTTCCCGTGGATGATTCTCGCAGCGTTTATGGCGAAGGTTTTCCTATCAGAATCGCTGTACTGAAGTGCTTTCTCGATCGTGCGGTGAAGATCCTCTAGGTCTTGCGGCTCATAGAACATCTGCGTGGCAACGCACAGGTCCAGAACAGTCGGATGAACAAGAAATCCGTACCGGCCAACAGTCTCAGGAACGCGATCGCTCCAATATCGCGGGATGCCGGAAAAGATGCAATCGCCCACCACCACCTTGCAGGAGGCATAGAAATCGTTCAGGGCGTGGCCGCGGACGTCCGTGATGTGCTTAAAGCGGCCGCCATAGGTTTCCTCGAGCCAATCGACGAGCCGTGGTCGGAAAGGATATTCGGCGTGATATCCCTTAGCTCCCACGAATCCAACGTCGCAGCGGAACTCCTCGCGCGGCACGCCCGGGTGGCAATATACTTCGCTCATCGCCGGCTTCATCCAATAGTGGGCCACGCCCCTGGCTGTGAAATCTTCCTGGCGCGAGCCATCCGCAGTGAACACGAATTGTGTTTTCCAGAAAGGATCGACGCCGATACCCTTCTCCCGGTCCGGGATCCCCCAAAACTTGTCGAGGTGCATCGACACGGTGGGCACTTTTCGCTTCCGCAGGTCGTCGAGGAACATCAGCATCGCGTTGTTCGGGACCTGGAAAAAATTCCGCGTGTGGATCCACAGGAAAATATCGTTCCATTCCATCGCCTCTTCGAGAGCCCGGAGGTTTACCTTATTCTCCTGCAACGTTTCAACTTCAACGCCGAGCCGCTCTTCGAGAGCCCATTGAACCATGCTTTCGGTGCTATCAGGCGTCAGGAAGTTTCCAAGGAAGGCGACACGGAGCGGAGTCGCCGCGGCGCGCACGCTCGCTGCCTGGTGTGGACGGACGTCCGCAAGATGCAGTGCCACGGCATTTTCAAAGTCAGTCGCTTCCCGCTGAAACATCGCTCTTGAATCCGACTCAATCTGGTTGGGATAAAGCTGCAGGGCGTTCTCGACCGCGTCGTAAATATCGAGGGCCGAGGTTTCGTAAAGATCCGCGAGATTGTACCGGCCGGATTTTCGAGCCGGTAGTCGCAGGAGTGCCCCAAACTCGTTCATCGGTGGCGCATCTGTAGTGATCACGCACGCATTCACGCTAAAGGCTTCGTGGATGGCGTGCCCGTACCCTTCGGTGGCGCTCGGATAGATGTGGAAGAGGCATTCATTTTGCAAAATCTTCAGCGCTTCTTCAGCGGCCCGGTCAAAGTAGGTGACCCCAGGTATTTCAGGACGCTCTTGCAGGACGCTACTCACAACGAAAAGGCGCGCGTCTAACGCCTTCCCATTTTTGTGCCAGCGCCAGGCATCGACGACCGCTTGTGTTCCGCGGATTGAACTGTTCCCACCGATGTGAAGAAACCAGGGAAATCGCTCGACGTCGGGCAGGTACTGATCCCGGGCAGTGAATCCGGTGTAGTGCGTGCGCTTCGGCCAGAGCGGAGAGAAGAGCCGATAAGCCTCGTGCGTCTTGGCGAAGACCTTGTCGATGTAGCGGTCAATCAGCCGGATCATTTCTGGCTTCACCCACTCCGGGTTGAGCCAGGCCCATTTGACCGGCGCCAGGTTCAGCAAGTGCCGCGGCACCACCTCGAGAAATATGGCCAGATCGTACTTAGCCGAAAAATGAGGGTCCTCGTCCATCCATTCTTGCGGGAGGTCGTACTGCAGCCCCATGACTTTGTGCCCATGTGCCATCAGGCAGCCGGCTATCAATTCAGCATCGCGCTGCAGGCCGATACCGTTCATGTTCGTAATGATGGCGACGTTCACTATTTTGCTCCGGTCTGCGGGACGTGCAGGTTGACTGTTCGAAGGAGGGCGTCGATCTCATTCAGGCTCACGTTTGGGAAACGGGTGATCGTGAATTCTTGTTTTTCCACGTTGTAGGCCAGGATTCCGAGCGGTACGCGACCACACCCCCGCAGCGCCTCCATCACTTTCTTGAACTCGGCCACTTCGTCTAAAGTGGCCTCCGGGGGTTCCATGTCGGGCGAGAGTATATACCCTTCCAGAAGTACCCACAACCTAGTACTTCGGTAATGTTCCCCAGGTCGGTGCAAAACGCGAACCTGGTGGCAGGAGGAATCCATGAATACGACAGCAGCAAAGATAGCCTTCCGCGCCGACCTTTGGCGCAAGTTCCTGAGCGGCTACCAGGTGGTGCTCATCACGACCCCCGAGCTCTTCGCCGATTACTGTGCCAAGTTCCGGGAACGTTGGATTGCAGGAGAATAACGATGGAATCCCTTTCATTTTGCGCGTTTTTGGCCTTTTTGATTTATTCGCTGATCGCCGCGACCGATCGCACCACCGACGAGATCCGGGCAAGCCGCGAGGACGCGATCGACGTCAGCCATATTTCCGGTGATATTTGGGATCACCACTGCCGGATCGACGGATGCCGCGGCCGGCACCGTTCCCACGCCTAGTCTTCCTCTTCGCGCTCGGCCTTCTCGTCCTCGGATAGCATTTCGATGCCCGGGTGGCGGTGATCGACAACCCAGGCCGGCGCGTACTCCTGGCCCTGTTCGCCCCACACCTGCACGCGGTGGTTCCCGTCCAGAATGTTCACCGACCCGTTTTTGTGAATGTCTACTTTGATGGGCGATCCGGTGCGTGGCCGATAGTCCTGCCTGTCAAAGTTCTCTTCTTCCTCGTCCACAAACTTCGGCGTCGGCAGGTCTTCCATCGGGATGTAAGCCTGATAGATGGACACCTCTTTTTGCTGCTTCTTCCGAACGTAGTCTTTGCGGATGGTTTCCGCGGTCACTCGTTTGCCGGTGTCCTGTAGGTCTGGTTTGTCGAAATCGACGCTGGCGTATTTCGCTCGGTACGGCAGGTCATCGTGGTGTACGCCGATCGGCTCGGGAGCCGCTTCTTCTTCCTTGAGGTCTTCGATGGGATGCCACTCTTTATCCGCACCGAGAACTTCCAGTTTGCTGGCCGGGAGTGCCTTCTTTGAATACAAATCGCCCGTGCTTTCGGTTTTGTGAATCGCCGGATCTAGCTTCGTGCGGACCAATACCGACTTTCCCTCTTCAGGGGCGAACTGCCAGGCCGTGTTTGCTTTCTTCGTGAAATAGCTGCGCTTCTCGGTTGTCCCATCCGGCCAAGTGTCCTGGTCAGTTCCATAATCCGGCTTGTGAACGTTCAACTTTCCAGCTTCAGCGATATCGCCGGCGCGCTCCGCGTTTGTAGCGTGGTAAACGTAGCCTTCCTCAGAAGGGATATCGTGGTCCTCGCCCAGGTCGTGGAGTTGCTTCCAATCGCCGGCCGGCTTCTCTTTTTTAGTGGCAGCTTCTTCGGTTGCTTCTTCCGGTTCCACCTTCAGCGAGGACCAACTGTATTGCCCGACCTTTTCCGACTTGGTGATCGCCTTCGGGTCAACGGCAATGTACTGGACCGGATTCAGATCGTCGTGAGCGGTAAAAACGATTCCATCGTGGCCGGATTCTTTCGCGAGAGCAGCTAGTTCTTTATCAGCTTCACCCCATTTTTCGTAAGGAAGATCCAGCGGCTTGTCTTCATCGCTGTCCCATCCACTCAGGAGACCTTCGTATTTCTTCGCCAGCGCGTGGTCTCCAAAATCAGCAGCCAGCTTCATGCCATCCTCGGCTACTAAGGGATTCTTGAACTCCAACTTCGCGCGATAGATGTGGTTTCCATGTTCCGGCGTCGCCTCGGGAGAGAAGAAGGTGCCGCGCTCTTCGTTCGTGCGGAACTCCGGGTGGTCCGAGGCCCTGTAAGCGTGGATGGTGACTGGCTTCCCGGTTTCAGCATCTTTCACCGGGGGATACTTCAAATCCCGGATATCGACGGGCGCCTGCGGATGCCTGATGTGCGTTCCTGTCCCTGGCCCGGTCCCGAATGCCTCCTTTGGGTTGTAAAAACTGTGCTTCAGGTCGTCGTACTCTTTCTCGGCATATTTGTCCGCTTGCACGCGCGCAGTCGCTTTCGCGCGCTCTTCAAACGAGAGGGCTTTATATTTGGCTTCCGTCAATCCGTAGGCATCGAGGTCAGGATCGTGATAGTCCTGCCAGATTCCCGAAGGCACCGGCGTGTCCTCGCCGGATTTGAACATCAATTCTCTGCCACCGCTCATGATGGCGACGCGATATTTCCCGTTGTCGTATTCAGCGATCGGCCGCTCGCCCCCCTGGTACGCTTTTACTGTGCGGACCTGGTCGTCCCTCATCTCCTGAAGAAAAGGAGCGTAACCTTCGGGCACTTTGAACTTCTCGTCTATAGGGAGCTTCTTCGCGGCCGCTGCTTTCTCAGCTTGTTCCTGGCGCTTCACGAGCTCGCGGATGATATCGCCAATGACGCGTTTCGGGCTGCCCTCGGAGTCCATGTATTTGTTTGGTTCCACGGGGTCCGAAGAATCGAACCTGATTTCCATCACCGGCATGTGCTCGATGATTTTAAACGCTCGAGAGGCTACTTCCGGCGTCAGACGGCCGACCTGCAGAAAGCCGAAAGCATTGTTCCCGCGTCCCTGACCTTCAATTCCGAAACGCACGCCTCCCGTGTCTAGGATTTCGTTCATATCATCGCCGTGCTCTAGGGCGAGATCCAGGTGGGTCCAATTTCCAGCGTCGGCAGTTTGGATCTTTCCATCCGCTCTCATGTAGCCCAACGACCCTGAGTCGAGTTGGCTTACTTTTTTCAGTTCGATGGCAGGATCAATTTCTTCGGCTTGCTTGGGTTGCGCGCCTTCGCGCTTCGCCATCTCCTTGCGTATTTTGCCGGCGACTTCTTTCGGTGAACCATCGGCCTGAAAATAGTTCTTATCTCCGTAGGCTTCAAAGGTGAGTTCGTTGACCGGCATCTGCTCGATCACTTTGAGAGCGTTCTCGACGCCCTTCGGAGTCATCTGGCTAATACTCACGAATCCAGGGTTGTCGTCTTCTTCGAAGAACTGCCCGAAGCGCACGCCGCCATCGTTCATGATCTCGACCATTTTTGGAATGCCGCCAACCAGGTCTGCGTGCTCGTTCGGCGTCGGCATGTCTGGATTTGACCGGCTGCCGATCACCAGGCTGCCATCCGGCTTCATAATCCCGACGTCGGTCGGCTCCATCTGGCTGATTCGTTTCGGTGGCTGTGGCGTTGCTTCTTCGGCGCGCGCCTTCACTTCCTCCGGGGTCCAGTGATACCAGCCGTCCTTCCCGACCTTGCCTCCCATCTTTTCCCAAAACGGTGCCGAGTGCTCCGTCGCATCAAGCGAGATCCCCTGGTTGCGTTCCGCAGCCATCTTGGTAATGCGATTAAACATCTCGCTGCCGTGCCCCTTACCAAGGAGCTCGGGATTCGTCGCCATGTAGGAGACGTACATTTCTCCGGTGTAGGGGTTTTCGCGCAGGGAAGCAGCGCTCACGATCCGACCATCTTTGTCGGTCATGATTAGCGGCTCGACTCCACCGCCTTCGCCGCGTTCGACTTCATCGGGATGCCGGATTTCTTCGGCGATGTTCTTCGCCATCCGGGCAGATTCTGTGTCTTTGAATTGGCCCCAACTATCGAGGACCTCGGCGTCCTCATTCGTGGGTCGTTGCAGTCCTACTTTGGCCGGGTCTGAAGTTTTTTTTTCTCTTCGGGCTCTTCGCCGGCGCCTTCCGGCTCTTCCTTGGGAATGAACTTCCCGCCCCGCGCAAGCTGCGCCCTGGCCGAATTGATTTCACCCAGGTGCTCGACGTCCTTATCGTAGGTTTTCTCTGTGCCGTCTGCGGTGTGAACCTTGCCGTCGTCCGTGATCTCCATCACGCGCCGTGGTTCCCCTTCACTATCCACGAACGTATCGCCCACTTTCAGATCTTCCATCCCGGTAAACTTCACGGGGCCTAGCTTTTCCTTTTCGAACGCTTCCTTGACGTCGTTCGAAAGCCCTTCCCATACCGACCCGGTCTGCCCATGCTCACCGATCGCGCCGAGATTCATCTCCCGCGGCTCGGTTGTCGCCGCGCTCCCGCCCTTCGCCAGGCGCCGGCGATCGTAAGTCAGCTTCGTGGTTTCCGGGTATTCCTGCTTTAGCGCATCCAGCAGCGGACCGCGGATCGCCTCGGCCCCAAGGTCGCCCCCGAGCCAGTGAACGTGTAGCACACCTCCGTCGCGAGGTTCAACGGTCACGCTACCAACGCGCTTCCCGTCCTTCGTGATTTCATGCTGCGTACCCAGGCCCTCGCCCAGGTCCTCGCCCTTGCCAAGTTCGAAGCCTTTTCCGAGCGGCTGAATCCCGACTTCCCGGGCAGGAGGCACCATCGGTTTAACGGCAGCAGGTTCGGCCACAGGGGCAGTTTCCGGGGCTTTAGCCGTTTCTGCGGTAGGAGGGGCCTGTTTTTCGTATATCGGCCCACCCTCGGCCGTCCAGCCTACAACCCGGGGCTTTCCTTCGCCTTTCCAGCCCTTTGCCATCTGCCCGGCGCCCGGTTGGCCCTTTGGCCGGCGATATATCTGGCTTTGGGCCTCGACCCCGATCGGCTCCTGGGGGAACATCTCCGGGTGGGCCAGTTCGGCGGCCCCTGGTTCCGGCAGCGGTGTTCCACGTGGAACAAGTTCACCGATTCCCGGCAGCAGCCCTTTCGGGCCACCTGGCGGCATCACGGATTCTGGCAACAAACCGGCCGGCGTGGTCCATCGCCCACCGCGGACCGGCCCGGAAGGCCCGGCGTTGTATCCGGCCTCCACTGCCGGCGCCGGCAAGGCAGCACGCACCGGATTTGCCGGCTGCGCGTACTGCGGTGGAACGAAAGGCGCGGGAGGCGTGAACGGCGTCTCAGCGGGTGGATTCAAGTTTGCGATCCCCCGACGAATCATCACATCCGGCTTGTTGAAGTGCTCGGCTACCTTGCCCAGGCCATAGAGACCTGCGGCCATAACACCGTGGCCGGCCAGGAGCGAAGCGAGACCAGCACCAGTACCGAGGAAATTGTAGAGGCCGGTCGGAGCCTTCCGTTCGTTCGGATTCACTTTGCGCTCGAGTTCCTTCTCGAGCGTCGTGAGGTGCCCGTAATCTTTCCGCGATTCGGCCGACTGCGTTTCGCCGGAATTTTCCAAAGTCTTGTTCAGTTCCTCACGGACCGCGCGCCGAGCAGTTTCCCACCCGAGCGTGTCCGGGTTGGCAGCCAGCGCCGATCGCCTGGCGGTGGGGTACTTGTTGAAGTAGCTCTCAAGTTGCGCGTTCGCGTATTTCTGCAACCGGCTCGCTTCTTCTACCGTGCGCGATTGATCCAGTTTATTTGCGAGGTCTTCAAGAGCCTTCACGCCGTTCTCATCGAACTGCCGCATTTCGGGAGTGATCGCGTCGCGGACCGCTTTTGCGGCCGGCTTCATATCGACGGGGCGAGGACCCTGGCGATCGAGTGCCGGCTGCACCCTCTCATCCCAAATCTTCTCCTTCATCTGCGGAACAGCGTCTTTGAAATCTTCGACGTTAGTGATCGGAGTTTGCGCGTGGAATTCTTGAATCGCTCGCTGAACTCCTGGGCTCTGGATTGCGTCCTGCCATCCAGTCGCACGAGCTCGTGGCCGCACGCCCTTTGTCAGGAGTTCGTGTCCCTCGAGGCCCAGGCCCAACGGATGCCCGAGAGCGTCGAGAGTTTTTCCACCAACGTCCTTTGCAATTTTCGGAGCACGCGGGATCAATTCACCCGCACCGATCGTGCCAGCCGCTTGGCCAGTCGCACCACCGATGTCTCCGGTCCCTGCTTGTTCAGCGAGGCTCCCGGCCCACGGACCAACCACCGGAATCGTAGAGAGTGCTTTGTGGCCGATACCAGCAAGGCCGCCTTGTTCGGTTCCCTTGTTCCATTCCGCAACCGCGGGGTCCGTCAGATATTTCTGCGTGAGGGCGTTGACGCGCTCCATCGGCGCGAACTCGCCTTTATCGTTGAAGCCGGCAATACCACCGATGCCGTGCTTAATATTTCCCTGCTCATCTTTTCCCTGGCCGAAAGCCACGTCATAGAGACCTTCAGCCCCCGATTTAACGAGGCCCTTCGCTCCTTCATACGCGTTGCGAGCAACGTTGCCGGGAGTGAATCCGTAATTTTCCGGGATCGGTGGCCGCGCTTCTTCGAATTTTGTCGGGGGAGTCATCGGCGCGACCCCACTCTTCACGGCCGCGCGGATCTTCGGGCTTACGTCTTTCCCATAAGCCTTTTCAACGTCCTCGTCAGACGGAGCCTCACCACCACCTGCAGCGGTGTCGAGGTTCAATGTCTGCGGCGCTTCTTCATCCAGTTGAAGCGTCTGCGGAGCGTTGCGCTTATCAGCCATCTATTTCACCAGGGTTGCTTGCTTGCTGCCGGGAGTCGTTTTGTAAGTGTGGCCATTGTAATCAAACGTGCCGTCGTCGTTCACCTGAATTTCTTTCCCGCCCATCTTTATCGTGCTGCCACCACCGCCCCCACCGGCTGCCTTTTGTTCGAATGCGCGCTCCTGCGGATTGCCCTCAACGTGCGGAACTTTCTTCCAGAGGCGATCCGTCATCTGGTCGAACTTCTGAAGTTGTTTCACAGCGTACTTGCTGTCCGCGGACGAGCCATCGGCGATCGTCTGCCACAGAGCGTGGGCCTGGACGTCGTTGATACGCGATCCGCCCGTCATGATCTTCGGCAACGCCAGCACGGCCTCGCGGAGATTCAGCACGTCGGTCACATAGTTCTTCGTTTCTTCGGACGCGAATTTCAACGCTTGCTCACGCAGAAGAGTATCGCCAGTCGTGTCCGCGGGGTGTGTCAAAGCAAAGGCGATGATTCCACGCTGAACACTGCCCTGGTCGAGTGCTTTCAAACTTCCCAGGAGATTCCGCGTCTTCACGCCAACTTCGTTCAGGCCCGACGTGTTGTTTTGCGCGTCCTGCCGATCCTTGTCGCTGGCTTTGATGATGTGCTGTAGGCCGGATTCCTTGGCCTGGGCGCGCGGCATCAGATGCATCGCTCCGTTTTTGTCGTAGCCGATCACCGGCTCTTCATCAGATTTCTGTTTCTGAAGAGCCGCCGTTGGCGATGGTTGCTTGTCTTCCTTCGAGCGGCCGAGGTCGTTGACGATTTTTCCCGGGCGTCCCTGGTCATCCTTCGCGTTCATGTCGACGATCAGATCGTGCGCATGACCGTCAGCGCCGACGATCTGCTTCGTCTCAAGTTTCTGCCCGGGCTGCCCTTTGTACACCACGTTGGACGTCGCCGCGGCACCGTTCTTGCCAGGAATGATCTGTACGATGTCGCCATTCGTGGACTTTTCAAAGTGCGGCTTGTTCTGCGTTGCTTCGGCGATATCCTTCACGCCCTGCGGCGTTCCTTCTTCGTCGAGTCCGTGGAGTTTGCCCTGGGCGTCCTTCCACCCGGTGACGTTGCCTTCGGTATCGCGCTCGAGCGACTGCTCGGTTTGCATCTTGGCGAGGCGCGCTCTGCCTTCCGCAGTGGTGACGTCGCGAGCCGCTTCTTCAGACGCGAGATTCTTTGCCTGGCCTTCCGCGGCCGTGCGCTGCGCGAGTTCAGTCTTTAGTTTGCTTTGCTCGGCCATCCGATTGAGGTCAGTTCCAGGAATGTTCACGCCGATGCCTGGCGCCAAAACATCCAGAGCGATGTTTCCGATCTTGCCGGCGACGTGCCCGATCTTCCCGAGAGCCCCAGGATGATTCTCCGCAGTTCCCCAAGGATGCTCTTTCTGTTCCTGTAATCGCTCGAGTTGGTTTTCCGTGAATGCAGCGCTTCCAATCGGCGCGCCAGTGGACGTCTGCGGCAAAGCCATTTTTTCCGCGTGCGACAAAGCCGGAGGAACCATCGGCTTCACGCCGGCCATTTCTGGCGTCGACGGCGTTCCACCAATTTCCGGTGCGTTCATATCTTCGACGTGGTGCGCCGGCATATTCGGCTGCACTGTTGCACCGAGGGCCAATTCACGATTGAGGCCAGTGAGTTCTTTCGGGTGGCCGGCTTCTACAGGCACCGGTGGCGTCATCGGTGCAACATCAGATCGCGCGCTCATAACTGGAGAAAGCGGACCGATGGTAGCCTGCGGCGTTTCAGGTGGACGCTGCAGCAATCCCAGGCCCTGGAGGTGCTTGTTCA